>SDBT01001975.1_pt1 | contig 36785 bp, 61 predicted proteins | sample 2277101 | NCBI WGS metagenome assembly SDBT01 (sample SAMN10404973, study PRJNA504765) | marine sediment metagenome | isolation source: marine sediment core GS10_PC15, 103 cmbsf | place: Arctic Ocean: Southern Knipovich Ridge | collected 2010 | reverse complement strand
GCGTGAAGACTTGCTATCTCGGTTGGCGTCAATACATCGCTGAACATAGAAACTTCATCTATCTTATCGGCCCAAAACTTTTCATTTGCCGTATCACCGGCATTTCGTTGAGACCCAATACGCACCTCTTCTGCACCGTTTTGCATCGCGGTATAATCGCTGTCGTTGACAGCCGTAGAATCAACGACCGCGCCGTCAACATAAAGAAGTATCCCATTAGCTGCCGTACTTTCGTCGGCGGGTGCGTTGTAAGTAGCACACAGAAAATGCCAGCCGAGGTCGATGGCATCATCCGAAACCGCGCTTACTGTGGATGCTCCCATACTTTCCGTGCCCGACCCGGAGTTGTATAGCATAGAAATATCAGCCTGAGTGAGAAGGGCGTCAAATAATACCACATTGTCTATCTTGTCTTGGAAAAAGGCTTCCGGCGTAGCGGATTTCCTTGCCCCAATAACTACTTTTACCGCAGTATTTTCCATCGCCACGTAAACTCCCCCGTTCTTACCGGCGGTGGCGGCAACTACAACGCCGTCCACATACAAGGTAATACGGTCGCCCGCATCCGCATCAGCACCCACGCCATCTTCGTAAGTACCAACCACAAAATGCCACCCGATAGACAAGACGGCATCGGATGTTTTCCATATCATAGCATTTACGCTCTCATCTTTACATAGCAACTGGAGTTTTTCGGCGCCGGTTGTTACAAATAACCATTCCCTCGGAGAGCCAGTATCCCATTTGCCGACTATTGTTTGTGCCCCCGTATCCGGGGTCACGTAAATCCATGCGGCAATACTAAAATCACTGTCATCGGACGAGTCGCCGAAACTCAATTCATCATGGTCAGCGGTGATTACTACCGACTCGACACCGGCGAAGTCAAAACATTTGCCGATTTTGCCCGTAGCAGTAATATCTTCTGTGTTGTTGACTGTCGAGGTTCCATCGTGGCTGGTTGCATCTGTATCCAGTACGGCTGTGTTGGCGGCATCTTCGTTCAGTTTCCATTGCGCGATCCTGACACTGGTTAAACCGGCACTGACATCAACTAACTGAAGGCTCAGTTTCCCGTCGCTTCTCAAGTTAAAACGCCACTCAGTCGTCTGAGAAGATGCACCGCCGTTCTTGCTTTTCGAGATGAGAACCTGAATATCATTCTGTTGGGTCACAAAAGCCCATAGAGCTATACTGAAAGCAGAATCGGCGGAATTGTTCGTAAAACTGAAATCATCGGAATCTGACATCTCAACATCGTATTGCCCGTCTAAATCAAAACACCCGGCACCAACCTTGCCGGCGGCAGTCAATATAGAAATAACCGCCGACGTAGTACCGTCATGCGTACCCCCGTCATCATCGGCAGCGGTTGTGCCCTCGACCTCGTTCAAGAGCCAGTGGGCGACGATATTATCAAGACCACTTATATCCTCCGTACCGGCAGGATCGAGTATCTGCCCGCCGTCCCGAAAGAATCTGATTGCCTGGTTCTCAAAGAGCAGGACATAAGAGTCATCGACAGAATGTTCATACGAAATCACCCTGCCTATGGCAGTGGAGTCTTTTTGTGTAGCGATATACTTCGTACCGGGCCTGCGAAAAACCGGCCCCTGTGTGGTAACCAGCATGTTCTCGACTGTCCGGGCACTCGATCTGTATTTTGCGAAATCTATACGGGCTTCCATTAATGGACTGATTTGGCCCGTATTGAAACTCAGGTATGTCGGCGAAAACCCTGGCAGCGTTGTCACCATTAACAACAAGAATATAACACTTAATCTTTTCACTATGGAAAGATCTCCTGCCTGTTGCCACTTGCGTTGGTGAACGTCCCCAAGTCCCTCTGACTCCTCAGTCCGCGACCGCCGGCAGACCGGCCGCCACTGTAATCAGGTGGGTACCTTACTGAATTATCGAACTGGCTCTGGTTGTACGCCTGTGCTTCTGGTACGATAATAGCCTTGTACTCTGCCTTCAGCGCCGCCCGCGTCTCTAAGTCCCTACCGCCGACATTCGTACACAACTTGATAGCCAGAAGGAACGTGAGAGTTTTTTCATATATCGCGCTAAACAATTCAAAGGTCGTCTGGTCGATGCAGTATTCGATATATGCACTATCACCGCCAAGATTGGTCAGGTTATTTGTCAGCAATACAAGTCCCGTCCCTACTCTGTCAGCGACCGTCTGGTGCTGATACCTTTTTCTCGTATTGTTCTTCTCGGTAAATGATTCGTCGGTATGCCGAAACATACAAAAGTAATCGCTCGGCAACGTAAAGGCGTATTGCCATGCTCCCGTTTCCGGGGCCTTACTGATTTGGCCCGTATTTTCAACATGGTCCCAGTCAGCGGTCCCGACTAAAGTATCAATAGTGAAACTGGTTGAATCGACCACGGCAATCGTAACATTCTTCCCGTTCAGCGAAGTAACGTCTGCGGCGTCTGTAGCCAAATCCCCCCGAATATCGGATAGGAACCGCGTGTTCCCGGTTGTCAGGTTGTGGGCCTTCACTGTAACGACAGTAATGGGAAACGGGGTTGTCCCGACAGTAATGCTCTCGATAGTAATATCGTCAGCTTTCAGGTCGTCGCCCAAGTCGGCAAACTTCACTGTTTCCCGGAACGGACAACCCATTTCAGCGAATGCGCTTATCATTTCCTTGCGAGCGACAGCATAAAAATCGTTTATGCGCTTAGCGGTCACCGTGGCGTTCGCAGTGATCTCGGCGGCAGGGACATACCCATCTCCGCCACTCTGATCCGCTGCCCCGCCGTATAGCCCCAAGGCGTTATTCGCAATGTCTTCAAGGGTTACTGTCATGTTTCACCTCAATAACCTGTGACCAACAGTTTCGAGTCAACACTTGTCGCGGTCGTTACAACGACCATGTAGTTGGATCCCTTAACATCGAGTTCGGCCTCGGCGTTAGTATTATTTGCAGGGGACGTTGAGCTCCATGCCCCACCCCACGCACCGGCGGTAACAACAACAGTGTCAGCCAACTCAAAGTCAATCAGGTCCGATGAGGCGTGTGTGAGTACGTCCGTTTTGAGCGTACCACGCGAATCAATCTTGACCGTCTCGCCACCACTGCCGAATGCACCGCTGGCCGACCTGTACGTGATCGTCCCTTGCGCGTCTCCGTCGGCCCAGGCACCACTTGACAGCACAGTCGATACAACAACAGCCGTTTTTCCGTTGGTATTGCCGGTCACCGTATCGCCGGGACGCGGCTCGTATGTCCCGCCCGATGTAAAAGTGATCTGGTCGTAAATTGACGTTTGGGTGCCGACCGTCCATGCAAGCTGGCCCGCGTGGCTGAGTTCGCAATCCCCGCCGGGGATCAGACTGCCCAGGTATATCTGGTGCGTCGTGGTAGCACCATCGGTTATACCAATATCCCTGAACCGCACCCCGTTCCAGTGTGACGGGAAGATGAAAATAGAGATATTGTCATCGCCGCTGGAAGCCGCCGCTATAGCTGCATCAACTAAGGTTTTCGTCCGTTCGGTCACGGCCAGGGCCGTCGCCTGAGTGTCGCCGCTGTTTTCAGATTCGGCTATAAACCACGGGTCCTGGTTAGTAGCAAGCCGCCGCGAATCTACTTTCTTTGTCTCGACCGAACTTCTACCGGCGAATACCGGGGCCGCCGCCAGTACAACCAACAGGATTAATAATGTTGCTCTCCGCATGTTCGTACTCCTTAAAAGAAAAGACAGGGTGGACCGAAGGCCACCCCGTTACAATTAGTCTGCATCAGGTGCCAGCGAATCTTCGTTGGCTCCGGAACTGTCCGCCCCGGTTGCAACCCATGTTATAGCCTTCGTACAAACAAGTCTGTATATCGAACCTGCGACAAGGGCTAATTCATTGGTTCCGTCGCAATCGACTGTGTTGATGGTCTCATTCGTCGTGGCGAGGGTCTGTAGTTCGCAACCGGTAGAAGGAACCGTAATCCAAACAATGTTACCAATTACAGAAGCAGGAAGGACCACAACCTTAGTCGCCGTATCAGAGGTTACGGTGACGAAGGATGTTCCAGACGGTATCAGTCCAGAAGTAAGGCCATCCACAGTAGCGGTTACCGTTACCGCTGAAGATTGTAGTCCGGCCGTAGCTGTTGCAGCACCAGTGAACGTTGAGGTGTTGGTAATTACCACGGGCGCAGAAGCTGTTAAAACGATACCGCCAGCATCTGAGAGCAACTCAATAGAATCTGCCGTAGTGCCTCGGTCGTTGTGGATCGTTATCTCGGCAGAAGTGCCACCGTCAGCCCTGATAGTAACAGCATCGTCTAAGTTAGCGTCAGACTGGATACTGATTCCACCAACAAGAGCGCTTAACTGGATTGCAGCGCCATCTTCGGCAACCGATGTTCCTGTCGTGGCTAACAGACGGAGCGTGGTCGAGTTTACACCGTCAACCTCAAGAAGTATGGCGTCGGCAGCATCTTCCTCTGCCTTCATACTAATACTACCCAACACAGAGCTTACAACAACGTCTTTGGTCGCAGCGTTAGCTGTTATCGCAATACCGCCAACGGTAGATGTCAGTGTTATCGAATCCGCACCAGTGCCCTTAACAGCTTGGATAAAGATATTCTCATCCACGCCACCATTGGTCTCTATCCGGATAGTATCGCCCAGATTGGCAGTGCTATAAAGTCCGATACCGCCATCATCGGAATGCAACTGGATAGAGGCGTCGTGCTCCGTGGTAGCAGAGGCACCGGCACCTAAATTCGCATACAGGTTAATACCACCTGCCGCACCAATACCGTTTTCTTCGATGTGGATCGAGTTGCCGCTATTCTTAGTAGTGTTTATTGTAACTGCACCAAGAACACCATCGATATCAACGCCACCAACAGCCGCAGAAATAGCAATTTCACCGTTAGCGCCGTCAGCCGTAAGAAGAATCGCATCGGCTGCGCTTTCGCTTCCAGTAATAAGCACCCTGCCAGCAGTAGCATCCACTACGATGTCTTTGGCTGTGGTGTTCTGAAGTGTTAAATCTCCAGCGGTAACAGTCAAGTCAAACCCGGCACTTCCACAATCCATATCAATACCACCAGCGGCATTAGACGCATCAATAACAATCGCATCGGCGGCAGCTTCGGCACCTTCAAGGTAAACAGAACCAGCAGCACTATCAACTCTGAAATCAGACGATGCACCACTGATGTCAAAGTTCATGTGGTCAACAGCATCAACATCCAGGATATCAGACGACGAAATCTTAATAACGCCTACAGCATCGGTAGTCAATAGACTCAGAGCGTCGGTGATAGAACCGGCAGACGAAAATATAAGACTGCAATCGACTGTCCCAGCCTGACTGATGGTCAAGTCCTCTGTGTCCGAATCAGCCGTGAGAGTGATAGTCCCGGCCTCAGCGTCAAAAGTGATGTCTTCGATACCAGTCAATCTGTCAAGGGCGTTGAACTCCAACGTGATCGCAGATGTATCGCTTGAAAACCCGATGATATTTGTCCCTGACAGGTCGATACTGAAATCTTCCTTGTCATTACTGGTAAACTGGAAAATATCATCTGTCGTACTATTGTCTATCGAGTCGCCGCTCGTCATCGTGAGGATGCCGGTATTGGCCATACTGTAATTGTCGCCAAGCAAGTCAATCGTTCCGGTTGTGCCATTGATATACAATCCTGCGCCGGTATTACTCGCAGCGACCACGACCTCTATGCCATTGGCATTGTTGGTGGCATCGTTGGCATTGACAATAAGAGCTGCGTTATTGTCGCCAAGACTTACCGTCAAAGTAACTGCTGTACCATCGACGTCTATAGCGAAACCGCTATTGTAGGCATCGTCCAACGTTCCCGACTCGCCGGGACCAACCCCGGTAAGCGAAACCCACGCCGAAGCATTTCGATACTTTATCGTATCGGACGTAGAATCGTAATACATTGAGCCCTCAGTCGTGGCAGGTGCGGAAGCCGTTGCAGTTGGCGAGAACAAAACATTGGGCACAGTAGTTGTCCCATTAAAAATGCCCTCCGCTTCACCGATAAAGTTCCATAGTGGGTCGTTGCCTCTGGCCGCATGAATAGCTCCAATGTGCTTCTTGTAATTGGTCTGCCCATATGTGATAACTGCATGGGCCGTGCCTGCAAAGCACGCAAGCACCATAAGTAAAATCAAAATCTTTTTCATGGTATTGTACTCCTTAAAAAACAAGTTAATAAAGAGCAGGCCAGCCGAAAGGACAAGAGCCAGCCTACCCAAAGAACCATTACGATCCGGAACCTGCCGAAGCTATGCTGGGAACGCCAACGGGTGAAACCGTGACCATCTTGTGATACTCAGTCCACGGCTCGGTCGGTGAAATCGCAGCATCGATAGTGATTGTGGCAGAACCTGACAGTGTGCATATCAATCCGACAAACGGCTTATCTGAACCGCTTTCATCGAGCATCTGCACCAACATCTTGCCGAGGTTCAGGGCCACAATGTGTCGATTCTTAGTAGCCGCTCGTATATCGGCCTCTGACGCCAGAACGCTTCGTATAACCGAAACATTCGTGGTGAGATTCGCTGCTGTCGCCATCACTAAATCGAAAGTCAGCGAGCCACTACCACCTGCGGCCACAATCGTTGTAATTACCAGCCACGCATCCGCAAAAGCGACGTAATCGGCTGCTGGAAGCTGGATGACATTCTCACTATCGGTAGCCCCATTGGTGAGAGACTGGGCTACCGACAATTTTCCGAGAGTTGCTAAAATCATTTCAAAACTCCTTAATCAAAATACGATTAAATTCACAATTACGACCTTCGCAATTACGACGAGGCCGAAACTTCAGATTCGCCGGAACCGAGGACCTTGTTAAGGGCGTCCATCCTGAGAATAATGATGTTCGTCCCTATCATGGGAAGGTCGGTCTGGTAAATGTTCTTGTCGGACCTAAAGACCTTCAGCTTGTCGTTGGCGCTTATAACAAGTTTTGCATAGAGCCGTTCGTCACAGAACAGCAGCCACGGGGACGCAAGGTCGGTCTTTGTCCCATTCGCTTCCGTCAGCGTTATTGTGCCGCCCGTCGGGGCGTTGACGATGGAAGCCTCGATGATCGCAGCAATGAGGTCGGCACCGGGCAAGTCATCGATACCACAGGGGACGTTGCAGATGCGTTTGACCGCTCGCTGGTCGCGGATATAGATACCCTTCTGGATCATAAACTCAATCCAGATATTCCAGCGGTGCTCATCGTCATTCGTGCCGAGACCTTCTTCCGGGAACTCACCTTTTTCGATCATTTCGACACCGAGCGTCGGGTGGTTCTTATTATACAGGAAGTGCACGGTATCCAGCCCGGGCTTCATCATCCAGCAGCTTCTCAGGTCGTTGCCTGAACCGCCGACGTTCCATGTGAACTTGTTATCGTAAGTGGACCACGGGGTACGCTGTTGCAGTCCTACAAGTCCGCTCTGTGCCGGCGTGGACGGCCCGACCATCATCATATTGACAACGCCCTGGTTTATCGCCATGACGTGATCTATCTTGGCGGTCTTCAGGAGTTGCCTGCCGACCGCTTCGTCTTCCTGCGTGAAGGTGTCGGATGCTGCTTTGTATGCCGAGCGGATAGTCGTAATCTGCTCGACATTCGGCTCATGTGCAGACTTCGATGCGGGCCAACTGCCTCCTACATCGACTACATAGCCGGTAGGCAGGGTTATTGTTCGCAGACCGTGATGGGTCAGGCCTTGGTTTGCCGGGAACGCCGGGATGAACTTCGAGAAATCATCGCGTTCAGCCAACGCATTTACGACGTTCATTAGTGGTGAACCATCAGGCAACTTGAACTTTTGCAAGTCGTAAATGTTGCCTATGGTCAAATGAGATAATGTTGCCATTATCGTTCTCCTTAAAATAATTTCAGTTTCAAGCAATTATTTTCGGAGAAGTCGTCTCTTTCGAGGCTTCGCCTTGCAATTAGCCCTGCATTCAGGCTTGCCGTCTTTCCGGCAGTCACAAGGTATAACCATTGGTTACATCATCTCGATTTTTTTCAGAGCATCGTCCCTTTCAGGGTGCGTTATTTCTTCTTAGGCCATAAAATCTGTTCAGTCACTCCATCTTGCTGCTCTACCTTGGTACCTGGAACGGCTGGTTTGCCGTCCGGCCCAAGACTTTCGGTCGCAAGCGGGGCAAGATTGCTTATCAGGATACGACGCAGGGTCGCATTCGTCGCCCCTTCACGGTCCTTGAGGAACTCGGCAACGTCAGCAGCTTCCTCTGTCGAACAGCCTGTGTTGTTCAATAATGCCCGGTGCATCAATACCGTTTGCTCGTCCAGCTTCTCTTTCGTCCCGAACTTTGCTACAAGGGCATCGTTGCAGGCTGTTACTTCGGCCAGTCTGTCCGCCGCGTCCTTCTTAGTCAATTCCTCTGTCTTTGCCGCATAGGCAGTACGGGCAAGGGCCACCGCTTCATTGTGAAACTTAATCGCCTTCTGAGCGACCGATTTTTCGATCTTCTCGGCGACTACCCATTCCTTGAACGCTTTCGCAAGGGTCTCGTCATACATCTCACCTTCCGCTGTCGAACCTGACTTCATATCGAGGTCGGCCAGCCCCTCCAAGTCGGCAGCTATTTCCCTGCCGTACAACTTGTTTGTCTGGGCCAGTAAAGTAGCCCGCGAAGCATCGTCTGGCAGCTTTTCAATAGACTCCGGCAGCTTAAATGCTACGCCTTTTTGTTTCGCAAGCCCGTAACCGTCCATTACCGCGGCGGCCTGCGTCGGGAACTTCGCCATGTGCGAATTGAAGGCCTCCCGGTTATCATCGGTTACCGATTCGTGCTCAAATCCTTCTGTCCAGTGTTCGTCTGCCATAATCAGTTGTCCTTTCTTGAACAATCCTTATTTGTAATAAATCACGTAATGCGTTACCAGGTACTTAACAGAAATACCCCGTTCATCCCTGCCGTCAACTGGCTTCTGGGCCTGGTCGGTCGTAATCCTGACCGGCTTCTGTGTACCGTACTTGCGGTTGACCTTGCGCATTTCAGCCTGCAAAGTGTTATTGTCGAAACTCGCCCGGTTCGTCGTAATGAATTGGGCCTCCAGTTTGGAATCGAACTCGATCTTGTCAGGTGGATCCTGGACAGCCTTTGGCGGCGAGTTCTCTCCAACTTTCGGCATTGCATCAGGATTCGAGGCTGGATGAGTCTTGTCGCAGAACTTCTTGAGCGCCGCAGCAGTTGGGAACGCGACGATTCGGGAATCTTCCAGTCCGACTTTCTTGATCGCGCGTTCGTAGAGATCCAACGGAACCTCTATCGTCCGACCATTAGCCTCAACGTGGCGCATATTTGGTTTCTTCGTGGTGGTTTTCTTCTTTGCCATTTTCCGTTTTGCGCTCTTCTTGCGAGCTTTCTTTTTCTTTGCCATTGGTTCTCCAATCATTCTTGCTTAGGTTTTGATTGTGGTTTAGCTTTATGCTCGCCGCACCAATGCCCCGGTTTCACAATCGGACACGGGAACGGGCCGGGCCGCTGTTGCATGTCATCTTGACTCGGCGGGAATCGGTGGCACGCTAAAGCCGCATCTTTGTAATTCGATTCTGCCGGCCGTGAAAACACACACGTTTTACACGTCGGTTCTGTTTTCTCGCTTGTCGTTGCCATTATTTCTTCCAATCAATTATAAACTGTAATCCTTGAAAAACGATACCCACAGTGGCGGCGACAATCGCATACCAAAACATCTGCTCAGGCGGAGCATCTTTTGCCATTGCGAAAACGCCCTGCACTACCATAGTGCCCATGAACAGCTTTTTGCTTACGCCTTTTTCAGCCATCATCGCCCTCCAAGGCGTCCAGCCTGTCTGTAACAGCGTTCGGGTCAACAGCCTCTAAGGCAAGCACCCGAATCGCGATTATCTTGAGTATCGCAGCGTGCTTGTCGAGCACCCGGTTCTGCACGTAATCCAGCCTTGCTGTGTTGTCGTTGCCGAAGAACTGTTGATGGTTATCGGGGAGTTCGCCTTTGCCCCAAACGGGATGGGCCTTCTGTTCCTCGACGCACCCACCGATCATCGCTACCATAAACAATAGAATTACCATCAATACTGTTTTCATGCTCATAATCAATGTCCTTTCAAATCTGCTATCTGCATTATCCTGTCAGCCATTCTGAACAGGAATCTTTTATGTCTCTCGATTTTCAGTTGCTCTTCGTCCTTACTGCTGACCCGCCTGAATAACAGGTAGTCGGCCATCGCTCCCAAGAAACTACGCTCCTCATCTGTTACGGTGTCCCTCGGCACATTAGTATTGAGCAGGTCCATCGCTTCTGACAATACCGCATTGTGCATTACTCGATCTTCCTCGGTCTTGATCTCAGTGAGCAGCCAGCCCAAACGATGAGCCAGCAGAGGCACGCCGCCTGTGCGATACAATCTTGCCAACCCTTTGCCGCGAACGTCAGTCATTTCGTCCTTTCTTTTTCGCTTTGCATATCGCCATTTCGCGGCTCCGAGCGGCCCTACGGTTGCGTTTTGCGTTTTGGTTGTCCCGTCGCGTGTTACTCATTTGCGCTTCCCGCCAGACTTTCGCGTGCTCTTCTTGTGGCCGCCCTTGCCTGTTTTGTACGGTTTCGTTCCTTTGTGGGCCATTAGTCGCCTCCCAGACTCCCGCCATCCGGCAGGATGATATTACCCTTTTCCTTCTGAACAAACGCATTTATCCGAATCGCACCGTTTTCCGGGTCCGGGTCGATTGACAGGGCAAAGGTTTTCGGGACCAGACCAATATCCTCCATCGGAACCGTTAGAACGCCGCCCGGCTCTTGAGTCTCTGCATCCTCGTCAACCGGGGCCTGCTCTGCGATAATCTGATAGAGCACCATATTGAGCGTGTTCTGGGCAGCCGCCATAAGTGCCCGGGCTTGTTGCTCCTGAGCCGCTGAGCGCCGCTGTTGTGTCCGCTTGCGTGTTACTACGTTTGGTATTACCATTAGGCTGTCAACTCCCAAATGAAATCGTCATGTACTTGTACTTCACCGCCCGACAGTCTTGGGTTCTCATCTGGAAGTATCATCCAGAGTTTGCGAAACACATGGCTCGTCAATCTCCCGGTTCCTGAAATCCAATCTTTGAAAAGATCATCGGACATCTTAAAACCAACTCTTTGGCCCTCTTTCATCCTGTCGCCCCCGCCAGAATTGAAGTTTCGTCTACGGGAGCAGTGATCCCCTTGCTGGCCTTCATCAGTTCGATAGCTTGTTGGGCCTGAGCCGCCTGGGCCTTCACTTCGTTGTCCGCCGCAACCGCCTTGTCGTAATCTTCCTTAGACCGCAGCGCAACTTGCGGGTAGTCCATCGCCTCGTTTACATGGTTAGCTGTTTCCCACCAATCATACGCAAATGTCAGTTGGGGGTTTATCTCCAGCAAGGGACGCACAATATCCATCGTCCCGACTATAGGCTCTATCGCCTGGGCTATCTTCTGTGAACGCGCCAGTTTGCCAACAAAGACGGGCTTAATCTCTATCGGCCCTTTTTTACCCAACTGGCTTTGCACAATATCGGTAATGTTCGCACGCTCCGCAGGTGAGAATGGCCCGCGACCCGCCCTCACCTCCGCACCGATCATGCGGGCGTCTGTGTCCTCCAGGTAAACGCTATGCGTCTCGATAGCAGGAGCGAGAAGTGTAGTCTTTTCCCCGTTAATCAATGAACTCTGGAAAGCAGTGATCGGCTGGTTCTTCTCGAATGCCAAATCACTGAACACCGACAGCACATCAAGCATAAACCATCGACGAAGTGCTTCATCTTTCATGTCCAGATAGTCTTTGTTCAGATCAATACCCGCCACCTTGTCGCGGAGTGGTTTCGGGGGCCTGTCGTATTCTTGTTCACTGACAAGAATCTCACCTTCAGGCCCCAGACGCATCCTGCCCCCCATGCTCATTAAGGCTATCATTGCCGGCCTGTTTATGTACTGAATGTTCTCGCCCATATTCTTGTCAAGCTGCTGCAGACTGAGATTGTCCCACAACGCATAGAACGCAGGGCTCCTACTGGTTATCTCCCACGGCTTGCGGTCGAAATGCCACGCGGCGAAAGGCTTCTCGAAATCACCCATATTCTCGTTAAGTGGTGTGTTCTGTTTGTCCTTTTCCGCAGACGTTAGCTCCAAGAAGAAAACACTGAGCCATTTCCAGTCGCCCCGAGGTTTCTTGAACGCATCCGGGCCCATACCATCCCAAATAGGATCGGTTGTCTTGAACGTTGCACGGAACACAGTGAATTTCTGATTGTAGTCGCCCGCCTCTATCGCAGTATTGACGGCATTGCTGAGTTTCTGCTTGCGTTTCGTGCCCTGTTCGTCATCGTTCTTGACAAACGTGTCCATGATCTTCTTTGCGGTCCACGTCTTATCCTCGATGATACAACCCTCATCCTGATTGTACCTGTCACGCCACAACCTCACAGTCGAGTAATGCTGCGGAATCCACATTGTACGCTGATTGTCAAAATCCTCCTCGCCAAACATGACGGGGCTCCCGGTAGTAACCCCATCATGGGTGAACTGTGGCTGGACATCATAGAAGTTGCCCTTCCTGTATGAGTGGGCCATGTGCTCTTTGACGGCCTGCAAGTATGCGTCAAGCTCGTCAATCCCCTTCAGCTTCAACTCGTCGAACATATACTTAATCCAGTCAATAGCCTTCGATACAAGATTGCCTTGAAAGCCAGTTGACATTTTGCGGCTATACCACGGCCCGGCACCATTGTAGATATCCTGACCCAGCAGTTCGCCTTTATCGTTTGTGTCAATCAATTCGTCGCTGCGAAAATACTGAGTTATGATCTCTCGATTGCTGTTGGACTTTGCGTAATCAGTATCCAGCTCGCCATGCTTCTCGATGAGCCGCTCGTACAATGTTTTTTGCGCCCATGTTGTCATCTTATACTACCTGCCCGAACAGTCCTGGCGTCCCTAATGTCGGTTGCCCTAAATCCACGCCCGCGGCAGCCCGCCGTCGTTGCCGATTGCGTCGTGCCGCCTCGCTTCCCCGGTCAACAGGGGCCGCAGTCTTTTTCCGGGTCTCGGCCTGGACCGCCGGCACGCCAATGTCATCCCCACCACCAAGTCCTAAAACGTCATCGCTCGTGTCAGTCACGCCTTTGCGCTCCCTTCTTATATTTATCCTGTCATTCTCTTGCCCAAACCACGGGTCAGCATCTTATTGTCGTAGGAAGACTGGACCTTACTCGGCTTTGCAAACCGGACTTCCGGCATCGCCCGCTTGACCGCCCATACCCCCATCACATAAGCATCCACCTCATCTGGTGATCTGCCTAATCGCTCTTTGATCTTTTCTTTCGGCTCAATCAATATACGGCCGTTACGAAAACTGTATGTGGGGGTCGCAAGCTCCGTCCGCAGATTGTCGGTCATTTTACTGCATCCGATCTCCCCGTTTGCGAAGTGCTGGCCTAATTCCCACCATGCTTCTGCACGCAGGTTGTAAAACTTTTCCTTGTCGTCGGCCTGCCTGGATGAGCAGAATGGTATCACCCGCCGGCCATTCTCCACCAATTCATCGATAACGCCGCCCCCGACGCCTTCCTCGTCCACGACGATCTGGCAATTCCCGTTCGTGCGCGACATTTCCGTAACAACCTTCGACACCTGCGTTGTACGGCTATGCCCCATTTCTTCCCGTTCCAGTATGTCAGACCCATTCATCAGGTAAATAATCGTCTTGTCATCCCCAAACCGGGCAACGTCGCAGGTTATGATCTTGCCACCCAGAAGCGTAGCGGCCCCGATAGCCCGGCCAATCCAAGCGTCGAGTATGATCTGATCGGCACCCTCAATACTTGACCAATCCCCCATCATATACGCTGCAAGTAACTCTGGTCGGTGACCGAAAGAGTCCCTCAAGGTCTGGATATAAGTATCTGGAAGATGTGGGTTATCCGCTGGCAATGCAGAGACAAACGTACTGCCCGGTTGCGGTCGCGTGATAAAATCATCCTTGAGCCAACAGTTGCGTGGATTGGCGGTGTATAACTCCTTGAACGGGAAAACCATCCGCTTCCCGCCTTTATCCTTCAGTATCATCCGTAAGGACGCTCTTAAAACTGATATCTCGTCTTTGGTAACTTCCTCGGCCTGATCAACGCAAATGATCACATATTCCGCTGAGTTGAATTTATTGATATTCTCCTGTTTATCCAGCCCGCCGTAGTCAATGGCGATCCGGTCGGCAATGAGGATGTGTTTGGGGTCCCTGTCAGTGGCCCCCTTGAGCTTGTAATAGTCCTCTGGGATAATATCACGCCAAGTCTGCAAGGTTGTTGCTGTGAGGTCTGTCGCTTGCTTGCGGCCAAACCAGGCAACGTGAGGCGGGTTATTAGACGGTTCAAGTCCAGCCTTGAGCATCATGCCCCATACAGTCGTAAACAACCACGCGCACAGGAAAAACGACTTGCCGCCCCCTTTGGCGCCGCCGTACAATAGCCGGCGAATTGCCATATCAGATAACGCCCGCTCAGCCTTACGTTGGCGGTCGGTCAAGACAGGCCCAAAATGTACTTCCTTGTCTTTCACTTTAGTTCCGGATTGTATAAGACTATGCCCCGTTGCTCGTTATCCTTGCTGTATGCCCCGATCATCTTGCCCATATGCTCCAGCGCCGTCTCTTTCGAGTGCATTGTTACTTTGCCACCCGCTTTTGTCACTGATACGGACGATATGCCCGCAGCTACCTCCTTCGGCATTCCAGATATAGGCTTGAGTTTGTTGTCAATCCCAACTACGTTCTGGATATTCGCGAAACCGATCTTCTTCCATTCCTCCATGAGCATTCCAACTGTAACGCCACAAGTTTCTGCAATCTGATCCTGTAAATACTTAACACGACCTTTGATCTCAACTATCTTCAACAACTGGTTGCCCTTGGAATACGCTGTTTTTGGGCTGTACTTCGCATCCTTGGCGGCCTGAGTCTCGCTGTTGGTCGCCATATAGGCAAGGCAAAACTGCTCATATCTGGGATTCTTCAGCGGTTTGGAATAATCAATAGTCTCTTGTTTCTTTGCCATATCAGTTACCTGTAAATAGGTGTTCCTGCGTACCTTGGCCGACTTTCCTGTTCTGGGATTGCAAATGGCCCCCATGAACCGATAGTTGACTCAACTGCTTTACATCGCTCATGTTGCTCATATTATGTTCCTAAATTACCCTCGATATTGGGGTAAGTAGCAGCCCAGTCTCCTTGAGCTGGTAACTGATCATTCGCACCACCCTCAGAATCCCGAGACCAAAAGTCATCTGACTCAAAATAGTTACCTGCGATTACGCAATTACGACCAAATGCTTCTGCCACGGCCGACCCTAAAGTATCATCAGTTAGATCGCCTGCCTCGATAGTAATAATTGTATTAGTAGAATCCCATACTACTGCCGTGATTAAGTAATTACCGTCATTGTTAGTCGATCCTTCAACGGATACTCGCATACCAACTCGAAATTTAGTTGTAAGGTCGCCCTCACCAGTATCAAGAGTAATTAAATCCGGTCCAGACGCATCAAACGCGCTTATGGTCTCCTCTGTTGGTGCGTTCCAGTACACACAATATCCGTCTGCTGCTGATCTATCCGAGCCGACAATACTGTTATTTGTTATCTGAACACCCCAACCTGAGAAGGACGTAGAAAATCTAATCCCTTGAAAATTAAAGTCCTTTATAAGGTTATCTCGTATCACACAGTGCGTCAGGTTAGTAGCAAGATTTATACCTGCAAGGGTACTGTCGGTGGCAGTGTTGACAAGATTATTCCCTATGATTGAAGTGTTCTCATTCCAAATAGTATACTGCATCCCGCCACCAGTAGTTCTAATAGAGTTCCCTACAACATTGATGTTCTCTACGTACGAGGTACTAATAGCATATGAGTTAGTTGTATAATAATCGTTGAAGATAGCGTTGCTAATCACACTGACGTCTTTTTGTATATCAGAACCGGCGTCTTGACCATCAATCTTGATACCGCCATGACACCTGTTTATTGCATTATTCGCAAATGTTACATTGTACGAAGAACCTTTCGTGTCATGCACGGTCATTGCTATACCACCCGCCTGACAGTTCACAACTCGATTTCCGAACACTGTTATGTCATGGGAGCCATCTTGAACTTCAATTCCGTAAGGCGCTCCATACTCTTTCATGCTCACATTTACATTACCGGTGGCTCCACCAGTATCACTCGTCAGTGTTTCATCATTTACAAAAAAACCAGACTCGGTCTCAGCCGTCACTGTTACAGTTCCAACGGCATCTGTACCTGCAAACGAGCCTGACGTAATACTTATGCTTTCAATAGTAACCTTAGACTTAATGCTGCCAGATTGATCATTTGTAGTATCACCTGTAAGAATATGGGTAGCAGCCCAGGCAGTACCTCCACTACCCGCATCGAAGTTAAACGTCCTGCTATTGCCGGCTTCTCGAATGTCATTTCCATAGCACGACACGTAGTAAGATTGCTCATTGATAGCAATGCCATCATCACCCGAATATCTTATACGATTATTCGCAATAACCACACGCGTGCAGAACTCAGTCCGTATACCCGCAGTCCATCCATCAACTACTGTCAAGTTTTCAATTGTAAGATTCTCAACGGTCGTGAAGCCAACGCACCACAGCGTATCTGCACCACTACCTTGCCCGTCCTTATTGCCGTCTATTAGCATATCACATATAATAATGTTAGAATCCCCAGTAGAATCCCTGCTGCCTGGAGTGGTGTTAGTATTTGTAATCATCGTAGCTGTGACAGAATCGTCGAGCGTAAGAATTGTACTATCGCCCGCCCCGCACAATGTTACATTACTCGGTATACTGATAGTCGCTGCAATAGCATAACTGCCAGGTGCCAGCACAACCACACCTCCAACTGCCCCTAACGCAGCCATTGCTGCATTTATCTGAACATCGTCAGCCACTCCAGTTGCTTTTAGGAACACAGTCGCGCCAAATGACCTACCGGCATAGCGATCTCTCTGCCCAAAACCTAAACTGCTCACCGCAAGAAGGATAATGATGATTGCTCGTTTCATAACTGGGCTCCCATAAATGTCGGCAAGAAAAAAGCCGTGCAAGGGTGCAGCCCTGCACGGCTATAGTTTTCTTGCCAAATTTTGCTTCTAATGTGTCTTTACGTAATTATTTCGCCAAAGTCAAGGAAAAAGTTCAAAAAAACTTCATCTTCCCGGTTATTACGCTGAAAAGCGGGTTTATTACATCTTGCGTATGGCTTCTTGGTACGCCCTTTTGTTTCGTCTGTCAAGTTCTTTTTCGCCATTTTGGTTAATTTTCCTTAAATTCGTATTTTCCCATTGACTTCCGGCGTGGATATGGTAAGTTGTAATTATGGCATGTACGATTAAACAAACTAATCTTGAAACCTCTTCCGGGCACTCCCCTCGTGCATGCCAAACCGGGAGAGGTTTCTCTTTTTTGGGAGTACCAAAAATGGCAAGATTAAATCAACAATCAGGAAGCCCGACGCAGGGCAGGCGTACCGGCGAAACTCGACAAAGTTACACGGGCCCGACATTTTCCTCCGTAATGGAAAACGCGAAGATGGTGGCGGCACACAAAGCGATTGCCGGTAAGACTCATTTTGTTATTGCGATAGATAAGCTCGATAATGGCCAATGGCGTGTACTGGTTTAACCGGCAGGGCGCGTATCGCTAACCTTTTTTGGGAGGTAGTATTATGAGTAAACACACACCGGGACCGTGGAAAGCTGATCGGGCAGGCAATGTCGAGACGTGCGGCGATGACCCTGCACTAATTTGCGAATGCTATCAAGACCCCCACTGGCAGCCAGACGGAGTACACGCGCATTCCAACGCCAAACTTATCGCTGCTGCACCGGAGTTGCTGGAAGCGTGTAAAGCGGCTCGCGATGCAGCAACTATCAAACTGGGAACGTACAGCGAATCAGAAAAGGCACAAAACAAAATTGTTTGGCAACTCAAAGCCGCTATCGCCAAAGCTACAGGATAGGCAGAAAGAGAGGAAAACATGACTAAGGACACAGATTTGGACGCAACCGCCGCCCACGTAAAAGCTCTCGGTAAGATACTGGATGCTCACACCGCCGAGTACATCGTCCGGGCCGTGAAGAGCTATAAGGATATGGCAGTTTTACTCCAAGACATTCTCGAATGGGATGGAATCCTGCCTCACAGCCAAACAAGAATCAAAGCGGTTCTTGCCAAAGCTACAGGATAAGGCTTGTCATGGCTACTACATCCCCTTGAGCCTACTATGCGCCCGGACCACAGTATAGTAACCGTTGGCCCTGAACCTACCCCACCGCAGGTATATCGCTCGCTTCCAGCCCGTCTTTTTCTTAGACTGGTACGACACTCGTCCGTCCGCCCTATATGTCCGCAATAAGCCATCCGCATCTCTTAGCTGATCTTCCAGCATATGAGTCCGTAACAGTTCGTCGGCGTATTTGCGATACTTCTTGTCAAGCAGCCCCTCGTTGATTAACTGCGTCAAGGCGTCATGGAACAGGCTGGCCCGCATATTCGTCGGTGTGTCGACGGCGATAAACGACGCACCATCCCACGCATATCTGGCGTGGGCCGTCAAAAGATTATTCGCCAGTGTTACATAATCAGTTCGCACTGTTACACCAGACATCTCCACCGGAACTGCTGCCGAGGCCAATAATTCGTATTTCCATTTATGCAATTCCCGATAATTTAGGTTAGACATGATTCAACCTCGCAAACTTACCAAATAACTCTTTCGCTTTTTCGTCATACGCCCTACCTGCTTCGTCCTCGTCTACGTATGACCCGATAAATATGTGTTTACCCTTGGAGCGTATTCCTACATACCACTTCCCCTTATCAGTTTTCCAGCTTACGCCCTTGTATTTACTGCTATGGGGATAGTTGGCGTAATTGTAATTGTTTTGCGATTGAGTACAGAATCTTATATTACGCCGCCGATTATTCAGGCCGTTCCCGTTTTTGTGATCTACCATTTCATTGCTGGCTGCTCTCAAGATAACACGATGCATCCTAACCAGTTGTCTTTTGCCGCCACTCTTTGTTTTTGGCGACTTGCGGACAGCATAAAATGTGTTGCCGTCTTTGTGGGCATACCACGACCACCTCTTTAAATACTCATAATCCTCATCATCTACAATAGCGAACATGCCTTGGGTTAGAAATATGCGTTTCATACTACTATCTCCTGTAAATAGCTCCTGAAATATTTGGGCAGCAGGCGGTTCAGGATGTCCCGCTTTTTGGTCGCATAAACCTATCTGCCCAAATTGTAACCTGTTTTTGTTCATTCGTCAAGCTTTTATTCGCCCCAATCTCTTTCATCCCATACTATTTCGTATTCGTCGGTACAGGTCATTGTTCTATCTCCAAAAGTTTAGCTACTGCTCTTCGGTTCTGTAAACTTTTTCTTCTTCACTTTTACCCAACGGCAACCTCTGCCGTCAAGTGGGCAAAAGTTCGGAGTTCTGGCTGATCGCTCTGGGTCAACTGAATGAATATAGGAACAAGAGGGCGGTTCTCCTTCGCAGCAACACTCAAACACTAAGTCCTTGTGGTTCGAGAAGCGACGTTTGTAAGAATCAAGTGTATCAACTGCCACGTTCCCCGCTCTTCGTAAGACACCAATTTCCTTTTTGTCAATTAAAACAACTTGACCTGCCTGCACCAACTCAAGCAAAGATTCTTTATTCTTCTTGCTCATTATTCACCTCCTTTCAGGACTTGTGTAATTCTAATTATGTGTTTCTTCGCAGCCTTGCTTGCACTCCCGATTAACTCATAGCCATGTCTATCGCAGTTATGATCGGTCAATAAGTGGTCGGCGGCATCAGTCAATGTTTCAAGACATAACAATAGTGGATAAGCCGAATCATCGACTATAACTTCCCGCAACCGCTCATTCTCATCCTTGGCCTTGGCGAGTTGAGTTTGTAAGGCCGTTACATATCTAACAACGCCAACATCCTCCGGACATACGGATGCTTCGGCCTGTTCATATTCAAGTATTGCCTTTTTGGCCTTGTCGAGTTCGGCACGGAGTTGTTTGATTTTAAGCGTCCGCAAACGCTCTGTGTTCCCTCTCATGGCTTCACCTTCTTTCCGCCAATAATTATACTGGTAGCCGTAATTTCAACTGTAGGCAGTTCGGACTTCTGGCCGTCCAATAGTAATTCGCTGCCATCCGGAAGGATGAGTAGTGCCCCGCCAATCTGCTGCTCGCCGAATCGCCAGTATTCAAACTCGCCCTGCCGAACGTGTACGCACCCACCGAGTAACAGGGCAAGGGTGAGAACAACGCTCCATGCTATACGCGGCAGCTTCGTGCGGTACCTGTCTCGAAAATCAGGACACTTGCCTGTAATCATGTGCGATTCCTTGTCGTAGTATGTACATATCCTATTCAATATACAACTTTTGCATGGTTTCATCTTTCATGCCTTTCCCGCCGCCAATGTAGCGGCAACCAATTATTCTTCTTTCCTTTCAGCCATCCTTTTTGCTTGATACCAATAACACCCATACGACTGACCTATTAGTCCCGACACAGCCTTGCATGTCTGACACGGCCTATCGCTCCACGCATGCCCATCTATGCCTATTGTTTCAACAACAGCGTCCATTAAAACCTTCATTGACACTCTGACAAACTGCTCCAATTCTTTGTCTGTCATCCTTCATTCCTTTCCTGTAGCGTTCCACGTCTTGTTATCGTTCTCTGCGTTATCATCCCCACGAGCCAATGCTTCGAGCTTTTCCTTGTCTTCGGCGGTTAGTTCCAAGTTCTCTGGCACTTTGACGAAGCCTTTTGGTAGTTCGGGCTCAGTCATTTTTTCTTTCCCGCCGCAAGGGCAGCGGCGATCATGTAGTGTTTAGGTTGGGCTGTATTTAATAACCATTGTGCGAACGTCGTAGTACTACGACTGCCAACAAGACAAATATCGTATCGCTGCCAGATATGGTAAAGTTCTTTCTCTGCTCCATCCGTTTTCCTGAACCACTCCATTGCTACGTTCAAGTCCTTGATGTCGATGGCGTTGGGGACGGGGCAATCGGTTTCACCCTTATATATCGTTCGTCCCGGCACACCTTTTTGATGTTCACTTGTTACCTTGCCCAAATTGCCATCACACTTGACACAAAGTAGCCCATACATGCCACCCTTAACCCGTAGGTCTTCCACTATATCATGCTTCCACGACTTCAGCGTCAACGCCCTTGAGATTGCAAGGGCCTGTTCATCTTCGGGCAGGGTGAGATAGTCCGCGGCTGTTAGCATGGGTTGGCCTCTTGCTTTCGCTTCAAATAATTTAGACACGAAACTAATTCGGGCACCCCAAGTAAAACCAAAATGAGCGGGTCTGCTTCAGAATCCAGTTTTGCGATAGAAGCAACAATCTCATCTTTAGTCGGACTCATGGTCAAGTCTTTTTCTTCAATGAGTTCAATTTCGGATGGCCATACATGGTGCAAGTGACCATCTTCGCTTTCGATACGTATTCCACCCAGACGGTCTACCTTGCCCTCACAGTCCGCCGCCTTCGCTCTATCCCCCGCAAACACCTCGGCACCGTTCTTGTCGGGGCAGACGTAAGGGATAATCTCGCATTCGTCAAAATCCCAAAACGCTCCGGCAACTACCTCACCCTCAGGGTCTCGATAAACAACACACACGCTTTTTGTATGCCAATCAACAATTGATACTTCGGCTGTAATGTTTTCTTTTTTATTAAATGCCCTGGGTGGTTCATTGCTCATTTGTTATACCTCCGCAATTTGAATTTTTATTCTTTCGCCCGGAGCAACCCTTATTCCAGTGTGCCTCTCCCAATCGCTCGTACTGTAACGTTTCCACCGGATACGCGATCCTTTCTTTGCTGTTGAGCAGTATGACCCTTTATACGGCCTTGGGTGATCCCGGTAATGGAATAGTTGGTAGTCCTTGTCCGCATAATTGTCGTCTCGCGTCAGCCAGAAAGTCATCTTTCTCTTATTCCTGCTCATTTGTTATACCTCTCAAATTCAGTGGCGAACACATGCGGGTTGCCCCTGACATACCACGGCTTGCCTCTGTGCTCTCTGGTTTCTCGGATTAGTTCCCATGGATATGATTCGTAATGGGTGATTTGTTTCTTATCGTCGATTGTGCGGTACCGTGGTTTTGGTTTGGCGTTGATCGAATCCCAAAGTTTCTTGAATAACAATTTATACGCGCGCGCCTTTCCCAAACGGGTATGCGGGCCCATATAATTGTCCAGTCGTATCCCTTCCGCCACGCACTCTTTCCAAGTTATATCCTGGACCTCTTGCACCCGATTAGACTTTACTTTCAGCCAGAGACGGCATTGTTTTTTTGCCAAGTGGATACTTGGATGTCGCCCATACCGCCAGTCCTGTCTATCGAGTAATCGAAGGACATCCGGCGCAGGATATTGGCCTCCTAATGCCTCTATCTTAAATTCATCGTCAAATACGCAATACTGTACTCCAACTTTATCAACCTCAACTACCCACCAACCTTCCCGGACGTAGAGCAAGTCGCCGGGGACACCGTGGGGGCATTTATAATGCAAAATTGGAGGATTGTTTTGGTGGCCCAGCGTCGATCGAAACACCGCCTCTCCGTCTACGACCCCACAGATTTGATAAGGCCATGGCGCCGGGACCGGCTGCGGGTTAATGATTCTCCGCGTCTGAGTCTTGCGGCGGTCCTTCGACCCACACTTCGGGCACTCGATCTCAAGCGTAACCTTTCCGCATTGGGCGCAGGTCATTATTGCGCGGATCATTTCTCTTTGGAACAATATCGGATGGTCTGTCATTTACTCATACCTCCCTGACCTGAAATTCTTTCGGCCATTCTTTGATGTTCTTATTGCACTTACCGTTGAGTGGGATTTGTTTGACGTGGACTTCAATATCTGCTTGTTGACAACGACATATCATCTCACGAATATTATCAAGCGTACACAACCTTGCCTTTGCACCGCTTTCGCAGCCGACAAAGGCGTAATCAATGTGTTGTCCTACGGCATAAAGTTTGTCTGACTGCATGAAATGCTCAAAAGGATAATATGCTAAAACGCCCGTCGAATAGGAATGTCCACAGTTGGGACATATCCCTTGCTCTTCATCCTCGCTTTCTCCTTCCAATAATTCTTCGTACTCCTCTGGGTATTCGGAAAATTCTCCACAAGCAGGACACCACCACTCGCAACCTTTTTTGTATCCTATGTCGGTTATCCTTATTTCTTCCAGTAACGGCTCAAGCGAAATAAACCGCTTTGCCGATAGTGTCTGTATCAAATCGGCTATCCGCCCTACATTATCCTGGTTCTCGACTGTGCCGCCGAGGTGGACATTGGGCAGAGGCCACGGGATCAACGGTATGCCCTGAAATTCCATCGCTCGTCCTTCGGGGCAAGCTGCTTTAAGTAACTCAAACGACTTTCCTGTCCGCTCAATATACTCCCTCATCCGCTCCGCCCGCTTCGTCAAAACCATAAACGTGTGCTGTGGACACAGTGCCATGACGGCAAACACTCTGTCTATCCACTCAAACGGCACAGACTCATGGAATAAGTCGCTCATCGAGCATACGAATATCTTGCGGGGCTTACGCCAGTGCAGGGGTTTGGCGAGGGCAGATTCGACGAATGTGGTTGTGCCTTTCCATTTACCAGTTCCAGCGTTTACCACTTTACTATACTTCATCCAATCTTTGTGGCAACGCCCAGGGTCTTTCTCGCATCTCGCAACTTCCATCCACATCTGTCTATGCGCCATCTTCTCGGCATAGCAATTCGCACACCCGGCGCTTATCTTCGAGCAACCCACAATCGGGTTCCAAGTTTCTTCGGCCCATGAAATTTTTGTGCCCATCTATTCGCCACCTTTCAAAACTGGCCTTAACGAGAAGATAAAAAATACGTTCTCCACCATCCTGCCCCATCGCACAACATAAAACCCACAACTCCTCTTGCGGCCTATCCTGCCGCGAACCCATCCATGATCGCGTGATTTATATTCCACCTCGTCGCCGATGTGCAACTTAACGTCGTGGTGATGGCCTGGCGTACTCAACCAGCAGATAAATGGTTTACCTCTTGGCATCTATTCGCCGCCTTTCCCTTGTCGCCTGTCTTTGCCTTTGAGTTCAATGATTTCCGCCGTCGATAATCTGCTTGCGATCCGCATATCAAATTGTTGCCCCAATCTTTCGATGTCTTTGTTCGACGATATGAATGTCGGCAGCCGTCGCTCTTGCCGCTTGTTCAAAATTGAGTACAAGGTAACGTATGCAAAATCTGTTTCCTGTTTTGATCGCAAGCCGAGATCGTCAATGAAAAGTTTATCCACATCTTTCAGCGGCCTAATCATATCCCATTCTGTTTCCGTTGCCACCGGGCCCATCGTTGACCGGACCTGAACACAAAAATCATCGAAGTTTATCCGGTAACACTCATAACCCTCGTAAATATATTTCCGAACCAATGCCGCCATTGCGTGAGTCTTGCCGGTTCCGACTGGGCCGAACATAAATACGTCCCGATCTTCTGTCAGAGATAACAACTTTTCGGCCACTTCGTCGTCCAAGTCGCCAACAGACGCCCCAATATACAAAGATTCAACAAGCCGTTCTATTTGCTTTTCGTACACTCCCGGCTGCCGTCCGGTTCGCCCGTACACGTCGATGCACCGTTTACACCATTTTCTCTGTCGTTGGTCCTCTATGTGTTTGTATCTGACCGAGCACTTTTCGCACAGGCTATCGGATAAATGGGGTAGGCTTCCGATCTTCACTAGTTCGCCCTTGGCCCGTTTTTGGTGTACCCGTTCGTTGGCTTTTTCCAGATTGCCCATAATTACTCCATGTCCTGATTTTGAGTTTCCAGTTTCGTACTGGGTTGCCCTTAGTGTCTATCCAGCCGCCGTCATTAAAGCCCTTCCAAAAATTGATCGGGTCAACATTAGAAAGTTCCGGATTGTCGGCGATATATTGGGTCACTTCGTCTTGTGTTGGGGGCACAAAGATTTTCTTTTTTCGCGTCCTTTTACCATTACCGTTACCCTTACCATTACTTCTACCTTTACTTAGGGCCCTGGTAGGGTCCTCTTTAGGCCCTAAAGAGGGGCTACTTTGTGCTTCATTGTGCATCGCAGATTCAAAGTCAATTCCAAAGTCTACGTGTTCCTGAAAGAGACTGAGTATTTGTTTGTGAGCATTGTTTTCGGGATTAAGAGGACAATTGCCTTGAACCCGAATGAAGCGTTTAATCCAGACATAGTCGCCTTGCGGAATATAGGCCCTACGTAGGCCCTGCCATGCACCTAATGCGTTGGCCTCTGGTATGCCAATTTGTAGAGCGGCAAGCTCGACATCAACCTCCCAAAATCCCGCATTATCGCAGTTGTCAATAAGCCACAGAAAGAGCAATTTTTCCTCAACAGAGAGCTTCCGGAACCACCTATCCGTCCATTTTGTGGTGTCTGTGAATCTTTTACTCATTGGATTATCCATAAAAAAACCGCCACGGACGCTGCTCAACATGAAACACAGGGAGACATGTACCGTCCGGGCGGCAAAAATCAAAATCAAATTGACTGTATTTCGCGCTGAGCATCATAGTATTGTACGCTCTCCCCCTGTCGGTGCAAGGGTTTTCTTGGAATTATTCTGGTCGCATAATGACCATTGGGCTGCCATTGCGTCGGCAATGCCTTGGCAGGTTATGCTCCTGAGCTTCCACCTGTCCTCGGATGGCCCCAGTTTGTTCTGTCCCGATGGCGTCTGATTGCTCCATCGCGGAGTTTTGCCGTCTTTTTGATAGCCAGCTGGAGATAGTATGTTTGTGGGCTTGAGCTTCGGCAGTCCCTTAAGCCATAGTCCCGTTTTTTTACTTTGAGGTTCTCCGAATTGCCAAGGTTGAATGTATTGCTCCGGTTTTCTAATATGCGTACTGATAACGCCAACAGGGTTTTCGAGAGCAATTTTGCCAATAGGGGAGCCCAGGAGCGTCCTAATGAAATCCAAAGCCTTTGCTGTCTTTTCGGCTCGTCTTGGTATCCGATTATTCCAGTGTATCCCAATCAACCCGAGGTAAGGACAGGGCGGGTGCGCAATTATCATATCCCCTTCCTCGTTCCGAATGTCCAGCACCTCCCCCTGTATATGCGGCCCCGGCCTCTCTGTCGGCAGCAAATCGCAACTGACAGCATTATGGCCCTTGGCGATAACGGCATCCCGGACAATGCCGCTGAACTCACATGCAATTAAAACCTTCATTATCCCAACCCCGCCAAAATCTCATTACCGAGAGGTTTGCCAAATTTCACCAGATTCCCATACACCTTTTCCCAGTCGATAAACCGGGCGTCTGTCGCAGGGGGCAAGGGGCCCTGCTTGATCTCCTGTAGCCTCTTGACCTTCTCCGGGGTCTTTGTTGCCATGCGGGCCTCGAATTGGCCCTGATCAAAGTGGGGGGCGCTCGTAGCGTATAAATGACAGTCGCCACATAGGCAAAATTGCAAGGTATGATCATATCTCAAGAATGGATTGAGCTTGTATCTTGGGCTGCTCTTAAATAAACCGTGGTGCTGCGAAAGAATCCTGTTCGTCTTTCCGCAGGCTTCGCAGTAGGGCTTCATTACGAGTTCCCGGCAATTGGCCTTGCATTTACGCTCCCATTTGTTCATTGCTGGTCCTCGAATAGGGCGTATTTGTCGCGCTCAGTCTGGATTCGTTTTCTTGCTATTTCACAATGTGTTTCGTTAATCTCTATACCAATGAAGTGGCGGTCCAAATCTATGCAAGCGACGAGTGTGCTTCCTGAACCAGCAAAAGGGTCAAACACAAGCTGTCCTTTGCTTGTAGATATTTCAATTAGTTTTCGTAGAACCTTGACAGGCTTTTCTGCCGCATGGTACTTTTTTTTCCCAGCCCACAAACAAGTTATTATGTCAGGGACGCCTCTGTCTGCAATAGCGAAGTCTATATTTCCAATGAGAGCGATAAGTTCATATCGAGGACGTAATCCCTTGCAGCCACCCGGTCCTATCCACTGTTTGTCCCAAACCATCAAAGATTCTATTTTATTTCCACTGTCAAACACAGCCTTTTGGATCGTTGGCAAGCTTCTCCAATTCAAGAATTGCCAGATGGCTCCGTCATATTTGAGCAGCCTGCAGTATTCTCTGATTAGTTCTGCGAACCAAAAAGCGGAATTGCACATATCAGCCCAAGGATTAAGTTTCGCCGCATAACTTGACGAGGTTGATAATTGGTACGGCGGGTCTGTCAGCACAAGGTCTACTGATTTATCCGGCATATCCCGCATAACCTCAAGGCAGTCCCCGCATATCACAGTATCAATTATGTCCTCAAGCATTTGCGGCCTTTTGACGCTGGATCGCCTCGTATATTTCGCGTCGATGGATCATAGCCATTCTAAATCATACCCCCATCGCACCCTTTTTATCTTTTGCTCGATCAGCCGCCCATTCTCCCGAAACCATGCAATCGGGATGGACGCCCGTTCCGCCAGTTCGATGAACACGAAAACCTTGCTTGCCAGGACAAAGAACGTCTCATTAGTGTCCCTGAAGTTGACGACGAAACCAGCCATAACACCCCTGTTCTCCGAGGCCACTAATTTAGCGACGAACTTAAGCCGCTTTTCATCGGACGATTTAATGTTGCCAAGCGGCAGGGATTTCCCGTTTAGCGACTTGAGTTCCAACTTGTAGAGTTTCCCGTGGCTCGTCACCAGGTTCGCGGAAAACACGATAAGGTCGCATGGGTTGCTGGGCGTAAACCTGATGTTGTCGCCCTCCCCGGGCACGCCCCCACTCCATCCGCCAGCGTCATACAGTCTGGTTACGTCGCATCTGTCGGGGATGCTTTTCTTGAAATCTTCCTCGAACTTCTTTCCTGGGTCTTTGGGCATTTTATAATATCTCCTGCTCAAAAATCGCCGGGCGACCGGCAACCTGGATGCAACCAGCCGCCCGGCTTACACATCCCTGATCCTACTCCGATCCGTCACCTTTCGTTACCCGCACCTTTTTCTTGGCGTCCGTGATGCGGATCACCTCGTCCCGGGGCTCAATGCTGACGATCTTGCCGTCGCACTCAAAGCGAATCACGCCGTCGCTAAGAGGTTGCAGGTTGGCGGCTGTGACGAGTTCGTGAACAACTGCCTTGGCTGCGATTTCTTTTTTCCCGGCTTCCAAGCGGTCGATCTGGTGCCTCTTGTAGATTTTCACGGCGCCCAAAATCTCTTTGAGGTTTTCCGGCTCGACGTCAATCAACTGCATCTGTTCGCCTGCCACTTTCTTCTTTGCTGCCTTCTTCTTCTTTGCCATAATGCTCTCCTGTAAAATTATGTCCTCAACTCTTTTCGGGGTTCTGTAACCCAGTCAAACACTGGAACCTCTTTGCCGTCAACCAATTTCGTGCCGTAAATCGTTTCGTCGCGCAAGTGAGCGACCGACCCTTTAATCATAAGATTCATTTTCCCAATGCCCAATTCTGTGATCGACGGCAGATATGTAAATTTTGTTCCATCAACGACCACTGTAATAAATTGAAACTCGTCGGGCATAACCACCAGCTTTAAGACGGCTTCCCAGTATGCTTCGGAGTCGCCGGTGTCTTTTGCAAGGGCGGGCAGCAAAACACCTTTCCACCATTTACGCTGTTGGTCGCTCCATTCTGCATCCTCAGAGTATGATTCGACAATTACCCGCGACCGCCGGTGGGTTGCGGCCTCGGCTTGTATTTTCTCCCATGTAGCGTCATCGACAGCAGCTAAACCGTCTACTGTTCTGGTTATGAAAACTTTACTCATTTCTCTTCGATTCCTGCTTTGCAAATTCGACCCATACCGCCTGTTCTTCCGGAGTTCCCGAAAACTGATGCAACGCAGCCCGGAGAATTACCGATAGGGTTGTTTTGTGTAATTCTTTCAAGTCTTCAGCCATTTCCTTTTCGCCCTGAGTAGACAAAGCTGTCATTGGGAATCGCATTGGTGTTGGGTGGTCAGTCATGTTACCCTCAAATTTTGCCGCGCTTGCCATTCTTGGCCTTTTCTACTGTGGCTTTCATGCGGCAGAGGTTGAGGATGAGTTTGGAAATATCTTCAAGGGGAACATGGATGCTTAGTCCGCTGCCGTTTATCGAAAAACGTATGTCGTTTCCATTTGGGCATCCGCCGCATATTGCTACCTGCAACTTGTCCTCTGGATTACATCGGCAATCCATCTCAAACGTTTCCAGCGGCTCCGCCAACGCTTTGAGATCGTCGAAGATGTTGAATTCCGTAGGCAGTTTTTCGCATTCAGCGACGCTAAGGGGGACTCTTAATTCGGTCGCAGCATTAAACCATCGCCCTCCCACATATACAACCGGGGCGGTACGTCTGCCGCCATAATACCGAACATCCCCATACCGCAGTTTCGGCTTCTCGGCTTCGGCAAGTTGGGCTTCGAGTTCGGCGATTTCCGATGAGAAGTCGTCAGCAAATCCTACAAGGGCTATCTTACAAGCTGTCTTACAATCAATGGCTTTCCGTATTGCATCTTTGTCCATAATATCCTCTCTTTCAAAGTTTGCCCCGCTTGCCATGCGAATCCGAATCATGGAACGTCCTTTCCGTCACTTGGCACAATCCGTAAGCGGGGCGTTTGGTTCAACCCGTTTGTTCCGGCGCCGCGCCTGTGTCCGCATTCGCCAGACACTTCGTTACTTCGTCAAGCCAGCCTTGTAGCTGCTCGACGTTGCGGAGGTTCCGGGCGATGCCTTGTTGGACTTTCTGCTCTGCGTCTGGCGTCGTGTATGCTTTGTTCGTCCATTCCTTCAGCGTATCACTGGCAGCTTTCAGTCGCTTCTCCAGGTGCGCCTTGAGCCCGATGAATGAGTTGGTTTTGAGGTCCGCCCGACAGATTGGGCAGTACGGTGTGGTTCTTCCTTTGCAACAGGTTGGCATGATCGTTCTCCTGATTAAAAATTACGGTTTTCGTTCATCAACATATACACTCGGCGGCTTTTTTAGGCGTATCGTGGTCGAGGCCGCACTTTGTGCATCGATACAGATCATCCGGCGGGACGTCCGGCTCGTCATGTTCCTCGTGGTACGTTTCTGCGAACTCGTCGAACTCGTCTTTGGGTTTGTCGATAAAGATTTCGGGCCGGTCCATTTCGGACAGCCATTTTGCAACCTTGTCCACCATAGCCATATCGTCGGGGTATCTTTGCGCCCGCTCGATGAGAATAGCGTTCATCTTCTTTTCGTCTACCCTCATTCCGGGCGGACACAACATCTTGGCCCGAACGGCGTCGAGGACTTCCTGTTCGTCTTTATTGGGGGTGGGAATTTTGGTGGGAATTGTGCCCGGCTGGTTGCCGTCATCGTCTTGTGTTGGAATGTTCCATATATTACATAGCAAATACCGCCGACCGTAAGTAAAGGAGGTGGCCTTGGCGTGTATTGCGGTCATATTGACCTTGCCTTGTATCCCTTTTCCGCCCAATGGAACGTCAAGGTGGTATGTCTCCTTGTGCCCTGCCTTGTGCAAAACATCAGCATAAACTCGTACATCGTCCGCTTTCTCGGCTTTCCCTTCATAGTAAATGATAGAAAAACCCTGCTTGGTATATACTGGCTTTGACATTTCGATAACGGCATCAAGCCCGGCATATTTACTTTTTGTTTGGGGGTTGACCTTTGTTTTTACAACGGCATCTATATTCGATTGCACAACCGCAAAGGCAGAGGCGAAAACTTTCTTTGCTTGGTTGGCTTCGTGCCGCTCCTGAAATTCGAGCATTTTCCCGAACCCCTCAACATCGAATTTGTCTCCGCCCCCGTTGCTCATTAGCTGCATCATTATGCCTGCCGGTGAATCCGGGTCTACCTTTTGTAATTCGTTCTTTTCCACTTCTTTATCTCCTAAACTATTTCATTGAGACGTGCATACTTTCCGTGATATTTTTGTGCGGCGGTATTATACACACGGGCAGCATAAGTTTCATCCTCAAACAGCCCGAAACATATCTGTTTGCCCTGTACTGAAATCCGCACATCCCATTTTTTACATTCCTTATTCCAACTTACGCCTTTGTATTGGGAACTCGTATGGGCATCGGGGCCGCGGTTACAGAGATTTTGGGCCTGCGTGCATATCCTAAGATTCGCCCGGCGATTATCTAATGTGTTGTGGTCGAGGTGGTCTATCACGCGACGGTCGCCTTTGGCAAGCCCCATAATCTCACGGTGCATATACATCTTAACGGCAATCTTGTTGAGGGTGATTGTTGTTACCGCAAAGAATCCGCCATAAGACGCTTTCCTGGCATACCACCTATGTCGGTTCAGGCGATCATAATCCTTATCGTCAACTATCGCAAACTGGCCTTGGCTTAACGGTATTCGTTTCATGGGAACGTCTCCAAGAAAAAAGCCGACCGGAGTTGCTACGCAGTTTGGGCGTGAACCCGATTTGCCTCCGGAAGGCTTCAATAGATTGTACTGTACTGCGTAGCATACCATTACTATAACCTTTTCTTAGAGGATGTCCAGATAAAAATATAATTTATTTTCAGAAAGGCGACTGTGTTAGCTTTTCGAGTATCGCTTTCATATCTGTGATGAACATAGTGATCTTGATACTGAGTTCCGTAATGTACGGTTCGTCTCTATATACACGAACACAAAAATACGGTTTCTTAGAAACTCGCGGGTCATACGAAACAAAGTCTACCCACTCACGTTCGCATATCCATAATTGGCCTTGCAGTTGGGGTTTGTGGCTGGCAGGGACTCTGTCAGCAAGGATTGTCTCAATATGAGTAGGCGAGTTTGGGCACTTAAATTCTGCCGACCCACCACTGCCAACCAGCCCATCGGGCGACGCCCCGACGTCCTCATCTCTCTCCACGAAGCCCACCTGCCTCACAGGGACGTCGTTTAAGAGTTCGTAGTATTCGCGGGCAAACGGTTCGATCTCGCTGCCTCTGGCCATTGTGGCGTTGCTGTAGCCCTCCTGCGGCTCACCTGTCATGCGTTCGGCGATAAGCTGAATCATATACGCCTTGCGGGTTTTGCCCTGTCCGCCTGCGATAGCCTTGCCGAAACAGGACGCGGTAACTTTGCCTAACCGGGCTGCGTACCACTCAGGGCTACCTTGTTGGCAGTCGTAGACTTTCACGGTGTCTCCCGAAAGAAGCGATCCAAGTCATCGGTGGAAATCGACAGCGTAATCTCCATACCATCATCTACGCCACGTTCTGTCAATGTGAAATTGAATTGGTCAAAGGTGTGGCCCATCGCAGACAGAGTGAAAGTCTTATCCAGGCTCGTAGCGAGCGTCTCAGCGACTTCGTGAACGGCTTCTTTTAGTTTCTTGAATGATATACGCATTATTTCGCCTCCACTGCTTTACAGGCTTCACTATTTGCCCACGCAGACTCGCACGGATTCAACCTGTCCGGATTGCCAAATACCATGCCTTCAAAGTAAGCGGATTTTACCAGTCCCCGCAGCCGCTCAATCTCGGTTATACAGTCGCCAACCATGCTGTGATGCAGGCTTGCACCTTCGCGTTTTGCCATTTGATAATGGTCCGTAATTGATTTCCAGCGTTCGGGGGTCATTGGTTTAGTCATGAGGGGCGTCCTCCTTAGCAAATATTCCCGTATAAAGGACTGTAACCTTAAACCTGCCTCTACCCGGTTCCTTGTAATCCCTTAAAACACGAGAGCAGCCGTCAGGTGCGTCGCTTTCCGTTGACCATCTTGCGTACTTATGTATCGCCTTGCCGATGACGGCACCACTCTCTAACTTGCCGTCTGTCATTTCGCCCTGTTCTTCAAGCACTCTAAGTGCTACGCCCTCGGCTACATGGCCGCGAATATAATAAGCGTCAGGGGTGTTGGACTCCCAATACAACAATATATATTCGCCGTCTGTGCATTGTTTTTTGCTCATTTCACCGCCTCCTTTGCACGCGGCCTTCGCTGAAAACCAGATAGTCGTTCACATACCTTGCTGTCAAGCTCGTCCATTTCCTCTTGACTGACCACGACTCGCCGCATTTGGTCGGCTGCAACAGATTTTATTCGAGTATCACTAATAAAGCCAAGTTGATATGCCCGCAATAGCATCAGCAACTCCCGTATGTCTCGATTGCACTGGTCATTCCACAAGATATATATTTCAGTGCCATAAATACCTAACGTATCCAACGACAGAATGGAACCAAGGCCACCCATGAATCCTTGCGGGTCAATGCTTTCGCCATGCTTCAACATTTCTATCATAGCCAATATTGCTCCGGGGTTGCCATCCGCCATTTTAACAAGTACGTCTCTTGGGGTGTCTCTTAATGTAATTCGTCCATTCATTTCGCTACCTCCTTCGCACACCAATCCATATACAGCGTCGCATGTTTCTTTTCCGCAGAGATAGTCAACGGGCCTCGATCCCCGTCTATCTTGCCGTGATAGAACCCTTCATCCCGCATGATACGCTGCTTTTCGATGCAAGAATAAAAGCGAGCCACCAACTTATCACTGGTGGCCGCTTCGGAGGGGGGTGATGAAAAACTATTAAGAACAGGGGCCTCGGTCCGTGAGACTTCGGCACCCTGTTCCGGAGGGGAGAAAACATTCCACTTCATCGTGAAGTATACTGTCAGCCCTATTACAATGGCAAGGGCGAGCAGGGTTTTTATTGATTGGAGTTTAGTCATTTTGCTCTCCGGAAAAGAACTTTCCCGTCAACCATAGAGATAACATCGTACAATAGCAAGTCGTGTTCTTTTATCATGCAGTGAACTATTGACGGGCCTTTCTTGTTCCTGTATAGGCGACCCCATATCCAGCCATCCTTCTTGAAGCCGATGAAGTCGGGGTCGCGGAAGACCATGTCTAAGTAGCGTCTGCCGACACCTCCATACTTATATATCAAGTCACCCGCGACATTTCTTATCCCAACTTCCTCTATCTCCGGCTCTTCTTCGTAGTCGTCGCGGAGACGATAAGTGGAGCCTACGATAAAAACATCATCACCGGCAGTACTCCAGTTGTTCAAGCAAACCCATCGTTGAAAATTGTTATTCTTCCCAATGTCTTTCGCCTTTTCCTGCATTTCCTCAGACATCCGGCCAAAGGGTTTTTCGTTGTCTTTGAGTTGTTCAATTATGTTCATTGCTATTCTCCTTCAAAGAGAGGTTTAATTAGAGCGATTAAAACTTTCGTCCGGGGCAACAGCTACGTCATCAAGCCTGTATCTTCTTACATTTCTTTCATCAACCCCGCAACAAATACAAGCGACTACATCAACGACCTCTTTGTGAAGTGTCTCCGTAGCAGGTGATTGCACAGGAACGTCTACATAGCCGTTTGAGTGTAGTTTCCCGATAACTTTATGGACAAAAAGTTCATCTTCGCAACCGTGTCGTTTTTGCATTATGTCCACGTAATCGCCAAAATCTAAATCTGTATTTTTACCCTTTGCCATTGCTATCCTCCTACTACCAATCTGCACTTTTTCTTTTCGCCCGGCTTGAAGGTGATGCCGATAATATCAATAATATCTTGTGGGCATTCGTCATGCGAGTATCCATCTGCACCTTCTTTTGGCATCCATATACCTTCTGCTTCAAGTTGAGGATAACAACGAAATGCCCATATCCAAATAGGTGTCTCATGTATTTTCGCCGCCATATCTCTTGTTATCCAGAATATTCTACTTCTACTCTTTGCCATTGTTATCTCCTGTTCAATTATAGGTCAGGGCTCTATGTATTCTTAAATGATGTTTATGGCAAAACCACCGAACCATCAATGGTTTAGAATAATCTTCGTGGTGAGCTTCGGCTCTTGCCCCACATATTTCGCATGGTTGCTTTATCATCCTGCCGGTTCTGATTTCTTGGCGGAGTCTATCCTGAGCTTTGATTTTCTCACGATTATCCTTTTTATATTGCCTAAAATAGAGCCTTCTACTAACGTTACGAGTCTTGTTCCATATTGCTTGGCATTTGATACAGCAAGAACGTATGCCGGATCCGCGAGACTTGTCAGGGTAAAACTTTTTCCGACGTAACCGCTGTCGGCATATATAGCACAAATACAATTTCATTGAACTGTCTCCAATAAAAAAGCCATCCGGAGTTGATACGCAGGTTGGGCCTTGGCCCGAAGTGCCTCCGGATAGCTTTAATAAATTGCTTGTCCTGCGTATCATGCTCTTAGTATATGTCCCTTATTGGAGAATGTCCAGAAGAAAATATAATTTATATCCATTTTTTATGCCAGTATTTTCTGGCCCTAAGATTAAAGTGGGCAGGAAAGACCCAGGCGTGTCTGACGCGGCGAATCGACTCAATCGACTTTTCGCGGAAGAGAAGCCTTCCCTGCCCATTATTCTGTTGTCAAAGGTGGGGCAGGCAAAGGAACATGCCTCCATCGGAGGGCTTAGTCCTTTCATAGTGCTAAATAGTAACTTTGCCTTACTGCACTGCCCCATTCTCCTTGTTTACTTACAATTCTTATCGACATAAATATTCACTAAATGAGCGTATCTGCTCTGGAAAGCATCGAGTTCGACCTTGTCAGCATTTTTCAAATCTATGAAGAATAATGCAGGCCAGAATATTATTAAACCGGCAGCGAATAACGCCGTATCGGTCAGGTCGCCAGTTGTTTTTTGGCCTGTCTTGGCCTGAACTTCGTGACGTATCCGGTTCATCTCACTCTCTAACTGGTTACATTCCAAGTCATAATCCCCCGGTTGAGCAACCTGGACAGGGTACGCTGTACGACCGCCACATCCCTGAGCGAATAGCATCGCCCCTATTAAGATAATACATATGCGATCTTTCATGCTCGTTCTCCTAAAAGTAAGGTTTCATTTTCAAAATACGTATACGAGTACCGCCAGTGCTATTGCCATACAGATAACGGCTTGCCATAGTTTGAGGTTCTTCATTTCATTCTCCTGTTAATTGTCGTGTTGCTCAGTGGCTTTCTTGATTGTGGCTCTAAGTGTAACCATAACAGATGGTTCATACACCCGGCACTCTACGATGGCCGTGCGCAGGTTTGTGCACTGCGTCAGTAAATCGTCACGCTGTTTTATGAGTTCTGAGCGTTCATTACAGGCCCGGACGATGAAGTCGGCGTTGGCTTCCTTTGTTTTCTGGGACGGCGTATAGTTCTTGGCTGATACATAGGTGTCCGCCACAGGAACAAAAGTGCCAGATGCTCGCCGCACAATACTACCTGTCGATTCCCACGGCAATTCAGTACGTTCACTCATTGCATTCTCCTTATCTTAAAAACTGATCACCATAAATAGAAAGCCCGGGGACAGGAGGGCCGCCCCCGGACTTCTCACGACAATGACCAAATCGCGTGCATCTTGCGGATGTTTGTTGTTGATTGTTGTGGTCATTGTCGTTTTCCTTAATTAACTTGCTACAGTAACTATACCCTACATCAGCGGAAAGTCAAATAGAAATCTGAGAATTGTCCAAAATGGCGAATCCACCGCCCAAATGTATATACGATATGGCGGAAATGGTTACGTGAATGTAAAGCAGGGCGCATAAAAAAACCGCCCCGGCCGTGGCAGGCAGGGCGGTTCACATTCCACCATTTGTTTCTGTAGGGTTTAGCTACGTCTCATAAAGCACCTC
>SDBT01001974.1_pt1 | contig 36785 bp, 52 predicted proteins | sample 2277101 | NCBI WGS metagenome assembly SDBT01 (sample SAMN10404973, study PRJNA504765) | marine sediment metagenome | isolation source: marine sediment core GS10_PC15, 103 cmbsf | place: Arctic Ocean: Southern Knipovich Ridge | collected 2010 | reverse complement strand
GAGGGCAAGACAGTGTTTGCTTGCTCATTCCCCGGACCAATCCTACTACTAGACTTTGATGGGAAGGCGGATTCAGCTGCCTCATTCTACAAGGGCAATGATGCCTTACTTAATTCTATTGAGGTGCGGGACCTATCTCCGTCACTACTCACTGACCCAATGATTGAGCTTAACAAGATCATAGACACTGAGCTAATCCCGCAGCAAAAATCCGGCAAACTCGAGTACAAAACAATCATCCTTGATTCCCTCACCACATTCTCTAAGGCAGTGTTGAATCATATTGTTTCATCTAACCCTGGCATCAAGCGCACCTCTTCTAAGCAAGGGCTGCAACCCGGTTTACAAGATTATGGAATTCTTAAGCGGGAATTCTCCAAACTAATCCCAGGTCTCCTTTCTTTAGAATGTAACGTAATAATGACCGGCCACTATGTAATAAACAAAGACGATATTTCGGGGGAGATAGCGCGATTGCCATCCATGGACGGAGCTTTTGCTCAACAACTCCCTGTGTATTTCAAAGAGGTATGGCGTCTTTATACTGATAAGGGTAAGCGCATGGCTCAAACCCAAAGTGATTATAAATATAAATGCAGATCTCAGCTGCGTGGGTTGCCTGAGAAGTTTGATTTAACTGCGGGTTATTCCGCTTTGGAGAAATATCTTTAATTTAACCAGGGGAAATCCCCATAACTAAAGGAGAGCAATATGCTCATTACACCATCGTTCACAGAAGTTGCTGACGATATTAAACCCGGAACTTACAAAGTAAGAGTTACCGGAGTTGAATCCAAAACAAGCCAAAAGGGCGACACTTACCTTAAGTGGGAACTGTCCACTTTTGCTGAAGAAGATCCTAAAAACGAAGGCCGTAAAATGTGGCATTCAACTATGATCAGTGGCAAGGGGGCTTTCATGTTCAAGCGCTTTTGGAATGCAGCTACAGGCGGCGAAGATGTTCCTGCCCAAGTAGACACCGAAATGCTTATCGGTAAAGAAATGGAAGTAGTAACTGCCACCAATGATCGTGGTTACACGGAAGTAAAAGCAACTAGAACTATTCAATAGTATTTAATCCTTGGGGAGGGGTCGTTATGAATTCATCAATTAAGATTTGCATCCTTGTGGGTTCGGCCCCTTCCTATTCTGCGCGAGCAGAGGGAACAACCCTTTCATCTAATGAGAGGTTTAAGATTTATTCGGCGCTAGAGAATGTGGGCCTCACCAAGGCGGAGATTTATGTTACCAAAGTCTCTCCCAATCTAGCCTTTGAATTAAATTCCATACCATCATTAAACATGATTATTGCAATGGGGGAGGAGGCTTTGGCCGCCACCACCTACAAGCGCGGGATTGATAAGTGGCAGCTCAGTCCACTCGACTCCCTCTCACCTTTTAGTTGCGATAAGGTCATACCCACATTTGACTTCCGGCGGCTCCACATCCAATACGACCACCACTTGTTTTTTTACAAGGCGTTTGTGAAAGCTGCCGCACATCTATACTTTGGTCCGTGGAAAAGAAAAGCCACGAGCTTTGATTTACAAACCATACCAAGGGCGGAGCACTTAGAAGAGTATCTCAAGGGCGAGCCTATTGTGTCGGTGGATATTGAGACTTCACGAGGCACTATAAACACCATGGGATTTGCCACAAGCGCCAACAATGCCGTGGCCTATAAATGCGAACCCGGCTCAATAGAACCTGGAGCGGAACTCGCCTTCTGGAAAGTGGTTGCCAAATACATGGAAAACCCAGGAGTGAAGAAGATCCTCCAAAACAACATATATGAAGCGACCTACTTCTCGCGCTATGGGATCAATCTGGTGAATGTTTGGCACGATACTATGTGGGCTCAAAAGTTGTTATATCCCGAGTTTAAGCAGGGCCTCGACACTGTTGGCCGCTTATTCACCAATGAGATTTACTGGAAAGAGGACGGCAAAGACTGGACTAAGATCGATAACTGGCGCAACCACATGATCTATAACTGCAAAGACACGACCAACACTTATGAAGCAGCCATGAACCAGCGGCTTGAGTTGGCGGAGCGTGGACTCTTAGATTTCTATGAGGATTACTTAAACAAGCTGGCGCAACCTCTCAAGGAAATGTGTTGCACCGGACTTCACGTGGACTACCAACTTAAAGATGCAACTGAAGCCTTAGTGCGTGCCGAGATTAAAGAGTTGGTCAAGGGCATTTCCAAGCCAATCAACTATCGCTCCCCTAAACAAAAGATGATGTTGTTTGCAGATAAGGGGTATCAAATCCCCAAGAAGCGCAACACCAAGGGGATGTTCACGCCTTCAGTGGACGAGTTGAGTATGAAGAAGATGCGCGTGGTTCACCCGGAAGACACGGACATTGATATATTTCTTAAGCTGGCCAAGCTCGAGAAGTTCCTGGGCTCTTATATAGAATTCTCTAGCCACACTGACGGGCGAGTGCGGTACACAATTAAAGGTACGGGCACGGAAACCCTTCGTTTCTCCTCTGGCACCGATTCATGGGGGCTAGGCTTCAACGCTCAAACCATCCCAAAGAAAGCTAAGAAATTTTTCATCCCACCTCCTAATCACACCTTTGTACAAATAGATCTGAAGCAGGCCGAGAGTAGATATGTAGCTTATAAAACTGGCGACAAGGATCTCATAAGAATGCTTGAAGACCCTGCAGAGGATTTACATTCTTATGTGGCCGCCGAAATTTTTGGTTGCTCCCAAGAACAAATACTTGCGGAGAAAGCTGCTGGCGACCCCACTAAACGTCAGTTAGGCAAACGCTCAAATCATGGAGCAACGTACGCTATGCGTGGAAAAACATTTCAAGAGTCTTGTTTAAAAGAAGATTTGATGATCACAAAAAAAGAAGCTGATCACATACTTGATACTTTTCATGCACTTTTTCCTGGTATTAGGGAATGGCATAAAACGGTACAACAAAAACTAAAACAAGATCAATGGCTAGAAAATCCACTAGGCTTTCGACGCTATTTTTATGGACGTCTTGACGATAGTACGTTTCGTGAGGCATACGCATTCGAGCCGCAATCAACAATACCTGCTATTACTAATCACCTAATGTTGTATCTTTTGAACGCTCGTGATCGCAATGAAGTTAAATTCCAATTTCATTTACAGGTGCATGACTCCTTGGTCTTGTCCGCGACAAAAGAAGAACTACCCAAGCTCTATGCAATAGCTAACAATTTAAAACTGTGGCACCCAAAGATAACTTTTCCCGCTGGCGAATTATGGATACCTGTCGATTTTGAAGTTGGTCCTAACTTAGCAGACTTACAAGAGTATGAATCATGAGACGTGATAGATTGAAGACTCCCGCTAGTTTTGCTAGTCGTAAGTGGGGATCTATAAAACAGCGTTTACAACGTGATAAGTGTTACGCCAACATCTTACTAGGTATAGAAAGGGAAGCCTTTGATCTATGGATATTGGATAACTGGCCGCTTATTAAAGAGATAAAAAGCTTAAATCAAATACCTTCAGTGGATAGAATAGATCCCCGTAAAGGTTATTACATAGCTAACTTACGTATTATATCTTTTGCTGAGAATACTAGATTGGGACAACTTAATGCGAACACTCCTATTGCCCGTCAAAAACGTAATGATACCATAACTGCGCAAAAGCAAGCTCAGTATGGAGTCAATACATGCACTGCTTGTGGAATAAAGTTCCTTAAGCGAACTAAGGAGAGCTGGAATAATTACGGAACACGTAAGACATGCAGTAAAGTTTGTAAGCATAAACAAATTCAAATTCGAAAAAGAGAGTTAAAACACCATGGATAAACGACACCACCCAAATTTCATTCAGGCCTTCACGGGTCATTACTCAGACAACTTTGTGCCTTCCAAGTTCTTCCTCTGGACTGCCGTCTCTTTGGTAGCTGCGGTACTGGAGCGCAAGGTTTGGACCACCCGAAAGAAGGGGCTCCATTTCTACCCCAACATGTATATCTTTTTAGTGTCGCGCCCTGGAATTGGTAAGTCATCGGCCATGAAGCCGGCCAGTAAACTTATACAAAAGATGAACGAGTCCTTTGGAACCTATGTGAGGATGCTTCCGGACAAGGTTACTGAGCCCAAGCTCTTTGATCTCTTAGGCGAGCAAGAATACTTCCAATATAAAAACACTCAAATAGCCCACACCTCGGCTTACTTTTTTGCCTCGGAGGGTTCGACTTGTTTTGATGATCCTTATGGGGGCTTCACCCAAACCATGACCGCGCTCTATGATTGTAATGACATGTCTAAGGCCACGGTGAGCAGGAAGAACGAAGTTAAGGTTGTGAATCCCTGCGTGAATATACTTTCGGGGCTCACTTTTGTTGCCTTGGCCAAAATTTTACATGAGGAAGGTATCATGGGCGGCTTCGCTTCCCGAGTGACCTATGTAATTCAAGATGAGGTGATGCATAGAGAATCCGTTTGGGAGGATGGGGACAGTGAAATTAAAAATGCTGACGTGGAATCCTACATGAACTTGGTCCAGGATCTTCACTCCATCCACAAAATGGTAGGTCCCTTCACTCCCACGCCAGAATACCGGGCTTTGTATAATGACTGGTTTCCCAAGTATGATTTGTCCTTGCAGGTAGAAACTAATCCCAAGTTGCAATCCTTAAAGGTTCGTCGCGCCACTGCCATGATGAAGTTGCCCATGATCTTGTCGGCTGCCGAGTCGAGCTCAAGGGTCTTAGAAGCCCGCCATTGGCACATGGCCATTACTATGATGAATGCGGTGGAGGATAAATTGCCGACGATGTTGAGGGAGGGTCAAGCGGCTCAGCCCCAAGGACAAGCCTCAACCACTGCCACCATCATGAAAATCTTCACGGAGTCCGCCACTGTGTCCCGCCGAACAATGGTTCAGGCATTTACAAGAAGTTCCCGTGATGCGGAAGAGGGACTTCGAACTGTGTCCCAGCTTATTACAGCCGGGGATATTATTGAAAAAGGCGACACCCTCACTTTCGTAGGGAAGCCTGATGATTATTTATAGATTACTGTTGTTCACCTTGCTGAGATGACATTAGCGTGCGAAGAAAATCCATGCCTTGCGCACCCTTCTCGCCGGCCAATACGCCAGGTAAATCTCTAGTAGTTCTACCCACAGCTTCCGCACCGCTCTTAAGCCCTTCCATAATCCTTGGATTAACTTCAGGTATTATTCCGCGCTCTTTTGCCGCATTAAGGTGAAACGCTATAGTGCTCCGCCATTGACCTTGCTGTGCTTTAGGTACCACCTCCAGCAACTCATCCAAGCCCTTTTTGTTTAACAACTTAATCACACGCCCGTTGTTATCATATAGGTGTAGCCAGTGCGCAATCCCGTTAAGTTGCCCTTGATGAAAGGGGGAAACTGTTTGTGCCATGGCTTTCAAGGACTCTGCCACAGCATCATCACTTTTACTGTTGATTCGCCCGGCTAATTTATCTCCCATATCAAGCGCCCGGAATAATAACTTATGATCTCCATTAGGGAGTAACTCATCCAGAAACTCGGGGCCTAACTTAGCAAAAGCCCGCCTTACACCACCCGAGTTAAAGGAAGTAACCGGATCCGTGATTCTATTCTCTAGAATAATATTTTCCACAATCTCCGAAGAAACCTTCTTCCATAGCTCAGGATCTTCCTTGGATAAAAACTGCTTTGCTGCGGAGAATTGAGCCAATCCCTTACGCCCCTGACTAATTAAACTCTTAGCAAAAGTATTAGAAGCCACATTACTCTCTTTAAGTAATAAGGCTAAATCGCGTTGGGCATCGGCAGTTCCAATAAAGCCCGCGATGGCATCGTCATATAATTTCGCATCTTCGGGATCCAATATAGTCCTCATCCCATTACGTCGATCTGATCGGAGCGCACTGCCCATTTTAGACATAAGCACTTTATACTTATCCCCGAATTTACTAGAGGATTTTAAAGCAGTCTCTATTTTAGGCGAAAGATTATCTAACGTTTGTGTCATTTTATCTAGCGTCATGCCAGGTCTTCCATCAGCGCCGGGCACCAGCTGTTGCGCCAGGTTCTTTACATCACGCTTAAACCCATTGATAGCAAATGGACTATCAGTTCCTAGTATCTGAGCCATAGCTGTGTCATCTGGAAAGGTGTCACCAAAAGTTTTCTTGATCTCTTCTAGAACACCCAGCGTGTTATCCATATTAATAGGTTGATTACCAGCACGTTCCCCGGCTTTGATCCTATACTTCTCGATCACTTTACCTTCAGCTGTCCGGGTAGCTTTTAACAAGTTCTTTACTTGCAATGGGATGCCAGCACGTCCCCTGGTTCTAACCCCAGACTCCACCAAGTTATCAATGTTCTGTCTAGATAAATCCCCTTGGTTAGCTATTAACTGCTTCATGGTATCATCCCAGGAGCCAATCGCAGAAGCTTCTGCCTTAGCGAGTAAAGCCGTATTAGTAACCTCGCTTACCGTCTTTTGTACATTAGGGGAGTAAGGTGCTAACTGCCTCACGCTCACTGGTAAATCCCCTCCGGGAAGGTTAGTGGTTAAGTTCATTTCTTCCAACTGCTTAAACATATCCAAGTCGGCATCTAGTTGTTTTTGAAATATTTGATACTCCGGCACGTCCTTAATACTCTTAAGGGTTTTCTTGGCTGCTGAACGAGCAGTTAGGGCTTTACTTACTTTGGTGCCTACTCCATGAAACGCGCCAGCTATAACACCTTTGCCACCGGCCTTGAGTAGCCTATTACCTTCAGGAGCAATTCCGTAAAGATCTTCTATTATAGTATCGATTATTATCTCTGAGCCAGCTACACCTAGCCCAAAAGCCGCAGCAGAAGATAAAGGCTCAAGTGCCCCGGGTCCTTGGGCAAGCACAGCTGCTCCCCCCGCCACATCATTAATAACATCTCTGGCATTATCGACAAACAGATCCCCGATCAGCTCCACTGCGCCGGGCTCTAGCTTAATAAAATCTTTCTTACCTTTAGGTTTAAATATAATATGCCCATCAGAGCGCAGCTTGGCATTACCCTTACCTAGATATTTCTCCAGCAACGCCACCGATTGTTTAGGTGACTCGCCCAGGCCAGACAACAAGCGCTCTTTAAAGTTGATGGGCACAAAATGCTTTGCAAGAAATCCCCTATCCGGCAACGGAATGGTGGGCGTCTCATCCGCAGATAGTGTTGCTGGATCCACAGCTTGCCCGCCCTGCGCAAACAGTTGTTGAATCTGAGCAGCTGTATTATCAACTGCATCCACTGCTCCACCGACTGCTGCTTGTATTTGAGAAGGTTCTTCAGGGGCTGCACCACCACCACCAAACAATGAGTTTATTTGTTGTGCAGTTTCATCAATAGTTTCTTGAGCCTGTTGCGCCCCTGCCTCAGTTGGCACCGGGCTAGCTAGATTAGTTGGCTGTTGTGCAAATGCATTATCTAGTGGTTCTTGTGCCATTACTTAGCTCCGGGTTTATCTTTGAGTTGAATCTTTTGGATTATCTTTTGTTTTATTCCGTCAGGTATCTCTAGTTTCGTGTTGATGTATTCTAACAATAAATCACCACTCAAATCTTTTGTGTTAGCACCCTTCATTAGCATATCAAGTACTTGGTCCACTGCCTCACCACTAGACTCCGGCGTAACAGGAGACTTAACCGCATCTTCTACGTCTAACGTAGGAATCAATTTAGCAGCGAGTCCAGAACCTTTTCTGATCTCTTCAGCACGCCCTTCAAATTCCGGCGTGGTAAACCTAGGCGTAAGGGCTTTAGCCTCACGTTCCGCAGTGGCATCCAGGTTGGTCGCAATACGTTTGGACAAGGATAGTAATTGGGTAGCTGAGTTTTGATTCACACTTCCGGTTAACCATTTATTCATTGCATCTATGGTGATATTCTCAATCCCCGTGATATTTCTAAAATCCGCAACATCCCGATCAGTCATGGCACCCGAGTTAAAGGCCTTAGCCATACCCCTAGACGCCGCATTGAAACTAAGGATACTTGGCACCTTACCGTCTTTGAAGTCCGCCATGATGCCGCCCAGCTCTTTATGGGCAAGCCGCACACCAGCTTTTTGTTCATCGATCTTTCTAAACCGGGATTCCACATCAGTACTAACCTTACCCACGAAATCGGTGAAGCGTCTTGTGGCTAGGTTTTCTTGGCCTGTGCTAAACTGCTCCGCTAGCCTAGTCTCTTTAACCTCACGAGCTTTACCCATGGCTTCAGCGTTTCTAATACTGGAGGTATATTTAGCAAACTTAGTAGCGTCGCCATTCATGGCTTCTAATACGTTAGGCGCGAAATCACGGGCCGCACCTGTATCTCCTTTACGGAGTGCGCTATCAAATCCAATTATATCTTGAACTAACATATCAGTATCTACATCATCACTGAGTATGGAATCGATGAAAGCATCATCCATTTTCATCCCAGCTTTTTCAGCTTGAGGACGCACCACGTTTTTAAAGAAGGACCTACGAGCTTTCTTAGGCACCTTAGTAAGCCCATCTTTGATGTTATTAGTGACAAACTTTAATTGATGAAAGCCAGCTTGTTCCTTTGCATTTTTGATTTGCTGGCCCTGCTGTTCAATCTGTTGTCTCTTCTGGGCAAGCTGAGCTCCCCCTTGAAAGGCCTTAGTAATAGCACTAGGATCCAATTTAGAATCCCGGATATTCTGTGAAGCTTCTTTAAACATTAACTCAGCAAGTGATGCCATTTCATTCCCCCTTAGGCTTGATCATACGCATTTTACCCAACGTACCCTCAAAAGCCACATCATCATCAAATTGTTTTATAATATCTTTTACGCCTGGAATATTGCGAAACCCATTCCCAAACCTTTGCTGCAGAGACTTGATCAATCTAAACCTACCAACAGAGTTCTTAGGCATCTCCTGCATTTTCTCGCCAAGTATATCCTGAATATTATCCATGGACATTTCCTTGTTTCCGCCCATCAATTCCCCTAATGAAGCATTCCCGCCCTTAGCACGCATACTGATCCTTTCCTGGCCCGGGCTCGAGCATTACTTCAAGCTCCTGCAGCCGCTGATCCATTCTAGCCATCGCGGCCAAAACCGTAGGCATCATGGCGCCAAAGTTGACCCACTTCTCCCCGTCTTCTTCGAGTATGAACTGGGACCCTATTTCACTCTGCTCCAGCTCCTGCGCCAAAATCCCGTAGTGAACATGGTCACCTTGCTCAGTTTGATAAGGCTTTAGGCGAGCCATGAACTCGTCTAGTAATATCGACGGAATTGGTTCAATGTCTTGCTTATTCCACTTACTCATAATGTCTCACCGTTCTCGCGGATAAACTCATGGTCTTGCCCGAGATAGTTGAATACCTTAAGCCAGAAGTTTTTTACTGGAGTGAACAGTTTCCCGACCTTGCCTTCACCATAATAATATTTTCCATAAGAGACTAAAGGGTCAGTCATGAGAAGCCTCACTAACCCCTTCACCACTCTCGACTTGCGCATCAAAGGCACTAAGACTTCAGAGAGCTTGTAGTATCCTCTCTGGTTTCTTAGAGTTATATGCTCGTCGCGAAACATCCTCACTACTTCATCCATTGTTCCGGTGCCGTATCGGGCTTCTAGGAATATGAAGCAGCATGCGCCGCCAGCACCCAGGGCTTTGCCACCCATTTCACCACCCGCACCCATTGCAGAAGAATTCATCTCAGCACCCATTTGGATCATATCCATATTAAATTGATTCTGTGCTTGGCCCCTAAGTTGCGAGGCCACATTGGCTGAACCAGCTCCACCGGCCAGCCCTGTCTGGGCACCTATTAACTGCCCCGTAGCACCTTGAGTAAGCCCCGCAGCATTAGTTCTTGCTCCGGCTGCGCCAAAGTTAGCCTGTGATAATCTTCCGGCTCTTCCACCAAACGCTTGACCAATCTGACCCAACGCCAAGTTCCCCTGGTTCATTGCGCTCCGGCCCTGCGCTCCACTTTGTGCGATTCCAAATAATTGACTTAACCCTTGTTGTTGAGCTCCAGAAAAAAGTTGCCCGCTCTCTTGATCAAAAGCATTAAGTGCCTGAATACCAGCAGTCGAGGTTTCCGCACCTGGGCCAAGTTGCTCCCTTAACCGATCCACCAACTGTTGTCGTTGCGTAGCTCTCTGCTTCTTTAACGGACCCTGTGACTTCGCTTCTTCACCTTGAAGCAATTGCAGCGCTTGCTTGCTCGCCTCCATCACTGCGGGATCTATTGAAGCAAATAAATCACTCTGTCTTTGCACGGCTCTTTCTTGGTTTTGTAGTGAAGCTGTTAGGGCTTGAAGTTCTTGGGGTGACTGAGCTGCCGCCAGAGCATTATTTATATCCCCACCTACTGCAGCTTCATTAGCTTGAGCACGGCCCAAACCTTCCTTACCAAACTGGACGCCTTGGGCTAAGGCCTTCTCACGGGCCATAGCAGCTCTACCAGCAGCATCGGCAGCGCGATTACTACCAGTCAAATCCCCAATAAAGTCACCTTGTGCTTGTCCCATTTGCTCACTACCCATTACAACTCCTTGGCGACAATTATCTTATCCGCCCCTGCTGAAATTATTTTAACACCAAATTTGAGCGCGGCTAGTAAACTTATTTCTTTTCCCGCGTAGCCCATATAGATCGTAGCGACTATGTGCTTACAACCCTGTTTTCGCCCTATAGCACATACATCCGTGATGATCTCTGTGGCGAAGCCTTGTTTTCGATAATCTGGACGAACGTACACATCTCCGATAATGATTGCATCTGGCGTGAGTTCGAAAGTGGCGAAGCCGTATTCATTCTCTACGTATTCATGATTCTTATACTCTTGGAGATATTCTGGATAGTATTTGGAGATCATAGATCACCTCCATAGGGTAGTTCGCGTACCACTATTCTAGTAGTTTCAACACCGGTGCTGATGGAGCTACTGGAAGACTCAGCACGTAATTCTATCGTTTGTGTCCCTGTAGGTAACTCTTCTTTTGGTACGCAGGCTTGTAGTGAAGTGGCAGGGATAGATATTGAAATAGCGGAGGCTCCTGTGATTGAAGCTGCTAAGGCAACTGTTCTATGCACAGCACTATTATAATAGATATGAAATAAAGATGTACCTACACTTCCACCAGCTCTGCTCACCGTGAAAGTACTTTCATTTGAGCCGCTAGTTCCAACAGCTTCCATTGTAATGAAAACATCACGACTACCGGTAACCTCAAATGGTGTTGTAATCACCGAGGTAGGTGTAGTGGCTGTAGTAGCAAAGGATCCACTAGAAGCACTTTTTACAGTTCTACAAATATCTAAGAATGGTTTCGCATTAAAGAAAGTTAGATTACTGGCCCATGTACCCGCAGTGGTTTGCTCCCCTGTTCCATAGGCCACTGCGCGACTAGGCATAGTAGTATAAGCTTCCAAAGAATATAACACACCCGCGTCCGAACCGCTCGTTAAGGCTGTAGTTGTAGCTAGTCCCGCCTGCCCCCATTGATGAGAGCTCACCCCTAAAGTGGCGTAATCTGATTGGTAAATGAGATGTAAAATAACATTATCCGGTAACGTGGTAGCGGCTCCTCCTGCTGAGTTGATATGACCTAAGGTTGCGCCACTGGGTACAGTTAGCGCTTGGTAAAAAGGAAACTTAACAACCTTAGTCTTAGCATTATTAGAATCAGCCTCATCATAAAGTCTAAAGTTCATTAAAGGACTAGCCCAATAAGACAGAAGTAAAGCATTACCGCTCACAGAACTTTCGGCCACCGCCAATCCCGTATCATCACTATGATAAGAAATCACATGCTCCAGCACACTCGACCCACCATTCCAGGCTTGGCCAACGCATCTCCAGGCTTCAACCGGATGGTAAAGTCCGCCGCGTGTACTAACAAAATCATCGGGAGCAATGTCACTAATAACCGGCTCGCCACTTTCTTTAATATAAAAGAAGTACATGGTGGAAGCTGCTTCACTGATTCCAGAATCCAGATTGGAAGTCATATCCCAGGTCACTTGGGTATGGTCATACCTCATTGTATTCCCATTAACCCCAACGCGCGCACCGTAGTTGGATTTCAAAATCCCGGCAGCGCTAAACTCAAGTTCCAATGTATTTATATTCACATAAGAAGCAGTGAAGGTTTCGGACCTTGCCACAACACAATCACTGTTCTCATCCTGGATAGAGATACCGATGAATACTGTATCAGCAGATTCAAACACAATCCCTGTAAAAGTTTTCCAAGTATCATTATCTAGATCATACCAGTAATCACCGTTGATAGGAGACCCTGGCTCGGTCCCTTGAATCTTGGGCTCGTTATAAGTCACCCGCGCAGTGTTATCGTTCTTCAAAAAGATCCAGGCAATGTTCATTAGAGTAATGGTGTCATTATTCGCAAAGGGAATGGAAACTACATCGGCTCCATTTTCATCAAAGAACCAACCCCTGCGGACATTCTTAAGTTGGTTGTTTGTGGTGTCTGGATTGGCAAGAAAATACTCATCATTGGATCCATCGTTAAGCTTAAACGCGGCAGTCTGGCCATTCAGGGAAGTAATTTCAGACCCAATAGCATCAATAGGAATCGCATTCCCATGCATCCCCGTCCACTTAGTCCAGTCTTGGTCATTGATCGAAGCATCATTAACTGTGGCTGTGTTATTGGATAATGGTGGAGCCACTGTGGAAGCAATAGTCACATCCGCAGAAAGTGTAAACTCCGCACTATCAACAGAATAGATCAAGTCTACAGCCGTCCCATTAATAACAACATCATTCCCATTCCCACTTCCCTGAGGAGTAAGAAGGTATGATTGGCTGGAGTTTCCGGTAGTCTCGCCAGAGATTAATCTAGACGGTGGTAGGGATGAACTTCCTAGAATTGTGTTAATAGCGGATAGGGTGATGACTGGTCTAGTGTACCAATAGGTCTCACCTTTAAGTTCAGCTAGTTCGAATCTGATCCGAGCCAACTCACCTGCCATAGATGTAGCTTGGGACTCTGTTCCCACTTCGCCGGCATCCGTTTGGGTCTGCATTTCAGTCACATTCGTGCTGTAATCATCCATGCCCGCAGGGGTGAAGTTATCTAATATATTATCAATCTCGGCATTCAAATCCGCCGCCGTGAGAGTCTCCGCAACCCATGTCTTTAATCTGTTAAATGTTGCGCCCATGGCTCCCCCTAATAAAGTGTTACGCCCTCGTGAGTGGGCCTGAATCCTACCGTTAAACTTGAGATTTGAAAGCTCTCATTCGAGCCCGCGTTGTAACAACGAAAGCTAATACGTCGCCCCATCCCATGGATCGGTATTGGATTAGTGACTGTAGTGTATTGACCCATGCGGGACGTGTCGAGCAAGAATGTATCCAGCTCTTCGTTTTCCAGCTCGAGTTTTGTGGTGACTGTTTCGATGAATTTGCCATCTATTAATATATCTATTGAGAGGTTTGCGTCAGCTTCCTGGACAAACTCCACCCACAAGAAATCAAACTGTTTCATCTTAGCGGATAGAGATGGCTCGGCTTCTTTGAAGTCTGTGTAGGCTGTTTGGAAAGCACCTTCATAAGCTGCAGCACCCTCGAGCCTGTCCTCGTGATTCATCACATAGACAAACCCATCGGCGCCACCATAAATGGGCACCTTGATGTTGTTCTTGTTCTTCATCGGGGCGAGACACGTAGGACTCCCCTTTTGAAGATAGGTCACTCTTGGGTTCGGCCTGTTCACATCTATATTGAGTAGCATGTCGTTGGTGTTGGTGTAGGTGGATCGGTAAGTGAAATAGATCTGTTTGAGTTCCTCATCATAAAGCGCATGCTGTTCTGAAATCCCACCTGGATGAGTTGTGCGCCTTAAGTACCGCTCCACTTGAGCAATCCTCAACACGTCAGCACTCTCAACATCCCCTAAAGTCTCTGTACCTCGATAAGAAGTAATAGACCCAGTAGCATTACCGGCCAGTAAATCATCAAGAGCGTTAACCAAACCATTGGGCGATGCCAGCCCGAAATTAGATGCCAATTTGCGCCAGTACCAATTAGCGGAAGTATTATCGTTATCAACCAAATAATAAACAAACTCACCTTCTTTGAAGGCGAAGAGCCTCCCTTTAAATACGAAGGCACCTATTATGTCGCCACCTTCACCCGGGAAAATACTTTGGGTGAGGATTGAGGCATCTTGAAAGTCTTCGTGATCGCCAGTGGCGGAAGCAATTGCGCGCTGGCTGTGAAATGCCCAAAGGCGGTTTCTGTGATTTACACCTATACGTGGGAAGTTGGGGGTCACCCAGTCGGCGGCAGGTTTGGAGACTTCCACAAAGCTGGTTCCGTCTCCAGTAAGCACTTGCAGCTGGTTGTTGCCGTCAGAGAAGTAAAAGAGTTTCTTGTCACGGCCTGAAGTCTCGTTCCCGCCCTCTACAAAAGTGGAGCGTGGGTTGAGGCTGCTAAACCCCGTGTTGATCGCCGTGGCATTGGTGAAAGTTCGATCCCCGTCATCACGATAGGTTGAACCTGCGTCGGTCATTGCGATTAAGCGTTGGATGAATGGAGTAGGGAACCAATCAAAAAGGGCAACTATCTTCCCGTCCAGCACATGGTTATTATTATATATATAAGCGCCCGGAGCTTTCTGAATACTGCCCTCGTTAAGCACCACATTCTTGGCCTCTATCAAAGCACCAAGTGGAAGTTTGCCCGGAGACATATCAGTCAATAAGCCAAAGTGCCCTAGCGGAATATTAAATGTCACCCCTGTATAGGCCATGGCTATCCTTCCGGCTCACCATAGATTAACCTACGGCGCCGGGTGGACATTAAATCCTTCCGTGGAATAATTTCGCCAAAAGCTACATCGGTGCGATCTGATTGTTTGCGCTGGTTGCGTACCATGGACTCTAGAACCGCGCCGGCTAAGGTGAAATATCCCGTGGCTCGATTATCATTCTTTTCGGCTAAGAGGTAAGCCGCTGCCCCATACTCTAATACTTGAGAATATTTTCTAGGTATTAAAGGGTGTGACTTGGTGTTGTCGGCAAGGTCTTGAGGTAAGGGCGTGTATTCTACATAGACTCTTTTAACATCTTCCACATACCGGTTGAACCGCACGGTGAATAATCCCGTGTTGTCTTCTTTGATTATTGTGAATCGAGTAGCATCCCCTCTTTGCACTGAGGTGATAGGGTAGTCTTCATCAAACCGAATCCGATCAATCCCCATGATTTCATGATACCCGTAGTTGTTTTTATATCCGGTGCCTGACCCTTTGTGCATTTTGAAGGGCTGCGTGAGCTTGCATATAGCTCCCACGGGGCGCTCGGCGGTGTAGGTTAATGCGCCTGTGTAGTCTTTGTTGCTAAACCCGAGAGTGTTGAGGATTGAGGTAAGGACCTGGGACTCGGTGGCCGAACCACCTAAGATCTTAAAAACCCCATCGGCCCCAGCACCGTCAGAAGCAATAGTATATTTTCGAGTAACTGAATCATAGGTGACGGTGTAGGTTGAGGCACCGGCAGCATCCAAGGCAGTTTTCAAAGCCGAGGCCAGCGCACTTAATGAATAATTAGATTTTAAATCCCCAATAGTCAGCGGCGTACTGGCGTTCGCCTCACTAAAAACCAGGGTGTTGTTTTTGTCTGATAGATTTATAGAGCTGGGCAGGATTTCATAATCCAACTTGTATAGCTCAAAAGTGGTGGCCGCTTCCGTGTCGCCCAGATAAGTTCCATCCAAAGTCATGGCAGCGGAACCCCCTGCGTGGGACTCAACTTTATAATAATGATCATCGTTGAGGAATTTTATGTGCCAACCAGCCCTAGAGCTAGTGGTCACGGATAACGTCACGGCGTTGGACCCGTTAGTCACACTTATTGTTCCGGTGTCGTATTTAGGTTGAAGCTCTAAGATAATTGGATCCTTGGCTACTGCCCAGGGCCAAATCTCATCCACCTCAATGTTAAACTCATTGCCCCCTGTGATGAGAGCATTATGAATCCTGTTTAGGTAGTGAAGGGTGCGAGCTTCATAAGCCGAGTTTCCATTAATAGGTTCCCCCGAAAGGAGAAGGATTGAATCCAGATAATCAGCTGTACTTCTGAAATTTGCCACAATCCCCCCTATATTTTACTTAGCTTTGGTCTCTACTTTAGCAGATTTCGCCACCTTTACTTCAACTTTTTCAGCAGTTTTATGCTTCAAAGTCATGTCCTGCTCTTGCTTAATAGAAGCCAATTCAGCCATGAGTTTTTTATTCTCTTGCTTAAGGGTTTCGTTAGCAATGCCGACTCGTTGATCTTCGGTTACCGGTGCAGCCCACGACTTGTGATCCTCACCTCTAACAATAGTACCGTTGTCTTCAAGTCTTCCAGCTGGCATACGATCTTCGTACCAAAGGTTCCCTGATGACTTAGGCCACTCATAAAACCTCGTGCCTTTTTCCACAATAACCCTAAATGGGTTAGCGCTGGCTATCCGATTGGTTTTAGTGTCCCTAACATGTACTACGAGGGGATCAAATCCCCCCTTGAGTGCTTCTTGCTTTTCCATTAAATTCCCTAACTATCGAGCCATTAGGTTTTAATTAATTACCAACCTACTACTTCGATGATTAATTCATCAGGCGAAGTAAAAGTTGCGTTGGCATGCTCTGCTGGTATCCCACTGGTTCCATCATCTTCCATGCATACAATCGTGGCCGCAGAGCGGTCCCAAGAGTAATCAAGAAGAGGATCGGCCACATCATTTTCCAACACGATTAGGGAATCCAGCATAGCTGTATAACCCATATCAGAGTTGGTTAATGGTAGGCCGCCTGTGGGATAATTTCCCGCAGCGGTAGTGATTGCAAAACGCCGACGCACTTTATTCTCCCCAGTCATATTTTCACTGAGGAGAGTGTAGGTAAGATCACTTGCGATTAAATCAGCCATGATCTACCTCCTTAAGCCGTTTCAGAAACGTCGGTGTTGTTACCAATGATTTCAGGTTTATCAGCAGCTTCACCAAACCAGAATCCAATTCCAGTTGGAGTGCCGGTTCCAATAACCCAAGAAATCTCCATAGAGTCTCCAACATTCATGTCGAAAGCTAGGTCGCTTTTAACGACTGCTTTGCCAATGGCAGTTGTATCGGGCACGATTACCGTGGCGATTGTAGACTCATCCGTAGCCGATAAAGGCGTTGGACGTTTTTTGAATAAGACTTGAGGAGCTACTGAAGTTCCGCCAGCTAATTCACCAACCAGGATGAAACCAAGTGAAGTAATGGAGCACGCTTTAGTGCAGATCATTTCCCCATGGTCACCAGAGGCGGCGCCGATATCCATCTCACCCATAACACCAGCTGTAGTTTCAGCTAGTGGAATGTTTGGCATGAAATAATTTAAAATATTACCAGATTGTACATATGACATTTATAGCCCCCTTATTACGAACTAGTTAGATGAACGACACGCGCTTCACCACTGTTTGCAGAATCTTTCCAAATTTGATCGTAGCCATAAACTCCGTACCAAGCAACGCCTCTAGAACGACCATAATCTTCGCTCTCTTTAGCGCGCAATTCAGGATCCTGAACAACAGCCATCACAACCGGATCGTTACCGAAGAAAACAGCCTCACCTAATACAGCACCAGTACCTAAAGAAGCACTTAGAGCAGCTGTGTGATTTTGCTCAACGAAACGAATGTTTTCAATACGACCAACTTCACCGTTAAATTTGGCTTGAGGATCAGTATATTTCTTCCAATCAACCCATTTAGGATCGTTCATAAGGCCACGCTTGGCTTTATAAGAAAGGATACATACATAATCGTCGCCAGAAAAAGGTGCGATGTTAAGTGTACCGAACATATAATCGCGGATACTTTCAACGTGATACATGTTTAGGTTTGAAGTTGCGGCACTTGAAGCTGTTCCATCAGTATCGAAAACAGTGGTGGCTACTCCAGTAGGGATAGCTTTTACTTGACCGGCTTTGAAGGCAACGGAAGCATTGATATCCATGCTAAGGCTTAACTGATCCTTAAGCTTTACCTGAATGCTGTTTTCAAGGTCAAAATAACCAAGATCAACACTTAGGGAAGTATAAGGGATTGCTCTTCCACGCTCGGCAACTGTAATTGCTTGAGTGCTTAGGGAGATTGTATCCTCAGGGATTCTCACGTTTTCGTTAAGAGTATCATCAGCTGGCACGGTAACATTACTTACGCGTGTGATAGTGATGGACTCACCCATTTTACGGCCATATCCAGGCTCAGGTTTAACAAATGCCATGAACTTAGCTTGTTCGATGGCAGCCATTCTAATCTGAGAACTGAGTTTATGGTTTTTATATACGCCTGAAGGGGCGTCTGCTACCCAACTATGAGCTGCCATATAAACCTTCCTTAGTTGCGCGGGAAGATCTATAACGCCCCGCTAGTTTATCTACTTCTTTCTCATGCTACGCATTTGTGAAATAAAATCAATTTTTTCCGAAGGATTGGTTGCAGGAGCTGCTGTGGTTACCGGATGGTTACCTGAGTGGCTCGGTCCAACCTTAGCATTTGATAAAGTTCGAGTGGGTTTTAGGGCTTCGTTATAGCGTTGGAACTTCTCGCGAGTTTTGAGTGCTACAAATTCCATGGCCTTCTTGGGATCTCTTCTAGAGAGTAAGGCTAATGTGTCCCGGTGCTCGGTGGCTATGATTTCCACATCTCCACGAAAGTCAGCTAGGTCTGGGAATGTGGTTGTGAATGTGTTCCATACCTCTGTGTCTCTTTGGGTTTGGCTTTGCTTAGCTGAGATTGAGGCGGTTAAATCCTCAGAGATCTTTTGTTTCATCTCTTTAAGGTAGCCCGCGGGATCCTCGTAGAACTTGTTCATGTCCATTTCGGGCTCGGGAGCTACTGGTGCAGGTGCCAAAGAACCTTGTTGAGGCATACTATGAAGAGCTTCTTGCATCCCTTGGACTCGCGCCTCTTCCAACATCTTTTCTGTTTGGAGTTGGCCGTATTGGCCTTTTAGGTATGCAAATGCTTCGGATTCATTGGCAAACTTTTGCCCATCTACCTCTACTACTGATTCACCTGTTAGGGCTTCAGCTTCTGGGGCTGCCTCTGCAGGTACTTCTACGGCGGGCTCAACAACAGGTTCTTGACCTGGAGGTAAAGCTTCCCCGGATTGCATTGCTTGTGTTTCTTTAATCATCTCTGATGCCTGTGGCTCGATTACTTCCATTATGTCTCCTCTATGTTGCCTAGTGCGGCGAGTTTATAATTTACCTCTTCTATTAATGATCGGTATGCATTGCACTCGGCCAAGAGAGCTAGGTTTTCCGTCGAGCCTGATCGGAAAGCGCCTAGTAATCTATCGTACGCGTGCTCGTGTTTTTCTTCTAGTAAAGGGAGCAAAGCGTGCGCGGTCATATGTAATACGCGCGCTTCGTTTAATTCTTCCTGGGTCATTGTGGACCTCCTGCACCTGGAGCTTCTTGCCCGAATGCTTCCATGAAGGCCGACCCTGTTGCGCCTGCATCAGGAGTTGAGGCTTGGTCTGGGAGTGGTTGGATACCCTGGTCCGGTGATCCTTGTCCCCGCAGTACTCCGGGACCATTATCCTGTTCTGGGATTGCGATCTTGCTCTTGTCGATGCTTAAAGAAGCCATGATCTCGCCCACTAACTTACCCATGTCGTATTTCTTTAAGAATTCTTCAATAAGTAACTCACTAGAGCTAATGGTTTGAAGAAGGGTTGTGAGCTTTCTAAAGTCTTGTGCCTTAGCAATAGTCTGCTCAATGCCAAACACTTTAAACTTAAACCCGTTTACGGTTTGTACAAACACGTCTTGAGGATCTAGTTGGGACAACTCTGTGCCTCGCTTAAGACCGAAAAGAGATTGTAGCTCTTCTACTGAAATCATGTCGAGGTTTTGAGCTATGGTCATCCAAGCTAGCTCCACTTCTTTAGTTATGTGGGCTTTTTCAATGTTTTTGCTGATCCCTTTGAACACTGATGTGATTGATTGAGAAGACTCTACTACTTCAGTGGCTTTCACGGCGCGATCAGGTAATACACCCTGACGTAAATCAGTGGTTAAGGCTGAAGAGTTAAGTTCTTGTTGAAGCAGGTTCAGCACATTCAAAGCATCCGCGGGAACCTTTGCTGCAGTTAAAGGCTCATATACTTTGGCCCCTGGAGGAAGAGTAGACTTCACTTTTAATGTTGTTCCTGCAGGGATGCCATTACTTACTTGGGATGGGTCGACTAGGTCTTGCACCCTAAGTTGAGAAGGCGCATGCACCTCTCTAAATGCAGCATCGAGGATGAGATTAAGCATCTCAGTCATTGTTTTCTGGTGAAGCGTAGCCGCATCCATTAAAGCGATTGGCCAAACAGCTCCATCCACCTCAAGCAGTGAAGTAGTTACGAAAGGAGTCATTTGGTGCCATAATGGGTTTGGCGTGGGCCGGCGAATGATATGTGTGTCGTTTGCTACTGTAATCACCACGTTCTCATAGATAAGTTGTCCGTCAGTGCTTACAACATTACCCCAATATTCTTTGAGCTTAACTTGAGGCCTGTGGGCATTTTGGTAGCCCTCAGTAGTCTGCCCGGTTTCACGTGACTTCTCTTTCACGTCCTCACCCTGCATTGAGTATTCTTTGCTCAGCTTTTCCACGGCGGCTAGGTCATAGATCGCATTGTCACCTTTGGAGTGACTGAATACTTCGTGAAGATCCATGTAGATCTCTTCTATTTTATAAAGACCGCGACCTAAAGAATCTGGATACCAATCTTCGTTTCTAATACGTGAAAACTCTAGTCTCCAAGTCTTATCATCCACCGCAACAACGCTTTTCTTAAGTGACTTGCCCCTGCCTTCAGTCTTGGTTCTGAACTTTGGCTTAGGGATTAACTTACCGGCTACTTTGGTACATAAGATGCCACCTAAGAGAGCTCTTTGAATGGATAGACCTACGTGAGAGAAGTAGCCGGCCTGGCCCAGTTGATACTCGAGCAATGCTTGAGCTTCGTGGGTTTTAATTAACATCGCCCCTTCATCCACAGTGGGGTCTTTAAGCTCTATTTGAAACCACTCCCCAATGTCAGCCAAGGCTTGTTGGAAGAATGACTTTGTACTCTCCACACTCATGCGAATCTTGGAGAGGACTTCTGTGGACTGGCCCTCGGACTTATGGTCGAAGTTGTGGCGCATGTGGTACGCATCGTAATTGGCGCGCGTGTTGTGATCTCTATTAGTCCTAGCGTTTTCAGCATCAAGGCACGAAGCCTCGATATACTTCACTAAGTCGGCGTCAGTATGATTTTTTGTGAGTACGGCCATAATCTAGCTCCTGAGTTGGTCTTTCTTCTTTGGCGAATGAGTAATAGGGTCTTGCAATATCTAAGTTGAGTCCAGCTAATGATGAATTTTCCCGGGCGCCATAGGCTAGGTATTGGAATGCATCGTGTGGGTGGGAATGGTGATCTTTTATTGGGGTGGGCTTTGAGGTTTCTATATCACTTTGGGCGTCGGCGTAGCGGTACCCACCTGCGAAACCCTCGAGAAGTGTTGGGCAGTTTTCTGGGTCAAGTTCCAATCCCGCCCCAGCCTTCTCTATATGTAGTAAGAAGGATTCAACGGAAGCCTTTCTTTTTGAAAATGTGACTGGACCGGGTTCTACATTATAGATTGGTGCATGGTCTTGCATCTCTTGGGCGCAGGTTCGCATGTCTGTTTGGGCACGCTGGAAGCCGGCTGGATCTATGAAGTGAAAGTGGTCTTTGTGAGGGTTGCTCCATTCTGGGTATAGCATCTTTACGTGGCTCATTACCTTAGGTGCGAATGTTTGGATGCCCTCGTTCTTACTTACCCATTCATGCAGGACTTTGAGAGAGTTTCCTTGCAGCTGGCCCACTATACATGCGGGAGTGAGACCAAAATCCCAACCAAATAAGAGCGGCAGGCCCAAGTGAGGCTCGAGCTTCTGTTTTGCTATGTGGATATCTCTGCGGAAATTGGGGAAAACCGGCATGCCCGCGAAGGTTTGCCAGTTGCGCTCGTACTCTCTTAAGTATTGGTGAAGAGGTAATGAATCCTTTAGCGCTTGTTTGAAGGACGGATCTCGCTTGTCTGGGTGGGCTGTGTAATGCAGATCCATTACCACGAACTTGTTTATTGGGTTTCGCCACATCTCTACCCCTTGCATAGGGTATTTTGCTGGTGTGGGTGGTAGTTCTGGGAAGTTGTTTCCTGTATAATTGATTCTATCAAACACTATCTTTTTGAAGAAGCCTGGGGCACGTGAGGAAACCAAAACCATCTTCCCCCCACCATCTGTGGTTGGCTTGGTGCCTGTGTAGAAGTTTTCAGCGTCGGGCCAGAAAGCACACTCATCCCCAAACACTCCTGAGAATGTGAACTGCCTTAACTGATCCGCTCCCATGGGGAAGCCAGCGATGTAGGAGGTTACTCCGCCACCAAAGTCGAGCTCAAAGCGTGGAGGGGATTTGGTCATCCTGCCACCCTCAATCTTAGGTAATAAAGCTCTTGGGATCAGGTTTGGTGGGATCTTTTGGTACATGAAGTAGGCACGAGCCACCAACTCCTTTGAATCATCCTCTTTCTTAGATACAAACGCCCATTCTCGGCCTTGATGGAAGAGTATGTCCCAGAAGGCTAGCGCAATACAGGTCCAGGAAGCAGTCATCCGTCTTGACTTAGGTATGGCTAATTTACTTTCTTTCTGCCAAACGCGGGTGAATAGCTTGAGGTATTCGTAATCGGGGAAGAGTTTAATGGGATTGTCGGCGTCAACAGCGTCTTTTGTGAATACACACTCGGTGAGGAATAGCCACGGGTCGTTTCGATAAGCATTAAAGCGCTGCAGTGTTGAATCGTCCAAGTTGTCTCCCCAAAATGTTACCATACTAAGGTTTGTGGTAACCAGCTAGAGGTTTTCGTCCAGCCATGAGGCAAACGTGTCTTTTTCCGGCTCGGCTAGAATAGTGGGACGGGCTGTGGTTTCCACAACGCCTTCTAGAGCTGGTGTTTCTGGTTGGGCACTGACTACTTTCATTTGGTCGAGCTTGTCTAAGAATAAGCCTATGGAGATGTCTTGTTTTACATCGACTTGTTGGGCGGGTTTGCCGGAGACTTTTTCAAGTATCCACTTGGCTGCGCTTTCCTTGTCGAGGTCGTCTAGGTTGCGATCTATTAGGATGCCTTCCATTACTCTAAGGGCGTCACTTGAAAGGTCTTTGAGCCGGGTCTCTATGTCCGCGCCAAAGAGCTTATCCCTGTACATTTCAATCTCGTCTTTGATTCGGGTGTTGCTGAGTAAGACTGATACGCGCGCGGGAGTGTAATTCAACACTTCACAAATCTCTTTATTGGTCTTTCCGTGAGCAGTCATCCGGGCAAGCTCTTTGTGTCGGTAGCTTACGGGCTTGTTCGGGATTAAAAACTTATCCCCCCAAGTCATCTCATCGGGCTTGCGCCAGGTTTCTGGGTCTGGGGCTTTTAATGGGCCATAGAGTTTATCATTGTCCTCACTCATACGATGCGGTCATACCCATAGGCTATGGCGTCGAATTGATCTACTCCCGTGGTGTCGTCTTGAACACGGAGAACTAGCCGCAAGGTGGAGTTCTTGGGAAGACGCAAGCCCCATGCGAGACCGAATTGCTCCCTGAAATCTAACACCGGAGTATACCCTTCAGAGTTACCCAATACATTAGAGGCTCTAAATGACGTAGTAGTGGCACCTATCATGGGCGCACCTTTTCCGCAAAGTCGGTTAAAATCCCAATTAGATGTCAGGGCCTCATGGATTGTTATGGTGCCCAGGGCTGGATCTTCATAAAAGAAATGACACCCGTTGGTTAATGCCGCGATGGTGCCGAATAGGTTTAGCGTCGCATTTTGATCCGCGATCACAAAAGAGATTGAGGTGATGTATCTATCAGCATCCAGCGCTGCCGGGATGTAGAACTCTATAGGCGCGGCTAAGGTGCCCACTACCTGCATGTCTTCATTGCCAGCACCGTCAATAGGCAACCCATCATTGGTGAGATGTTGGCGAAAGATACGTAAGTTGTTGGGGACTAGCTCAGGAGGGATTCCACTGGAGGTCACACAGAGATTGTTATCTGTGTCTACGCCAGCAGTTTTGCCTTTTCCTAAACCGTCCTTGAGCTTAAAATCAATACCCATCTACACCACTATGTCTTGGAAGAAACAGGCTACGGCGAACTGTACTATTTGAGAAGTGTTGCTGGAGGCCGGAGTGTAGTCGATGCTTAATGCAGACCCTTTAGTTAAGATCATTGCGCCAACAGGGATTGAATAACGGCCAGTGTGCGTGGCGAGACGGGTGGTAAGTGTTGGTTCGCCCCCACTAGAAACAGTTTCGCCCGTTGCGCCTTTGTAGGCTAAGCCAGTGAAGGTTTTGGAAGAACCGAAGTTTTGGTTGGATTTAATTAACACATCATTGGCATTGGTTATGATGGCGCCACCTGTTGGGTTACGGTTTATTGTTACCTTGGCGTCGCCTGAGCCACTGGCTGATGCACCTAGGAGGTAGAAGATAGAGGTTATGAATAGTGGATCATCACTATTGTTTTGAATATATAGGACAGTGGTTAAGTTGGCGCTGGTGAGAGTGATGTCGCCCGTGTTTATGTTGAACTTGTTACCCTTGTCGGTGTTGTGCTCGGACTCGGTGGCGGTTACTGCGGCTACAGAGAGTCTGTGTTCATCATCTACCCTAACCTCATTACCGGTGCCTGTTCCATCTTGGATTTTCATGTATGTCTCCTAGTCGTTTGCGTAGCTGGTGGCGTTAGCAATTACATTTATGCCGAATGTTACATTCATTGAAGTGTTACCGGCTGGTGGTGTTATTGAAACCCCTAGAGATATTCCGGGAGGGAATACGGTGGGTGATTGGTTTACAAAGCCGGCAGAGACGAAAGCGGAAACTGTGCCGCCAGCTAGTGTTGCGCCCTCAGTGCCTTTGTATACTAATGCGCCTAGCACTGTAGCGTCGGTTAGTCGGCGATTGGCTGGCATTGCTACGGTGGCTGTGGAGATTAGCGTGCCCGAAGTGGCCTGCGTGTAATAAGTGATTGTGGAGGAGCCTACCCCGCTCGTTGAAGCACCCAGGTCTAAGAACTGTTCATACATTAATATGTCGATTAATGAGGTGTTCTTGAAATAGAAGATGGCTGATTCAGTGTCTGAAGTGAGATTTATTACACCTGTTCCGGCCTGGTAAGAGTCACCCTGCATCGCAGCGGATTGGTTTATGTTTACTGTGAAGGCGTGTGTGTGTAGCCGGTTTTCTTCATCTACCTTGACCACATTGCCAGTGCCGGTGCCGTCTTTTATGATATTCATAGTTTTTCCTCATTAGTGATTAACTGAAGATGGGTTATTAAGGCTTGGTTAAACTTTTCTTGGTTAGCTAACATGCAACCTAGGAGTAGTTTTATGTCTAGGATGTTTTGATCCGTGGAAGAAGCATCATCGGTTACGTCTAGGAGTTTTACATCCATGGCAAGCTTTTCGATGCCCTCAGGAGTGGTGAACTTAGTCCCCGTGATGTTTTGGTGAGGGTGGCCCGTGTCCCGGGTTTCTTCCTCTAATGAGATCTCGTTGCCGACGGCCATTTAGTATTCCATGCCCTGATCTTTGGACTGGGTGAGTTCGAAGTGGCTGACTGCGGAGCGTGGGACTACGCGGGTGGAGGTGTCGGTTTCTTTAACTATGTAGCTGGAGTAGTCCAAGAACTTTTCGGCTACGTCTTCAATCTCCATCATGGCCCGCTTAGTGCAAAACCATTTGAACTTGTGGACGGTTCCGTCGTGTGTTGTGAGTTTTACGTCGTATGATATTTTCATGGTGTTTCCTAACCTTCCCAGCCAACGACTGGCACACTAATGTTAAAACGAATTGCATCAGTGTTAGCAAATACGTGAGGCACTGCGCTGGTTGTACTAGAGCCGGATGTATAAGTACCGGAAGACACCAATACAATAGGCGCTACGGTAGTGGATGAACTAACTTGAACTACACCAACATAAGTGAGTGTCCCTGTGTCGACAAGATAAGCATGGCCCAGCGGCCCTGCCAAAGAATTGGGGAAAGCTGCGGTGTCAATTACGATATCTGTAGGTAAGTTTACAGTTAATACAGCGGCTGTAGGTGCCCCCGCTAACTCTAACACGTAGTTGAGATTGGCATAGCGCCCCGTGCGCGACCAAGTTCCGTAGTAAGTTGTGTTTGTTACCCAGGAGCCTGTTGGGGTGAAGTCGGTTATGGTGCCTGGGATGTAACGACCTACAACTTGCCAACCTACAGCGTTGGTTTGTATGGTTACGGATTCGTGTTGAGTATGTAATTCAAAAGTAGTGGCACCGTTTATGGTTTCCGAAGAGTTACCATCTATTACTATCGGGTTGGCCCCTAAGGCATCGGTTTTGGTTATTGTGTAGAGCTTGCCTACTAGACCCGCAACTGGGGGTAAGGTTAGCGTGATGTTACCGGAAGCTTCTATGTAAGTATCGGAAGTTAAAAGTGTGGTGGAGGATGAAATGGCACGCCGAGCAACTTTTACGCCACCGTTGAGGTACATTGTACCAGGGTTGCCACCGACACTTGTACCGGGCTGAAGGATTATGTCACCAGAGTTACCTGTGCCTGAGGTCTTGTTTCCGGTTTCTATACAAACGTCTTTGGTGCGATTGGCATCATTGGTTGCGTTGCTGGCAGAGTAGAATCCCATGACACTGTTTGGGGTGCCTGCTTGGAAAAAGGCTTGAAAGCTAAATTCACTAGTGGTGCCTGAAGGCAAAGTTTGGGATGTGGCAGAAACTTGCCCTATGAGAGTTGAGCCAGCGGCGTACCAATAAGCTGTTCCACCACTGCCACGACCAATGCGAGGAGTGTCTATGAAGCCCACGTCCCACTCGTTGCCTGCCTCACCCAAAGACCTTGTGCCGGATGGGATTAAATGCTGATTAATGGCGGTGGGTGAGGTTAGGTTTGATAATGTTGCGTTGGCGCCAGCAGCACTAGAAGGTTCGAAATAATCTAAGGTAGCCGTGAAGGGATTGAATCTAAAAGCCATGCGATCCCCTTATGGTGCAGATTTAACTACCGCAGTAGCAGCTAGGGTTTCTTTGCCGGAGTCGGTGTAGGTGACGGTGTAGATTACAAGATCGGCGGCAGCGAGGGAGTAGGTGTAGGTTTCGGTTACGGTGTCGGGCTCGGCGTAGGCGATTGTGTCCCAGACTATTGGGTTACCGAGGACATCGGTTACCCCGTCAGCGCCCATTGAGGAAACATCTAAGGCTCTTTTGGAAGCTATGCTTGAACCGGTTACATTGGTGTAGGCATCGCCCGTGTCGGCTATGTCAGCCGTGTGGAGTTCCGTTCGTGACATTAATCCCCCCTGTAGAATGATTTATTAAAACCTAAAGAGAGATCCCACGCAATGAAAAAGGGGCAGGTGGTAACCGAGGGAAAGTAGGGGGAAGGTCACTTAGTGGAAGGACGGAGATGTGGGTGGTTGTTGGTAAGGAAGTGGTTAGCAGTTGAGCCAGGGGCGGGAATGGTAGATGGGGGTCGAGCGCGGTAGTGGGAGGTAGTGGCTCCCGGCGGCAAGCCGCCTGGTCGCGGAGGAGATTACTCGGTGCTCATTTTATAGGACGAGCCCACTGTAGTTGGCGGAACTCCGTTGAGATAATGTTGGAATGAGAGGAAGCTCCCGCCCTCTTTGAAGCCGCCCCCGTGGACCAAGTCTTGTGGAACACTGACCAGTTGATTCACTTCTCCAAGGGCCGCCCCTTCGTGAATAGTGCTCGGGACCATGTCCGCGCCTATGGAGAACTGAAAATCCCCCGTCACATGATACTCAAACGTGTCGATGCCTGGATGGGTGTGGCGCTCGATGGTCTTGATGCTGTGAGGGATCATGATGAGCTCAGTTTGAAACTGGCCCTGCCGATCTAACACTGTACAAACAAGCCCTTTCGTAAGGAGTGATTGGTAGGCGCCGCCCGCTGGAGGCCTAAGACTATATATGCTCGCCGACAATATATGATGAGCATAGTGCTGTAGTGGATCGAACTTCATCTTGCTCCTTATATTGGGTGGTGGGTGGGCGCAATTTGAGGGAGGCCTCAGTGCCTCAGTGCCTCACTGCCTCACGACCCACAAAGCCCAGATGGTTTCTTCATCCCCTTGTGCGAAGTCTTCATGGACATGGCCTTCTTCTTTGCGGCTGGCTTCTTTTTGCTCGCGGCCTTGGTCTTCTTTGCTGGTTTTACTTTGTGCGATTTGGCGCCTGGATGAGTTGGCATGTGGCCTCCTTGAGTGAAGCCTCACCCTAGCATCTTTATGAAGGATGTAAAGTCGACGCTAGCGCCAGTTAAACAGCGCATTCCATATAACCTCAAAACGGGTAGGCGCGAGGCACTTGAATATTGAAGAGGTACATCCATCTACAAGGCCCCGCTCCCATTCCTTGTACTCATCCAAGGTGCCCGGAAACACAATCGGCTGCCCCGCGAGCTGGCCCAAGTAGGGAAAATGGTTAAGCCCATAACGGAAAAACGACGGGTTACAATATACATCTTTAAGCTGTTCTTTATCCATAAGAGCTTCCTTTCCTATAAAGTTGGATAGGCCAGTCGCGACTCTGGCTACGGTCCAAAGAGCACCGAAATGCCCTAAGCGACCAAAGGAATAATTAGTTCCCCCGCGTGTCTCCAGTGGTGAGTGAGGTAAAAAACTCGCACCGCCCACAGCTTCCCACGCCGCTATCCGTGAGCAAGTGCCGAACCAGGACTTTTACGTGTCGCCTCATCGCACCTACACAACCCTTACACCACCGACTCGCCCTATGGGTAACCCAGCAGTAACCACTTAGGTAGTTACACTGCACAATATCACTATGTATTCATTTTCTTTACCGCAGCAAAAAAGATGCGCTCATCAATAAAGACTCTTCTGCCTATACGCTTTAATGCCTTATGCATAGGTGTCACGGGCTTCAGCGGATTCTTTGTATCCACTATCATGTTACGCAATGCGGACTCCGAAAGAAAGTTATGCTTCCTAGCAAACCCGCTCACCGTGAATAAATTAGCATCCATATAAACACTCCTGGTTAAGCCGCAATATTGAACAACACCCAGCAATTGTCCAGGGTATTATTACACTGCACTGCATCATATCCATTTCTAGCTTAGCGCGCGCAGAGATTCCCGCGTTCAAGCTTAAGGGTGGTGCGGCCCATTGGTGAGGGTGGGTAGGGGGTTGAATATATAGAGGGCGAAACCTCTGACGCAACCTCTCTTGACACAGTTTCCCCCATTATAGCATAGGTTATTTGTCACGCTGTGTCAACACATGCCTTTAGAAACAGCACAACACAGTGTCAAGGTGAGGCGTGTCAATGTGGGATGCTTGAGCTTGGCACGAACCTTGCAGGGGGAGCCCATCTCCAACACAATAGAGCTGGCCGCCCCTAATCCAACACGTTCGGTCTACCCGTCTAACCGTCTAAGGGTTTTGAGGTGGCACATGTATCGATTATGCACGCTTTATTGGCACGGAAATTGCGTGAACTTTGATGATATTTCTTTCCGCCGCAATGCATTTGTTGTTGTTAATGTTGTGTTAATAAGAGATTATTATATTTTTTTTTTTTTTTAATATAACTATATCCACCTCACCCCAGCACAAAGACTCGACACAGTGCTCCATGGGGCGAGACGTGGACCCCTCCAAAACCGTTAGACCGTTAGACTGTTAGACACCTTTAGGTTGACTCTGCAGGTGGAATGGGGCTATTCATGCCCTAAAAGGAGTCATTATGGTGGATATTGAGGGCTTGAAGGCTCAGCGGGGCGCCTTTAGGCGTGCTGGGCTTGGGATGGTGTTGGCAGCTAAGGAAGTTATGAAGCAACAGGAGGAGCCTGCGGAGTTTCTAGAGGCACTCGCACTGTTGTGTGACACATATATAGACGAGGTGACTGAAGTGCTTGAGGCCAATGATTATAAGCCTGAGTCGATTAGAGGGCTTCCAGGCAAGGCAGTGCTTGGTGAGGTGCAATTGGAGTTTCATCGATACTTCAGGAAGCACTTTGGGGTGAGTAATGTGAGGCAGGTGATTATGAGCTCGATGATTAAAGGCGGGCCGGTGCAAGTGTTGGAAGTGGCGGACGCTAAGAGACTCTTCTTGATTAGGGCAGCGACTAAAGATTAGACAGTGTGTGGAAGTTAGACAGTGAGGTAAGGGGGCGAGATTACTTGGGGAAGTGGGTCTGGCCCTTTTTTTGTACATAAGTTAGACGTCTTATTTTGGAGTTTAGATCTCTAAGTGGTTGATTTTATTACACCCTGCTAAGTGGCATGGGGTGTGCATTAGTAGTGAGGGTAACTAACCAAGGATGTAAAGATGGGTCTAAAAATTATAGCGGTTTTTAATGAACTAGAAAAAAAGGCGGTTTGATATGAAAAATAAAAAGAAGCAGACACATACAGCGGGGCCTTGGAGAGTCGAGTTTGCTAATTATGCAAGAACCGGTGTGTATGTAACGGACGGTGACGAGGCTGTGGCCATATTAAAGCACCCCGACTTGCCCGACTTTGATGCGACAGACAACGGCGCTCTTATAGCCAGTGCGCCGGAGATGTTAGAGGCTCTTGAATATCTTATAAAGGAAGTTCACGTACTACCGGGCACTGGTAAAGACGATGGTAATATCGGGCACCGTCATATCAATAAAGCACTTGAGGCCATCAAAAAAGCAAGAGGTGAATCATGAAACTTAAGCTACTAGAAGCACTCATAGAGTTGTCTCTATGTGCTGGAAATACTTTGTACAATATAGAGGATCAGGGTGCTCATTTGAATGAAGATGGTGAGGTGCATGAAGATGTTAGGGAGTTAAAAGCGGCGCTGCTTAAGGCCAAGGCATTAATGGAGGAGATCAAATGAAATATTTAGTCTTGTTACTTTTATGTGTGGGTTGTGCCACTGGGCCTCACAAGGTCGATATCGTAGGGCCGCAAGAGGTTGAGATACCAGATACCTGGGCGGCGCAAGCGGCAGAGTCTGAAGAGGTGGCCGAAGGGCCGCACATGAACTGCATGGGTCTTGGGCTGGTTTACGGAGTGAATCTTAAAGTTAACTTACTCCTCTGGCCGAGTTGGTCCTGTAAGGGACCGCATAAATACCTAACCTGTGGCCTAACACTAGCGCAGGCATGTGAGAATGGGTCATGGAGCCAGAAATTGAACCTTGATAATGCTGATTTTCGCAAAACACAGGCGGCCAAATGAAAGGGCACTTTAGTATAGGGATAAGACTTAGGCGGGATATTCAACGAGCCCCTCGGGGAAGTATGAGTGAGGTGTTGGAATATTTATTGAGCCGAGGGCACCACGAACTTACTCCCGAGCAAACTGAGGCTATAGATGAGTATCGAAAAAGCCTGGAAATCGTAGAAAAACAATTCAAAGCAATTATGGAGGAGCCCAATGATTAAATTTACAGCAATACTCTTTTTCTTATTAGTTGGTTGCGGCGAAAAACAAACAGCGCCCGTGCCTGAGGCAGAGTTATTGGAAACCTATGACTCACAACTTGCCTCCACCTGTAGCAAGTTAAGCCTACTCAATGAGGAACCGGTGGAGCTAATACTGCCTGGTGCGCGGCTCATTTTTTTGGTGGGCCAGTTCTATAGAGAAGGCAAACTTGTCACGGATGAAGTGGTGGAGCTGCGGTCGTGTGACCTGGTAATAGACACAAATGGCGATATTGAAGTTGTTTATAAATGTGTGAGAACTCTGTTTAGTTTTTGTACTGGAGGAGCCCAATGAAGAGACCTAAATATAACATAGATGAAGATATAGGAGTGGATTATTGTGATGAGCCGCCTTGGAGAAGCTATAATGTGGTTGGCGAGGGCGATACTTTGGGCGAACTTTACAATGACCTGTGTATTGCGGAAACGGGCCAAGATGGTGATGAGGTAGGGCTATACTCACTGGTCGAAGCCACCGATGAGATTATTGAGGCCACATACCTCACTATGGAACATTATATCTTAGCACTGATTAGGAATGCGTGATGAAGTTGGTCGAGGTGGTCCTAACCATATTACTTGTATGGGGTGTGATTTTAATTCAGGTAAGAATTTTAGAATTACTTCTTGCGTTTTTTCTTAGCAGGATTGCGGCCACCGAAGTTTATCTTATCGGCCAAAGACTCTTCGCCAGGTTTGGGAGCGTTAGGGTTATCGGCGCGCCCAGCTTTGTTCAGGCCAAAGAAGCCACTGAGTTGATCGGCGAAGGTGTCGGTCGGTTTGGTTTTTTTCTTTTTTTGAGCCATATATTGAGGCTACTAAGTCTTCCGTGGGTTCACAAGGGGCTTGTCTTGCGCATAGTGTTAGTGACCATCTGCTCCCAGTATCCTGATGCATATCGGATTAATTTTGAGGGGGAGCTATGAGTACGAAGGATGAGCAAAAGCCTCCATATCCCACTCCATATCCCACACTATGGGTTAGGATCGAGACTCATTTCGATAAAGATTGGGTATATCCACTATGTCGGCAGAGTGTGCTTTTTTCCCATATAGCAGGGACTAAGACCTTAACTGCCAATGTGTTGGATTTAATAAAGGCGCTGGGCTTCAAAGTAGAGGTTGTGCCCACCTTAAATATTGAATTGCAGGATAGCTCAAGAGCTGCCGCGAAACTACCTAAGGAGACTGATGATGATGGATGTAAATAATATAATGGAGCTGGTTATGCATATAGGAACAGCGTTTTATTATTCACCAGTACCCTTGCTTTTTGGTGGGTTGGTTGTGTTCTTTACTCTTGATTGAAGGCTTCAAGTGGGTTACCAATAGGTAACTAGGAGCACTTTTGGCCAAGAACATCAAAGATTGGATGAAATATCCAGAAAGCACTTCCATATGGCTGCTTGAGGATCATGAGGTAGTGGTGAGTCGGGTCACTGTTGGCATCTTGGTGAGTGATATTAATCAATTATATTTAGAATCTCAGTGGATGGGGCCGGAAAGTGATTATCACACCAAGGCCGGGTTTGCGGAGAGGGTTAGAGAAATTCAGAGACACATCATAGCGCTTCAAAGGAGCACGCATCATGAAGAGTATAAAGGAGCAAAAGAGCCTCTTTAACTCCCAGTTAGGGAGCAAGGCCAAGGTTGATAGAACGGAAGAGAAGGGCGAGCGGTCGGCAATAGCCAACGCCATGCTCAGAGAGATCGGAAAGAACATCAATGCGCTGGACGAGACCAGTGAATATATAGGGAGTTGCGCGGTTCATGTTTATAAGCCCAAGGGCGAAGTGAAATATTTACATTTTCAGTGCCAGGTGAGCCCTATGCAATGGGTGGAAGAGACTGTGGCGGACAAGGCGTTGACTGAGTTGAAGGGTGCCCTAATGGAGCACTATGGAAGAGATCGGCAAGTTCTTAGGTCGGGGTTTTAGTCATGGCAGAGAAACGGAATTCGAGAGTTATAAGAGTGAGCAATGACACCTTGGGCAGGCTCGAGGGGTTTAAGACTAATGGGAGTTGGGAGTCGGCGTTGAAGTCGGTGCTTGGTGAGGGCAGTGAGGTGTGGGGGATTAATGAAGACCTATATCATACTAAGGCACAGGCTCGTGGCGCGGCGATGAAGCAGGCAGTTAAAGAGGGGCTGAAGCAGGCCCAAATAGGGACTCCCGTGAAGCTGCTTAAGGTGGGCACGTGAAGCGAGTTTATATTGCGGCGGAGTCTATATGGAGTTATTTGCCCTTGGCCTATGCGGCCCATCTTAGGGGAATTATGGCCCATGATCGGAAGATGAAGAAGGATGCCAAAGAAAGATCTAAAGCTAAGGCGGCGGCCTATGCTCAAGCTAAGCCTGCTTCAAGGGCATGGAATTTCCGGACCAACCATAAAGGCACCGGGATTATTATGATAAGAGGGCGCAAGCCCAGGTATATAACCAGAGGTGAGTTGATGGATATGGTGGAAGAGAACCCAGGGCAAGAGGTGAATATACATGGAACTATTGCAAGGAAAAAGATTGAGGTGAGGGATGACTAACATCTCACCACCAGGTTCGCCCCTAACTCGGCGCCAAGATGAGGCTTTGGAGTTGGTGCTTAAAGGCCTCTCCATCACTGAAATGCAAAAGGCCATGGGCATCACTCAGCAAGGCGTGAACTTTCACCTTAGGGATTTATGCCGGAAGTATAGAGTGGCCGGGCGCTTCGAGCTTTTTGTGAAGCTGCATAAGATGACCTTGCCCGGGCTAGAACCCAAACAACTAAACCTTTTTGAAGAGGGTGATATATGAAACCAAAAACAGTGAGAACTATGTATTGCGTGAAGTGTGATGAGATTAATAAAGAAGAGAAGATTAATTATTGTCCTGAGTGCGGGAATAAGATGGAGGATGTGAGTTATGTACGACATAAGAACTCGGCCGAAGCCGCCGTTGTGTAGGTTGTTTTTAATTGGGGTGGTGATTGTTTGGTTGGTGGTGAGATGACCTTCAAAAACCAAGCAGAGATATTCCAGTCCCTTTTAAATGGGGCGAAGGTACTTCATGATTCATGGCCAGCCTCGGATTTTGTTCACCTGGTTAATGGTTTCATAGTGGATGAGGCGGGCGAGATTTATACCTTAGCTTTCAATCAACCGGAGCTGTGGGAAATTTTCATCCCACCCAAGCCAAAGAAAACCTTCGAGTTGCATGAGGCGGTTATGGAATATATGGATGGCTATTATTTATCCTGGGTGAGTAAGCCCGATCCTGTAGAGGGTGCCACGGTTTACTACACCGGCAAGAGTAAGACTGTGGAGGTTGAGTGTGAGTAAACCACGTGAATATTTAGTATTAGCAATCAAGGGTATCTACAACACAAGAGCATTTATTTGGCCGTATGCTATGAAAGATCGGGACTGGATTCAGGGCTGGAAAAGAAAAGAGCAAGAGCAAGTCCATGTCATAGAAAAATCCGCCTACATAGAACTACAGGGTGAAGCGGATAAGCTGGCTGAGGCTATTAAGCAGCATCAATGTAACGTAGAGACCTGCCCGTTTTGCAAAGCACTCACCTCCTACGCAAAGTTTAAAGGCGGCGATGATGGGAAGTAACCAACTCCAAACCTATCTTGAGGATGTGAAGAAACTCAACAGCCTAATACCTGGAGGTGGGGAGTGATGGAATATTTTAACACAGTGCTGGAGTTTAAGATTTATGAGATGGCTCTTACAGTCTGGTTCGCTATGGCAATAGCTCACTTACAAGCTTGGCTATGGAGGCGCAAATCATGAATAAAACCCTAGAAGAGATTATTGAAGAGAGAGCCAATAAAATGGTTGGCGAAACTAAATCACTACATCCAGGGGTAGACCCAGGCCTAGCGTTTTATATTGGCTACACCGAGGGCGCTGAATTCGCACTCACCCCCAAGGTTCTTATTAAAGTGGATGAGGTTAAGGGGTTGGTTGATGCTTTAAGTGGTATGGAACGACTCAGTTCTATTTGGCTACCAACCGTAACTGATGAAGAGCACAGCAGCGAAGCCGAGGCGCTGCACCAAGCAAGGTCAGCTATACTAAAAGCCCTCGCCCCATTTGCCGAGCTTGAGGGGGAGGTGGAAGATGAGTAAACAAGGAAGGTCATTAACAAGAATGGTTGTAACAACGGAAGCAAAGTCTTTTAAACCAGAGTTACAGCATAAGACTAGAGTGCAAACATTATTATCCGATCCCGTGGAGGCTAGAAAAGCATTGCAGAAAATAAAAGCTGCCGGGGTTTATTTCTTTAGCCACAACCTGCATGAGTTGTCTAATGAGCAAGTGTTTAAGTTTATGCAACAGATATTGGATGAGACACGAGAGTTGGAAGATGAGGGGGACTCATGACCCCCCTACCGAAAGCTTTGGAAGAGAAGCGGGATGAGTTGGAGGCTATAGCCACAAAAGACTTGTTTAAAAATAAAGAACCTTATCCAGAGCTATGGGGAGAGGGCTTCAACGCCGGAGCCCAAGCCATGGCCCAAAAACTAACAGAGGATTATGCTCCTGTTGTTGAGGCTCTTGAGGAATCCAAAACAGCTTTAATTAAAAGCCAATACAGGGAATGTAAAAACAATATTGCTGTTGGTATAATTACTGATGCCCTAGCTTCAATCAAGGGAGACAGTGATGGAATTTGAGAAAGATTTTAGTCACTGGTTAGCTCAGTGGATTGATAAAAACCACGAAGCACCTAGATCTATAGATACGGCTCGCTGGGCTTTTAAATATCTCGACAGAATACACCTTAAAAAAAGATGGGCGCTTCAGCAAGAGAGAGACAGACTTTGCGTTGAGCTAGCCAAGCTGCGTGGTGCGCTTGAGTTTTATGCTAATGATGATAATCGCTCCGCGTGTTTGATTGACCAGTACGAATTTGTCGAAAAGTATTTTAAGCGTGATTATATTGTCGATGTTATTGAATGTGAGTTTGTGAAAGATAACGGACTTATGGCAAAGCAAGCCCTAGAAACTGGAGGCGACGAGTGAGTGACAAAGAAATAACTGACCTCAAGATTGAAATATCATCCAAGATAAAAGAGCTTAACAGGGCTATTGATAAAATGCCCAGTGGATTTAAAAAGGCAGCGATTAGAGCTTTAGTGAATGGATTTATAAGGTCTTCGTTGTTTTTTATCAAGAGGATGGAACGGCTAGCTTTAGAAACAGGAGGCG
>SDBT01001973.1_pt1 | contig 36799 bp, 54 predicted proteins | sample 2277101 | NCBI WGS metagenome assembly SDBT01 (sample SAMN10404973, study PRJNA504765) | marine sediment metagenome | isolation source: marine sediment core GS10_PC15, 103 cmbsf | place: Arctic Ocean: Southern Knipovich Ridge | collected 2010 | reverse complement strand
TTCCGTATTCGATATTCACGGCGTAAGGGGCAGTATAAGTAATCTTATAATTCCCCCACCCTACCTTTTCCCACTCTCCGCTCCGCATAAGGTGGCTGGTGTCCTTCGGAACTAACTCCTGAGAAACAGAGAAGCCATACTCAACGGCATCTTCCAGGGCCAGGTCCAGGTTTTTACGAATATCCTTATCTGCTTTATCAAGGTTTTTAATGACTTCCTTGATATTAAGCTCTAAGTTCATGGACCCTATAAAACCCTGTTGATGGCGTGACGGCAGTTAGGATGAGTGCGGAAATCTCCAGGGGGGTTCTTTCCGGCATTCGCTTTTACCGTTTCGTTTATTATCTTCTTTAATCTTTCCATTCCAACCCCGCTTCCGACCTTTGCCTTTATCTCCCGGCATATCTTGGAGGTTCTTTTATCTGCCGGACCCGTCCACTTGTATTTATACTCCTCTCCGTCCCGTTTCTCCCTCTCTAAAAATGAGAGTTCCCGGGCCTTGTTGGTGACCACGGCCTCCTCTGTTCTAAGAATGGTCTCTGCTTGGTCTTTTTCCAGGCCGAGGGCGGTTAACTTAGAGAGGAGTTCCGGCATGGGTGTCTCTATCTTGTTTTTAAAATGGTCTATGAGAATCTTCTGGACTTTCTTATCTATTCCTTTTGGTAGATCTTTGAAATTAGACCAAAGAGAGGCCGCAATGGCTTCCTGCGCCTTGCTCCAGAATTCCTTTTTTATCTCTTTAGTTGCGGTCTTAGGGCTTGCGGGGAGCCCGGAGGTCTGGATCACCTGCTCGACATCGGGAAAGGCCGCAAGTTCATCCTGCTGAGAGGGGGTTACTTTCGTGTATTTGAACTCGCCTTCGGGGGTTTGGTCAACGTCAAAACCGAGGGTGGCCATTCCTTGAGCGTTGAGTATCTTTTGATATTCTCGCTGTAGGTCGGCCATCTCATCCTTCTCCTCGGAAGGAAGGAGTTTAATCTCCCACTCCAATATCCCGAACTGCTTAAGAATCCAGGGAAATACCTTCTCATGGTATATCCTCTGTGCATCCTCGACTGCCCGGTTGGTGACGACAATTTGAAGGCCCTCGTTATTTAGGCCGCCTCCGGTTGATACGTCCCCCTGGAAGATGGGAGAGACTTTGTAAAGCTGGCCGATCCTTTCTCTGAATTCGTTTCTTGTCTCAATGAACTGCATCTCGGAGATAGAGTCGGCGAGGGACACGGCCTCAAATGCCCCTTTTCCAGTCTCGCTTTCGATTATAAGGAGGGGGGTATAATGGGGGTCGTTCTTAACTTTCTGCTGCATTTCATCCCAGGAAGCGTTGAGACTTTCCCGGTTCTTGGTCGAAGCAACGAGCATCTGGCGGGGTCGGCGGTAGCTCTTATACCACTCAGTTATCCATTGCTCCTGTCTGATAAGGGAGAAGGCCATGCGCCAGAGAGTAAAGACAGGGGAGTAACCATAAAGGAAGGTGGGGCGGTATTTCGAGCAATGAAGGACCTCTCCTTTTATGAAATATTCCTCCGGCTCATTCATGCTGCCTTGAGATTTTAGAGAGATATAGTGGACGGGATAAAGGCGCATCCCACAATCACAATGACCTGGATATTCCGATACTTTGTCCCGATGGGCGACACATATCCACCATTTTCCTCCAAGATTTCCTCGCGGGTCGGAGACTATTCGCATAAAAATAGGGCTGGCCCTGATGATCTCCTTCGGGTTTTCCATAAGGATATGCCCGGAAGCATCCTGGGCATATTCCTTTCGCACGATAAGATAAGCATCGTCAATGATGTTCAGGTCATCCTCGAACTGGTTAAGGACTTCGAGAAGGGACTGGTCGTTAAAATTTACTTTTTTGAAGAAGTGGGTCAGTTTTTGTTCCTCTTCTTTATCGGCCAGTCTGAGTTTTCCTCCGCAAGCATCGCATTTTCCATCGGTGTCTCTTGATTCGTATTCCTCGCCGCAAGAGGGACATTTAGATTCAAAGAGGGGCAGGATTTCATACCCCCTGCGGAACGTCTCTTGCCGAATATTCAGGATGCAGGATCGGAGAACGGAACAGGATTCAGCCGTGTCATAAGCGTTCTCATAACGTAGAGGAATTCTTGGTATCTGGACTTCGGCATTTTCATTATACCGATTCATAATGTCCTCTATCTTAGGGCGCATGGCCAGCTCTTTTTTAAGATATTTTACACTTTTTTTCAGGTCAGCAAGGGTATTCCGGGAAGAAAATATCGGGAGCCGGGAGATAGCGGATGACCCAATTTTTTTTAAGTCCATTTTTGCTCGTTATTGATTTATCCTTTTAAGTTAAAAATATCATCGGTTTTTTGGGTATAATGAATTTTCCTGAAATAAGTCATCCAGGTTAAGGTCGATGACACTTGCCTTTCCAACATCTCGGACCCCCATGCAGGCCAGACCAATGGACCAGAAGCTGTCTCCGTGGCCCTCCGTGGTCTCTATTGCATCGAGGTTATTGTCAACGACAAGAATCTGGTTTATCATCCGCTCATTGTTAAGAAGATGTATTCTTTTCTCCTTGACGAGCTTCTCAAATATCGAGGCCATGAGGTATTTTGTCTTGAGGGAAAATTTAACCGGGCGCATGGGGGCGGGAAGACGGCCTTCCTCGCTGTAACTTTCAAATTCCCCCCTGGTATCGTCATAGAACAGGCGGTCTATCTTTAGGTTATCGCAGAGGACCCGGGCATAATCCACTTGGTCTTTGTAATCCCATCCGTCAAGAAAGACCTGGTGAAGCTGGAAGAGTTCTTTTCTCTTCTCTTCAAATACAGAAATGCTTGTGGGGTGTCGTTTCTTTCCGATGTCGAATCCTCCATAGACATTATTCTCTGTTTTTAGGATTTCTCCCGGGCGCCAATTCTTCAAGGTTAGATCAACGGATGGAAGAAGCTCGCCCCTCTTAAAGAACGCCTCTTCGGACAAGACCGGGCTACACATATACTCCTTCTCAAATGCCTTGTCTCCAATCTCTTGTTTAATCTGCATAAGTCGAGCCCAGGGCATCATCTCCGGCCAGAGGACTTCCTCAGTTTTCCAGGAGGTGATGGCCTTGTATTCCCCCCAGTAAAACCTATCCATTTTTCTAAGGTTAAAGAAGAGGTCCTGGGGGTGCTGGGCCGTCCCTACTATTTTTAACTCCCCATCCGGCTCCTTAGGTAAGCTCATAACGTCCTCAAAGAAAACCCGGTTTATCTTCTGGATGGTGGAGATGTTCAGGATATTGGCGGGGTCCTGGAGCGGGTCGTCAATGATAACGAGGTCTGGATGGCGGCCCCGTTTAAAGCTAAGCATCCCTTCCGGCTCGACCCTGACGATGTGAGTCCCGTCCCAGTCATACTTCATAACCCCCTCGGCCTGCTTCGTCAGGTCTTTACACTCTACAAAGTAGGGATTTCTTTCTTTCAGAATTTTAATATTCCGTGTATGGTAGGATGCCATGGTATTATTGTAGGAAAGGTAAAGAATCTCAAAATCAATATCCATGTTCTTAAAGATATTCCATAAAACAAAGGCATAAGAGGTTGTTGACTTAGAATGTTTCCGGGCAGAGAGGAGGGCAGTAAGGGGGTAATTCTGCATGATGGTCGCCCACCTGTTCAAGTGTTCCCCTGGGATAAACCTCTTCTCAAAGCTGGCGCTGAACACATTGTTTAGGAAGAACTGAAAGTCTATCCGGGCCCGGTAAAATTCCTCTTCGGTTAATGTCCTGGGGTCGGGCATTTTTTTATATCTATAACCAGTATAAAGATTAACATAGTTAGGATACCTAAAAGAAAACTTCTTGATACCATCAAAGTTATGCCAAGTAACCCTAAAAAGAAGCATAGTAAGAGGTAACTTATTTTATTTATTATTTCTTTCATCATCCCCCCCATAAATTTCTCTGTGATTCAGACATTTTAGAGTAGAACTTTCGCTAAAAGCATCCGCGCTTTAACAGCCCGGTCACAAAGCATAAGAAGTTCATCATCCCCACGAAGTTCTATCTTTTCGCATTTTAGACAGATGCGGTTCTTCTTTTCTGTTGCGGTCATCGCGGGGAGTATTTTCTGAGGATGGTTGGCCCTCCCGTAAGCATGGGACCAGGGGGTTTCTTCATTGTAATTGAAGGTAAAGTTATAGACAGATAGCGCCTCCTGGGTGAAATAGAAATCCTCCCAGTCATGGCGCAGGCATATCTTAGGCAGTCGCATCTTTCTTGACCTCCTTACTCGGAGTTAATATTGTCTGTTTTTTATCAAGTCTTGGAACCCCACCATACCCCTTACTAAATGTTAATAAGTGACACTTACGACAAATGGTTATCAGATTCTCTGGGTGGTTACTCCCCCCCTTTGATTTTGGTATTATATGCTGAACTTCTATTCCAGTAGTAAAGTATGCCCCCCCCATATATCTTTCTGAAACTCTCTTACAAGTGCTACCATCTGAACCACAAACCCTACACTCATCCCCATCTCTTTCAACTACTAACCACCTAACATTGCTCCAAGAGAATGGATTAATTTTCATACTCCCTTCATCTTTAAAGTCAACATAGAAATCAGGGTGTCTTTTAAAACTTGTTGGGTGTCTGTTTCTCCAACCATCTAAATTAGCGTAAGGTAAATGTAATTTTTCCCTACCTAAGAGAGTATCAGTATTCATTTAATCTTGTTTTATTTATGGTTTTGCATCCTGATTTATTCCCTCAATCTTCTTTAAATAAATCTGATTGTTCTTCTTGAATTTTTCCTCAGCCGTCTTCATGCTCTTGGAAAGCTGAACAAGAGAGATATTCTGGATGTTCTGCTGGAAGTTGGCCTGGAAAAGCGGGGAGTCCCTAATCTCTTTAATCCCGAAAGACTCATAAAACTGGGTGAATGATTCTATGACTTTGTTTAGGGCGTGGGTGGCCCTTATCTTCTCGTCCTTTGTTGATTCGATGTCTGCGAGTATCTTTCTAAGTTCCCGGATGGACTTGCGGTAAGCGGCTGCGAACTCGACAGCTGGCTCGATGAGCTTTTCTTTAGGGATGTTCTTGATGACCTCCCGGATGTCAAGGGTTATCATCGCGGGGCTGACTTTGAATCTTATGGCGAGCTTTTTTCTTGGGATATTCCAGAGCCCGATGTCCTCTATTAATCTCCGAATCTCAGTCCTTCTTCCAGGTGCTAATACCCTATCAGCATTACGTTTAAGTTTTCTTAAGTTCTTACTTTTAGTCATAGTATTAAGTTGAAGGGGGAACTAAAATTATTAAGGTTTTTCATTCCAAATCTTCCTTTCTTAAATCAGAATGGTCTTTATATCCTTCGACTCTTGCTACAGGATATAAACCCAGTAATGTGAATGGGATATTCTTCTTGTAAGATAAAAGCTCGAAGCAGTTGTAGCATAAGATGTCGAAATGAAGTTCTTTAGGAACTATCTTTTCCCACACCTCATTAGTTACAGAAAAACCTATCTTGTTTGGTCGTTCACACATTCTGCACCATTCATAGTTCCACTCTATCGGCATCTCTGCACCTCAATTTTCATTTCTTTACCTTCTTTTTTATGGTCATATTCTTTTGAATCTTCTTAGTAGTTTAAACCTCAGGTGTTCGATGTTGTCCAGCCGTGGTGGTGTTCATTGTTCGATTTTAATGGTGTCTATCTGTTCTATCTTCATCCTAATCCTCTTTAAAGGAACTGAGGGGCGAGAAGAGGAGATGAACAACTCCTGGTTTCCCCGTTTCCCCGTTCCTTTTATTTTTTAAGGATCATCCCTGCGGCTATCTTCCCGAGTCCGGGGGGCCTCTTGTCTGGTCGGGATTTCACCATCTTTATCTGTTCCTTGCGCAGAAGGTCGTATAGCTCCACGGGAACGAATATCAGTTTTTGTGCCATTATTTTAAATCTTCGTTGGTGATATTGAAGAAGTGTTTAATCCAAGCAAGCATTCCATATTCGGCACCATATCTAAAAACAGTATCGGACCATTTATCTTTTGCTATACTGCCCCGCATATCCTCAGGTAATGAATCTAAAACAATGGAGGAATAAGTATTACTACTTTGTAAGTTCCTAAGCCAGTTGATTGCTTCGTTCCGCATTCTTTCTCTTTGGACATATTCATTACTCTTAAATATTAATGTTGTCTCTCTGACTTCGCTTTTTGTTTCTGAGAATGTCCCCGCTGACTGTTCAAATTCATAAGTTTCAATATCAAAATCTTCCAGTGTCCGTAGTCCTTTGGTCATTTCAAATCCTCCTCGGTGATGTTAAAGAAGTGTTTTATAAATTCAATTAGATTATCACAACACTCCTCAGAACCACAATCACCACCAACATCAAGAAAGAATTTTTGATATTTTTTTGGTATATTAGAAGAACAATTAAAGGGTTCAATTTTTTTAATCCACCGGATTGCTTCTTCTCTTAGGTAATCCTCATTAATAGTTCTTGAACAACCCGCATATCTTTCCATCCCTTTTTTACAGAATGAGAAATCGCTACCACATTCGCCACAATCAAAACAAGCACAATGAAAATCCTTCAACGTCTTTAGTTCTTCTTCTTTCATCTTTTCCTTATGTTATTAGGTTATAAGTATATAAAAAGGTAATGGGTTAAATCACCTGCAGCAACTTAGCGAGCTTGTTCTTCTCGTCCTCTTTCAGGATGAATGGGTTGGGGGTTCCGTCTTTTATTGTGACGGTCACAAAGCCATCGGCCTTTTTCTCAAGTTCAATCTTTCCTCCTTCCGACAGGTCCATTTCTATCTTTGTCATTCTGATTAGTCATACCATTTAGGTTGAAGTGCATTTGTTGTTTCCCACATCGCAGAGCGGGGCTTTATCATAAGACGGGGCTTTATCATTCGGAATCCTCCGTGGTGCTTACAGGTCCGGCATTTCTCCCATAGATGCCTATGGGTGCAATCTTCGCAGGGAGATATGTTTTCCTCGCGGTCGTAGTTGTCAGGCATTTTTAAGTAAAACAGGTTAGTCTAACTGTCTCGCCCCGGGGGATTAATCTCCGGCCCATTGAGACCGGGAAGTTAAGCATCTTGGCCCCGCCCTTCCAGTTCGGAGCCGCCTTCTCCATGATCTCCCGGGGAGAAAAGGAATAAAGAGCATTCGCATCCGAGATATACATCACCAGTTCTTTTCCCTGATTCATGGCCGAGGCCACGGCCCGGGCATGGGCCGAGACGATGTTCCGGTAAATGTATCTCTTGGCGACAAGGACATGGTGGTTCATGTCGTAGGCAAAAACTCCGTGTCGGTCCCGCATCTTGATTATTGAGCCATTAAAAACTATCCCCATTCGTTGAATTGCCTGACTTAAGAGGTCCTTCCTGGGGGTTGCCGCATCCTGGGGAACGTTGGGGTAAATCATCGCATCCACCCCCTTAAATGTTCTTGCTCTAATCTCTTACGAGCTATCTTACATCTTTCCTCTTCTTTTTCAATTAATATACAGCTTTTATGTAGTTCTTTACAAGAAATAGCAGTAGTCCCAGACCCACCAAAGGGGTCAAGAACTAAATTAACACCCTTAAACATTTTTAAGATATTGTAGTATAAAACTTTTGGGTTCTCAAAAGGGGATTTTTGATTTAGGATAGGTAAATAAGAAAAACAATCATTCCAAATATACTTATTTATCTTCTCATCACCATAATTCCATAAAAAAATAGGTTCGTATCTAAATGGTGAGCAAGTCCTTTTTTTATTCCATATCAATACTCTTTCAGGATTAAATCTTTTACATATATCAACTAATCTCCTTGAACTGTTGAACATTAAAATTATTTTAGATACTCGTTTAAATTCTATCATAACTTCTTCCAACCAATCAAGATATTTTTCTCTGTTTTCAGGTAATGTAATTCTATTATCTGAATTATTACAACCAAGTCCAATATCCTCATCTTTAAATGGTGGGCTTGTAAAAACCAAATCAACCGAATTATCCGGTATCTCCTTCATTACCTCAATACAGTCTCCGCATATTACCTTATTGATAAAGTCGTCAGGGTATTTCAACTTTTTGCAGCGTTCTTCATCGCCTCCTTGATAAGGGGATAAGATGACATCTGCTTCATCAGTTCGATGAACAGGGAATTTACAGAGGCAGTCAGGGCCGGGGGCCATTCAAAATCTTTAGGGAGGCCGTTGGGGTAATAGACACCGATAGCCGAGTCCTTGCATTTGTTCATTCGGGTTGCCAGCTTGGCCATTACGAAGTCCTCAATCGCCAGGGTGTCCGCTGTGGGGAAGTCCTTGCTCGGTGCGGGGGCAGGTTTGGGCTCTTCGGGCCTCTTATCGCCTCCAATTTTCTCCTGTGGGGGGTGAAGTTCGGAGCAACTAACTATGTTCAGATACTCACCATTCCTCTTAAATTCGATTTTTATGGTCTTGGCATCATTAAAGAATTGTTTTAGTTTTTTGGGGAGACCATCAAAATCAGAATAAACCTTATCATTCAACTGGAGATAATGCTGCATCTTTCCGGATCGGTTCGGTAGCTCCCAGGCGCGTTCTAATATTCCCGTGTCGAATTCTGTTTCTTTCATTTTTTTAAGACCCCAAATGCTATGAGAATTTCCTCATCTGTAATATCTCCCCCCTCATAACATCTCTCCTCAAGAACTTTACAAACTTTCTCGTAGAATGCTTTGGATAGGAGAACATACGAAGCACAATAGAGATTGCTATTCCGTAACCATTCTCCGGATTCACCATCAACTGCAATATACTCCAGGGTTATTTCAGACTCATCTTTTTCTTCAGGTTGTTTATTGTTCTTCTGATCCTTATCCACTTCTTCTATTCGTGGGCCTGTGTCCTCTTCCAGGGACCGTCTTAGGATATTATAGAGGCCGCTCGCTGTATCATTTTCTCCTGCTCCTTCTTTGAGTGCGTTGAGAACGCCCGCTATTTCTTCTCTCGTATTGAGAGTTATCCTAAGAGGGTTGAACGCTTCCTCTGGTATTTTTTCAACTTTCATTTTTGTTTGGTTTATTATGTTATTATGACATAAGAGTATAAAAATACAATACCGTAAAGTTATTGGGCCATAGCATTGTATTTAACGAATATCTTAAAATTGTCAGGAAGGAAGTCTATGCCCTGGAGCCATGCGAAGAGGTATTTTCTATTTATTACTGGTTGCTTATCCTGAAAATAATCCTCTACTTTATGCAGGAAGTTTTTAAATAGGATGTCCTGGGAGAACCACTCGTTGTCCTTCTTTCCATTTCCCCGCTTTTTTATTTCTTGGAATATGTCTCTGATAGCTCGGGGTTGATAAAGACGGAATTCCTGGGTCTTTTTATTGAAGCACCCAACGATAATGTCAAGGTCTGCGATGTTCTTTCCATCTTCCCGGAGGTAAAGGTGGACTCGCACACGGTTTTTATCGGTGGTGTTGTCGTAATAAATCGTTCCGAGTTTAACGTGTTTATCTATTTTCAGTTCATCTACCGGGTAATCTTCGTATAGTTTTTTCATTCTCATCTATTATACGGAATATCACAACCCTTGCATAATGGTATTTTATCCCATTCGCCGTTATTGTGCTTTTTTCTAATCGCCTGCATTTTTTCCCCCACCCATACGTCTTTAATGCTGCTAATCTGAGAATACCCTAAGCCCTGTTCCGCTTCGTAGTCCGAACAACATAACCCGATTTCTCCGTCCCATTGGATAACTAACCGTTGATAGAGTTGGGAGCAGATAAAGAAGGGGTTGTGTTGGTTTTTTTGGTTCTCTGATGTTAAATCGGTAAAGCCAATCTTATCGGCCAGGGGGGACCACAATTTTAAATAATCTAAGACGTCACTCCTGTTTTCTTTCATCACCACCATATCGGCACGAATTAAGGGTGAGATCTTCTTTTTTTCATTTCTCAATGTTATCAGAGATTTTACGTTTTCCAGAACTTTCTCGAAGTTCGCGCCTACCCGGATTTTCTCATACTGCTCTTTGTAAGGTGAATCGAAGGAGATAAATATTTGGTCTAACCCGGCGCCCATCAACTCTTCCGAAAGGTTTTTAGATAGGAGAACGCCATTGGTGTTAATCATCACATCCACGATTCCTTTTTCTTTGGCGTATCTTATCATCTGTGGGAGTTCTTTGCACATCAACGGCTCGCCCAGATAATTCAGCTTTACGGAATACAGCCCCTCCTTGCTTCCTTCGTCTATTATCTTTTTGAAGGTCGGAAAGGTCATATCGCCTTGCCGCATTATTTTATCCTTCCCTAATTTTATGGTTCGGGGACACATCGGGCATTTTAGATTGCATCGACGGGTTGTTTCTATATCAAGGTGGAGGGGGAATGGGGAGACTATCTGTTTTTTTGGATATTCTACCCATTTATGGCGGTATTCCAGGTATCTTTCCGACTTCGACTGTTCCCATTTAAGGGCGTGAAGGAAAGTTATAACCTCAGTATAGGTCGGGTTTATTGATACTTCTTCGTTCTTCATCCTTATTTGCTCCAACTCTGTCCTTCGCTCTTTAAATGTCTTAATTGCAGCTTTTTCCACTTCTCCGGGTCCATCACAATATCCGGATATGCCTTATGTAGTCTCTTGACATTCTCATATGCTTCTTGAGAAGTCATCTCCCGGTGGTTAAAGGTAATGTCCTGGTTCTTAGGGTTTTTGGGTTCCATCTTTAGTTCACGGCATTTCTCTTCCATCCGGGCCATGTTTTTCTTGGCTATCCCTTCCTCTTTGGTCATTATATTTTAAAAGTTTCTCTTTTATTGAGTCTGTAAAGAAGATAAATCCATTCAAGAACTACAATAAATAATAAAAACAAATAAAGAAATGGAAATATTTGAGATAAAAGAGAAGGTCCGGGTATTTCTAAGATGGGGGGTGCGCTTAAGGTCCTATTCGTAACCGTCCATACTTCCGTTAATGTTCTATTTAGAGTAAGGTTACAGGTAACGCCTATCTGGTTAAGTATTTCTTTTTTCATTCCTTTGCCTCCATCATTAATTTTAATTTATCTCTTACAGCAAAATAAAGAAAAATAACTGCGCAAAAAAACAAAAGTAATCTGGCTTCATCGTATGTCATTCCTTTGCCTCCTTTCCGTGCTTGTAAAAGTGAATCGCCACCCTTCGGTAGATGAACTTCTCTCTCTCAGTTAATGGTCCTCCCGGGAGTTTGGCAAATTCTCTGAGAAATTCCAGGTGGTCTTCTGCGAGTTTGTCTGCAGGGTTTTTAGATGAACACAATGCCCTCAACTCTCTGGATTCTTTTCTGTCCCCTGTTAGGGCCTTAATAAGGTTCTCATTCATCATTAAAGCAAATTCTTCCGCGATTTGTAAAGCAGTAAAACTCTTAACCGAGTTGCCATCCTTGTCAAATGCGTAAAGAGGTTCTCTTTCTTTTGTCCAACCAGGTTTAACTTTTCGTGGTTTATCACAATCACCATCATCATCCTTACTTATAGCTCTTTCTTCCATTTTTTCAAATCACCTCAAAGATAGTCTTTTTGGTCTGCTTCCCGCAATGATCGCAGGTGAACTCGATCTCCTGGCCCCTCTCGACTTTGGTAACTACCTGGGCCTTTATCCCGCAATGAGCGCACCTTAAGTTCATGGCTGATCCTTGGTAACTCCGATGAGTTTATTCGCGTAACTTGTCGCATCGGCCATTCTTTTAATTATCCTTTCAAGTTCGATGGGATTATTTTCATTGATGTTAAAATACATTTTGAACTTCCCGGTCTTTGAGTTTCCGACTTCGATGCTGTCCAGGTCGGTCTCGTTTCTCTGCCGGGAAATTCTCAGGCCATCTTCCAGGTCCAGGCGCGCCCGGAGGGTGTTAAGTTCTTTGGTTAGGTTCTCAAGGTCCATGTTCAATTCTTCTGGTGTTTTCATTTTTTAGTTTCAATGATAAATTATTCCGGGAAAATCACCCAAATCTTCTTTTATCTCGCAGTTGTATCTCTTTTCCAATTCTTCCCATGCGTGGCGTATTTCTATATTAACTTCATACCAGTGTTTGGATAGGAGTCTTCCGAATTTCTTAAGCTCTTCTGTTTCTATTTGATTCATTCTACGCTTTATTTTCCTCTGGGTGGAGTTGATGATACCACTCCTCAAAAGATATTCCGGAGAGGTTTATCAGGGAGGATAGGAAGTTGATGCATTCCATTCTTAGATGCTCCCGTGGAGGTTCTTTTCCTGGGCCACCCAGTCATCATCATCTTCCAGGGCTTCTTCCGTGCGGCAGGGTCCGCAGAGGGTCAGGTTTCCGGCGAGGAGTTCGCACCCGCAATTTTGGCAGTTCATTTTGGTTGTCTCATTATGTTATTATGTAATGTTTTATAATAATACGATACCGTTTTACGATACTGTAAAGTTAATCCCAATCCCATCGATAAACCCAAAAGGGCTTCGGAGTTGTGAGGTCGTAGTGGTTGTTAAGCCAGATAAACATATCATTCGCAGAGTTAAATCCATCTCGTTTTGCTAAGTTGGTCTGCAGTAATCCAGTTAAAAAGAATGTCCCATCTATCAATTCTACAACGACTTTTAGGACCTCGGTAATTGTTCCGGTTCCGAGGATTTTTGGAAATGCCCCAGGATTTGGGATAAATTTATTTGAATTAGGAGACGTTTCCCTTTGGGACCATACTGTTCCGTGTCCATTACCTTTATAGAAATATTTATACTGGCTTCTCTGCTTCCAGTAGAATTTCACCGGGTCGCCGAATTTGAAGCGAGGTCCTTTTTGTATTGCTTGAAGTTCCTTTTTTCCCAACATAATCCACGCGGGCCTAATCGTCTGGCACTTGGTCTTGTTCAGTAATGCTGGAAGAATCTGCTCGAGGTATATCTGGTCCGTGGGTTTGCACCCAAAACTTATAGTTTTTGTCATTTTACTTTTTCATAAAATTGTTAAGATTATCCTGATATTCCCGGGTGTTTTTCATGGCCATAACATAGTTGCTGGCCTCGACTGGATTATCCGTCTGGAAGAATATTTTGATGTGCCAGTCGCTATGAAGTCGGAAGCTGGAGCGTTTGTTGCAGTATTTGCAGACCAGCATCTTGTCAGAGGATGAGACCTGGGCCTGACCACAATGTCTGCATCGACAGACTTTAAACTTTTTTAGGGTTTTAAGGGGTGGCATTTTTATTTTTTCTCCTCATCCGATTTTTTAAAATTATCAAGAATGTTTCTGAGGTCAGTATGACTGATGATGGGTAATAAATCGGTGACTGCTCTTAGGAAAGGTTCTCTTCCAAGATTCAGAGATAACACCTTCTCATTTCCATATTTTTTTATTCTTTTCCTTACATCCGGTCTTTTTAGATAGGCCCGTCTTATCTTTTTTGCATGAGGTTTAAGTCGTAGTTGTTTATTGCGGCGCCTGTCCTTTTCTTTTTTGCATTTCTCACTACAGTATATCTTCTGGCCATGACCAGTAACGGGCCCCCCGCATATTTTGCATAATCTTTTCTTCTTAATGTTTCTTAGTTGAATGACCCATTTTCTCGCTTTTTTTATGTCCAGTCTGTTGTTGTATTCCGTGTAATATTTCTTTAGATATTCCTTTTTGCATTCCGGACTGCAGTATAGGTGACCTCTTTCTTTCTTGTATTGCTTTCCGCATTCTCTGCAGGGTTTAAGGGCCATTTCTTTCTAAATTAATTTTAATTTCCTGAGTTAATTTTTTAAATTTTAGTATCATATCTGTTGCTCTTGTTCTATTCTTCCCAGGAAAATGTCGCAAGTGTTCTATTTCTTGGCGTAGTGCATCCACTACGAGGGACTCTAAAGGAAGTTCATCATTAAACCACCTGAATTGAGGATAATGTGCTTCCAGAAAGGATAGATTAATATTCTTATTTTCTTTTTTGTCTATGATTGATTCCCAATCTATCACTTGTTCATCTGCTTCTGGATTTAATTTTTTGAAGTGTTTTATAAAATTGATAGTTTTAAGGACCATTCTTTTCCTCCGTTGTCCGGGTAATCTTGCTTCGCTTGATCCTGGTTAGTCTGCCGTCATAAAAACGAAGGGTGGTCTCGTCATCTGTCTCTTCGACAACAGTTCCGTGGAGGGCCTTCTCCTTGTCCCCGTCCCAGTAGACGACCTTAACCCGTTTATTCAGAAAGATACTCATTGTTTTTAATGTCAAATCTTGCCTTCATGAAGGCCGAGACGTATTCGTTTATCTGGTCGTAAGAGTCGCGCCGGACCCGGAAGGTGCGGGCCCCCTGCTTCTCGACAAAGAAAAGCTCCCGGAGGCGGTTAACCCGTTGGTAGAAGTAGGAGTAGGTGGGGGTGGGTTTATTGTAGAGCTTCGGATAGAAAGACTTGATGGTTTTCTTGATGTCCTCGGTCCGGGCCTTATTCCCCCGGGTGCTTAAAATAGCGTAGAGGATCAATACATCAATTTCTTTTAGTAGTTGTATCTGTAAACTCATTCTCATTCAACTCATATAATCTCATCTTATTTCCTTTCTTACTCTCATACGTTTTTCTCATCAGAGAAGGGTTATCTCCATCTGAAAGCTCATCCAGGCGCTTCTTTGCGGTCCTGTAATTACATTTAAGATAGCGGGATAGGGAGGCAGCCGTGAAAATTCCTTCCTTCTCGGCAAAGCTGATAATCTTTTCTTTAGGAATGGATTGATAGGTGGTTCTGGTCATTGTTTATTCACTAATTCTGGATTCTCGAAGATGTTACCGATGACTTCTAACTCTTTTTTATTCTCTAAGCCGGTATCTGAAGTTGAACAATCTCTCCACTCTCCACTAAATCCCATTGTTTTGTATTCAACTCCCCAATCATTTTCTCCAAGTTTGAAACACCCAAATCTAACAACGCACTTTCCAATGGTTGAATTTTGAAGTATATCTCCCTCGTAAATCTCCTTACCGTTCTTGTCTTTTAGACCTATAAATTGTAAAAATATATGATTTTTAGAACTAACAAATTTAAATGAAAGGTTTTGTAATCTAAATGGTTCTACCATAAACTTCTTTTTCTTATCCCACGCCCTGAATTTTATCTCCCTTTCTTCGAAGGCCATTTTTGTCTCGTTATACAATATAATGCACACAAGAGTATAAAAATACAATGGTGTAAAGAAGTGGAGAAATACAAACATTTTCATGAATTTATATAAGTGTAGTTATTCTTCTTTCTTTCTTCTTTCTCTTTCTCTATAAATGTATATATATAATACAAACTTCTTAACTAAAACCATAACATATTTATACTTCAAAAACAAAAATAAGATAAATCAGAGTTCATCGCAGGGTTTTAAAATACACACTACTTACACAGATTCATGAAGAAGTTTGCACTTCTCAAGGTTTAATACAAAGTTTTAAAGTAAAATGGAAATATCCTACCGTAAAAGTTCAGGATCGCAGCGGGGCAAATACCTGGGTAAATCTGTCAAAGAAGAAGAAAAAAAGAGAATCACCCTAAAAGCGTGGGTGAAGTAGAGCTATTTTTTGGGAACTTCCAGGCCCAGCTTCTCAGGTATATTGCAGATGGTGAAGAAGTAAGCGCAGTTTGTGGAGCAGGTCTTCCTCTGAGGCGCCCCCATTTCATACGCTGGATGTGGACAGTAGATGCTCCCCCCATCAGCTTCCTCTAACACCAGGTCAAAGTTTCCGGTTGTTCTTTCTTTTATTTTCCGCAGTTTAAACCCCATGGGGTTCTTTTCATTTGTCATTGTTTTTCTCCTGATTAATTATGTAGGTAATGCGAAGTAAAGAATAGGCCACTACCAGGAACATCAGAATCATCTTAAAGCGCACGAAGTCGGTCAATTCTAACGTCCCCAGGTGGGCCATCCAGACCAGGGAGGTGAGGGCTGCGAAGAAGCTCGCCCATATTTCCCCGCTTCTTTCCAATTTCTTCATTATTAGGTAACCATTAGGTGAACTTTATATCCTTTCTTCGGGAAGAATATGTCATCATTCTGCGTATCCTGCCAGATATGTTCCTATTCATTTTGCAATTTTATTTAATTCCATTACTAACTTGCGAATTTTATAATCCTCTTTATCATAAGGAGCATGATACTCTTTCTTTATTTTTACTTTCCTCCTTTTTATAAATTTTATTACTAATTCTGCCTGCTTTCTTTTCACAATTAGATATGGACTAATCTCACTTAGGAAGTTCAGAACAGAATCATAGCCAAAGAGAAAGAGTCGATGACTTGCCGAGTATTTTGGACTTCTTTCATCAAAATGAGTGTCTTTATAAATCTTCATTCCTGCAAATTGTTTAGGTATCCAGTTTATTACATCCATATTCCTATTTGCAATACACACAGCGGGTAAAAGTCTATTCGGACGATTTTTATTTTTACCTGATTTAGTAATACAAATAGAACCATCCCCATCAACAAATCCGGCAATATATGCTTTAATATATGTTTTCATATCTATGTATAAGATATATAAGAGGGGATATTTAAATATTACATTACCTCTATCCGATCATTAAATGAACTTTGAAATCTTTTGGTTTATAAAATATTTTGTCATTTTGTGGTTCAATTAGAAAAATTGTTTCGTATTCCCGGCAGTAAAAGAAATTCAGGGCGTGGGCTTCGGTCCAGATGATGCCGTGGGCCCGGCCCGGGAACCTCTCATTAAGGCGCCCCATGAGTTCGTAGGAGAAATCATCGCAGTCATGTATCTCATCAACATAATCCTTTTTGTCAAGTAGGTCCTTCTTTAAAAAATCCTTCATCTCCTGCAGGGGCCAGGTCTCAAATTCCCGGTCTGAGATAAAGTAATTCTCCGGGGAATAGTCCCGGTCTATCGCCGCAGACATTTCTTCTCCGGTTATCCAGAGCTTGCCAGGTCCTATTTTTTCTTTTTGTCCGAAGAAATATCTCCAGATGGCTTCAAGTAGTCTTTCAAGCATTTTTCAAGTCCTCCAACGTAGCCCTCAAGTTCCTTATACTTAAGGGTAATGTTAGCATTTTCTTGGTCTAAACTCTGCATATCTGCCCTTAGTTTAGATGCCTTGTAGTTGTTCTGATCTCTCCGTTGCAGGAGTGAGGTCATGGTTTGTTTTGTCTTGTTAATGTCCTCTTTTATCTTGGTCTTAGTCATTTTTACTCAACGATTGTCATACTGAATTTCCACCATTGCCCCGCAGCATACATATGAACCATATCGTCTCCGGTGTTGTAATACATCTCACCCTCACCAGGCCCACCAGGGTCATCTGCTGCGGTGTGTAATGCTAACGGGCCATCCATATCTAAATACCCTACATCAAGAATAGAGTGCCCTTCCATCCCAAAAGTAAGGGCATTAGCATCGAGTTTCCAGATGCACATAAGGGTATCGTAATCGTTGTATAGTGCAAGATTATGCTCTACTGCAGTATTTGCACCACTTCCAACCTCCAAAACAAAATCTGCTGTTTTTGATGTTGATGACGGTCCAGTAGTATTCCACCCATACCCCTCAAATCGTAATTTATATGAATCATACTGTGTTCCGACAGTTGCTGGACTTCCAGTTGTTGCTATCGTTATGGTTGAACCGTTGTCTGAAGAGATTGAATCAACTGCAATATCCCCCACGTTGGTAATATTATTGTCATTAATACTTAAATTTCCGCTAACAAGAAGGCCCTGACTACAAATAAGGACATCACTATCCGAGGTTGTAAGATATGCAAAAACCCCTGCGTGATAAATCTCAAGATAACTGCTATTATTGGAGGCATATAATCTTATTTTATCTGTTACCCCAGTCGTAGCAAAGGTGGTTATCCCATCTACCGGGGAAATTGTAATTCCTGCGCCATCCTCAAATAACATCATAGTTTTATCATTTACCTCATCATAAATACTTAAATTTCCTGATGCGGTGAGATAAGAAAGACTCCATTTATCTGTTCCGGCCTCCTCAAAAAGAAGGATTCCATCGGCAGATGTGCTGTCAATCTTCATCTGTGCTTGTCCGGCAGAATCAATATGAATACTCCCTGTTGTTGATATATCCCCGGAATCGTTTATAGTTACCGTGGTGTTATCCTGAATTATCTTCCCTGTAGTGCTATGGAAAGTTGCGACACGATTATCTGTAGAACTTCCCGGGCCAACAACATCACCACCAGTAGCTAAAACATCGGTGTCTGTTCCCGCGGAATCCTTAAAGTAAAGTTTTGTAACCGCTCCTACATCTTTTACATACAATCTGCCGACATTCGCGGAAGGGTTTGCCGGACTTGCTATCTCATTAAAGTCAAGATAGGCCGTTAAGGCGCGTGTTCCTGCGACAAGAACATACTGCGTATGGTCGTCATTGGTCAGGCCAATTAAATCTCCATGGTCCCGCGCATCAAGGGCCATCAATAAACCCCCCGGTCAATCTTGCTTTTCGTGTCAGAGAGGATTTCAGCCAGAGACCTGTGCCTTCCAACAAAAAGAATCTGGTCGTTAAGGGTCCAGAGAATCTTTTGAATGGGAATACCACTCAGGTCAATGTCCAGGTGGGGATATAAGATGTTGAGAATTCCACCTGCCCGTAATGAGGTATTGTCCTCGACGAGTTTTAGAGTTCCTTCGTAGGTGGTGGCTGCGAACTCCTTACCGAGGAAGGTTGCGACATTCGTGCATTCGGTTGTTGTTTCCAGTCCATCGTCCTGAAAAGGGTAATCTCTTCTCGGGGCAACTGAGCCATCATAAACTCCTGAGTGTCTCTTCAATAAGTAGAAATGAATATGATCCATATAGTAAATAATATCTGCCTTCGCATCGGGGATTATCCAACTTATCGTCTCTACTTCATCCCATCTTCCCCCTGCCAAATCAAAGAGGTTAAACTCGAAGGTGGCCCACTCATCCCCGATTGTTATGAATCTTCTTGTGAAATGACTTCCTCCAACTTTACCAAATTTTATTCTGAATACCGCATCTACTGTTTTGTTGGCTCTTATCTTGAAGAATATATACTGGTCTTTCTGGTCTCCCTGGGCTTGATAACCAGATTCAGAGGTAAAATAAGGGGTGGTTGCACTACTAACATACGCGTCTGCATGTTCAAAATTAAGAATAATCTCGGAATCTCCTACCCCGCTAACAGAATTTTTTACGCAGTAAGTCCCTTCATCCTCAATACTATTGTCTGCTGTAATCGTCCCATTTCCGGTTCCCCAATAATCCCCGATTGATGCCTGATCTGTCCAGTAGTCCTCATCGCTTGGGGTCTCATCCTTCTTTGACTTTGAGCCCTTGACGTAGATGTAATTATAGTTCAAATCCCCCCTCTTAGCAAGATTAAATCCATTTGGGGCAACGTCCCCGGGGAGAATATTGACTGCGGTTCCGCTTCCTCTCTGAAAAAATACCGCCTTGATAGTTCCTGCCGCTGCCTCATAAAGATAGAAGTCGAATTGCCTGTCGCTTCCTCCATAACTCTGAGTTGAAATCTCCCTCATAATCGCATAGACACTTTCCCTATCGTAGTTGTTGGTCAGGGTGTTGGTCGGGGCAGCAACTGAATCGGTATTTATATTATAATCCGCGAAGTAGGTCGAGAGTATATCCTTAAAGATGACATCGCCTTTTTGGGCAGAATAAGATTCCGTGTCAACTAATCTTCTCTTGAGAATACCTGTCCACCCAGTTCCGCTTATCACCAGGTTTCCTGCGGTGTCGGTTATCGGTTCTTTTTCAATCGGGCCAGAGCCAAACAAAACTCCTTCATCATCATAAAGTCTCCATACGTCATTTATGTCTATGTCGTAGTTTCCTCTGGCTATTCTCGCGCTGAATAAATCTATCTCGTAGTTGGAGAGGTCTTCATAATTGACACTCAGCAAATCTCCTGAGATTGCATAGAGCAGAGAGCCACTTCCTTTATAGTCCGTTCCTGCATTTCCCTCATAAATCCTCAGAATGTGGCTCATCTGCGTAACCTCCATTGAGCATAAACTCCTGTTTCGCCTCCTTCTCCTGTAACAGCAATGTCTGTTTTCTTTCCTGCTTCGGCCCTGGGGTATCTTGAGGTATTCCCATAGATTCCTTTTGTGTCTCCCAAATCAGGGATGATATAATTCCCGGTGGTCTTTAAGAAGTGAGGGGCCGCGACCTCGAGGGGCCTATCCATCGCCCATACGCTTGAGTAATCACTAATATAATTTGACCCTGGGTCTGCAACATCTTTCTGATACTCAAAGGCAACTGGGTGTATCGGATGAAAACTCGAAACGTGGTAGTTATACCAGGGCATAACAATCCAGACGTTATCGCTTGCTGGAGTAAAGGTTAAACTACATCCCCTTTCATCTGTAAAGGTTAGTGCCTGTGCATTTAACGCATCAACCCAAAATATCGGCTCAACATAAGTGCTACCTCCTAAGATTGCGCCTGCGGTATCAATTAGAAGGTCATCACTTGCATCTATTTGACAAGAATCAAGGGCATCGTTGTCATACATATAGTGGTCCACCGCGATAAACGAGGCGGTGTAACTATAGAGCAGAGGGTCATTAACATCTCGCATCAACCTGGCCTCGAGGCCACGGACGTAGTAGTAGTAATCATCTCCGAGGAAAAGTTTTTTTATCCGGGGGTTTTCAATAGAGCATCTCAGGTCAAATCTGTCAGAATCAGATATGTCTTTTCCCTGTAAGGTTATTGGCCTGTCCCCAAGACCATAATCCGCGAACCAGTTAAGGTTGATGTAGGGGTAAGAATTCCTGTCAATCTTCATATTCGCGGTGTCCTGTTCATTGGTGGGGGCCCACGCTGCCGGGAAGGTAAAGTCATACTGATTTACAGGGTATTGGGACAGGTAGTCATCTATCTTAAAGTCGGTGTTAGCCATTTTAATTCATCTTGCTTACTGTCTTGTCGAGTTCAGTTCCTTCCCCATTAAGAACTTGAACTAAAATCTGACTGGGAGGTGAATAAATAGAGGGGTTATAGTCAGGATGGGTTGCGACATAAATTCCTCCTGCGAGTATCTTACCCGCTGTAGAAAGTTTTTCAAAGTCTTCCGGCTTCGCTTCCATAATTTGTCTAAGCTTGGTTACTGCATCCTCGACTTCTTTAAAAAGTTTTATTCCAGGGGGGATCAGGAACATCGCCAGGGCCAGAGGAATGATTAGGCCACCCGCACCTGTAGTCAATCCAAGAATCCCGAGTGTTTTAGCGAGGGCAGCCAAGACTGTTAAAGAGGTTAGCGTAACCGCCCCGAGACCAATTCCAATCATAATATCTGGTGGTAATTGAGAAATCACATCAAGAACCCCTTGTCCGGCTTTTGCTATCGAATCGAGAACTCCGTATTTCTGGTCCATCTCGATAAACGAATTAACGAATTTTTGGGCCACCTCAACTATTCCGTCAAAGATGGGCATAAGTTTCTCCCCCAGATAGTTCCCCAGGTCGAACATAATGGGCTTTAAGCGCATCCACATCTCTTTTAGTTGAGGGGACATGGCAATCGCGCCAGTCATAAATCCGAGAATTGAAGCCCCGGCCACCTTTCCAAGCGTTCCTATCACTCCAACAGCATCCCCCATCTTATCCCAGACTATGTTAAGCTCTTTTCCCCGGGTCTCTGAATCAACCAAGTCGCTGTTTAACTTGCTGATGTTGGCGTTCCAGTTCTTTGCCAGGTCCAGGATCGCCGTTGCTTTTAACGGCCCGATTTCAACCATTGTTTTCTCCTTCTTGCTTCATCTCTGGCCTCCTTATACTTTAGCCCAGTATAGAGAAAGTCAACCTCGGAGAGAGGCAACTCCTCATATTCTTTCTTGCTAAGGGCATATCCTTGTAATATCTCGACTTCTATTGCTTTTAGGGTGAGATACTGCTTGTCTGGGTCCCCCTCTCTGAGTTGAAACCCTTTTAGGACGGTGAGGAATTTTTTTTTATGTCCTCTGGTAATGAGGTCGCGTCTTGTATTGCCTGATTCAAGAGGGCCACATCATTAACTGGGGCATCTCGTAGTCCGTCTTCAAGACAGGGCCCCTCCCAGGTTTCTCCGTTGACTGAGACTATGCACTTTGCGAGCATAGAAAAAGTCATCTTGGAAACCTCCTCGGCGTGTTTCTCAATGTCCTTGTCATAAAGTCTGTCTATGCTCTTCTGCATATCGGCAGACTTCGTTGCTTCCCCGGCAGTTAGTCCTCTGACTTCCAGAGTTCCCAAACTGCACGTTATCGTCTTTGTTGTAACCATCTTTTTTACTTACTTGTTTAGTGGTTAGAGTTATTTATTCGTATGAGGGAACTGCATCTACCGCATCAACCTGTGCTGTGCTAACGTCAATGTCTATCGGAGTATTCTCAATGGCGTTCTCTATGTTCATCGTTCTCTCTAACTTGTTGATGTAACAACCGTTTAGGGTTAAGTGAATGAGGTCTGTGGATGCTGTCCTTGTAGATTCGATTCTAAGACTAAAAGGAGTTCCGTCAGCAAGAGCAGTCAAATCCGTATCGATGTATTTCCTGTCAAGTCTGGCAGATAGTCCATTCCTCAAACTCCCCATATAAGGTCTTCTTATTGTCGCTGTGTTAAAATCGTGTGATATTGTCAGATTGTTATCAATGGTGAATTCTATTGCGTTTAATCCAACTATATCATCACCAGAGGAAAAGGTTGCTGCATCACTATCTATTATTACGTCTGTGTTATAACTATGGTATGCCGCCAAAGCAGATTCCGTTGGAACAGTTGACGAGGAGGTGTCAATATCCGCGGCTATGTAATTTAGAGAAAAGGTGGCAGGTTCATTTAAAGGGTATCTAAAGGTTGCACTATTGACTGTCAATCCCTCCAATCCTATCAATTCGTCTGCAGTTGATCCATCCCAATTATAAAATGCAGCGTGGATTGAAAAGCACGGAAGGTATGTTAATGTTCCTGCGACTGCTGCCCTTGCTATTGTTATTGCGTGGTCGTAAGTGGCAGTTGTTGATATTCCTCCAAGAGCCATATAGAACGGCATGGCATTTTGAATTTGTCCCTCGATAACCCCTTCGTAATGATACCCCAGTTCCATCTTAGCTGAAGATACCCGGGAATCTCTTATACCTCCGAGTGGGACTATCTGGCTAACTCGACTCATAGTAAAATTATTAACTATTCCAAGCCAGACAGGTGCCGCCAAAAAGGTCCCCCAAGCTGCCTGTTCTTTCGCTCCGATTTCCGCAATAAGGCCAGATGCAACATTCGTTCCGTCAAAAGTCATTTTTTCTTACCTCCTATGGTTGTTTTTACATTGATTATCTCGAAGTCAGGGGCCTTCTCAAAAGTCTCCCTATATTTTTCATCGACCTTCATCACCTGAAAGCTCTCATTAAAAACTACGCTCTTACCATCTTTGAAATTTACCCTGGTTCCGCTACCTCCGGAAAGGTGCTTGTATCTAACCGTTATCGTGTTTCTTTTTTCCATTTTAACTTGTTGCTTTTGTTGGATGTGTTAATCTGATGTCATAGACGAGTATAAATGTTCCGGCCCTGCGGTTGGAGAGGTCCTGTCTCCTTACTGGTGCAATATGGACTGTTCCGTTGAATGGGTTGTAGGTATTTGCGAAGACTATCCTTTTTACTTCCTGGAACAAGTCTTTCTGCCGGGTCCTTCCCCTCATGGTTCTCATATCTATCGAATAGAGCCCCTCGACCTTGTGAAGATGCTTTCCGATGTCGGCCCATTCTTCGTCATAGCTCGTCTCATAGATCAGGACCTTGTCGCTGCGACTTATGTCAATGTGCCTCTCTTTCCCGGAATCTGCGACGTCTTGAATCTTCGGCTTTGTTACATTGCCTGCGTTCCAGTTATCACTAAGAAGCGTTACAATCTGCCCTACGATGTCATATTCGGTCATCTTAGAATACTGAAATCTCCGTATGCTCTCGGGTAATTTTATCTATTAATTTTACCCATCGGTCCCGTAATCCTGAATGATGGGGTGCGGAATCTTCCGGGACGATGCTGGAATAAAAGGAGGTGTCAAGAAGCTCTAAGGCAACAATGGTGGCGCAGAGCTTTCTTATGTCCTTCGGAACGACTGAGTTTCCAAAAGCATAAGTCATTCTGACGGCGTTGTTCTTTCGGCGGGGCCGCTTCCCGATAAAGAACACAATCCCTCGTTCGTAGTCTATCCAGTAATCACTCCCCCGGCCCTCAGTAAAACTTCCGGAGATTAGATCGCCCCAACTTGACCCGTCCCATATCTCTATTTTATGGGTTCCGCTTGTAAAATTCCTTATTTTTCGGTGCTTTAAATGAATCATTGAATTGTCACTCCTGCGGTAATAGGGCCAGTCCCCGTATTGCGGCGGGGAGTAATCGTAAAGCTCATTGCTAATTGTAACCGTGCGCCATGCGTGGCCCGTGTTTTTGTCTATCTCATCGCTGGCCTCCTCTATCATACTGTCCACTTCTGCGACTGTCGGAAGCGTTGACTCAGAAAAAATCAGTCTTGATCCATCCTCAACGATTCCAAGAACCCGGGAAACATCAGTCGCCTCGCAATAGACAGCTGCCCCGGAGGTTACGGTGGTCACTGCCCCGACTACCTGATAGCCGAGAACTACTTTCTGCCTGGTTGCAGGGGCATTAATATTAATCCTGTAATCACCAGTTGCAGTAAAGGTATAGGCGTAGTAGTAATACTTGTTCGTGCTGTCCCAGGTCATCTTGTCGGGGGCCTGGGTAGTGCTTCCACCAGAAGAGGTTGGTTTAACTATATCTATGTAGACCGTCAGTCCTGCCTTAAAATCTGCGGTGATAATCGTTTCCGTGTTGACGTTGACTATTTTATCCATTTAAAATCCCCCCGGCTGGAAGTAGTTGGTCGCGTCATGTATCTCCAAGATGGTCTCATTCGCCCTTCTTGAGACCGTGTAGTTGGTTACATTATACTCGGTGATAAAGCTCTGCAGGGTATGGTTCCAGACAAAGAATCCTATATCCCTCATACCTGCATTCGAGATATTGACTGCGCCAACCTTTGCTGTAATCCAAGCAGAATCTCCCCGGATAATAATGGAGTTATTTATTTCTTTCTGCCCTGCGAGGATATTTGTCTCTGCGCTGTCTAACTCTGTGTCATTCGCAAAGTTTCCTTCATCAACCAGGTAGAGATAAATCGTGTTCAGTCCTCCGCTTGAGGTATCGTCTACAAACTTCAAGGTCTCATAGAGGAAGTCTCCTGTGCTGTTGGTAGCAAGATGGTCTGTTATGGTCTCATCCCATACATCATCTATTGTAGAGGCGGTTAGATTGACCAGAATGTTAAATCCTGTTAGGGTCCTTGTTCCTGCAGCCCATATCTCGGTTTTGGTGGTGTTGGCCAATCCATAAATCGCTGTAAGGATATTGGACTGAGTAGTGGAAATGTCCCCCCTCACATCAGACATATTCTTGTCGAATTGTGAGACATTCAGTATTCCTTCAAGGTCTGCAATATCAGTTATCCCGGTCATATTCTGCGAATTGTCGGTGGCTATTGGAGTGGATAATGCTCGAGTTGCAAAGGCCCAGACCTGGGTTGCGGAGGTGTTAGCCAGCCCATAGATTGAGGTCTGAACATTGGTCTGCGCCGTAGTAATCGCAGTTAGAACCTGTGAGACATTCAAATCAAATCGGGCGGTTGTTAAGAGGGTGCTTATATCCGCAACTGATGACATATTCTCCCCACCGCTTGTTACTGGTGAGGTTAGAATCCTTGTCGCATAGGCCCATACTTCGGCTGCGGTTAAGTTTGCTAAGCCCTCAGCGGTTCCTATTATCTTGTCGGTTAGACTCTGGTTCACCGATATTAGTGTTCCGTTTGTCTCATTTACAACAACTCCGATATTCTCTAATTGGGTGTCAACCTCATAAATCTCAGAGAGGATTGAATTATTTAGCCAACACTCTCTTGCAAATAAGAAGGTTGAGTCCGCATCGAAGGAGTAAGTTGTGCCCTCTTTAGTCCAATTTATCTCACACTCAAATTCGTAATTTATCCCCAATTCTGTCCCTTCTGTGTTGTTCCAGACAACGTAATACTCCCTACCGTTAGAACTTAAATTTGTGCTGAAGGTTGGTGAATCAAGTTCCGTCTTTTTGACGTCTGTTCCGTTGAACAATTCAATCGCGCAGGTTGATGTTACTGAATCCGCAATTAAATTCTCACCCTTGAAATTTCTTCCAGAGAACCTTGCAATGACCATCTCCCCAGGGCATCCTGCGAATACATCCTCTTCTAAAATCGTGTGAACTTCCTTATTTAGTTGGTCCGCTATTGCCACCTGGTTGTATTCAATCGTCAATCCAACCGCGAGCTCGTTGATAGTATGGGCCCAGGTTGCTCCGGCATCGGAACTCGCATAAGAATTAACTCCAGAAGTTTGGTCTGAAGCGATAAACGGATAACTGGCCCCCGTCCAGTCCGTAGTTCCGTTAAATAGAATTTCGATGTATGCTGAAGTTATGTTAGCTGCTCCGAACTGAATAACGTATTTTGTGTGTGATGTTGAAAAAGAAGCCACATCAGTTGTATTTATCAGGTTTCCATCAATACTGATGTTGATCTGTCCTGTTGGTGTTCCTGTTTTCTTGGCCCAGAAAGTCAGCCAAGCATTCGTCATATTTGTTGGAAGACTCCCGAGATAAAAGATTGATTTCAGGTAATAATTATCCTTCATGCTTTCGCTGTTCTCTGGTTCTATATCTCCAAGGATATGAACAACCTCCCCATTATAATAAGTCGTGTTTAAAATTCCAGACTGAGAAATATCTATACTAAGAACCGCAGTGGTTGGGGGATAAAATGTCAGAGTTCTATTTACAAAGTCCCAAATACTCTTAGGTAGGGAACTTATATTGAGGTCGAACTGCGAGACATTCAAGAGGCCGTCAACATCTGCAATGGCGCTCATATTAGTCCCCTCTTCTGTCAAGGCTGTAGTTAAGTTTCTATTTCCATACTGCCAAATATCCGATGCTTGAGCCGCGGCCCCGGAAACCCCGGTCATATTTTGGTTATCATCCGTGCAGACAGGACTTGTTAATTGCCTGGTCCCATCGTCCCAGGGGTTGTCATCAATCCCTGAGATGGCTTCGTCCAGGTTGGTATCTACCGTTGATTTTAGAGCGGTGAGCGTTGCATTGTCCCCATATAAAAATCCTATCTCCGAATCATCAAGAGTTCCTATTATGTCATCGAGATCTATTCCGATGTTATCTGAATCTATTAGAGGGGTTGTCCGAACCCATACCGGAAAGGAATAGTCAACCGCCCCGGTGCAACAATCTACGAAGCAAGCATAGCCATCAGTCAGGTTAGTGAACTGAAATTTAAACTGGCCCGTTACTATTTCGGTTGCAGCATCGGTGTCAACTGTTTTTACATCTGTTGAATTGTAGCAATCCAGAGATGCTGCCGAGCATAGAAGGACCCCGGAAGTTGCATTGTTGCAGGTGAAATAAACATAGTCGTTTTGTTCAATCACATCAGATAGCGCCGCTCCGGAGAGAAGCAAGAGTCCCAAGATTAGATAAATTTTTCTCATTGTCTTTTATTTAGGTATTTCATCAATAAAACTTCAACGGCATCGAGAAGTTCTTTTTCTATGGATAGAGTTACGGTTATCTGTTTATTCGTGGTTAGGTTTATGCTTTGTATATCTGTAATGTAGCCACTTAGATTCGTATAGAAGGTATAGTTGTTATAATTGTGAGTGTAGGTTGAGTTCTGCCAGTAGGCGGTGACATTCTGCCTGACGATGTTTCCAGAGGCGTCAGATGAGAACGGGGAGTTGGTTATCAAATTGCCATCTTTGTCGGAAATATTAACGGTAGCGTGCTGTAAATCATTTTTATCAGTATCGTTAACATGAACATCAAGATACCACATACGAGTTATTGAATTAGTTACACCAACATTTTTAAATGTGATGACTTCGTATGAAGTGTTTAAGAAATAGTTTGTTCCCCCCTGTGTCCCTACAACATATACATCTATTATAGAAGAGAAAGAAGAATCAATGAATTTGTTTCCTATGCTTTCTAAATAAACGTCACGTTGCGCACTACTGGATATTGTTGCATTTATGAAAGTATTGTTTATTCCCCCACTGATATAGATACCTTGGTATGTAGAGGATTGAGATTTAAAGTAGGTTACAGTGTTATTTAGTGAATCTGTTGGAATTGTTATTCCATAAGAATTTGAATCACTGGTTACATTGTTAATCTTGCTGTCATTCCCCAGTAAATAAATACCGTGTTTATGTAAGGTGATTGTGCAATCATTTATCGTAACATTATTAAATCCATATTGAAATATACCTCTTGTTTCTAATAAAGCCCCACCCCCAACTATTACTACGTCAGAACAATTTAGTTGAATGTTACTTGCATTTATGATAATACAACCCGATGCATCTCCTGTGCAGTTGTAAGTTCCGGCAGTCAACGTCTCATCGGTGTTCGCCCAGATTATAACTTCTACCGTATCGTTTCCTTGAGTTCCATACTCCGTTCCGTCATAAGGAGTAACATTCACCGACCAATCATCCCCGAAGGTCGTAGCTGAGGCCGGGACCCCCAGGGCTGACTTGCAGGAAGCTCCGCAGGTGCAAGTGGTCAGTTCGTCGTAGGTGTGAACAGGAACCCCGTTTTTAGACCAGTTAACGATTCCGTAGCAGGTCTCTACCGTCGAATCAATATCATCTACCAAAAAGGTCACATTCAGGTTAAGGTCTTTGTCCGGCAAAGTTGGAAGAGTAACGGAGGTGATATTAGGGGGGAAGCTGGATATGTTTATCTCAATACTCGCGTAATCTGAGAATCCTATTGTGTTATTGCACTTTACAGTTACATTCCAAAGCTCCCATCTTGTTGTGTTTCCGCTTCCCAAGGTAAAGAGAAGTGTCTCAGTCATATTGCTAACCGAGGTGTTTCCGTTGAATTTCAGGGTTGTGAGGTTGTAGACTTCATACTGACAGGTGGCAGATGTTTCGCTTGTATTTACTGTGATGTTGGCGAGGGGGTTCTGGTTGGTGTAATAGGTTGATTCGTTCCATTCAAGGAGTATACTGTCAGGGACAACTCCTGCTGGTGCCCCCGTATCTAACGCCCCCCAAGTCCCATAAACAGGTCTGGTATGTGAAACATTGAAGGGGTTTTGTGAGACTATTACTAAGTCAATATTAAAAACCGAAGGATTTGTAGTAACAAAACCTGTAACGTTGGTAAAAGTACAATCAAGTAATGTCTTCCCGTATGCGCATCCCATATCATTAATACAAACGTCATACTGAGATGCTGAGTTATGAAAAGTCAAAGTGTGTTTATCGAAAACAGAGTTTCCAACAGATACTCCAGTCGAAGAATATCCTCCTGAATAATAACCCCATTCGTCAGTAGTTGGCCAACCTCCCGCTATTATTGCCCCCCTCTGTGCTCCCGGGTTATTTCCGTGATTGCTGAACCAGTCATCTGTTGGAGATTCAGTAGTTGTCCGAATGAAATACGCCATATAAATCGTGTCACTTGTTCCGGCTTTGAATTTCATAGCGAGAGATGAGCTTACCCCACCCTGATGAGAGTATGTTCCATCCATAGAAACCCCACTCTCTGCTACATCATCAATGGCATAAGCATACCCCCCCGCCCATCCGTAATCCCCTGTTATTGCTCCATCCTCATAAGAATCCATAGCATCGAAAATAGCCATCCCCCCAACAAGGTGTCTTCTGTAATCTACCGGGTAAGTGCGTGGTGAGAATCCAGTATAATCGGTATAGGTGGCCCCCACATTGTCAAAGTATAGAGTTACCCAATGGGTTCCTACGCTTTCGTTTAGTTGAAAGCATAATTCATAAGCCCCAGTTACATCGTTTGTTTGGTTGTGATGGGAGAGTTCAGTAACATTATTCTGGATAATTCGTAATGCTGGTTCGTAACCAGATTCATTGATTTCTGAATCGTTCCCGGGAGATATACAATGAAATTCACTACTATTGGATTGTGTGATGGGGATATTTTTAGCTCCACCCCAAGAACCGCCACTCCAAAAAGGGTCTAAGAGATAGAATTGTCCGTCTGCTATGGCCTGCTGAATGGTCTTAGCAGAGGGTTTCATTGCTATGTCATACTTTCCGGCATTTGATTCAAAACCAGTAAATTCAACATCAAGCCAGAATCTCATTTCGTATTCAACCCCCGCGACTACTGGGAGATTCTTAGCGAAATACCAGAGGTTCTTTCCATCGTAATTGTAATTTATTGGAGTCCAGATTCCAGAGATGTCCTTCCATTGCCTTTCTTCCTGGGTAGTCCAGTAGGCGGTCCTGGTCGGCAAATTCCCCCACTCAAAACTATGCTCGTAAATCACTTCGAGGTGGGAACCGTTCTCAATTCCAGAGCCATTAATGTAATCTGTTACGTTCCTGTAGCACCAGAAATAGTCTGTGGTGTATTCAAAGTAGTCTGTCGGGCAGGTGTAAGAATGATTTATAGTTACGTTATGAGGGCTTCTTAATTGTGCAGGACCTGGCCTTGCATCAAGATTAGGGAATCCATAGGCCATATCCATATTCCCGGTGAATGTCTTTGGGATAAACTTCGTGGTGGCCCATCCGGAAGAGCCCATCTCGGAGGTCGAGGCCAGATAGACGTTAGAATCATTGATGAAGTCCATTCCTGAGATTATCCCGGCTGCAGGGATCATCTGCACGGCCTGTTCCCTCCTCGGAATAAGACAAGCGCTAAGAAGTAAAACTAACCCTATTGCTACAATTATCTGCTTTCTCATTGACTTACCTACTTCGAGAGAGAAGCGTTATTTCTTCGGATCGTGTGCAGTCGCTGAATAGGTGATGTATGCTGTTGCCGACACCAGGGCCAGGTTGGAAAACTCTGCAGGGATGTCAATCCCCACCAAAATCCCAACAACATAGCCACCCACCAACATAATAGAGATGATGGCTTTTGTCCCTGCTTGTTGCTCTACGGTAACAAAGAAATTCGCAGGGGTCATCATCAACTTCTGCAGTCCGTCAAAGATGTCTTTTACAATAGTCATTTTTAGAATATATTGGCTATCTTTGCTATGATTGCCCCTATCGCAAAGGTGAGAACAGCGAAACCACCTAACACCTTGTCTCTTGAACTTCTCAGGCCATCTATGTCCAGGGCATTTGCACCAATCAGGACAGTTTGCTCTTCTATTTTTTTTCTGATGTAACCGACATCTGAACCAATCTTGATGATTAGGTCGTGGTCAGGGTGGGCCATTATTAAGACCTTCTCCGTCTAACAATCTCTGTTGCCCCCCAAAGCAGGAGGATTGCAACCGCCCCTGCAGCAGCAGGTAGAATAGTGGAAGGCAATTTAATGCTTACGCTTTTATCCTCTTGCACGACTACCGTTCCAGATTCTGAGGGTGTCCTGATGATGGTAACATTACAGAAGAGAAAATCTGTTGAGTTATGTGGTCCAATATCCATCTCTGTCCTGTTCACATTACTTGCTGCGTAATTGCACATAAAATAGTCAGTAGCATTCGATAAAATCGGGGGCATCAATAACTGCGTGGTGGTATTTCCTGTGGCCAGTCCAGTATATGTCAAGGTTAGGACATCAGCCAGAGCAACCCCGGTGATATTCAGAGTTGATGTGTCCCCGGAATTGTATTCAATGCAAGGGAATACGATAATGCTCGAATTGGTAGAGTTGACACTCCATCCCGCGTAATCATAGGCCGTTGCTGTAAATATGTAATGGGTGCAGTTATCTACAGCATCAGGGAATATCTCAAGGATGGTTTTATTTTCCAGAGTCCATAAAAGATCTTTGATATGTTTATGGTCTAATCTTTCTTCTCCAATCATAACATACTCAATTCCATGGATGTCGCTGAAATTTACCGTCCAGTCAAGGGTCTCATTATTCTGTTCGACTGCATCCGTTGAATTGACCTTTAACCCGATAACGGCAATAGGGGCATCAGGGTCAACTATAAAACTCGCATTTAAGGATTGTGTTAAACCTGCAGTATTATTGGCGAGTATCTTGTAGTTGCAGGTTCCGTTAGTTTTTCCGCAACCTATCGTTATTGGCGTTCCGCTTCCAGAACACGCACCGCCAGAACAGATCATGTCTATATTGGTTGAGGAAGTTCCATTTACCCATACCGAATCTAAATTGGTTGCTGATGCATTGCAGTAAAAGGTTACTAAGGAGGTGTTTTTGGTAACATTAACCGGGGATAAAGATGTAAGCACCCCGGCGGTTCTTCCTATTGATACTGCGGAAGTGTCAATATTAATCACAATCCCCACGGATTCCACTTCATTTCCTGCGCAACTTCCATTAACATAGGCATAATAGGAATTACCTGTAACGAGAGAGGTGTTCGAGGTTATGGTCGAGGTGGTGTCGTTTGCGTGGCTACCGTTAGCACCATAAGACAAAAGAGAAATCCCCCCTGCTCCCGAGACATTATAGACCCAAAGGGTAAAGTTCATTGTCGAGCATCCTGCGGTGTAATTCCAAAGAAAGTCAGGAGTTGAATCAGAGCAGTAACTGCCCCAAGCAGTTCTCCCACAAAAACTACCAAAAATTCCTTCTTCTGTCGCTGATACTGAGGAAATCAAAATTCCCAACATTAAAAGTAAGATCAGTTTCTTCATTTTCTCTTGATGACCCCGCACTCCTTCCCGCCCTTTTTTGGGTCAAATAAGTGTAAAGCATGGGAGTTTTTTATCCTCTTTTCACCGTTGCTGTAAAGTCCGGTTCTTTTGAGGAATTCTTCGTTAGTTTCCTTTTCTTGATTATTTGATGTTTTCATCTTAACCCCCTGTAATCTCCACTCGGATAGTTGAATCTGCGGCCCCGGTCTCATCAACTATAATCTGGATGTAATTCAGATGTGCGTCAATGGGAAATGCTATCATCTCAGCATTGCAGTTCCAGAGCAAGTCCTCATCCTCGGTAGCGGCACTCCCTGTTTTTAGGAAGTGCATAGTATCTTCCGTTGCCCCACCCTTAACAGAGATGTTGCAGTTGGTAGTTGTAGAGACATAAATAGTCTTTTTCTGATAATAGCTGACATCAAAGGGGAGATTAGCCCCGGTATTGCTGGCCGTAAGAATCCCGTTAAGAAGGGTGGCGGTAAAAGAAGCAAGAGATGTTCTTAAGCTGGCGGGATCGTCCTCATAAGCATTGACGATTGCTTCTCCCTGATTTACTTCTATTGACATTTTTGCGCATCACCTCTTAGAGTCCGATAACCATAAGGTAGGCCGTGGTGTTCGTGCTATCGGGGGCACTAACATAAACTGCGCCTGCAAGGGAGTCCTCTGTTCCGTTATTAGAGTTTCTAACAACCAAACAATGCTCCGTATGGACCTCAGAGTTCTGAGAGAATACTGCAAGAACGCTGTCAAGTCCTGTTTCCTGATAACCTGTGCCTGTTCCGTTAGCATCGAAGAGGTAAAAGACGACTCGCTTATCTCCGAATACCGTTCTTCCTAATTCTGTGTAACTTTGTGCCATTTTATTTTTTTTCGCATTACCTCCTTATTTTCCGATGACCATAATGTAGGCCGTGGTGTCGTTTTGAGCAGGGACGGTTACATAGATGGCTCCGGCCAAACTGTCTTCCGTTCCATTATTGGAGTTCCTAACAACCATCAAATGCTCCGTATGGGCCTCAGAGTTCTGAGAAAGCGCAACAAGAACATGGTCCAGTCCTGTTACTTGATACCCCGATGCGGTTCCGTTAGCATCTAAGAGATAAAAGACAATCCGCATATCTCCGAAGATGGTCCTGCCTAATTCAGTCCATGATTGGGCCATTTTTCCTATCTCTTAACCTCCTTTTTCTTCGGTTTTGGCTTATCAACGCTCTTTTTAACAATGGGGCCAATTCTGAAATTTCCTTTATGGGAAACCATGCCTTTAAAATACTCCACGTCCCCGGGAATACTTACGTTAGTGGGTAGTCCACTATAAAAGACGTATTGCGTCCCGGAGGGAGCGGAGCGGTAGGTGAATATCCCTTCTGGTCCAATGTATGTTACATCTACGCTCATTTTTACCCTTGAATCCTCTTTAAAGGATTATTTCAAGTCCCGAACTTTTCCGTGGCATCTGAACTTGTTGGCGACCAGTTCCATTTGAGAGTAGAATACTCCTTCTCTCACGAACTTGTCAAGAAGCTGAGCATCCTCGCTTTCCATATACATGGTTGGCTCGAGAACTCCGATGTGGACGTGGTCAAGGTCAAGGAGGTAAATCCTGGATAGAGTGTCCTGAACGATGTTGTTACTGCAGACAATGGGGATTCCGTTGTAAGCGGAAATCGTGAATCCAGCTTCATTGTCTCCAACAGACTCGATTCCGTTAATGGTGAATTTCACCTTCGTGGTATCGTATCTCTGCTGGACCTGCATTATCCTGCTCCATCGGGCCTGGGTGTCATAACCAGTAACGAAAACCTTGTTCTCAACGCTGGCCGGATTCTTCCAGAAAGGTCGGCAGTTGGTTAACACTTCATCCACTTGGGACGTTGCGAAGGTTCTGTCGGTGTCGCTTCCGTGGCTGACGTAAGCGTTGTTCCAGGTCTGGTCTGCATCCCTGTCCACGCCATATATATCTGAATCTTCGGCGTTGACATCGGCGCAGTTCGTTACCTCTGAGTAACTTGAACATACCCGGTCAATACTTTCGATGTTGTTTCCGGCAACAGTCGTCACGTTTCCGCAGAGGTCGGCGTTCATAGAGTTTGCGAACTCATCGGCCATGTGTTCTTGCAGATCAGCCCATAGGATAACATCGTCTTTTCCGGCCAAATTAAGCAGTCTCTTTGACTCATCGAAAGATGTCGCCTGCTCCTTGCATTCAACATCAATCTCTAAGAAAGTCGGCTTAAGGGTGGCTGGAATAGCAGACCCTTCACTTACTCCGATTCCGGAGGAAGTTGCTGCGGTGGTGATAACCCGATACCCGCTGTGGTCCCAGGGCTTCTTTGGTAGCAATCCGAAGACGTTGGCTTCGGTTACGATCTGCGACCAGAGCTTCTCTCCGTAAATTATGTTGTGAACATAATTCGTAGATGAAAGCACCGGGGAATCTTTCTGCAGAGTATATGGAGAGCCATAAAACTCCTTCGTGTAGTCCTCAATAGTTACAAGTTGTCGTGCCATTTTTCTTATTTGTCCTCCTCGAAGTCAACATTAAGCTGTCTCCACGATTTGTCGATAACTCCTTTCTCAAAGAGTTTTCCGCCACCTCCAGTTGCAGGTTTTAGTGCAGATTTCTCGATTGCTGGGCGAGGAGTTTCAGATTTGGTCGCTCCGGCGAGGGCCTTCTTGACCTCTGCCTGGGCGATGGCTTTCATCTTCTCTTCTTCGTCCTCTGGAACTTCTGGTGTTTCCTCTGGTTTCTCTTCTTCTTCGTCAGTCATATCCTCTTTGGCCACGGCCTTAAGGACCTTCTGCATGGTGTCAGCGATGACCGACAAAGTCTCCCCCAAATCTGCGAGGGTTGGTTCAGCCATCGGGGCGGTTTCCTCGGGGGCGTCTTCTTTCTCAACTCCACTTCCGGCTAATGGGGAAGCTCCTGTTGGTTTTTCATCTAAGACTTTGCTTGGTTCCAGCGTGGTGTCCTTCGCAACGTCTTTGGGTTTTTCTTCGGTCATTTTTAGTAGTTTTTTTAGCTTGACAATCTCGCTTTCAGTAAAATCTTTTCTTATTTCGTTAGAGGGATGCCGTTCTCTGACTATAACGGCAGTATTATGAATGGAGGTTTTATCGGTGTCAGATAGTTCAGAGAACGACTTTGATAAAAGATGTCTTGCGAGGTTCTCTCGCAGTTGGTCTGGTGATTTGTCGCTCTTTGCAATATAGTTGACGTTTTTTATGTAAGAGCCCTGGTTGGCCGGATTAGAAACGATGCTCCACTCAAGGACCTGGGGGTTCTTTATTTTGTTGCAGCGCTTTCCGTTAATGGTTACCGGCTCAACATCGAATGCCTCACCCCCAAGTGAAAGCCCCTTATACTCCCCTTCCCTGATTTTATTCCAGACATAATCATCAACGGCGTAGTGGTTATAGACCCGGCCTTTTATCCAGACCCCATCCTCGCCATCTTCGTTTTTTCCGAACTCATAACCTTCGATTTTTCCGACCACCCGATTAGAATGAGAATCTATAATAGGCCCGCCCCGTTCATTTACCAGAATAGGCATTATCTCTTTCAGCGCGGACATCGGAATAAAGTCACCCTCTTTGTCTATAACTTCAACGCTCCCCCACCCTTCAAATGTCCGGTCAGCATCTCCTTTAGTAAGAATACTCCCCTGGGGGATAAAAAAAACATCTTTGCTCGACATGATGGGTTCCCCCGACCCCTTTGATGCAATCACCGGAAGCCGGGCGGGATGGGTGGCAGAGAGGTGATAAAACTCTGACAATAGAGTTTAGAACATTCATCCATAAAAATACTATGGTTTTTTCAGGTGTTTTTTTACAAATTCAGGAAATTTAAGTCGAATCTTCTCAACCGCAGGACGAAGGAAGGGCATCTGCTGTTCGTCAAAGGCCCCGCGCTTTCTCTTGGCTTCCCAATTAGTAACGGGATGGTTGACTGAATGTTCTCCGTGTGCCTCTATCATGCTTTGGGTTCCGTATTCGATATTCACGGCGTAAGGGGCAGTATAAGTAATCTTATAATTCCCCCACCCTACCTTTTCCCACTCTCCGCTCCGCATAAGGTGGCTGGTGTCCTTCGGAACTAACTCCTGAG
>SDBT01001972.1_pt1 | contig 36809 bp, 27 predicted proteins | sample 2277101 | NCBI WGS metagenome assembly SDBT01 (sample SAMN10404973, study PRJNA504765) | marine sediment metagenome | isolation source: marine sediment core GS10_PC15, 103 cmbsf | place: Arctic Ocean: Southern Knipovich Ridge | collected 2010 | reverse complement strand
ACGGCCAGATATATCCTTTTTACGCTACCAACTATTTATATTTTTGCCTCTTTAGTATTTCTTAAGCTTTTTGAATATAAAGAGTCGACGAAAAAGATATTAGTTGTTGGATTAATTATTTATATCTTTTTCGCATTTAAGACCGATTACTTACTGCTTACTCAGCCTAAGAATGCGTCTTTGCCAAGAGCAATACGCTCTGGCTATCTAGAAGAGTGGACTTCAGGAGTGGGAATATATGAAGTTTCTGAAATCATCCGCGAAGAGTACATAAAAGAGCCGGAGAAAAAAATTGTTGTTGGCACCGAAGGCTATTTTGGAACCTTGCCCGACGCCCTCCAGGCATATTTGAATGGTTTGCCGGAAATTACAGTTATTGGAGTGGGGTTGGATATCAAAAATATTCCTACGAGTTTAGCTGAATCAAAACAGGCAGGAAATAAAACCTATTTAGTAATAAATAGTACAAGATTATTGGGAGACGCAGAAAAGTTGGATCTTGAGCTAATTGCAGTTTACCCCAAGGCTTTCCGCCCCGACGGTTCCCGCGAATCGTTACTGTTTTTCCAATTAAAATAAGACAATGAAAAAAACAATTGAGCTTTCATTAGTAATTCCAACATATAACGAAGAGGATATTATAAAAAGTTCCCTTGAAAAAATAATTAAATATCTGGATAAAAAACCTTATTTATGGGAAATAATTGTTGTTGATGATGGCAGCAGTGATGCTACTTCAGAAATTGTTAGAAAGTTTCAAATAAGAAAGGTACGTTTAATTAAGTTACCTGAAAATCAAGGCAAGGGTGCGGCATTGAGAAAAGGGTTTTTAGACGCTCAAGGAAAATACATTATTTTTAGCGACGCTGATTTATCAGTTCCAATTACAAATATTGATAAATTCATTAATTCACTAAAAAGTGAGGCCGATGTCGTGATCGCGTCCCGAAGGATAAAAGGGGCCAGAATTGAAGTTGCCCAACAATGGTATCGAGAGTTAATGGGTAGATTTTATACCTATCTTACAATAATTATTTTAACAACGAACCTGGCTGATTTTACCTGTGGTTTTAAAGGTTTCAAGAAAAAGGCTGCAAAAGATATATTTAAAAGGGGAGTCATTGATCGTTGGGCTTATGATTCGGAGATTTTATTTTTGGCTAATAAATTAGGTTATACAATTACTCAAATACCAATTGTTTGGAAAAATAGGGAAGATACACGAGTTAGATTAAGAGATGTTATTTTTGATTCATTCGTTGATCTGTTGCTAATTAGATTTAATTATTTATTAGGTCGATATAATAGAGATTGATGAAAAATAAATATCTTCTTTTCATCCTGCTTTTTATACTAGCTATTCCAACTTTTTCATCTTTATTAAGGCCGGGAATATTTCCAATGCATGATGATATGCAGGCAATGAGATTGCTGCAAGTTGATAAATGCGTTAAAGATAATCAAATACCTTGTCGTTGGGTGCCTGATATGGGCTATGGATACGGATATCCACAGTTTAACTATTATGCTCCCACGCCATACTACATCATGGAAGGCTTTCACCTACTTGGTGTCAGTTTTCTGGACAGCGTTAAGATGGGGTTTATATTAAGTGTTTTGGCTTCAGCTGCCGGAATGTATCTTTTGGGCAGCAGCCTTTGGGGCAGGCTAGGTGGGGTAGTTAGTAGCTTGCTTTATGTTTATGCTCCATACCGGGCAGTCAATATGTACGTTAGGGGAGCCATGGGGGAATTGTGGGGGATAGCCTTTTTTCCTATTATCCTCTGGGCATCAAGAAAAGTACTTCAAGGAGATAAAAAATCGATATTATGGCTTGCCCTATCATTAGCTGGATTATTTACGTCGCACAATATATCATCACTAATATTTATTCCAATAATCATAGTTTGGGTTATTTTTCAGTACAAAGATCTCTACCATTCCCCTATCCTGAAAGGAGGACGTGAACTAAAAAACTTTTCTATTTCAATAATTTGGGGATTTATATTATCAGCCTTTTTCATTATTCCAGCCTGGTTTGAAAAAGATTTAGTACATGTTGAAACACTTTTATCAGGCTACTTTAACTATCTTGCCCATTTTGTGGGTATTTCCCAGATGCTTTTTTCGAGCTATTGGGGGTATGGTACTTCCCAAATTGGAGCCTTTGACGAAATCTTTTTAGGTGTGGGTTTAATCTACTGGTTATTGCCGTTACTGGTGTTACTAGTTTTATTTTTAAGGAAAAAGAAGGAATTAAAGTTAACACTGTTTTTGGTGATCTTGGGTTGGGGATCTCTATTTTTTATTCATCCCAGATCTGTTTGGTTTTGGAATAATATTGGGATTTTTGCCTATCTACAATTTCCGTGGAGGTTATTATCTCTGGCGACACTGTTCTTTTCGATTGCAGGTGGTGCAATTGCCTCACTCATTCCTAAAAGAAAAAGTGTCAGATTTTATACAGTAATTACGACAATTGCAGTTCTTTATATTTTTTATGCTAGTTTTTTTCAACCAGAAAAGTGGCTTAATATCGATGATCAAGAACAATTTTCAGGCAAACAATGGGAACAGCAGCAGACAATTAGTATTTATGATTTCTTACCGATTGACGCGATAAAGCCACCCAGCGAAAAAGCTCCTCAGCAACCCTTTATCATTGAAGGTAAAGTGGATATTGCCAAAGGGAAAAAAGGAACTAATTGGCAAGAATGGCAAGTGATTGTAAATTCAGAAAGCGCCCGTATTCAACTTCCGCTTTACTATTTTCCAAATTGGCAAGTACGTGTTGATGAAAACATTGTTGAATTCAATTATGATAATGAATTAGGATTGATTACTTTCTCGGTTGATAAAGGAGAGCACAAAATTGTTGCTAAGCTTATTGACACGCCTATCAGGTCTTTTTCTAATATAGCAAGCATGATTGGTTTGATTTCAATACCAATATACCTAAAAAGAAAGAAATTTGTATGAAAAGAATCATTCCTATTGTCTTAATAATTCTTTTTATTTTGCCTTCGTCAAGATATTTTTTTGGAACTGGGTATTTTAATATGCATGATGACCTTCAAGTCATGCGTATTTTTCAACTTGAAAAGTGCTTATCTGATGGGCAAATTCCTTGTCGTTGGGTTCCGGATATGGCTTATGGCTATGGTCAAGCTATGTTTAATTTTTACAGTGCGTTCCCGTATTACTTGGGTGCTTTGATCAGGATAATTACTCCCTTTTCAATTATGGCTACTGTCAAGATTTTGTTTTTCATTTCACTTGTAGGATCAGCAATCGGAATGTATCTTTTGGCCAAGGAATATTGGGGAAAACTTGGAGGTTTTCTTAGCGCTATTTTATATGCCTATGCCCCTTATCATGCACTGGATATATTTGTTAGGGGGGCATTGGCTGAATCTTTTGCCTTAGCCATTTTGCCTTTTCTTTGGTATTTCTTTTACAAGCTTATTAAAAAGCCAACTTACAAATATTTTGCTTTGACTTCTTTATCTTTGGCAGCTCTTCTGACAACACACAATATTTCAACTTTGATCTATACACCTATTACTATCCTTTGGGTATTATTTTGGCTGGTTAATGAAAAAAACAAGAAAAGCATTATTTACATTTTCTTTACCAGCCTAATGGGAGTCGGTTTGTCTTCCTTTTTCTTGCTGCCGGTATTAATTGAGCAATCCCTCATCCAGAAGGATGCCTTAATTATTGAATATTACGATTTTAGGGCCCACTTTGTTACTTTGAGACAGCTTTTTTTGGATAGATCGTGGGGGGATGGCCCTTCGATATTTGGACCATATGATGATATTTCTTTCCAAATTGGCTGGCCTCATTGGTGGTTGGGTATTATTTTATTTTTGGTTGGAGTAAATAAGTTTGCTCACCAAAAGGGAAAAACAATATCAATACTTTTACTGGGACTGCTTGGATTATCAGGATTAACTGCATTTCTAACTCACTCAAGGTCAATATTGCTTTGGGATAATATTCCAAGTATTGCCTTTGTCCAATTCCCTTGGCGGTTTTTAGGTTTAACAATATTTTTTGTTTCTTTTGCTGGCGGAGCAATTGGCGCTAAAGATATTAAATTTAGAAAGGTTATTGTTACTGTCGCCATACTGGTTACAATAATATTTAATTTCAGATACTTTATTCCGATTAATTTTTCCTCGAGAGTAAATGATGAACAGAAATTAACTGGTTTGGCATTTGAACTTCAACAAAAATCAGCAATTTTAGATTATTTACCCAATACTGCACCAATAGCACCTCAGGCTCTTGCTCCCGATAAACCTGATTTCATTTCAGGTGAGGGTGAAATAGTTGGTTTTATTAAAGGATCAAATAGGTTTAGTTTCGAAGTAAATATCCACAAAGATGCGGAAGTGGCAATTCCTGTAATGTATTTCCCAGGATGGGTAGTGATTGTTGATAACCAAAAAGTCCCGATTCAGATTTATGGAGATTACGGAGTGATTAGTGTAAAGCTTGCTGAGGGAAAGCATAATATTCGCGGACGTTTTCAAAATACCCCAATAAGAACGGTAGCTAATACGTTAACAGTTCTTTCCTTCTCAGTTTTGCTAACAGGTTTGTTAATTTCTCAGAAAAGACAAAAACAATGAAGAAAAAGTTACTAATCCCTCTAATATTACTGGCTTTATCAATCCCCTCAATAATTTCACTTTTAGTACCGGGATTTTATGAACCACACGATCTTCATCATTTTGCCGATATTTACCATATGTCTAGGGCTTTTATTTCTGGACAGTTTCCACCAAGAATGGGGCCCGATTTTACATTTGGATATGGTTATCCTCTTTTTAACTTTTACTACGTTTTGCCTTTTTACTTAGGATCACTTTTCTTTGCTCTCATGGGAAGCTTGCAGTTGAGTTTTGAATTGGTTTTTATTGTAAGCATTATTGTTTCAGTTTTCGGAATGTACCTTTTTCTTCGCGAGTTTGTTGATAAATGGGCTGCGGTGGTTGGATCAACACTGTTTGTTTATACTCCATACCGGGCAGTGCAACTTTATGTTCGAGGGGCCATGGGCGAAGCATTGGCTTTGTCAATTTTGCCTTTAGTTTTATGGAGCATTGTACGTTTACTTAATAAGAAAAGTCATAAATATATTGCCATAACTTCATTGATTACCGCTTTTTTTATTCTCTCTCATAATTACCTTTGGGCACTAGCCCTCCCCTTTATACTACTTTTGGTATTTTTGACAATCGACAAGAAAAAGTATGTACCTACCTTAAAGGTATTAATATTTACAGGATTATTATCCGCGGGTCTCACCTCATACTGGTGGTTGCCGGCACTTTTAGAAAATAAATTAGTAGCAGCGGTAACTCCATTTCCGTTGATTGATCACTTTCCATTTATTAAACAATTAATTATTCCATCATGGGGGTATGGTAGTTCTTTATGGGGACCTGGAGATGAAATATCCTTTCAAATTGGATTGGTTAACTTGCTGGTAGTAGTGGCGGTAGCGATAGTTTTAGTTATCAAGAAATTTACAGTTAAAAGGGAATTACTAATACTTTCTATTTGGGCGCTACTGGGTTTTTTGATAAGTGTTGTTTTAATGAACTCAAGAACCTATTTTCTTTGGAAATTTATTCCATTCCATAATTTTATTCAGTTTCCCTGGAGACTTCTAATATTTACTACTCTGTTTTCTGCTACATTAGCAGCCATTTTAGTTCAGATTTTAGGTAAAAATATCAAAAAATATATAGCTGCATTAATCATTGGAGGAAGTTTGCTACTAACCTACAGCTATTTTCAGCCAAGTAAAATAGTTTATAAAAACGATTCATTATATTTAACCAGGTTTTTTGAAAGTAAAAACTATAGTGAAGATTATCTACTGCTACCTAACTGGACTGATGAAAGACCTGGTGGGTTTCCTCAGGATAAAATTGAATCAAATGAAGCAAAAGTTCTCAACATCAAACAAATGAGCCTCGTTTTTTGGCAAGCCGATATTTTAGCTGAAAAACAGGCGATAGTGACTTTTAATTCATATTATTTTCCCGGGTGGGTAGCTAAAGTTGATGGAGAAGAAAAAGATATTAAACCAGGAAAGCCGTATGGTCAAATAGAGCTTGATGTTCCAGAAGGAAACCACAAGGTTGAATTTTATTGGCAAGAAACGCCTTTGAGAAAGTTTTCTGATTATATAAGCTTGGTATCTTTATTGGTATTGGGTTTTTTGTTTGTTAAGAAAAAGCAATCTGACAATGCTAAAAAACAAAAATAAAGCAGTATTATTTATTATTGCCTTAGGTCTTGGATTTTTACTTAGGGTATATTTTATTTCCTTCTGGACACAGATTAATGGAGACCTTCTTCTCTTTATGGATTGGGGAGAAAGATTTTGGGAATTAGGAGCAAGACAATTCTATTTTGAAAAAATGTGGTATTACGCACCACCTAATTACCCACCAATAATATCATTGCTTTATGCATCTGCTTATTGGTTATTTGAGCGACGTTACGTTTTAGCTCAAATACACAATGCGATTAAAGTTATTCCAGCAGCATTTATTATTTATTTTGGAGAACACGGATATGAGATGCTACTTAAACTACCATCTATTTTGGCAGATTTGGCACTTTCAGTCTTAGTTTATAAGGTAGTTTTTAAAATTACCAAAAATGGCAAAAAAGCTTTGAGCGGTTTTTTGTTATATCTTTTTAATCCAATTACAATTTTTCTAAGTTCTGTTTGGGGACAAACGGACAGTTTAATTGCTGTTTTTTCAATACTTTCGTTTATTCTTTTAATAAATAAAAAATATTGGCTATCGATTCCACTTTTATTTATAAGTCTGTACATTAAACCTAATTGGTCGATATTTTTGCCCTTATATTTATATCTATTAATTGTTACTCGTCCTAAATTAAATCAATTATTTGCAGGTGGATTAATTTCATCAATATTGTTTATAGTTACGACATATCCCTTTGGAGGCAGAGGTGTATTAGGATTTTTGATTTGGCTTCTAAAAACTCGTATCATACCAACAGCAACAGTGGCTCAAAGGGTTTCAGTTTCGGCTTTTAACTTCCAAACAATATTTTTCGTAATTGATAAAGATTTGGCATACCGTCCTGTTTTTGGAATTCCAGCAAACGTTATTGGTTGGGGATTGTTTTTATTAATTTATGTTTTAACTCTTAATTTTATTAAGAAAAAGAAAGATTTAACTACTGTTTTCTTTGCGATTTTTACTATTGGTTTTGCTGGGTTTTTATTTTTACCCAACATGCTTGAGCGATATTTTTTTCCAACACTAGTTCCTCTTATTATTCTTATCTTTTCCAAGCCAAAACTACTTATTTGGGGGTTATTAATAAATCTCGCTGGGCTGGCGAACCTTATCTGGTCTTTTTTCAGAAGAAAATATGGTGAAATTAATGACTTATTCATAAATAATAATTATCTGCTGATAAAAATTATTTCATTGATTAATATTACTAGCTGGTTTGTCATCGTAAAAAGAACAAAGCTTTTAAAAGGAAAGTAGTTGTTTTCGTGATAAAATCTAAAGCGTGGTAAAGTTGGAAGGAGAACATTTAGATCCGACAATTGAAATTTCTCTTGATGCTGTTAAGGCAAGGGCTGTAAAGGGTGTGGCTGTTCTAACTGGGAGAACATTTCTTTTAAGTGTGCTATCGCTTATTGCAATCGGTTTTTTAACAGTATTCCTGGATCCTTCAGAGTTTGGAGTTTTTTGGATAGTCTCAGCAATTGTTAATTTTTTAGCGTATTTTTCTGATGTTGGGTTAGCGGCTGCTTTAATTCAAAAAAAAGAAAAAATAATCAAAGCTGATTTAAATACTACATTTTTAATTCAGCAAATATTAGTAATCACTCTACTAACACTACTTTTCATTGTTACGCCCTTACTTCAAAACTTTTATTCATTATCAAGCGAAGGAAGACTTTTATTATATGCTCTGGGAATTTCTCTCTTTATGTCGTCTTTAAAAACAATTCCCTCAGTACTTTTAGAGCGGGAGCTTGAATTTGGCAAATTAGTGATACCTCAAGTTATTGAAAACTTAGTTTACAATGTTGTTGCCGTATATTTTGCTTGGAAAGGATATGGGGTTAGGAGTTTTACTTACGCAGTTTTGGCAAGAGGAGCTGTTGGATTAGTAGCAATTTATATAATAAAACCATGGATTCCTGGATTTGTCTTTTCGAAAAAAGCTGTCAAGAAACTATTAACCTTTGGCGTTCCTTATCAAGCCAATACCTTACTTGCAACCATTAAAGATGACGGTATGACTGTTTTTTTAGGAGGGACTTTGGGTGCAGCTGGCATTGGTTTATTGGGATGGGCTCAAAAATGGGCCTACATGCCACTAAGGCTTTTCATGGACCATGTTTTGAAAGTAACTTTTCCCGCATATTCTAGAATGCAGGATAATAAGAAACTTTTAAACCGAAGCGTTACCCGATCAATATTTTTTGTTTGTTTTTTGGTGTTTCCTTCAGTTATCGGTCTTTTGATATTAGCACCACTTTTGGTGAAAATTATACCCCGTTATGACAAGTGGTCTCCGGCTTTAATTCCATTTTCATTAATTAGCATAAATACTATTTTTGCTGCAGCCACAACCCAGCTAACAAATTTGCTTAACGCCATTGGCAAAATTAAAACAACTTTTAAGCTAATGATTATGTGGACAGCACTGACTTGGATTTTTGTACCTTTTTTGGCGGTAAGATATGGAGTGAATGGGGCAGCAGCTGGATATGCACTAGTTGGAACAAGCTCAATCATAGCTATCTATGTCGTTCGAAGGATCGTTAAGTTTTCATTATTTGACAGCGTTGGCGCACCAGCGATTGCCTCGGCGGTTATGGGAGGAGTTTTGTTGATTACTAGAAGCTTACTACCTATTGGTTTAACTTCGGTATGGGTGATCGGAGGAGGGGGATTTATGATTTACATGTTCATGATGTATCTTTTGGTTGGTCAGTCAATATTTAAAGATGCAAAAAAAATTATTAAGTCTATTTTCAAAAGATAAGGTAATAATTCTTAGCCTTTTTGTTATTGCCCTATTGCCACGGATTTATCAACTTAATCGGTTTCCACCAGGAATAATTCATGATGAATTAAATTACGTTCTTAACGCCAAGTCATTATTTCATACCGGAGAAAATATTCCCCTAACCGCTTCTGCACTTTTTTCCTGGGGTGAGAAAAATTATGATGTGGTTATATCCGAATTGCCCTCGTATCTAATTTTACTTTGGGTTGGATTAACCAAGCTTTCTTTTTTTACAGCCAGATTGCCTTACGCCATTGTTAGCTCCTTTTCAGTAGTACTCCTTTACTTAATTTCTAAGCATCTTTTGGGAAAAGAGATCGCTAAATGGTCAGGATTAGTAATGGCCTTGAATCCTTGGAGCATTCATTTTGGCAGAATGGCTTTGGAAGTAAACTTTGCGACATTTTTCTTTTTACTGGGAATGTATCTTTTTTTAATATTACCTTCTAGAAAAATTTTCTACGCACTAGTTTTTTTGATTGCAATGTTTTTGAGTTATCTTGGTGCCAAACTTCACTTTTTACCGCTTATTACTATTTTGTTAATTTACAAATATCATTCTACCAAAGACAGTAAAAAACAAAAGAAGATTTATTTAAAGGTTTTGGGGTTATCTTTGTTGATTCTTCTTGCCTATGTATTAACTTTGGATTATCAACCATCAGCAACAAGAAGGGTGGAGTTAATATTATTTGAACGAAATTGGGCAGCTAGTTTGGTAAACCAAGAAAGATTGCAAGCAATTCCCAATGCAGGGCTGGAAATATTATCTAATAAGGCAACAGTTATTATTAGGCGGATAGCCGATATCTATCTAAGAGGGTTTTCTACAATTGGGTTATTTACCAGAGGCGAGACAGTTTCAGTTTATTCAATTTGGCAATATGGTCAGTTTCACCATGTTGATTTCTTTTTAATATTATTAGGATTAGTTATTACCTTCAGTTTAAGTCAGCAGGTTTTTTGGTTACTAATTACCATAATACTTCTAGCACCCACTGTTTCTAGTATTGACTTGGTTGAAAGAACTTTTGCCATTCGTGCCTACCCGATGTTTCCGATGTTTTCGATTATTATCGGTGTTGGCCTTTGGTATCTGAAAGAAAAGATCAAATTTAAACGAATCATTTTTGGGATTGTTGGATTAGTTTATTTAGTCTCGTTAGTTTATTTTTTTAATATATATTTCTATCGTTATCCCATATATGCCGCTGAGCGCTGGTTTTTAAGTGAAAGAATAATTGCTAATTATGTCATTCATGCAGAAAATAATTCCAATATAAAAAATATTTATGTATCAACCAATGAGTCTCCTAAAATAGTGTTTGAAGAATACCTTTTCTTTTCAGGGCTTTACGAGAATAAAGAAAATATTACCAAGATTAATGAAAATATTGAAAATCACAAATTCTCTCTTGGTAAAGTAAATTACCTTGATGGATGTCCAGAAAATATTAATTTGGGAGAAGCTGATGTATTAATATCACATAAAAACTTTGAATGTTCGGAAGAAGAGCCTGGAAAACGAGGCATTGTTGATCTGAAGGACGCAGGAACTGTTTATTATATTGATAATGATTTGGTATGCAATCAAAATGATTTAGCCAGGTATTATCGACCGATGGAAACATCAGCTTTTGATCTAGAGAAGATGACTAAAGATGAATTTTGCACAAATTGGATAATTAGTTTTTAAATGAAATTGCTTTGTAAAAATTGGAAAATGTTATTACTTATCTTAGTTGGGACGATCATTTGGTCTTTGACAATGATTAAAAGTGGCCTCATTTATGATTATGGAGTGGGATTTTGGGGACCAAACGGACATGACGGAGTATGGCATATTGCCGTTATTAAAGGGCTAGCAAGAGGATCATGGAAGATACCGGTATTTTCAGGGGAGCTTCTGAAAAATTATCATATCGGCTATGATTTGCTTTTATCCTGGATTTATAAGCTAACGTTCATTCCGGTTGAAATTATTTATTTTCAAATTATGCCTCCAATTCTAGCTCTCCTCACCGGTATATTGGCTTATAAATTTGTATACGATTGGAGAAGGTCAAAATTGCAAGCTTTTTGGGCAACCTTTTTTGTCTATTTTGGAGGGAGCTTGGGTTGGGTCGTAACGCTTATAAGAACGGGGGGCATTGGAGGAGAATCGCTTTTTTGGTCTCAGCAGTCAATATCAACTTTAATTAATCCACCTTTTGCCTTGTCAATTGTTCTTATCCTTGCCGGCTTGATTCTTTTACAAAAAGGCTTAAAGAGCAATAATAAAAGGCAGCTAACTTTAGTTTCATTTATCTTCGGAATATTGATTCAAATTAAAGTTTATGCAGGCTTGCTTGTGATCGGAGGGCTTTTTGTAGCCGGTTTATGGCGGATGGTTAAAAGACAAGGTATGACCTTGATGCGTGTTTTTTCGGGGGCGGCCATTATTTCAGCCCTTTTGTTTTTCCCCTTAATGGGCGATGCAGGCAATACAGCGGTATTTAAGCCTTTCTGGTTTCTGGAGACAATGATGAGCTTTCCCGACAGATTTAATTGGCAACGCTTTGCGGAGGCGATGGTTAACTACAAACTGGCGGGAAACTTGATTAAAGGAAGTACGGCATATGTAGTTGCGTTTTTAATATTTATAGTAGGAAACTTTGGTACCCGGCTTGTGAAAGATGTATGGATTTTCAAAAAAATAAAAGATTTCAAAAACATGTATTTCATTGACGTGTTTTTATTATCAATGATAGGAGCTGGGATTATTCTCCCGATGTTTTTCATCCAAAGAGGTACTCCCTGGAACACAATTCAATTTATGTACTATTCTCTAATGTTTTCCGGAGTTTTAGCAGGAGTCGCACTCGGCGAATTTTTAAAGAAAAAGTCAAAAATATACATAATTCTTACTTCATTATTCATTATTCTTTTCACCGTGCCGACGACGATCGGAACGCTACAGCACTATTTGCCGGCGAGGCCGCCGGCTAAGCTTTCGAATGCAGAATTAGAAGCCCTTAAGTTTTTATCCGAGCAGCCGGAAGGAGTGGTTTTAACCTATCCTTTTGATAAGGATGCCGCTGATGCAGCTATAAATAATCCTCCGAGACCGCTTTATTTATACGAATCAACCGCTTATGTTTCTGCCTTTTCCAATAAGCCGGTTTACCTGGAAGACGAGGTTAATTTAGAAATCACCGGTTATGAGTGGCGTGCGCGAAGAGAAAAAGCTGAGAGATTTTTTTCAGCAGATATTAATGATGAAGCAAAAACATTTGTTGCCGATAATAATATTTCTTACATTTATTTAATCCGTAACCAAATTCCTACTATGGATACCTATCAAGGGAATTTGGAAGAAATTTTTGTAAATGATGAAGTTAACATCTTTAGAGTAAATTAGCCCAAATTTAAGCCTAAAAGTGATACAATTGATGCCATGGGGAAGATTTCGGTAGTAATTAATACATTAAACGAAGAGAAAAACTTGCCTCGTGCCTTAATATCAATAAAAGACTTAGCCGACGAAGTAGTAGTAGTGGACATGAGGTCGACTGACAGAACTCAAGCTATTGCTAAAACCGTCGGTGCTAAAGTTTATGAACATAAGCGTACTGGTTATGTGGAGCCTGCCAGGAATTATGCGCTAGGCAAAGCAACTGGCGACTGGATTTTGATTTTGGATGCGGATGAGGAAATTCCAGCGAGTTTGGCTAAAAAGTTAAAACAAATAGTTAAATCCGCCAGCTGGCGGACTGATGCTGATTATTACCGTATTCCTAGAAAGAATGTCATCTTCGGCAAATGGATAAAACACTCCCGCTGGTGGCCGGATTATAATATCCGTTTCTTCAAAAAAGGATATGTCAAGTGGAGCGAAATAATTCACTCTGTTCCTGAAACCCGAGGGAAAGGATTGGATTTACCGTTGGAAGAGGAATTAGCCATAATTCATTATCATTATGTTTCGGTCGAACAATATATTGGCAGGATAAATAGGTATACCTCAGAGCACGCCAAGCTGATGATAAAAGAAGGATACAAATTTTCTTGGCCCGACCTGATAAGAAAACCGACTGGTGAATTCTTAAGCCGGTTTTTTCAGGGTGAAGGATATAAAGATGGAATTCATGGATTTACTTTAGCAGGACTGCAGGCTTTTTCCGAATTCATATTATATTTAAAAGTTTGGCAAGCAGAAAAATTCCACCAGAGAAGTTTGGAGGTAAAGGAGATTGTAGATGTGATGAAGGAAGCCGAAACCGAGATTCATTATTGGCAGGCAGATACCTTGCTTAGAAAGGGCGGAAGTTTTATTCAAAGAGTGAAAAGAAAATTTAAACTCCCCTAAAATGACTAAAGTTTCCGTCATAGTTCTTACCTGGAACGGAAAAGAAGACGTGCTTGAGTGTGTGAAAACGCTTAGGAATTTAACAATTAGCAATTTTCAAATATCAATTATTGTCGTTGATAATAACTCATCCGATGGTACCCAAAAAGCTGTCAGGAAATTGTTTCAACAAATCCAAAAACCGCCGCAACTCGAATGTAGGTTAATAGAAAATAACAAAAACGTTGGATTTGCTGAAGGCAATAATATCGGGATGAAGTATGCACTTGATAATAAGGCAGACTTCGTAATGCTTCTTAATAACGACACCTTTGTAGATAAAAACCTAGTTGCCGATTTAGTAAAAGAAATTAAAAAGTACCCCAAAGCGGGCGTGATTTCGCCAAAAATATATTTTGCTAAAGGTTTCGAGTATCACAAAAAACGATATAAAAAGAATGAATTGGGGCGGGTTATTTGGTATGCCGGAGGAGACATAGATTGGAATAATGTCTATGGTTCAAATCATGGCGTCGATGAAGTAGATAGAGGACAATTTGGAAAAGTGGTTGATACCGATTTTGCGACTGGATGCTGCATGTTATTCAAAAGTGAAGTTTTAGAAAGAATAGGCTTTTTTGATAAAAAATATTATGCCTATGTTGAAGATGCTGACTTTTCACAAAGAGTTAAAAAAGCGGGGTGGAGGGTTTTATATACTCCTCATGCAAAATTGTGGCATAAAGTTGCTCAGAGTTCTGCCATTGGAAGCGAGCTTAACGATTATTACATAACTAGGAATAGAATGCTTTTTGGTGCAAAATATGCTTCTTTGCGTACAAAATTTGCTCTAACTCGCGAAAGTATAAAATTATTACTCAATGGGAGACGTTGGCAGAAGATTGGAGTTCGAGATTTTTATTTAAGAAGATTTGGAAAGGGCTCTTGGAACGGAACTTAAGTTACTTTGTTGTCTATTATCTATGAGGAAAGATATTTCAGTTATTATCATTGCGAAAAACGAGGAAAAGAAGATTGGTGATTGTTTGGAATCAGTTAAGTGGGCTGATGAGATAATTGTTGTAGATAGCGGTTCGGAAGATGAAACGGTGGATATTGCCAAGAAACATGGTGCTCGTGTTGTTAGGCACACAAAGGGTGGATTTAGTGATTGGAGAAACCGTGGTGCAAAAGAAGCTAAAGGCGACTGGCTTTTGTATGTTGATGCAGATGAAAGGGTGACGCCTGAATTGCGCAGAGAAATTCAGAGTGTTACACAGAAATCTCTATATAATGCTTACGCGATACCACGCAAGAACATAGTTTTAGGGAAAGAATTGACTCATGGAGGTTTTGGGAAGTTTGACTATGTTAAAAGATTGTTTAAGAGAGATAAATTAAAGAAATGGACAGGTCAACTTCATGAAGAACCAAACTATTCGTATGAAGGAAAGATTACAACTGGAAAGAAAGGAGAACTGGGACATCTCAGAAATAAACTTATTCATATCAAAGCCCAAGCGTTGTCAGAGATGGTTAGAAAGACGAATGAATGGTCAGAGATAGAAGCTAAGCTCATGTATGAGGCGGATCATCCTCCAATGAATGTTCCAAGGTTTTTTTCAGCCATGTTTAGAGAATTTTGGTTTAGGATGGTTAAAAAGAAAGCTTTCTTAGATGGTTCGATTGGTATTATTCATGCTTTTTATCAAGTCTTTAGTCGATTTGTTAGCTACGCCAAGCTTTGGGAAATGCAATTAGGTGAAAGTAGGACAAGTAGAAAAAGTAGTGTAAGTAGTTTAGGAACAAGAAAATAAAATATAATTTTCCTATTCTACCTATTCTACATAAATTACCTATACTACCTTAATACTAATGAGAGCAGCAATTTACAATCCATATTTAGATACTCTCGGAGGCGGCGAGCGGTATTCGATGGCTTTTGCTCAAAGTCTGGCAAGGAAAGGTTATCGAGTTAACGTTCAGTGGAAAAATCCTTCGATAAAAAAGAAATTAGAAAATAGATTTGGCATTAGTTTGGAAGGAGTTAATTTTGTTAAAGACATAAATCGCGGCGACGGGTATGATATTTGCTTTTGGGTTTCTGATGGAAGCATCCCTTTACTTCGTGCCCGTAATAATATTCTTCATTTTCAAATTCCCTTTAAAAATATAGGGGGAAAGACGCTTTTAAACAGGATGAAGCTTTTTCGGATAAACAACATTGTTTGTAATTCCAATTTCACCAAAAAGCATATTGATGAGGAGTTTGGGGTAAAAAGTCATGTTATTTATCCTCCGGTCGATGTAGAAAAACTAAAACCTGGAAAGAAGGAAAATTTAATTATTTCTATCGGGCGCTTCTCACAATTAACCCAAGCTAAAAGACAAGACGTATTAATTAGGGCTTTTAAAAAGTTCTATAATACTGGTTTTGACGACTGGAATCTGGTATTGGCCGGTGGAGTAGAGGTGGGGGTAGATAAATATTTAAATAAGTTGGAAAAGGCATCCAAGGGTTATCCAATTGAGATAATTAAAAGCCCGCCGTTTAAACAAATTGTCAGCTTATATGGAAAAGCTAAGATGTTTTGGTCAGCATCAGGGTATAGGGTGGATGAAGAAAAAGAACCAATGAAACTTGAACATTTTGGTATCGCAGTGGTTGAGGCTATGGCTGCGGGTGCAATACCATTAGTTTATGATGCGGGAGGCCATAAAGAGATTGTAAAAGATGGTATTAGGGGTTATCTATGGAAAGATATTAGACAGTTGATTACAAATTCAAAAAAGATAGCAAAAAACAAAAAGCTTTACAATCAATTATCTTCAGAGGCAAGAGGGGAAGTGAGTGTTTATTCTTATGACAAATTTGAGACAGACGTTGGGGAAATTATTTAATTCTTATTGGCCAATATTATTACTTCTTCTTTTAGTTCTCGTTTTTTTCTGGAAAGTAGTGTTTTTAAATCAAATTGCACTTCCTGCTGATTTTGTTGTTGGCACCTATTATCCTTGGCTTGATTATAAATGGGGCTATGGTGTTGGCGTGCCAGTTAAAAATCCCATTACTACCGATGTCGTTTCCTTTAGCTACCCGATGAGAACTTTGGCTGTCGATCTGTTGAAAAAAGGTGAACTACCGTTGTGGAACCAATATATTCTAGCTGGAGTACCACTTTTAGCCAATTTCCAATCAGCCCCATTTACTTTAACGAATATCTATTTCTTTCTATTTGACACACTAGCGGCTTGGAATTTTCAAGTAATTAGTCAGCACGCACTAGCGGCAATATTTATGTACATACTTTTGAGACACTGGCGAATTTCAAAGATAGGTTCAGTCATCGGTGGAATTATCTATGCATTTTCTGGATTTAACCTTATTTGGTCTCAGTGGAACGCTCACACCTTAGCGGCCGCCTATATTCCCCTTCTGATATTTCTGGTAGATAAGTTTATAAAAGCGAAAGGAAATATTTATGGAGTATTAATAAGCCTAGTAATAGCACTGCAAATATTAGCCGGCTATCCCCAAATAGTTTTTTATACCCTGATTGCACTTTTATTGTATTGGTTTTTAGTGACAATCAAAATAAAAGTCAATATAAAGAAAAGCTTATTATTATTAATCTTTGTATTGCTGGGAATTGGCTTAACAAGTTTTCAAATACTGCCGGCAAGAGAACTGTTATCTTTATCTCAGCGAGCCATTGAACCACATCCTTTTGAGTGGGCATTTTTACCTTTAGAAAAGATTATTACTTTTATTGCACCTGATTTTTTTGGTAATCACGCCACAAAAAATTACTGGGGACCGCAAGATTACACATCAAACACTGGATTTGTTGGTGTTGTCGGATTAACCTTGTCCATTTTTGCATATTATTTATTTAAGAAAAATAAAAAAGTAAAATATGCTGTCCTTTTGCTAGTAACATCGCTTTTTTTGTCTTTCGCAACACCAATATCCATATTTTTATGGAAAAGTGGGTTTTTTGGTTTTCAAGCCGCATCAGCTCATCGAGGATTAATATTATTTAATTTAGCAATTTCCATTTTAGCTGCGTTTGGTTTGGAAATCTTTTTGAAAAGAAGAAAGATTAAGCTACTTCCAATACTAATTCCTGGCTTATTGTTATTTGGTTTTGGATTGTATGCGCTTTTAATGTATGTACTCGGCAATAATTATCCTGACTTATATTCTTCATTTATCAAAGGCATTCCGGCATTTAAGGTTTCTTTAAGAAATCTGATATTTCCACTAGGAATCTTTGTAATAATAACCGCAATTTATGTAGGCAAAAGGTTTTTAAAGATTAACGAAAAGGTAATTATTGTGGCGATACTTTTAATAACTATTTTCGAATTATTTCGTTTTGGTTGGAAGTTCACTCCTTTTTCACCAAAACACATTGTTTATCCTCAAACTCCGGTTTTGAACTTTTTAACTGAACAAGAAGAGATATTTAGAGTATATGGAGGACGCGTTATTCCAGTGAACATGTTAATGCCTTATTTAATTGATAGATTAGAGGGTTATGATGCAGTATACCCTTACAATATTGCCAAATTCGTAGCCATTGTTAACAGTGCAAATTTAAATGCTGATCCTCAAGGACGTTACGCTACAGTTGACAATTTAGACTCACATTTACTTGATCTGACAAATGTGAAATATGTTTTGTTAAGAAAATTCAACGATCAAGGAAAACCGGATGAACTTGGGTCTATTCCAGACAGTGTTGATACCCAAAGATATCAGCCAGTATTTGAAGATAAGACAGTAGTAATTTTAGAAAATACCCATGTTTTGCCTCGGGTATTTATGGTTTACCAGTGGGAGGTTGTGGAAAGCCAAGAAAGTGCATTAAAAAAGATACTTAATAAAGATTTCCCCTTTAGTAAAAAGATTATTCTTGAGGATGGTATTTCAAAAGAATTTGGGGAAGGTAATTCGAAGGTGTTAATCGAAAAGGTTAGCAATCGGGAAACGATTTATAATGTTGAAACAGAAAACAGCGGCTATCTATTTATTTCAGAGCTTTATTATCCTGGCTGGCAAGTATACATTGATGGAAACGTTTCAGAAATAAAAAAAGCCAATTATGCTTTCCGAGCAGTATTTATTCCACCGGGTTCTCACCAAGTGGTTTTTAAATACGAACCAAGGTCTCTTTATCAAGGTACTATAATAAGCTTAGTGTTATTAATAGTACTGATTACGGTTGTTTTTATCATGAGACCTCTTGGTAAAAAACGGGGTAATAGATATACTTGAGCTTGAATATGAGAAAACCGATTATTATTGGGCTTTTTTCTATTTTTATCCTTGCCTATTTATTACGAGTACTTTATTTGCCAAAACTTGCTCTGACTTTTGGGTATGATCAGGCAAGAGATGCTTTTGTTACCCAACAAATTATTGATGGGGATATTAAGATATTAGGTCCACCAGCTTCAACAAAGGGTTTGTTTCATGGAGTCTTTTATTATTATTTCCTTGCGCCGGCTTATTTTATAGGAAATGGTGATCCAATCGCTGCAGCCTATTGGGTAGCTTTGTTTAATGCATTAGGTGTATTTCTGGTATTTTTCTTAACTTATCTAATGACTGATAGAGAAAAACCTTCTCTTTTGGCCGCATTTTTATTTGCTATATCCTACGGCGCAACACAATATGCCACTTGGCTTTCCAACCCAACGATAGGAACATGGACAGTACCTTTAATTTATGTTGGCCTATGGCTTTGGGTAAATGGTTCAAAAAAGTTTAATAAACTTGCCACTTGGGGACCGGCGATAACCGCTATTGGCTTAGGGTTAAGTATTCAAGCTGAAATATTTCTGGCTTATCATTTGGTACCGATACTAATATGGTTGTGGGTGGCAAGGACAAGAATAAATAAATCTCAAATGGTTCAAGCTTTAGTTTTTCTCATGGCTTCGGTTTCATCAATGATTTTGGTTGAATTTAAGTTTGGCTTTAAAAGTTTAGCCGGCCTTTCTAGCTTACTTGGTATAAGTAGCCAGGATACAGTTCTTGTTAGCCGAGACGTTGCCGATTTTGTAGTTTTGTATTTAAACCAAATTGGTAGAACTTTTTCCAACAATATGTTTCCATCAAACATTGGATATGGTGGCGCCTTGGGATTAGGTTTTTTGTATTTTGTAATAAAAAGGTGGAGAGACAATGGCAAGAAAAAAGAAATATCCTGGGAGCCATTTTTGTTGACTTATGTACTTGCCCATTTGCCAGTAGTCAGCGTTGGTGGTGTGAGTACGCCGTTTTTAACTGTTGGCTTAGGAAGTGCAATGGTTATTATTATTGCGATTTCAATCTGGAAATTATCCAAAAATAAAAATACTTTAGCAAAGGTTTTGCTACTTTTGATAGTAGTATCGAATATTTCGGCAATTGTAACTCGAAATAAACAAGGTCAAGTGGTTTTTGCAATTCAGCGGGACTTATTATTAGAAGGCGAGCTTAAGGTTATTGATTACACTTACGAAAAAGCAGCGGGTGGACCTTTTAGTATAAATACCTTAACCAGTCCTCTTTGGATAAATACAGTTTGGTCATATCTTTATAACTGGTATGGAATGGAAAAATATGGCTATCTACCTGAATGGAGGGGTAGAGATCAAGTCGGACAGCTGGGTAATAATTTACCGGACCCAAAAGACTCAACTAATCTTCACTTTTTCATTAAAGAACCTCCTCAGGGAATTCCAACACTATTTCTTGAAACTGAGCAAGGAGCCGAAGACGCCCGTTCAACATTTGTTGACATACAATCTTTTGGGGATTTAGAGGTCCAATTGAGAAAAATAAAATAAAATGGAAAAAACCAATAAAACCGCTGAAGAGCTTTATGAAAATGTTCCCCCAGACTGGTATTACCGGTCAATTAGAGAAAACCTTATTCAAAGGTATGTACACAACAGGCGCTTCGAAGAAGTAGGTAAGGTTATAGAGCCAACCGGAGGGAAAGTATTAGATATCGGATGCGCTGATGGAGTTTTTACAAAGGTGATTCTTGATAAATCCAAAGCGGATAAAATTATCGGCATCGATGTTTTGAAAACCTCTATAAATTGGGCTAGAAAGCATTGGAAGAAAAATACTAAGATGCAATTTAAGACTGGAGATGCACACAGTTTGAAATTTGAAAACAATTCTTTTGAGGCTGTTTTTGCAATTGAAGTACTCGAGCATGTGTACGAACCAAATAAAGTATTAAAAGAAATCAAAAGAGTACTGAAGAGAGATGGTTACGCTATATTTTTGGTACCGGCCGAAAGTCTACTTTTCAAAATAGTCTGGTATTTTTGGACAAAATACAGAGGAAAAATATGGAAGGCAACCCACCTTCATGCGTACTCCGACAGCTATTTAGTAGAATTAGTGAGAAATGCAGGTTTTAAGAATATTGAGGATAATAAAATTATCTTTGAGACACTGCATCTGGTTAAAGTAAGAAAGGGATAAATATTCATGAGCGTATCTATTGTAATATCCAACTTTAATGGCGAAAAACTTTTAAAGAAAAATCTGCCTTATGTATTGAAAACTATGGAGCATAAGGCAAACAAAATTCAAGAAATCATTATTGTTGACGATGCATCAGAAGATGATAGTGTGAAGCTTATTAAAAGAAAATTTCCTGAAGTTAAATTATTCAAACATAAAGTTAATCGAGGTTTTTCAGCTGTTGTTAATACCGGTGCCAGAAGTGCCAGCGGTAAATATATCGCTTTAATTAATAACGATGTTGCCCCCGAAATTGATTTTTTGGAACATACGTTACCCCATTTTAAGAAAAAAAAGGTGTTTGCGGTTTCTTTCCATGAAATTGGTTATGGGTGGGCAAAGGGAAAATTCGAAGATGGCTTTGTAGGCTTTGAACCGGGGAAGGAGAGTGATAGGGTGCATGAGAGCTTTTGGGTGAATGGGGGAAGCGGAATATTTAGGAGAGATGTATGGATGAAATTAGGGGGTATGGACGAAGAGCTTCTCTCGCCTTTTTATTGGGAGGATATCGACCTTTCATACCGAGCGGCAAAAAGAGGATATAAATTGCTATGGGAACCAAAAGCAAAAGTTCATCACAAGCATGGAACAACAATGAAGACGATTCCCCGAAGGTATGTCGCAAGGATTAAAGAAAGAAACCAACTATTATTTATGTGGAAGAATATTACCAGTCCCAACCTTTTTCGAAAGCATATAGCGGGACTTTCGAGAAGATGTCTTAGACACCCGGGGTATTTTAGGATTGTTTTTATGGCTGCTGTAAAAACCCGCAGGGTTTTGAAAGCCAGGAAGAAAGAGAAAAAGGAATCAAAAGTTTCTGATGAGGCAATACTTTCCAAGTTTTAAAAAAATGCTATCCATAGTTATTGTCTGCGTAAATACCAAGAAGCTGGTTCTTGATTGTATAGACTCCATTTTTAAGGAAGGTTCAAAGCTCAAATGGGAAATAATTGTGGTTGATAACGGCTCAACCGACGGAACCCAGCCGGCGATAAAAAAGCTCCAAACTATAATGGAAAACCTATTTCTTATAGAAAATAAGCAAAATTTAGGTTATGCAAGAGCAAATAATCAAGGTATGGAAAAAGCGCAAGGGGAATACATTCTTCTTTTGAACTCAGACATTATTGTTAAAAAGGGGGCCCTGGGTAAGCTGATGAAATTTGCCCTAATTAAAAAAGACGCCGGTGTCATCGGACCAAAGTTATTAAATATTGATGGCAGTTTGCAACCATCATGTTTCCATTTTCCTACTATCAGGAATGCTATTGCCGAATATTGGCTAGGCGAGAAAGGATCGTTTGATAAATACGCCCCTCAAGGAACCAGGCCGGTGACGGTTGATGCCTTGGTCGGTGCGGCATTTTTAATCACGCCCAAAGCCTTAAAAAAGGCAGGTCTTTTAGATGAGAGATATTTCGCTTATTTTGAGGACATAGATTACTGCCGCCAGGTTTGGAAAAATGACTTAAAAGTATATTATTTGCCATCAGCTGAAATTATTCACTATCATGGTGCAAGTGGAAAAACGATAGTACCGGAGAAGGACCAATGGAGAAGACTTATTCCAAGTAGTAAAATCTATCACGGTTTTATTAAACATTACTTATTATTTGGCATTATGTGGACAGGGCAAAAATGGAAAAAATTAAGGAACAATTAAAAAAACCAGTCATTTGGGGAATATTTATAGCCCTCATATTTATTTTATCCTTAGGGAATAAATTAAGAGAATATTCATATGCTTCTGTACCCAATCCAGGAGAAACTCTGGATGAATATAGTTTTGGTTGGCTGGGATTAAGCTTAATTCAAGAAAAGTACCCTATTAGTCGGTCTGGAATATCGGCATATGAAGAACATGACTTTCAAGTTATTAATGTGGATGGTATATTTGATACAATCCCCGATAGACCGCTTATAGCTATCGATAAACCCTGGTTTGATCATCCACCGTTGTTTGGTTTTGTCACCGGAGGTTATGCCTATCTTAAGGGTGTTAGAAATTTTGTTGATGCCTCGGTAATAATATTAAGGCGGCCAATGTTGAAAATTTCCCTTTTGACAATAGTGTTAATATTTATATTAGGAACAAAACTGTTTAATTATTGGGTTGGACTACTTTCTTCACTTCTTTATTCGATTATTCCAACCATAGCCATTTCTAACCGTCTAGCTTTAGCTGAAAATGGCTATGTACCCTTATTTTTAGGAACAATTATTTTTGCGTTGTATTATTTTGAAAATAAAAAAATAATATATTGGATTGCAGCATGTGTGCTAGCGGCAACGGCGCTACTTTTCAAAATGTCAGCTATTGCCATTTCAATTTTTCTTGTTTTAGCAGCACTACTTTATGGAGGGAATAAAAAAATAACTCTGATAAAAAAAGTAGTTTTTTCTGTATTAATATCGTTTGGATTATTCGCCTTATATGGTGCTATTTTTGACTGGGAGATTTTCGTAAAGGTTTTCATAGGAAATTCGCAGCGATTTTTTGGCGCAGGGTCTGAGATTTTTCTTTCAGCAGTTATACATTCAACTATAACTAAAGGATTAACTGATGGATGGATATTATTAGGTTGGATTTCTTTCTTCATAATTGCTTTTAGTGCCTGGAAAAAGCAAAGGTCGACAACCATATTAATCTTGGCAACTATGTCTTACTTTTTTATATTTTTGCTACTTGGTAGTGAAACTTACGGTTGGTACCGTTTCCCTTTTTACCCTTTTTTAGTTATAGCCTCTGCAAAAATATTGATCGATTTGATAGTTTCACCAAATACTTTTTTAACATATGCATTATTGTTGTTACCTCTAGGGACAGCTAGTTACCGATTAATTGGAGTCGTTGGGTTTCAAGAGTATGTACCAATTTTTAGAGTAATTACGATAGCTATATTGGGCATTATTACTATAAGTCTAATAAAACAGGATAAAAGATATAGAAACCTTAAAAGAGTTTTTATAATAGCCTTGATTACTTTTGTGATTTGGCTTTCGATTAAAGAGATATATTTCTATTCTATTGATAACTGGTATTTTGCTACATGAGGGTATCTAAAAAATATATATTATTTTTTATTTTAGTTGCTTCAATTTTTCTCCGGTTATGGAGAATTGACGAGGTTCCGGTTTCTCTGTTCGGCGATGAGCTGGATGTCGGCTATCATGCATATTCGATATTAAAAACGGGAAAAGATTATTCAGGTAATTCATGGCCACTTCATTTTGAGTCATATTCGGATTTAAGAACTCCACTTTATATATATTCTGCTGTACCAACAGTTGCCGTTTTTGGCATAACCCCTTTAGGGGTGAGATTGCCGGCGGTGATATTTGGAGTTCTGGGAGTGTGGGGGATGTATTTATTAGTTGCTGAGTTACTGAGTTATCAAGCTGCTAAGAGGAGTAAATACCGAATACCGAATACCGAATACCGAATACTTGCGCTGCTCTCAGCAGCGCTTCTTGCACTTTCCCCTTGGCATATTCAGTACTCCAGAGGAGGTTTTGAAGTAACGATGCTATTGGCATTTTTAATTTTCGGGTTATATTTATTCTTTAAGTCCCTCAAAAACGGCAAATGGTTATGGCTTTCGGCAGGAATACTGGCAGTGACGCCCCTAATATATAGTACTGCTAAGTTATTCACACCGGTTCTTTTGGTCTTTATGTTTTTGGTTTGGAAAAAAGAGATTTTAAATATCCCTTTTAATAGTCTCAAAAAAGCAGTTCTGGTTTTGATACTTTTGGGAGGACTAACTTCATATGCGACTCTTTTTTCCGGCGGAGGACAGCGATTTAGCTATATAAGTGTATTTACTGATCCTGTAACAGAGACTGAAGTAGATTATGCTAGATTGTCTGATGCAATATTTAGACAAACAATGAATATAACCAGCTATGCTCCAAAAGCAATAAGCAGGCTAGTTCACAATAAATATACCTATTGGGGATTAAATGTAATTACTAATTATTTCAAATCTTTCTCAACAGAGTTTCTTTTTATTAAGGGTGACTTGAATTTACGTCATTCAATTGAAGGAGGTGGCCAGTTTTATAAGGTTGAGGCAATTGCCCTTATATTAGGATTGGTTTCGTTTTTTGCTCTTTTTAAAGATAATAAAATAAAGAAACTGATTGCTTTTTGGATACTTGTTGGCGTGATTCCTTCGGCCATAACTAGAGATGGCGGAACTCACGCAACACGGTTAATACTTATCCTCCCTCCCTTGGTAATACTTATTGCCTTTGGTTTAGTTGAGGGGACAAGAGTGTTTTTCAAGCGATATCATAAATTATTATTAACAACCTACATTATTTTATTAGCAGGATGTTTTGGGTTGTATCAGCATAGCTATTGGGTACATAATCCTTGGCATTCTGAGCGCTGGTGGCATGCAGGCTATAAAGAAGTAGTGGAGGTGATCAAGCAAAGTGAAAGTAATTACGAAAAGATAGTTATCAGCAATGCCAAGGACAAACCACAAATATTTTTTGCAGCTTACTCTCAATTTGATCCCAAACTTTGGCAACGAGGAATGGAAGTAAAGACAGTTAATGGTTTTGGCGAATTAGAGAATATTGATAAATACTATTTTGGCCAAGTTTCAGGTGGAATAGATGGATTATCAGAAAATATGGATGATGATGTTCTATATATTGCCGCTGCCCGTGAGGTTGTTGACAACTTAGCCAAAGAACCACAAAAAACACCCCAAGGTCTTAAATTAATAGAAATTATTACTTATCCTTCCGGTGAACCTGCTTTTTACTTTTTAGAAAGATCCGACGATTTTAGTCCTGAAACCCTAGAGCAATCTTTGGAGTCGAAAGAAACAAAGTCATGAACAAAAAAATAATATTTTCGGGAGCCTTATTATATTTACTTATTGCCCCGTTTTTTTATCATTCAGACATTAAGGAAATCTTTTATAAAGCACAATTTTTAAGTCAGGGAGTTATTAACATATATTCCTTTTTTTCTGCGAATCCGAAATTAGCTCTATTTGGACCTTTCGCCTATCAACCCTTGACTTACTTTGTTTTTGGCATCCTTTTTGTGCCTGTTAAATTTATTGCCGGAACTGATTTTATTGGCTGGTTGGCTATGGGAAATGATGCGGTGGGTGTTGAATATTTATTTCGCTATTTACTTCTAATGAAAATACCCGTGATTGTCTTCTTTTTACTAGCGGGTGCATATTTGGCAAGAATGTTTAATGACAAAAAACTTCAAAGGATTGTCCTAACTTTATGGTTTTTTAATCCAATAAGCATCTATGTTGTTGGATTAATCGGCCAGTTTGATATTATTCCTTCGCTACTAACCTTGATGGCACTTTATTATGCTAGTAAAAAGCCTACTTTGGCATCGGTTTTACTAGGATTGGGGGCAGCTTTAAAGAGTTATCCAATACTTCTCATTCCCTTTTTGGCAATTACCAGCAAAGGTAACTGGATTTCTAAACTAAAAATTATTGCTGTGGGGGTAATTACTTACTTTGTGTTTATTTTGCCTTTTATTGGCGACCCTTCTTTTTATCAGCAAACAGCTTTGTCGGGCCTAACTCAAAGGATATTTATTCCAAGCATTTCTTTTGGCTTTGGTGAAGGCTTGCTGATAGTTCCCGCTCTTTATTTAGGACTACTCCTTTATGCTATTAACAAAGATTGGGGGAATGAGCGAAACCTTCTTAAATATTTCTTGTCAACAACTTTACTTACGGTTGCGTCTGTGCATTTTCACCCTCAGTGGGCTTTGTGGTTCTTACCGTTTTTAGCAATTCAACTAGTAAGAAATTCCAACTACAAAAAAACTGTTTATAAAATGGCAATAGCGTTTATGACTGTCGGTTGGTTTGGAACCATATTTTTGCTTAACGATAAATTTTTAACGTGGGGGTTGTTTAGCCTATTAGAACCAGCCGTGTTTTTTCTACCCACTCTACATGATTTGATTAAGAATTTTTATAACCCCCTCATTTTACAAAGCATATTTCACACCGTGTTCTTGGTGTCTAGTGCATCAATTATCTTAAAAACAATATATGAAAAAGATAACTGACAATCCGATACTAATTTCCGCCTTTTTTGTTACAATACTATTTTTGATAGGGGTGTTTATTAGCACCTTTTTAGTACGCAACAGACTTGACAATCAGTTTAATGGATCAAAGTACGAGTTATTATATGGTTCTATTGAAGGTAGTATTGTGGTAGGTAACGATAACTTTAATATTTTAATGCTTACTCTTAAAAACCCTAACATAGAAAATCAGGAAAATATTTCCTTTCAATTACTTGAAGAAGGACAAGTTATTAGGGAACTACATTTTTCAGGAAGCAATGTGGGTGACCCCTCAGACGTTAGGTTGCAATTTGCTCCGATTCCAGATTCGGCAGGGAATACTTATCAAGTGAAGTTAAGCATATCCGAATCAAATAGGCCGATTTCTTATTTTGCTGGAGACGATGGAAACATTGCGTATCGGGCTTACTATAAAAGTACAAATAGGCCACTTGCACTTAAAAATTTAACAACCTCGTTCGTATCGCGATTATTTTCTGACATGGTTTTTATCGGTATTTGGGTTTTGTTAGTAATATTGACTGTTGTGTTTTACAAAAGATCGATTCGCTAAGTGGAACAATTTTCGAACTTGACCACTCTTATTTATAACAGCATTCAAGAAAACTCCCGACTTTTAGTCGGGAGATGAATTGAACGCTGCTATGTCATCCTTCGATAGACTCAGGATGACCCTGAGCCCCTCGGTCCTGAGCTCGGGGTCGAAGGACTTGCCGAATGGGCCATCCTCCTTTGGAGGAAACCCCGCTTTTCAAAGCGGGGAGGATGTCATTAATCAAAAGTTTCAACAATTCTTGCGACAAATTCTCCATGGTGGTCGTAGAGGTCCTTGATTTTATTGGCATTATTTGAAGATTCAAGGTCTTGTGTCGGTAAATTAAATTCTGACCCAATAAATAAGGTATCTTTGAGATATCGATCGTTGGGCCAATATATTTTTCTGAACTTGAAATTACCTAGATCCCAATTCGTACGTGGAATATCTACGCATGTTGGGCAGCCAATGTCTTGGTGATATTGAGCCGGGTTATATTGAAGGTAAAAAAGTGTAAAAATGTGCGGTTGAGCATGTCCGGATTCAAGTACTACCTGGTCATAGTTTTGGTAATATGGTTTAATCTCATTCATAATTTCCCGAAAACCAAATTGCCAGTCACCTTTCTCGGCGTAGGGCATATATAGATAAAGAGAAGTCAAAAGTCCTGCAAAACTGTTTAGGTAAATAATAATTGTTCCTATGATTGCAACAACCGCTACTTTTCTTGACCATTTTGCAGATAGCTGCAAAAGCTTGACTACTCCATAGCCGATAACAATTGATAAAAGTCCTAAAAAAGGAAGAACTCTAACCGGGGAGAACCAATTCCAAGTTATCGCTGCAGGAGTGGGTAAAAAGAGTAAAAACGCTAAAAAGATCCAATATTTTTTGTACTTTTTCGCCAAAAAGTAAAGACCCGATAGATAAAACACAAATTCGATAGGATAAAAAACAGAATAGCCAAATATTCTTTGGATTGGCTCCGGCGTTCCCCTAACAAACAAATTAGCAGGCGAGAAGTATGAAAGGTATCTCGCGAACACGTTTTTGACAAGGAAAAAGAAGGTATTATCGGTGAAAGAAAAATATGAACCACTAAAATTGTTGACAAGACTAAAAATGCTGGTGTTATTAAAACGTGCCAGGCCTTCTCCTTTTATCATCATCAATATTGTCGGAGAGGACAGTAGTAAGATTATCAATCCGGAAGTTATCTTTGCCCTTTTGTCTTTCAGTAAGTTTCGATGATAAAAAAGTGTAAAGATTACGATTGGCAAGAACAGCGCCCGGTTTGAGTAGTATGCAAACGACGAGATAATTATTGTAACCAGCGTGAGATACACATATTTAACTTCCTTTTTTGATTTTGCTAGAAGAAAAAAGTAAATGCTAGAAAGAGTGATGGGCAGAGCAACGGCGGCTTCTAGCGCCATTCGTGAAAAGTGAATAGACCAAGGCTCTATCGTAAAGAATATTGCAGAAAACAAACCAACTTTTTTATCAAACACTTCTTTGCCAATTAGATAGATCAGAAATACGCTTAGCGCCCCACATATTACTGATAAAAGCCGCACGCTCAATTCATTTAATCCAAGCACGTAAATAAAGGGGATGGAAAAATATGAATATATCGGAGGCTTGTAGTCGTCAAATGACCTTATAAGCAGTGGAAAACGATTGCCGTACTCGTCTTTGCCTGTTTTAAGAAGCGAATATGAATTATATCCCAAAGCTGCCTCGTCCCAATTAAGAGATGGTGGTGAATTTTGAATTTGAAATATTCTTAAGAAAAATGCCAGAAAAATTATTGATAGCACTATTATTTTGTATTTCGTCATTTTGTTTTTGCAATCCATAAATCTTTGCCGAACTGATACACAGATTCATCGCTTGACTCAAGAACACCGATTAATTTATAAGAAGCAGGTAGCATTGAGCGATCGTGGTATTTAGAAACACCAACAAACTCTCCTGGAAATCCTATGTATACTATCCCGCTTTTTGGTGCTTGGGATAGCAAATCAAAGCTGGTGAAAGTTAATTTTTGATTGGTCATCAGCACTTGGCTGTAATGATCCCAATAGTTGTCAAAAGAGAGATCGAGATATACTGGTACCGCTAATTGAGTTGGGCCGAAACGGTTAGTAACAACAACTTCTTGGTTATTGTTTATATTTTTCTCAACCCAGTTTGCGATTTGTTGGTATTGAAGAGTGTTTGGCCTTAAGTAATTGGACTGCTTTTTATATACGAGGTTAAGAAAATTAAGATAATTTAATATAACTAGAAAGAGAAACAAGTAAAGAAAATATTTGAAAGCCAATTTGAAGTTCTTCAACCTTTTTATGATTTCTTTTAATCCATAGATTGTAAGAATAAACAAAGACGCATGATTAAATATTCCGTATTGGGAAAAATCGCTTTTTTCAAATATTATTGCCGGGATCAGAGAAGATATTAGTACAACTGCAAACCACAATCTTAATTTTCTGTTTTTTTTAAACAACTGAAATACTCCAGATACAATTAGGGGCAATTCCCACACGTAATAAAGCGGCAAGTTTCCCTTTGGCAAGATTCCACTTAATTTAATAATGTCATATGATTCAATCGGTGATGCCAGCTGTTCAAAGTCAAGAAGGCTGATAGACTTTCTGATGATTCTATCCGTTGCGAGTGATAATTTGTTATACGTAAATTTTCTGACAAATGGCGGGAGAATGAAATTTTTGTTAGACGATAAATAATCAATTCTTTGTCGATCGTCAATGTCTTGCGAAAGTTTTGAGAGTGATACTTTAGTCAACAAACTTCCCTGGTTAAGTCGAAATTGCATGTAGTCTTTGTTAACTAAAATAATTGACGAAAAAAGGAGGAGTGTTGTCAATAATGGCATTAGCATCTTTTTTCTTGTAATCACTTTTGTCTTAAGGAAAAAGAAAATCGAAACCAGAATCAAGGTAGATGATGTTAAGGCTCCTTGAAATGAGGACAATGAAAGAAGAATGAAAGATGCGAATAAAAGATATGTGTCATTTTTTGTTGGTGCTTTATCAAAGTATACTTTCTTCAAATAAATAATTGAAAAAACAAAGAAAATTAACGAAATTAAATTAGCTGGATTATAGATTGCGGTTTGAATAAGCCAAGGCGAGGTTGCCAGTAAGGAAAGGAGTATAAACTTTACCTCCTTTGATAATGAACCAAGGACGTTTTCGACTAAAATATCTTTATAGAGAATAAAAACACCCAATAAAAGTAAGATGTTCGGAATTTTAGCCAAAATGAAAGAGTGTGGCAGCAGAGATCCGAAAAACATGTATGCAATAATTGGCACCGATGATGCGAAAAATCCACTTGATTTTGCAAAGTCGATGAAATTATTGTTGCCCAATCCTCCTGCAAGCATTGATTTTGTAGCAACCAGCATGTTGATTTCTTCAATTGAGAAAGGGGGAGAGTAGAAAGTGGTTAAAGTAAGGAGCAAGATTATGCTCAATGGGATAATATAAAAACTTTTCGATCGGTTAAGCTTTGTTGATTTTGATACCAGTTGTAGTATTTTATACCCGTTGAGGCCGAAAAGAAAAATGATCAGATCAGCCCCATACAATTTGCTCGATTTTTGCAAACACCGATGGTTATTAGCTCTTTGGTAGTTTATCCCCCAAATATTGGTATAATTGGGCATGAGTTTAGTTAAACTGTCAGTGGTTGTCCCTTTTTATAACGAAGAGGAGAATTTGTCCGATCTTCACAAGGAACTAGTTTCTGTATTGGGTAAGCAAAAATATGAAAGCGAAGTTTTATATATCAACGATGGAAGCACTGACGATTCAGTAAATAGATTAACCAAAGCTATAAAAGCTGTGAAAAACGATAGAGTGTCAATCAAACTAGTTGAGTTTAAGAAAAATTTCGGACAAACTGCGGCAGTCTCTGCAGGGATTGACAATTCAAAAGGAGAATACGTTTCGTTTTTGGACGCAGATATCCAAAACGATCCCAAAGACATTCCTCGTTTTATGGAAAAATTAGCTGATGGGTATGACGCAGTTTTTGGATGGAGAAAAGATCGCAAAGATGCAACTGTAAGGAGTTTGTTGTCTAGAACTGCAAACAGGGTAATAAATTGGGTATTTAAATACCCTTATCACGACGTTGGTTGTTCGGCCAGGGTTGTTAAAAGGGAGTTTGTAGAAGAACTGGAATTATACGGAGAGCTACACAGAATAATGCCGATTTTAATTTATTTAAAAGGTGCAAGGGTTGGAGAAATAATAGTTAAACATCGTAAAAGAGCGGCAGGACACTCAAAATATGGGCTTGAGAGGATAATTAAGACTATTATTGATATTCTGACTGTTAAGTTCCTGCATTCTTACGGAACCAAGCCTGCCTATGTGTTCGGATCAATCGGACTTGGAAGTTTTACCGTAAGTGGATTGGTGTTGTTAGCGGTGGCATACAGAAAAATATTTCGGGGAGTATTTGTTCATAAGGATCCGTTGTTTTTAATTGCAATATTTTTTGGGTTGTTGGGAATGCAGTTTGTTTTGATGGGATTATTGGCGGAACTTCAGGTTAGAACTTACTTCAGCTCAAAGAAAAATAAGATTTTCGATATAAAATCAATTGATAAATACTAATGTGTGGAATAACAGGTTTTGTAGATTTTACTTCATCCGTTAAGCAAAATAGCTTAGGTTCAATGATTGGCACAATTGCCTACCGTGGTCCTGATTCTTCAGGTGAGTATCACAACCGTAATAAAACAGCGGCCCTTGGCATAAGGCGGTTATCTATTATTGATTTAAAAACCGGGGATCAGCCGATTTATAACGAAGATTCGTCAATCGTAGTTGTCTATAACGGTGAGATATATAACTACCAAAAGCTTAAAAAAGGGCTGATTGTTGAAGGACACGAGTTTAGAACAAAAAGTGATACCGAAGTTTTGGTGCATTTATATGAAAAATATGGAACTAATACACCGAAGTATCTCAACGCGATGTTCGCTTTCGCTATTTGGGATGAAAATAAACAGGAGCTTTTATTGGCACGAGACCGGGCAGGAATTAAACCTTTATATTATTATCACGCGGGTAACAGGTTAATTTTCGGATCAGAAGTTAAGACGATTTTGGCTCACCCTGCCTACAATAAAAGAATCGATGAAACGGCACTTTCTTTGTATGGATATTTTGGCTATCTTCCAGCCGACTACTCGATGTTTAAGGGTATAAAGAAACTTTTGCCCGGACACACTCTCAAGTTTTCAAAAAGTGGATTAAAGATAGATAAATATTTTGAACTATCAAGTGACACAAAACACGATAAAAGTGATGTTAACGAATTATTAAAACGAGCGGTTACTAGTCAGTTAATTTCTGATGTTCCGGTCGGTGTGTTTTTAAGTGGTGGAATTGATTCAAGTTTGGTTGCCTATTATATTACTCAAGAGAAGCGAAAACTCAATTCCTTCTCGATCTCATTTGAAGATAAGAGTTATGACGAGTCGGACCAAGCGTTGCTTGTTGCCAAAAAATTAGGTACCAAACACCACAGTGAAATATTTAAATCAAACGATATTGTAAATTCATTTGGTGAAATTAGCTCAAAATTAGATGAACCCTTGGCAGACCCGTCTTTGTTTCCCACTTTTAAAGTGAGTAAGTTAGCAAGAAAGCACGTTAAGGTTGTGCTTAGCGGCGATGGAGGAGACGAGTTGTTTGGCGGATACCCGACCTATCAGGCTCATTTAATGGCTAAGTGGTTTGAGATTTTACCAAAATCCATTTTAAACTCATCACACCTTTTTTTAAATTTACTCCCAAATTCTCACAAAAATTACGACAAAAAGAAGCTGGCAACAGTTTTTTTGAAGGGTTTGAAAAAACCTGCTTTGGAACGGCATCTTTTTTGGATGAGATCTTTTTTTTTGGGTGAAAATAATTTGTTTGACAAACCAAATCTTGATTGGGTAAATGAAATACTACCCGACTTGAGTCAATTTAAGGACGTTTCACGTCAGATGCAGGTTTTGGATTTTTATACATACTTAAGAAACGACTTTTTGTTCAAGGTTGATAGGGCTTCGATGTATAATTCTCTTGAGGTGAGAGTACCGTTTTTGGATAACGACGTCATTGATTTTGCGTTTTCTACGAAAATAAGTCATGTGGGATACCGTAGAAATAAAATAATTCTTAGAGATTTATTAAAAGATAAATTGCCTGAGATTGCCAGAAGACCGAAAAAGGGTTTTGGAATACCGATTGCAGAGTGGATGCTGGACGAGATTAAGGATTTTAGCTACGAGTTATTACAAAACAAAAAGCTTTACGATTTTGTTGATAAAAAGGAGGTAGGAAGAATTTGGAACAATCACCAGAATTTGAAAGAAAATAACGCAGGGATGATTTGGATGCTTATAATGCTATCAGGTTGGCTAGATAATTGGGCCTAGATTATATTAAGAAACAATAAATGCCAAATAAAAAGTCCTTTAAGGGCAAGTATCGTAAAATATTACAGCTGGCAGAACCGTACTATAAAAAGGGAAGAGCTGCTGAGAGATTACACCACTTGGTAGTAGCCGAAATGGTAGATAATATTATCAAGGAGGTGAAAAATGTAGATAGGGATGTTTTGATTTCTGCAGCCCTGTTACACGATATCGGTTATGCAAAGATACCTGAAGAAAAGAGGAGGACACACTGGGCAAAAAGAGTAAAAGAAGACCATATGAAGTACGGAGCTGAAATTGCCTCGAAGATTTTAAAACAAACCGAGTTACCAAAAGAAAAAATCAGTGAGGTTTGCGATATTATTTTGGTGCATGACAATCCAGAAATTGGGTTACCCATTTCTTCTCGAGAGTCGAAGTTATTAAAAGAAGCTGATATTTTATGGATGACTACAGAGGAGGCGTTCTGGCTAGATGTGGGTAGAAGAATGATAGAACCTGAAGAATGGTTAACAGTTTTAAAGAAAAGATTCATAAAGGAAAAAAACTATACTGATTATTTGACAACAAAATTTAGCAAAAATAGGATTAAAAACTTTTTTAAGAAAATGCATAAAAGATTGGATTATTAATAGTAAGACGATGAATAAATTGGTTGGACAAATCTTGAGCAATAAACGCACTTTTTTGTTTGTTGTAATTATTGTTGCAAGTCTCTTTTTAAGGCTATGGAGATTAGATAAGGCGCCCGTTTCAGTATTTGGCGATGAGATTGACGTTGGAATACAAGCTTATTCCATCTTCCAGACCGGAAAAGACTATTTCGCAAACCCCTTCCCTGTAATTTTTCATTCTTTTTCAGAATATAGATTGCCCATGCAACTTTATTTAGATGCGCCCTTTGTGGGAATATTGGGACTTAATGAGTGGGGCGTAAGAATGCCAAACGTTTTATTTGGTCTGATTACTTTAGTGGCATTTTACTATTTAATCCGCGAGCTTTTTGGTCAAAAGTTAGCACTTATTTCTGCAGCGTTTCTAACTATTTCTCCTTGGCACTTAACATTTTCTAGGCAAGCGAATGATTCTGGTATGCTTTCTCCATTTTTAATATTGGGTACTTTGTTTTTCTTAAAGGGCATGAAGGATTACCGGAAGCTGATTTTGTCCGCAGTTCTTTTTTCAATGGGTATTTATGCTTATGCAACTGCGACACTTTTCATCCCGCTTTATGTTTTTGCCCTTGTTTTTCTTTATCGAAGGAAATTTTTTAAATATCCTTTAAAGAAATTACTTTGGGTAGGTATGGTAGTAATGATTATTCTTATTCCCTACGCCAAAGCATCGCTTGATGGGAGAACGATTTCAAGATTTTCTTATATTAGTGGAATATCTAATAAAATTGTGCTTGAGGAGGTTGATTCGAACCGTCTGTGGGCATCAAACTCGATTCTTTCCAGATTGATATATAACAATAAAACTGTTTTTGCCGAAGGAGTTGTCAGAAGATATATCCAATCATTTTCACCTTTCTTTTTGTTTATAACCGGAGATCCAAACTTACGTCAATCTATAGGGGGATTTGGGGAGTTTTATTATTTTGACTTAGTATTGATGATCGTCGGTTTGGTAATAATAATCAAAAAGTTTGATGACAAATCAAAAGAGGGGAAACTGCCATATTATCTGTTTGGAGCCTGGCTTTTATTGGCACCTATTCCATCGGCATTGACGCACGATGGAAATAACCATGCATCAAGACTTCTTCCCATGCTATTTCCCATGATTTTTCTTTCGGCGTATGGCTTTAATCATCTCTTGAGCTATGCAAAATCCCAAAGAAGAAAAATTATCCTTTTTGCATTTACTTTGTTGATGATATTAAACATGACAAAATTCTTACACAGATATTTTGTTATTTGGCCTAATGCTAGTTGGAGATTTTGGCAGAGTGGTTTTAAAGAAACCATTTCCTATGTTAAAGCTCATGACAGTGAATATTCACGGATATATCTAAACAATACTTACGAGCCAATGCTTTCGAGATTTCTATTTTGGTATGACTACGATATGGCTTTATTTCAAGAACAATTTCAAGACGACAAGCACGTTGAGGGCTTGGTACCCGGCTTTAATGGTTTTACCTTGGGGGAAAAGTATTATTTTGGGGAGTTTGAAAAACCGATCGAGCAATTGTTGAACAAAGATCATTTGATCGTCGCTTCAGCAGAGAGAGATATTACCAACCCGGAAATTTTTAAAAGTCCCGAAATCGAACTATTAGAGACATTTTATTCACCAAGCGGTATTCCAATATTTTACGTTTTTACTGGAGGAAAGGTTGCTGAAAAAACTTATTAATAAAAGTTTAATGAAACACAAATATTTACTATTCTTAATCGTCGCACTTGCTTTTATTATTAGATTCGTAGGAATTTCATCTAATCCAATTGGTTTTACACAAGATGAGGCGGGGATTGGGTATGACGCTTATTCATTATTAACAACTGGAAAAGATCAATGGGGGAATTCATGGCCCTTGGTTTTGCGTTCATTTGGAGACTTCAAGATGCCTCTTTATTCTTATTTATCAATTCCTTTCGTTTATATTTTTGACCTTAACGAATTTACAGTGAGACTTCCGGGCGCAATAATTGGGACCTTGGCAGTTTTGGCAACATACTTGATGGTGAAAGAATTAAGTGGAAAGAAAAAACTGGCATTGTGGTCTGCTTTGTTTCTGAC
>SDBT01001971.1_pt1 | contig 36811 bp, 43 predicted proteins | sample 2277101 | NCBI WGS metagenome assembly SDBT01 (sample SAMN10404973, study PRJNA504765) | marine sediment metagenome | isolation source: marine sediment core GS10_PC15, 103 cmbsf | place: Arctic Ocean: Southern Knipovich Ridge | collected 2010 | reverse complement strand
TCCACCTTTAGTGTCAATCTCATTAATGGCTGTGGGGTTTGAGGCAAAGCTGCAGTATAAACAGTTATAGTTGCAAGCCCGCGTACATCGCCAAGTCATCATATACAAAAGGGGTCTGTTCCTCACGGTTTGCTCGTTCGCTTTCACAGTAATCCCTCAAGTATAGTTAATAGGTGGTCCAACGTGTTGGATCTCCGGTTTGTTAGCTAATTGGTATCCACTCGCTACTTTTGTGAAATTGATTTTTCGGAGAGAAAAGGATAACAGAACGAATCTTGTGATTTTTTTCATGTTGGATGCTCCAACAATTCAGTTTATGACGAATATCGGATAAAAGCATTTTTGTTAAGATTTCTTGACTACTAAATAATATATGCAAACTTGTTTTTGTCAAGATTTCTTGACAAGGGTAGTTCATGAAATTTAACAATAAAAGCAGGTGTTTTATTTTTGCTCGCGCAAGACTTTAGGGATATATCCGCATGCGGGATCAGAACCGAAAAGGTCTCCGGTGTACATCTCTGCTCTGGTTCGGCATCCACCACAGATTTCGCGGTACTCGCATACGCCACATTTGCCCTTCAAATTATTACGGTCCCTGAGCTTGAGGGTTAATTCGGATGTTTGTAGTTGGTCCCAGACTTGATTCAGCGGCTTATTCTGAACGTTTCCCAATCGGATACGATCATTGAAGCTGCATGGAATAACGTCTCCGTTTTCGATTACGCTCATGTATTTGCCGGCGATGGAGCACTTGCCAAGGAAAAAGTTGTTGAACCAATCGTTAAAGTTTGGCAAGCCCCGCTGTTTAGCAACTCGAGCAAAGAATGGACAATAAACGTTGACTTCAGGTTTTCCTTTATATTTTAGGCGAAGATCATAGACTTGGTTCCAAATCTTTTCATACTGTTCTGGTGAGGGAGCCTTGGCGAGGTGCTCTTTTGTTCGGTTGAAAGGAATGAATCCGTGAATAACTACCCACCTAGCGCCATACTCTTCAGCCAATTTGATGATGTGCTCCATATATTCGGAGGTGACGTTATTACGGGTTGCGTCAACATTGACGAGGGTTGCCACAAGACAGTCTAGAAGTCCCGCTTTGGAGGTTTTTTCCATGGCTGAAACGGCTTTTGAGTATGCATCCTTTCCGCGGATAGCATCGTTGATTTCTTCTGGACCGTCAACACTTATTGATACGCGGACCTCGTGTCTAACTAGGTTATCGAAGGTTTTGTCGTCAAGAAAGTAGCCGTTGGTTATTACGCTCACATTCATGCCTGTGTTTTTGGCGTAGCCGATTATTTCGGGGAGGTCTTTTCTCTGAAGGGGTTCTCCACCGCTTATTCCAAAATAGGTTGCCCCAAAATCGTGTATTTCGTCTACAATACGCTTTGTCTCTTCGGTTCCAAGAGCGTCAGATGCTGGAGAATTTGATGCGAAGCCGCAGTGTAGGCAACTGCTGGTGCACGCTTGTATGCATCTCCAAGGCAGAATGAATAAGGGTCCTTTGCCTCTCAAAATATTCACCATAAGCAGTATTCAAGAGTCTAACAAGAAAATAAAAACGTATTTAATTTTTCCAGAAAAAGACGGGTGTAACAGGTTTAGTCTGTTCATACCTTTTTTCAACCTCAAAATCTAGTTATAGGTTCCATGTTTAGGGGAATTCTTTGTTATTTTTTGTCTCTAGGTTATCAAGAAAAGTTACAAGCTCGCTGATGCTTTTCACGGTTATGGCGCCGTTGTTTTTGAGTTTCAACAAGTATTTTGTGGCTTTGCCGTTAGTGAAGTCTCTCTCTTTGATTGGTCCATCTTCTAGGAGGATGGTTGGTGTTCCTTCTTTCAGAGCCGTTTCTGCAGCGTCTAGGTTACGCAGGTTCCCCTCACCAAACTGGGTTGGTGTTACTACGAGAACGTTAGCTTTACTTATCATCTGCAGGTTTGCTTTGTGCGCTTCATCGCTTATGGGAGAAAATGGAGCGTCGTTTGTTGTCGGAACTGATAGCAACTGGGCGGTCTCTTGATCCGTATCTAACAGGTTGAGAACTCCAGCAGTTACGCGGTAGCCTTCATCCATTAATGTCTTCATCACAGGGCTGCCGGTGCCACCTCCACATATCAGGTGGACAAGGAGGCTCTTTTGTTTCTGAATAATTGGTCTTGAAATGGGAATAACATAAAGAGAACCTGTAATGGGATGCTTTTTTACGATAGTGTCAACGCTGAAAACTTTTTTGACGTTTTCGCTTGTGAGCGTCTCGTTCATTTTTCCGATAGCAACAATTTTTCCGTCATTCAAGAGAATGATGGAGTCACAGTATCGGGCAGCCAAATTGAAGTCGTGAAAAACCGCGACAATCAGTAACTTTTTAGTTTCGCATAAATGCTTGATGAGGTCCATTATTTCCAGCTGGTTGCTGATGTCCAAGTGTGTTGTTGGCTCGTCTAGCAAAAGAATTTTGGGTTCCTGAGCTAGGGCACGCGCGATTATCACACGCTGGCTTTCTCCGCCGCTAAGTTCGTTTATAGGTCTGTCGGCGAATTCCCAAGTGCGTGTTAGTTGCATGGAATTCTTTGCTATATCTAGGTCCTTTTTGCCCTCCATCTGGAACCGAGCCATGTGAGGATTGCGACCCATGAGAACTACTTCTAGAGCAGTGAAATCGAAAGAAACAGGTGTGCTCTGTGGGACTACTGCCATCTGTTTGGCAACTTCCACAGTTTTCATTTTGTATACGTTTTCGTCGCCTATGAGGATTGTTCCTTTCTGTGGCTTGAGCACTCTGCTGATGCTTTTGAGTAAAGTAGTTTTTCCTGAACCGTTAGGACCAAGAATACCTAAGAACTGCCCGCTTTTAACAGCAAAACCGACGTCTTTCAGAACATCAACAGATCCGTAAGAACAGTCGATGCCGTCTATTGTTAATGTCACCATCGCTTTTTGTCACCTTATACTGTGTATCCTTTCCTTTTCCTGCGGAGCAAGTATATAAAAAATGGTGCTCCTGCAAGCGCAGTTATTATTCCGACAGGTGCTTCTCCTGAACCCATTACTACCCGTGATAGGGCATCGCAAATCATTAAGAAAGCGGCTCCTACGATGGCGGCGGCGGGTAGCAGAACCCGGTGGTCAGGACCTATCAAAACCCTTGTTAGGTGCGGAATGATTAAACCAACGAAACCAATCAAACCGCTAATAGATACAGCGGCTGCGGTCAGGAGGGCTCCGGAAACAAGCAGTATTCTTTTCACTTTTTCTATTTCGACGCCTAAGTGCTGGGCTTGATCTTCCCCTAAGGCCATTATGTTCAAGTCGCGTGCATAAAGATAAGCAACGACGACGCCGACAAGTATGAAAGGAAGAATTGCAAACACTTTATCCCAATTTTCGGTGGGTGCAAGGCTTCCAATAAGCCAGAAAGTAAGTCCGTGAAGAAGCCTGTCGCTGGCGATTGTTTTCATGTAGGTTACTATCGCGTTCAGGAAGAGACTTATCGCTATCCCTGTGAGAAGCAAAGTTGTAACTGGAACTCTAGAACCAACTCTCGAGATACTATAGACAAAGAGCACAGTTGTTAGGGAACCAATAAAAGCCAATATTTGAAGCGTGTTTACGCCTAGAAGAGAAACACCAACCCCAAGAACGATTACCAGCGCTGAACCCACGGATGCACCTGTTGAGGCTCCGATAACGTAAGGGTCAGCCATTGGATTCCGAAAGATACCCTGATACGTGACCCCCGCTGTTGCTAAAGCCGCACCAACAAGGGCTCCACATACCACTCGTGGAAGCCTGATCTGCACTATTATCACTTCAAACCTTGGTTCGATACCGGAGGAATCTACCAGATTGTTCAGCAGAGGAACTTGTTTGGCTAGTATCGTCAAAATGTCACTGAAAGGAATATGCGCGTAGCCTAGATTGAGTGCCAAAACAAAAACGATTCCAAACGCAACTAAGACTATGAGCAGATATAGCTTCCAGTGAGAAACACGTCGTAAATGAGATGTTTCAGCATCTGTTTTCATTGGTGTTTCACAAATTATGTTTAGGTTATAAAAAAGGCGGGGTTATTTTAGGGTTGCCCAAAAATTTCTGGATGAACCATCTTTGCTATAAGTTCCAGCGCGTCAACGAGCCGTGGACCTGACCTAGATATGATGTCTGCATTGATCTCGTAGAGTGCACCGTTCTGAACTGCACTTATGGACTCCCATCCAGGACGGCTCTCCACAGTTTCCATGGTCTCATAGAAAGTCCCTACGCCCATATACATGTCAGGGAAAAACATTACATCAGGATTCTTGTCTATAATTGCTTCAGAGCTTACAATTGGCCAACTTGTGGTCGCGTCGTTGAAAATGTTTTCTCCACCTGCCAAAGTTATTATTTCGTCAATGAATGTTCCTGGACCCACACTCGTGAGGGGGTCATTCCAAACTTCATGGTACACTTTTGGTGTGGTTGTTGCTTCTGCTGCTTTGTTGGCTACGGCGTCGATTCTCTGTTTGAGTTCACTCTCGAGTGCAACAGCTTCGTCATAATGGTTCGTGGCTCTACCTATCAAGAGAATGTCACGAAGAACAAAACTGATGTCCTTTGGTGCAACTACTAAGACGTTGTATCCGAGGGTTCGCAGGTTTTCGGCGGCTTCTAGACTACCAGTGGCAGCAAGAACGAGGTCAGGATCAAGAGCAACGATTGGTTCTACAGATGGACCGTAATACTTTCCGATGCTGCTCATGTTGCCAGCTTCGATCCACGCCGAAAAATCGTATGGATAATTACAGAAGTCGGTTACTCCAACAAGTTTGTCGCCAGCGCCAACAGCGAACAGGAATTCCGTATTACTAGGAGCCAAAGACACAATTCTTTCTGGAGGCGAAGTTAAAGTCAACGAGTAGCCAAAATCATCGACGAGGTCGCCGCCCTCGAATTTGTCGGGTTTGACCTGATATATGGTATAAACGTAGACTGAAGCAACTAACGCGATGATTATGAGTGTTGTCAAGAGATAAATTGTGGTTTTCTTCATTGATTCTACATCCTTTCGGATGGATTATCCATCCTAACGGATATATAAAACTTGCTACAAAACAACAAAAACAGACAAAAAGGCTACAAACCTACAATAAACTCGGAACACACAAAAAGTTTACCCAATCGAAACTTTAAGATAAGCTATACCTTTCGCTGCCTTTTTCTCCACAGACTTCACCTTAAACGGTTTTGCGTAGAGAGGACAGTCAAGCACCAACGTATGAAACTCCCCGTTCTCACCCAAAGGATCAACACTTCCAATCTTCGACAGAAACTCTGCACCAGTCTCTTCACTGATAACGAAACCCAGCCATTCCTCCCCCATACAGCTTAAGTTTACGCCCGTAATCAACGCCTTGAATTCTAAACCAAAAATTTCACCGAAAAGCTCTGATGTATCTCTTCCATAAATCGGCTCAAGCAACTCCAAACCAACCTTACCGCAGACATCCTGAAGACCCGTCAAATGCGCTTCAACATTAATGTCACCCGCCACCAAAGCATCAACTTCAAGGCTTTTGAGTTCCTCAACAAATGCTTCTTCTTTCTTAAAATCAACAATTGTCAGCTGTTTACCCATAGATTCTGCCAACATCTTCAGAGCTTCTATATTCTTTGCATGAGGAGAAGGCCAAGGAAGAGTTGGAAGCAAAGTTAACAGATTATCAACTGTAACGCCTTGCTTTTCGACGAGATGCAGGGCATAAAGGGAATCTTTGCCCCCAGAAAAGAGAGCCACAGCCTTCACGAAACGAACATCCCCCACAGACTCTCCAAACAAATCTTGAGCAATTATTTAAGAACTTTGGTTAATCATTTTCTCCAGCAGCTCTAACGCCTCAACGAGCCTAGGTCCGGGTCTGGAAATAAAGTCTCTTGGAACCTCATAGAGCCTGCCGTCGCTAACAGCAGTTATGTTCTCCCAGCCCCGCCGTTTCTTGACTGCCTCAAAGCTTCCCCAAAATCTGGGAACACCAGGAATAACTGGAAAAACCACGATGCTAGGGTCCCGTTGAATAATATCTTCTGAGCAGATTACTGGCCACTCTGAAACTGCCTCTCCGAAAACGTTTGTTCCACCCGCCAAGCTGATTAGGTTACCAATCCATGTTCCTGAACTCACGCTAATGTAAGGATCGTTCCAGACTTCAAAGTACACCTTTGGTCTATTAAATGCCAGATTCGAGTTTGTAACTACCGCATGTATTCGTTGTTTCAGGTTTTCCACAATGTCGCTGGCTTTGGTAACGTTTCCGGTTGCCTTTCCAACTAGCAGGATGTTGTCGAGAATATCGTCCATACTGTGTGGAGCTAAAGTCAAAACGTTTAGCCCTAAACTCTTAGTCTGTTGGCAACTTTTACTGTTAGTTCACATCTGCGGCTGCAATTCGTCTTACAATTGTTCGTCTTTACTGTGCACTGGGCTGTGGAAACCAGAACTAGGTCAGGCTTCAAGTCAACAATGGTCTCCACTGATGGATTCCAGTAACCACCCACCCTCACTATTTCGTCTGCTTCAATCCGCGCCTCTAGCTCCTGAGGATAGTTACAGTAGTCTGTTACCCCCACAACCTTGTCGCCAGCGCCCACAGCAAACAATATCTCCGTGTTGCTGGGAGAAAGGGACACTATCCTTTCCGGGCAAACACTTAGATTTGTCACACGCCCACAATCATCGACCATATGTAATGTTGCTCCCGTGTCCTGAATTCATAGAAGCTAGAATCAACCAGTGACTTTAGAACCTTTTCTTCACCAATTCCAAAGTCCTTTGAACTGTTTGTCTACTTTACAGTGACGGATTTGGCTAAGTTTCTGGGCATATCAGGGTCATAACCTTGCTCAAGTGCCATGTAGTATGCGAAGAGCTGCAGTGGAGTGACAAAAGGTATTGGAGACAAAACTTCAGGCAATCCTGTTTCTATCTCTATGTAATCGTCAGCCAACGCTTTTATCTCATCATCATCCTTCTCAATTACTGCGATTATGGAGGCGCCGCGAGCCTTCATCTCCATAATGTTGCTGATTATGGGTCTATGTGTGCCCCCCTTTGGGCAAACAAAAATCACAGGAAAACCAGTCTTAACCAGACTGATGGGACCATGTTTACTTTCTCCTGCAGGATAAGCCATAGACGGAATGTACGAAATCTCCATAAGTTTCAGTCTACCCTCAAGAGCCACAGCCGAGCTTATTCCACGTCCCAAAAAGAAGAATGCCTGTTTGCCTCGATATTTCTTCGCTAACTGTTTCACTTTTTCTTCTTGACTGGCAATAGCGCGCTCAACGATTTCTGGTATCTGCTCAAGCTTCTTTTCAATATCTTCGATCTCCACATGAGAAATCTTTCCCCGTTTCTTGGCGAGCCTTATGGCAAGCTGTGAAAGCACTGAAAGCTGAGATGTGAAGGTTTTCGTGGCTGCGACTCCTATCTCTGGACCCGACTGCTGACAAATGTATACTCGGGCAATACGTGTCAAAGTGGAGCCGACAACGTTTGTTATTCCCAGAACCGTGGCGGCGCGTAGTCTAGCGCTTTCAACCGCATCTAAGGTGTCGGCGGTTTCTCCGGATTGGCTGACTACTAGAAGGGTGCTGTCGATGTTCACTGATTTTCCGTGTTGTTCAACGAACTCTGAGGCTACGACCGGATGGGTTGCCAAGAATGACAACTTAGAAAACAGGTAGGACGCTACCAAGCAGGCATGATAAGAGGTTCCGCAGGCTACCAAAAAAACTTCTCCTGCTCGATCCAAGAAGGTAGTCATCAACTCCAAGTATTTGTCCTGTAACCTGAGGGTGTTCCGTAACCGTAAAGGCTGCTCGTGAATCTCCTTCAGCATGAAATAAGGATAACCCTGTTTCTCAGCCATCTCAGGAGCCCAATCTATAATCTCAGGTTCTCTGGTGACCAGTTTCCAATCAAGGATGCTTCGGATTTCGTATTCATTATCCCTTAAAATTATAAATTCTCCGTCCTGAACGATAACAGACTTGTTTGTCTTCGAGAGAAAAGCGGGAATGTCAGATGCAACATAGATGCTGTCTTCGGCTACTCCAAGAACAAGAGGGCTCTCTTTTCTGGCACACACAATCTGGTTAGGTTCTTTAGCAGAGATGACAGCGATGGCATAAGAGCCGTCTAGCCGCTTCACAGTCTCGCGAACCGCATCAACAAAAGACGAACCTGCCTTCAACTGCTCTTCGATAAGGTGCGCGATGACCTCTGTGTCAGTTTTTGACCTAAAAACATGTCCAAGCGTTTCAAGTTCAGCTTTGAGTTCCGCAAAATTTTCGATAATACCATTATGAACAACAGCAACTTGATTATTACAGTCTGTATGCGGATGGGCATTCTCTTTGTAGGGTGCACCATGTGTTGCCCATCGCGTGTGACCTATCCCCAGTCTTCCAGGAAGAGCGTCTAGATTGTGTAGTGCATGGACAGTGTCAATTTTTCCGCTATCCTTTTTGATAAACAGTTTTTTACCCTGAAGGGTTGCTATTCCAACCGAGTCATATCCTCGATACTCAAGTTTTTTTAAGCCGCCACGAATTGTAGAAGCGGCATCACCTGTTCGTAGGATACATCCAAATATACCGCACATTATTTTTTCCTCATTTTTTAGAGTTTACAGTTATAGACCAATACTGTAATCTGCTTATACATGCGTTAGTTAAACAGGAAGATGGTCTATAAGCATTTTTAGGAATTATGTTTTAGAATTACAAGGAAAATTATAACGGTTTTCCAATACAACACAGGTACAGTACCAATACCGTTATGATTTAAGCGATAATGACGCACCCAGTTCACAAGACATCGCACTTCACACATGCCCACCGCAAAAAATATGAATCCAGAAACTCAACAAAAAGAAGGAGAGATCAGTTTGGTTCTTACAGACTTCATTTACCCCGGAGAAACAATAGTATTCCAAAGCGGAAAGATTGAAAGCCTTAACGACAATTTCTTCTTCTACATAACTGATCAACGAATAATACTCTACAGACGACGGGGAGTTTTTTTCAAAAAGGACAGAATCATCGCAGAGAGAATCGAGGACATTCGGACAATGCAATATGGTGAAACGGGGATATTTCGAAAGAGGGGCATTTTGCGCATCGAAACGTTAAGCAAGAAAATGGATCCAATAGTAGGAAAAGTGGCGGATGTAAAAGCCATATGGCAAGAAATGCAGAAATACCTCAGAAAAGACCCGCCGACTTACTGAAATGTCGTGGTCTTTAGGCTAGACGCATTAAATAGTGGGATAGGACTTATTGCATTCTGAATCCAATCATTAAGCCGAAGATGAGGCTGGCTATGAAGGGTAGGTGCGCCAAAAGGGGAGTGAGCAGGTTTAGTGCTGGATTAATTGCGTTGACTAAGCTTGATGATGTTTCGGATAGCCCACTGTAATCTACGTTGATTACATTTGTGTAAGCCAAAAATATTAGAGAAAAAACAACCACCCCGAGAATCAAGGCGATTTTAATGCCTTTTTTTAGGGCGTATCCTATTAAAAATCCGCCGATTCCACCTATGCCCAACTGAAAAAGGATATGAGTAAACGACTCGCTAAGTGTCAGGGCCAGCATTCCATTGTCTCTACGTTCTATGCGGCGAATAAAATTAACCATTAACTGAATCGAATAAAGCTGTTTAGGCGACAAGCAAATATATCTAGAAGATATATTGTGTCTTATTAATGCATATGTGAAGGGAAAACCTGCTTCTAATCGGTGCGTTCAATACTTAAATGTAAACAAAAAATGAGTTAGAAGATGTGTGCCACCGAAACTAAGATGTGACGACAGAAAATAGAGCAACGGTGGAAGAAAAGGCACCCGTAAAGGAGAAAGAGTAGGGGGTTCAAGCGTGCCAAATCAACAGCACATAAACGATGGCTTCCCAACGGCGTGAAACATTACAGCAATTAACCATTAAAAAAATATTTATAACATAATCAGCAACAAGCATGAAGAAAAAGTTGTTGCTCAGCGAAAGAAAACAGTTAATGACCAAGGATATAGCGGTTTTCGAAGACCCAGAGAAACTCAAATCCGTCTTGAACAAACTCAGCTGGAAGATTCTCCAATTCCTAAGCGAAAAAGAGATGTATCCCATGGAAGTCGCTAGGAAACTGAATATCCACGAGCAGAATGTGTATTATCACATCAGAAAGCTGGCAAAAGCTGGCGCGATAAAGGTCGTTAGAGAAAAGGAAAAGAAGGGAGCTGTCGCAAAGTACTACAAAGCCACGTTTCCAGCCATGGGAATAGAACTCCCATCGGGTTACCAAAAGATCAACAGATTCCCAGTCACTAACATAGATGAGAAAATGAAAGAGTTTCTAAGCCCATTCATTAAAGACAGCACTTTTGACGGAAAAATCGTGGTAGGCAGCCCAGACCCACATGGTCCATTCAAGGACAAAGCCAGAGACGGACACTACGCCGCATATTTAACCCTCTTTTTGGGACAATTCGTGGCGTTACCGGAGGACTTTCCGATAAAACTGGACATTGACGTGAAGGCTGAGAAAGAGGAAGGAAACAACCTATCTTGGTGGGTGGACCTGGAACCAATCTGATTGCCAAGAATTTAACGAGTTTTTGCCCATACGCTTTAACATGATGCCCTCTGAGCACGGGTTCCTTTTGGGAGGGCTGGTTTCAGAAAAAACCCAGAAAGTCTACACCGCTGACAACATGGGGTTAATAGCGAGAATACTTAACCCATGGAACCGAAAAAAGAGTTTGATCGTTCTCGCTGGCAACAAGGCGGTTGGAACTAAGGCATGTGTGTTGGCTCTCACGAAATTCTGGAAGAAGACCTTAAAGAATTTTGATGATGAACAATTCGCAGTTGTGATTCAGGGATTTGATCTTGACGGCGACGGAAAGGTTGACTTCATAGAAGTTCTCGAATAACATTGTTCCTGAACACGCAAAAGTCTAGTTTACATGCTAAAAGAATATCTTAAGGCTGCAGTATTTTTTGTAGCATGAACTCTGTAACTGTTGTATTTTCTGCACATGGACATAAGAATATACAGTCAACTCACAAAACAACCTTCGAGGTCACAAAGGAGGCAGCTCTCTCGAAGCAGGGCGATTGCATAATAGCTGTAGAAGCAACTAGAGCTGCAGTTAATCTGCCATTCGAATTCAAAGAAGCCGCAAGAACAGAGGGAGCACGAATGACCATAACGATCGAGGCAGGCGAACTGAAGGAGATAGTGAAGGCGAAATGCAGCCCGCAGTTACAGTTTACCCATCCCACGGATTTAGTGGTGAGAAAAAGCAGTTATGTGTGTGGTCGAACGTTAGCGATTGGGGCAGACAAGGCTGCCAGAGACTTCTCAAGAAAGCTTGTTGAAAAAATGAGAGACCCAAGTCAAGAGGTTACAGTCACGTTAGTTGTGGAAGGTTATTGAATTTGTGCGTCCACAACCACCTGCCAAGTGTAAGGGGCAACCTCTCGGACGGTCTTCGCCAAGAGAATGTTCTTTACTTGCCGGTTGTTTCGGTTCACGGCTTCGGTCAACCGAACGCTAGCTGTTTCCAGCGGGTCTGAAACCTTCTCGAAACCGTAATAATGTATAATGCCTCCCTTTGGTTTGAGGGCTTCGCAGGCTACATCCACAAATTCTAATGCCGTTTCCGGCAGGTTCATGATTACATGGTCTGCTTTCCCCAACAACTGTTCTCTGACCACTTGCCTAGCGTCGCCAAGAATAGGCACAACCTGCTTTTCTGCACGATTCACAGCAACGTTTCTTTTCAGGAGAAACACAGCGTCTGGGTTCACGTCAACAGCGTAGACCCGCACATTCTTGTGCTTTTTTGCGATTGGAATAGCGAAGGGACCAACTCCGGCGAACAAGTCAACAACGGTTTCTCCCTCTTTTATTTGTGAAGCAACCCTGTTATGTTCACTAGAAAGCCTAGGAGAGAAGTAGGCTTTGGCAACGTCTACATGATATACGCAGCCATATTCTCTGTAGACCGTAACCGTTTTCTTGACTCCAGCTATGACTTCGAAGCCTCTTAGGCGGTAAACTCCTTCAACTGCTCCAGATTTGGCTAGAACAGTACAGGTCTGTTTGTGCGCCTTCAGTAACGCTTCGCCGATTGCCTTCTTGTAAGTTAAGAGTTCTGTTGGAATCTCGACTATGGCGATGTCGCCTACAAAATCGATTGCCCGGGGGACGCCAGCTAAGAGATTTAGTGGCAGTTTGTCCGCTAAATAATCAAGCGGTACTAGATGTCGTTTCTCTCGTTCAGCAAAGGTGTGTGTCGAGATTTTGAAGGCGAGTAGTTTCTTCTCAAATTCACTTAGAACAGCAGGTGAAGGCTCAGAGGTTAACGGTATGCATAGATACTCTTCTATTTGTTGAATCTTTAGTTCGCGGTTAAAAATGTCAAGCTCTGCGACTAGGCGAATGGCTTGTTCTCCCAAGTTTTTTGGGACATTTAAGCATGTTGCTTGCTGCACGGTTTCTCACAAAGTAATAAGATGAAAGAGCACTTAAATCCGTAGAGTCACAGCAAAACGGTTTAATGCTATCGCATCAACAAAAAATAAAAGTGTCTACAGCAAAACGCCCAGTTATTGTGGTATCAACTGTAAGGGGTCAAGTTCGTTTTCCTTTGTTCCAGTAATAGAGAAACAGGTCTTTAATCCAGTTGAGAAACACTGGATTCGTTCCCGAAAAACCAGCATAATCCACCCTTCCTCCAATAAAGCGAAAGCATAAGGTAGCCCATTTCTCGTTGATAGCCATAATTACTGGGACGTCAGAGAGAGTTCTATTTTCAAGGTTTGGCAGTTTCATAGGTGGCTGGGGAGAAAGAATCCTGTATTCTGCTCCCTTTGGGATTTGTTTCACTATCTCGTCAAAGGGTACAGGAAGTGGTTCCGGGGATATTCCCCACATTAATTTTTGGGATTCTCCGATCATCTGTGAAGACTTGGTTGTGATTTCTAGCAGGCCCATTAGTAGGTTCGTTTGTGAAAGCTCTCCTATCCTGTTCAAGAATTGTTGAGGAAGCTGCCCAACATCGTGTGTTAAAAAGTATTGTTTGTGCTTGAAAACAAATTCGAAAGATAAGGAGAGCGGCAACACGAGCCTGCCATACTGTGTTATGGCGTATTTGCCGTCAGGTTGTTTCTGAACAAGCATGGTTTCTTTGAGGCGCTGCAACTGCCTGAAAGCTTCCGTGCTAGTTAAGTCTAGTTTGCGTGCGAGGGCGTTCATCTTCCAATTTTTTTCTTTCAACTTGCGTAGTATACCCAGCCTGCTTTCGCTTGCGAGCTCAAAAAACAGCTTTTCTATTCCTTCATGATTCTCCAACTTTGCTCACCGATGTTAAAGCATTCACACCGATGTGTACAATTTCACACTGTAAGCAAATAAAGGTAATCAGCTTCAGCCGCCAAGAAGAACTAATGAGGCAACTAATATGAAAAATGAAGTGAAAAACAAGGAACGATTCTTCTCTATAGAACTCAAAACAAAAACAAGCCTCAAGAACGTCATCATAACCAACGGTTCCAACGGCAGCGTCCTTGTGGAGGGCACAATAGGCGAACTGGTGCAAGCCACGTTCGTAGAGGGCATAATCTTGGAAGTCGTCGGCAAAAAAGGAGTTCTCAGAATAAACATGCAAGAGAAAGAGTTGCGAAAAAAGAGTCATGGGAGGCGAGAAAATGCAAATAACAGCACAAAACTTGGTCTTTGTTGCCATGATTATCATATGGGCTATTGCTGCAATTAAGACGGTGATACCCAACTCCAATGCAAGCAAAGCATGCCTGTTAGGATACAAAGCCGCTTGTTCGTTCACTCCAATAAGCACTGCAATATGCATTATTGGGGCGGTTATCACATTCGTTGTAGCAAAGAGAATGATGGTCATATGATATATCTGCCAATAGAAAAAATGCAAGACATGGGAAATAATGAGAATGCAAAGAACAGCGCTCTTGGTGCACAATCATTAAAGTATCATTTCATTTTTTTCATTTACATGTTTTTGGGTAATCATGGCATGAGAAAATCTGTGCAATCAAAAGAACGGGTATTATGAGTATGGATATCTATTATTTTTCAGGAAGTGGTAATTCACTGGTTGTGGCAAGGGATATCGCAGAAAAAACTAATGGAAAACTGATAGTCATACCTTCTGTGATGGATAAAGAAGTCATAAAAACCGACGCAAACGTGATTGGGGTTGTGTTCCCAGTTTATTACGCAACAAATGACTGTGGTATCCCGCTTATAATCGGAAGATTCGTGAACAAGCTGGAGGACGTCGGTTCAAAGTACATTTTTGTAGTTTGCACACATTCAGGCATGCCGGGCGAAACAATTGAAAATCTTGGAAAGCTGATCAGTTCTCGTGGCGGTGAACTTGCCGCAGGATTTACGGTGAAGATGAGCAACAAAAATATTACAGAAAAAAGAGAGCGAAAAATTTCTATCGATCAGAAAAAGAAGGTTGATACTATTTGTGAATATGTTGCTGCACGAAAAAGGGGTAAATTCGAAACACGCGGAATGTTGCACAAGATAGTTTTTGCTCCACTGCGGTTTCTTCTTATCAAGCCTGTGTTTTCAAGAAGGTACAGAAAACTTTCAAACCGGTCACAGCATCTGCCCTTTAGTGAACTTATACCCTTGACGGACAGAAGCTTCCAATATGATGATGAAAAATGTAGCGGCTGCGGAGTTTGCTTAAGAGTTTGCCCGGTAAATAACATTAAAATGGTTAAAAACAGACCTGTGTGGCAGCATCACTGTGAGACGTGCCTCGCATGTTACATGTGGTGTCCAAAAGAGGCACTCTGCGGCGATACAGTCTCGTATAATGATAGGCATCACCACGCCAACGTTAAACTATCAGACAGTATGAAGCAGAAATAATTGGGTATTCCAAATATTTTCTCCGTTTTCTAGGTGCATAAGTATAAGTCTGTAATGGAAAGGTGGCGGGCCCGAGGGGAATTGAACCCCTGACCTACGGATTAAGAGTCTCAGCATAGTCCCAATGGACTAGTCCGCCGCTCTGCCTTGCTGAGCTACGGGCCCACAAAGAGACACTCTCACTACAGTAAAAACAGTTACACTAATATTTTTTGTTATCAAAGAATGAAAAAAGGTAACAGGAGACTGACTCCAGAAACAGAAAAGCCAATTGAAGAATTAAAACAGCATTTGAAACCACAGTTGAGAACTCAGCGAGTGATGAAAACATGGGAAATGGCTTGCGGTTTCGTGAAAAGGGTCGGCGCGCGCGGTATCGTGAATATGAAAAGTGTAGAATACCCTCAGATTCAGCCCTTTAGAAAGAGCGCGAGGGATTATCACGCTGTAGAAACTATGCCGATGATGTTGTCGGCTAGCTTCGTTTTAAGGTGATTTCGATTGTTGAAATATTCCTCGAGTTGCTTTCTCCTTCCCTTGGTGGCATCTCTTCGGTTCCGATAGCGATTTTGTCTACTATCATTTCTTTCACGAATTTGCGCCTAGCTATTTCAACTGCGTCGACTGCTGTTGTTATGGCTTGTCCTCTTGCCTTCACGGTAACCTCTTTTACGTCGGATCCGCTAAAAGCAGTTACGATAGCTAACACATAATTCATGGGTGGTTTTCTTCCTACATATATTATGTTCGAGTTGCTAGATTGTTTGCTCATTTCTAGATTCTCCGTTGTTTGTGTTGTTAGTGATGAGTGGTCTTGCTTTTAAAACCTCTGTTAAGTCAGAACAAATAATCAAGACGATACCATATTTCTATGACAGACATCTTGCGCGCATATGTTGAGTGAAACCGCCTTGTGTTTAAACCACCGGATAACACGAAGCTATATAGCTTTAAAAGCCAGTATGCTCCTACGAAGGCAGGTTACAATGGTGAAAACTTTTGTCTCAGCCAATTTATGGAACAATACTAAACTATAGGATAGGCATCGGAACGCAAAATCCGAAGGAGTGCCTAATCCAATTTGCACATGTAAATTCCGCCTCTCTAGCAGGCCAGCTATTTAATAGAAAAGTAGTTTGGAAGCAGGGAAACACCAAGCTTGTAGGGAAAATTGCGGGAACCCACGGTAAGAACGGCGTAGTTAGGGTCAAGTTCCAGAAAGGCGTGCCAGGCCAGGCTATAGGAACAACCGTTGAATTAATCGAATAGTTAGAGCACAACGCGCGCATAACCCGCGAAGATTATGAACAAAAAGAGTCTTAATGCATTACTCACTAAAGTTGTGTCTTAGTGATATAGGCGTTCAGGGGTTTATTGTGCGGTTTTTGTTTTGTGGCAGCCTTGAAGCTCGTTCAGGATGTTTTTCGGTGGAGACCGCTTCGCCTACTATTACGTGAGGTAGTGGGCGCGCGGGCGGAATTCACTAATTTTTAAGCGAGAAGTTCGCAAAAATGGTTTAAATAAATCTAGAATCTTTGAGTGATGAGAAAATTTTGGTGATTCTACAGGTATCATTATATTTTTTGTTCTCGAAGAATGTAAATGTAATGGGAGTAGGAATGCTTTGACTGAACTTATTTTCATCGGATTAGGATTATACGATGAGAAAGACATCTCACTTAGGGGACTTGAGGAACTAAAAGAGGCGGACACGGTTTTTGCCGAATTCTACACAAGCCTAATGCCCGGACTCTCCATCCAAAAACTTGAGGAGATGACAGGAAAAGCGGTGAATGTTGTTTCGCGAAGAGTCTTAGAGGAGGAAGAGGGACAACAACTTTTTGAAGCCGCAAAGAAGGGAAAAACGGTTTTTTTGGTTCAGGGAGACCCCATGATCGCCACAACTCATGTGGATTTGCGGATAAGCGCAGAAAAGCAGGGAATAAAAACACGGGTGATACATGGCGCCTCTGTTGTTTCGGCAGTCAGGGGAATTTCAGGGTTGCAGAACTACAAGTACGGAAAAGCTGTTACGATACCGTTTTCTGAGCAAGGTTTTGTCTCCGAAACCCCCTACAATGTCATCAGGGAAAACAAGAAAATGGGACTGCATACCATGTGCTACCTAGACATAAAAGCTGAAGAAAAAAAATACTTGACCATCAACGAGGCGCTGCAGACGCTTCTGGAACTGGAAAAACAAAAAAAAGAACAACTTGTCACATCAAGAACCCTAGTTATAGGAGTGGCTAGAGCAGGCTCATACCAACCAGTGGTGAAGGCAGGCTACTTGGAGGAATTGATAAACTATGACTTCGGCGCTCCTCCTCACACTCTCGTTTTTCCGGGTAAACTGCATTTCATGGAAGCCGAAGCCCTCATAACCCTGGCAGGAGCACCACAAGAAGTTAGGGAGATGGCTGAATGACGCTAGAAGAGCTGGTTACAAAATATATCCGGGGTGCTGACCGCGTCTTTAAGGAAATAGGGCAAGTACCAAATAACGTTCACCTTAACGAAGAAGAGACAAAAACAGTGTTCGAATCAGCCAAACGTTATTTGGAAGACGCGAAATATTATCAGGAGAACGGAAAACTGGAAACAAGCCTTACTTCCGTCGCCTATTGTGAGGGACTGCTAGATGCCCTACGACTGTTAGGAGCTGTCGAGTTCTCATGGTGACAAAAAAGAAAAAAAGAGTTGTCTTGGCTTCGGGAACCTTTGACCTGCTTCACCTAGGGCACGTGAGATTTCTAGAAGAAGCAAAAAAAGCGGGAGGCAAAGACGCAGAGTTGATTGTTATAGTTGCCAGAGACAGCACAGTTAAAGCTAGAAAGGGAAAAAAGCCCATCATGCCAGAAGACCAACGACGGGCACTCGTTGAGTCCCTGAAGGTGGTAGACGAAGCAATCTTGGGTTTAGAAGATTTCAGCATAGACCAAGTAATTGAACAGATAAAACCGGACGTAATAGCCGTGGGCCACGACCAAGATGGAATAGAAAAGGAATTACTGGAAGCAATAGAAGAAAAAAAAGTCACTATCGAAGTTTCAAAGATCGGAAGATTCGGAAAAAGAGATCTGGACAGTTCCTCAAAAATCGTGAGAAAAATCATAGAAGCATTCAACAAATAACAAGGCAGATTCAAGTTAAGGTGAAATCAGAATCTCCACTTTCACCTTGTTTCCGTCTTTCAGTTTCAGGTGACTTCTAAGAAACGTTGGGGAAACAATCTCCAGCACGGATGAACCGTAATGGCTTCTTAGAGCATATATGACAACGCCCTTCGCTTTGTTGTTTATTATCGCTGGATAACATTTCACTGGACCAAAAGTTCTGGACTCGTCCTTAAAACCTTCAAGTTCTACAGCGGGATAAGCTTCGAGTTCTGACAAGGATTTTATGTCATACTCAGTTGTCAGCTTGATGTTAAGGGTGCCGGGATATGGATCAAAACCGAGTCTTTCCATAAACTGCTTCCGATAACCCTCTTTAGTTACGTAATATGCTCCCTCTCCTAACCCGCTGAATAAAATTCCCTCCAAGGTTATTGATGGCGGATACTCCGATTCAAACACCAAACGCAGCTCAGAGTACAGTTTCTTTAACTCAGCAACTCCTTGGCTGGTGATTTTCATCAAACAGCCTTCCGGAGTTATTGTTCGTTTGATCCACCCTATCTTCTCTAAGCTGATGAGGTGCCTAGATGCTGTCTGCTGGGATGCTCCTATCTTCTCGGACAGATACTCCGTTGAAACCTTAACAGTTCGGCTGGTGGCACCCAACTCTGCTAGCTTATAGAGAGTAAAGAAGAGCTTCCAGGACCGTAAATCGATTTTCAGGGGATCCACGTTGATCGCCTATATTTCTGAGAAAAGGCAAACTGCCTATTAACAGTTTTAACATTTTTAGTTAAATACCAGAATAATCTGCGTATTTTCTGTCCAACTTTCAATGGCATATTACTCTGAATCCCATGATGAAACATGTGGGATAGGTGTATTAAAATTTTCTAATCAAGTACCTCATACTTTAGTACTCTATAGTCATTGATTAGTACCTTGTATCCAATCAGCAAACTTTGGTTATACACGAGATAATCTAATGTTACAGTTTTATGGATAGCCAGTAAAAAGGGCTGTATTAATAAGAGACCAACGTGTAACCCTTATTGGTAGCATTTTCTTAATGGCCGTTGACAAGACTCTAAGTTTTTGTCCTTCATTTCGAGTTTTCTATCAGTTAAACATTGGATACAGGAGGGAAGTAAAGATTTGTCTATGTATGGGATTCAATTTAAAATGCAAAACAGACTCATTCGTAAATTTGAGAAAGCAGGAGCAACTTCTAAAGAAAAAGCTGTAACATTTGAAGAAGCTAAGCTAGACATACCGGAACAGTACTGGCTAGACTATTTTGCAGGAGTTTTTCTTGGCAAAATAAAGAAGACCGAAAATCATCGGTACTACATTTAGAAAGCAGTACTCAATAATCCTAACCTACTTTCTTTTTCTTACATAAACAGTCCTAATTTTGTCAATCTGGTTTTGATAACATCTTCTGCATTCTTCATCTAGGGCTTCAACTGTTACAGGTTCCAAATGAACATCAAAACCCAATGATTCATACTCTTCAACAATCTCACTCAATCTAGGCTCATCAATAGTAGTTCGTTTAACCCAGCCTTCTTTTTCAAGTTCTTCAGACATAGAATCAGCATAATTAACCGAGTTGCAAGTTATACTTACAAGTAACCCGAAACAATTTCATTCACTTGCCCTTTGCAGACTCTCAACTTCTTTCACAGCCTTTATGGCTACTTCGATCATGTCGTCGTCAGGCTGTCTAGTTGTGAAGCGTTGAAGAAGCAAACCCGGAGCCACTAAAGCTCTAACTATTAATGAGTTTTTGTATCTGTCGCTGAGCTTCAAAAGCTCGTAAGAAACAGCGCTGATGACGGGAATGAGAACAATTCTGTAGGAAAACCTCGTCAGATAATCAGCACGGGGCATAAGCGAGAAAAACAGAATGCTGATTAACGTGACGATAAGAAGGAATGATGTTCCACACCTAGCGTGAAAACGGGAATATTTTCTGGCGTTTTCAACGTTCAACTCAACTCCAGCTTCATGGGCGTTAATAGCTGTGTGTTCTGCGCCGTGATACTGGAATATCCGTTTGAAATCTCCAAACAAGGATATGACCGCGAGGTATACTAAGAGGAAGCTGAGGCGAACTATCCCTTCAGCAACATTGAAGAGAACGCCTCCTCCGAGATTCAGAAGGGACGTCAAGAAAAAAGGTGTAACGCTAAACAAGAGTATCGATAAGCAGATAGCCACTGCAACGATCACGGCGATTTCTATAGGGTTAAGAACCTCTTCCTCATTTTCATCTTCGCCAAAAGCAGCGTTTGCAGAAAAATAGATGCCCTTGATTCCCGAGTATAACGTTTCAAACAGAGCTAGGATGCCCCTCAAGAAGGGAAGCTTCAGGAACCTGTACTTTTCAGAGAGGGAATGCAGTTCTTCGTTTTTTGTCACTATTTCCTCGTTGGGCTGTCGCACACATATTACCATATGATCTTTGGAGCGAATCATTACTCCCTCCATCACGGCTTGCCCGCCAAAGGCCAACGATTGTTCTTTTTTTCCCTTATTGGTTAGGCTCATATCTGAAAAGAGAATTTATTGATTCTTATATGTTTTTATGAAAAATCTTTGAACTTAAGAAACCTTTTATGCTGGATATTCCCTAGGGCATACCGGGGTATGGCTCATGGAAGGAAAATGGGTTAACGACTGCCAACGAATTTTGGACGAGATACAGAAGTCAGCGAAGGTCGAAGGACATGACCGATTGGACCTAATGCGGACAATCAGGTTCACACTCATTGCACTGCAACGAAGCGTAACAGGGTGGATGCAGTGGGCTGACAATCCTGGCATCATGGCTCAATTCTCTCTAGACGAGTTGACGGAAATAAACAAGAATCTCGCCGATCTTGTGTGCGCCTTCGTAGACTACGACGCAAACATAACTGGAAGCCAAGAAAAAAAGATAGAGAAGAAAATAAGAAAAGAAAACATAATGGGTTCACAAGAAACAAAAGACATATTCTACGTAAAGTAAACGTGTAGTTACCTTTATATATTCAGAAGCGGTAATTCTATTTGGCGAGTTATGTGCCAATAGAAACTCAAACTGAAAATAACCTTGTAAAGACGTGGTTTGATAACATAGCTTATTCTCATTCCTCATCCGAGAACACGAAAGCCGTTTACGCCCATTTCTTGGATGTTTTTTGTGACCACGTTAACAAAACCCCTAAGCAGATAATAGAAGATTTTGAAAACTCTAAACGTGACAGGGATTTCAGCAGAAAATATTCGCAGCAGTTGAGGAGTCTGATTTCAGTTTATGTCAGAAAAGGTTATGCTAGCGGTTCAATTAAAGGAATGGTGTCAGCAGTCCGTTCATTCTTCAAATACAATGACCTGCCTCTTGGTCACATTCCCATGTCGAAACCACGCATAGTTTTTCATAACAGGGATATAACAGCTCAAGAGATACGGGAAATTCTAAAAGTCTCTAAACCCAGAGAAAGAGCCTATTATTTAGTGATGGCACAAACTGGTTTACGCCCCGATACATTATGTCACTTGAAAATTAAGCATATTGAACCCGATTTCAACAAAGAAGTGATTCCTTGCAAAGTTGACGTTCCCGAAGAGCTTACCAAGGGAGCCTTTGGAAGCTACTTCACTTTCATGGGAGATGACGCAGTAAAATACCTCAAAAACTACCTGAATACTAGACGCAATGTAGGACCTGAAAGTTACATTTTCACTAGCTATGGAAAAACAACTCCGCTTCACCGCAAATCTATATCGTCAATGTTTGCTCGAACCCTTGAAACCCTGAAAGAAAGCGGGGTGATACAGTTTAAGCAGAAAGAGGTCGGTAAGCCAAGAGATGTTCGGCTTTATAATCTTCGCAAGTTCTTCAGAAAGTATGCCGGTCAAGCGGGGATAGAATACGTGAATTTCTGGATGGGACACAAAACAGATTATCAAGCCCCTCACATTCCAGCGAGCGACGTCCATTATTTTAGCCGTGAAGACGAAGATTTTCAGAGAGAACTTTACAACCAGAAAGCGATGCCTCATCTCAGGATTGAAACCAGCACACCCACAGAAACTGACAAAACGATCAAAAACTTCGAAGAAAAAATTGGAAACCTAGAACAACAGAATCTAGAATTAAAGCAACGACTGAACGGTTTCACTCTCGATAACAGTCAGGTGCAGGAGCTACTTAGCAGAATAGAGAAACTAGAAAAAAAGTCCCAGTAAAAACAAACCTAACTCTCTTTTTTCTTTAATCAGATGTAGTTAAAAAATTTTATTGAAACAATTAATCTTGAAGCAAGATCTTCGTCCCTACATTTTTGAACTTTTTTATTTTTCTAGGATGGTCTGCATCTGGAAGACATAACAAAAACTCTTCTCCCTTCTTACTTTTTGCCAGAAAAGCGAGTAACTTTTTGAATTCCTGAATTTTTTGAGGTGACATCTGGTCTATTTTATTCTTAATTTTTTGTTTTTCCATTAGAAGCTTTATCTCGTCTTTTGTTTTATTAGAAAGTGCATATTTGCTTTCTCCTCGTTTTCTTTTCGGTTTCCAAATTATCTTACCTTCATCCACAAGTTCATTCAAATATTTGCTAACTGTTGCTTTGACTGCATCACAACTTTCAACGATTTGCATGAAAGTTGATGAATTATTGAATAGAAACTCTTGAATTTGCCAACACACTTTTTCTCTGCTTGATTCTCCTCTTGGCAAGACAAATCAGACCCAAAGTTTGAACTGTGTTTAAACTATGAACTATATTAAACTTGTGCGGCAAGTAGGTTACAGAGGAATTGACGAATTAAGAACTCAAGTATACAAGTTACACAAAGATAATATGAATTTAAAGAAACGGGGCAATGAATTTTCTCTCAGCAGTGATCAGGTCCAGGAGCTACTTCACCGAATAGAGAACCTTGAAAAAGTAGCACAAGAGGAATGACAGCAAGTATAATTCCGAACATCGAGTGGACGCTCAAGCATTGAAATTATACTTTCCTTTTTTAATTCCAATCATTACTTTTTCGACATCACCAGATAACAAGTAGTCATTTAACGCCAATGACAGATCTACCTTTGGGTTGGACTCTGCAATAATATACTCTTGAAGAGAACGATCCAAAATATTAAAAACATCATCAAAGTTTGTTACTTCATCTGTTTTGTGTTCAATTCTCAAGATTATCCAACTTTCATAAAAATTGTGATCTTTCCAGTTATCAGCATCTGCTAACCACCTACAAAATGTTCTGATGCTTTTCTCCTCATTTCGATCTACTACTCGAATCATATTGTCAAAAAGTCCATAAAATTCAGGAAATTGAGGTGTAATTATTTCATGAAAGATTGGAGGAGAAATATTGCCCACAGAATCTACTGAAGTGGTTACTTTTCTTTCCTTAAAACCCAATTTTACCCAGAAAAGATGTGGCATAAACCAATCATATTCCTTAGCTAGTCGATTTTCTATCCATTGTTTTACCCGCTCATCCTTGAGAAAAACTGGAAGAGTGCTGAGTTCTGAGGGTAGAAATGGAGGAAAAAAGTCATCTCTTGGAAATTTTGTTGCAGGATGTATGATTCTAGATCCAAAATATTTTCCAACTTGTTCTTTCCAAAATTTCGTATATTTTTCTAGGCTTTTTTTGTTTAATAAAAACATGCCAAGGTATAATGGACCAAAAAGATTGGGGTGTAAATTATGATCTGAAGCCTTTTGGCAAAAAAAACTCCATAGCACTTTTAATAATGTTTGGATTTTTTTCTCGGTTGATGCTGGAATGTTAATAGTCAGCGTTACAGGTTTAGGTAAAAAAAGCCCAGCTGAGAGTTCTAAAATTTTTTCTATAATAAAGTTGTTTGAAAAAATTGCATTTACCGCAATATTTTCTAAATTGCCCGATAACTCTGCCTCAATTATTTTAACTTCAGGAAAATTCAAACTGATTTTTAGAGACTTCTTTGGAACAAATAGATAATTGCTGAGTTCTAGTAATGCTTTTCTTCCTTCATCTGTCAGGAAGTATGGTTTTCTACGCCTTATACTGTCATCAAAACTTAGATATTTTTCCTTTTGTAACCAAAATAAGCTTCCGACAAGGTAGTTTTTACTGAATTTCAATTTTCCATTGTTTCCCAATTGTTGTTTCAAGTCAGAAATTGTTTTTCCATTGTTTTCTTTACCAATATTTTTTAGTAAAGAGTAAATACGTTCTTTGTCACGTTCTTCAAGATCTAGAACTGCATGTTTTTGACCTAATCGCTTTCTTATTTTTGCTACACTAGTTGTCATATAGGTATCCCTTTTTTCAAAAAATCATATATGGATACTCAACATATGTGTGTTTCGGTGGTAACACATTAAATCACAAAATCAAAAACAAAAAAATTCAGCTATTAATGCAAGGGTTCCAGCGACACTTAAGAAACTGATCACCGATTTTGTTGCTAGGAATACGCACATCAACCAGTGTGATTTTATCCGCGAAGCAATTCGAGAAAAGATTAAAAAAGATGCACCTCAGCTCTACCTAGATTTATTTAGAAAGGAGGACACTCCATGAATCAGTTAATTTTTTTCGAAGAGATTCTAACTCGGCTTGAGATGTTACAAGCAGTGCTTAATTCTTTGCGTGAAACGGTGAAGAATGCAATCCAAGAAAGTTCTACAAGAGTATAGGAAGCCCGCCGGTCTAGAGAGAGTGAGAACAATTACAGAACCTAATAAAAAAAGAAGAAGTGAAGAATCGAAATTAAATGACTCTTACAGTAATACAAGTAACACTCTATCTAAACGGAAAAGACTTCTAAATTTGTGGTTAGAAAATCCATATATTACCGCAAAGAAAGCTAGCAAACTGTTTGGTCTTGACTACCGTAAATCTGGGAATTATCTGAATAAGCTTCTTTCTGAGTTTCGTTCTAACCCTCCTATTGGTTCAGCCCTAGAATCCCATACTTTTCATAGACGCGTTTTTGTTTGTGAGAATGTGCTTCGGAGTTTTTTACCAGAAAATTTGCAGGAATGCTTTCATGAGTGGAAAGGCTGGATTCAATCCAGTAACAGAAATGGAATGCTTGTTTTTCAGGGGAAGACTGGCAAGTTACATTGGTATAAGGGAGGTTTAGTCAGGATTTATTTGGATAATGCTAGGCCAATTGCACGTGCGAAAGAATTGTTTTGTGAGACCTTCGGATGGTTGGATAATGAAGTTCTCCTCAAGCTTTCAGCCTCTTTGATGTTGAATGGACAACATAGAGTCATTCCCGTAGGTGCTACGGTCCCTCGTTTTGATGTTAGAACTTATGAGAAGAATGTTGGTATTCGCATTTATGCTGATAACAGTCATCCGAGAGCTGTTGAAGTTGAAGAATCTGTGCCTTTTTGGGTTCCAGGGTTATTAAAAAATATAGAGGTTTTGAAGGATATTATTGACCAAATTAAGAAATGTTCTCCAAAAAGAGAAAAAAATATTGATTAAATCTGATAAAAAATGATGTTGATTGCAAAATGGGATATGGCAAAGAAATAACAAACTATATCGTAGAATGTTGGGGACAAGGATTATCGGCAGAAGAAACAGTGAAAGCTCTAGAAAAAAGAAACAACATTACTATTGGATTAGCTACAGTTTATCGTCATCGTCATAGTCTAACTGCAAAAGCAATTATTGACGAAATTATGAGAAAACAACTCAGGGATATTGCACTCGCGCAGAATCCGTCGGTAAGAATGAAGTATAGGCATAAACTGTTAACTATTCTTTTGCCTCAGATAATAGAGCAAAAAACAGAGATAGATATGAAGAAAGAAGTAAAATTTGAGAGTCGAGCATTGCTTTTTACGCAAGACCCGAACTACATCAAAGTTATGGCGATAATGCGCGAGAAGCAGCTGCTCGAACGAGCGGAACGGGATAAGGCTTACGCCGAAAAGAAAGCTAAGGAGGCAAAAGAATCGTCATCTAAGGGAGATGAAAAAGATTGAAGAACAAGATAAATGATCAGCAGTTCTGTTAATTTATGGAAAGCAAGAGTAAGAAAAAACATCAATTGTTTTACTGAATTTGTTTAAGTAAAAAACAAATAACATCCATAACGAATATGAAAAAACCTCAACCCCTCACTTTCAATCAGGTTAGATTTTGGGCTATTCTATCGAATGGTCTTCAAACTGTGTTTTTTCCTTTTCGTATTTACAACTATTACAACGACGTAGATTTTTGACCGTCCATTCTTCGAGGTTATTACTTTTAGTCCTTTTCTCCAGAACTTCACTTGATATTTTTGTGAATGCAAAAAAAGAATTACAAACAGGGCATTTTGTATTATATCCTGCACTTGGGATGGAAATGGATAAATAAATGCCAATAACGAGCCAAATCGCTATTATTGCATTTGCCCACCATGGATAATTTCCAGAACGAACAGAGAGCCTTCCAGCTTCAAATCCAAAAAAAAGCAATAATGCTCCAGAAATTGATAATACCCCAATAAGAATCAGTATTAGCATTGCTCTTGTCGGACTTTGGTTTAAACGGGTCGAAACTAATCCTACAAGTTTTCTTCCAAACCGCAATAATCCTTTTTCATATGAAGTATAAGGCTTTACTTTAATCCCTTTAGCTCCGAGCCCGCTTAGTTCGTGTGGGAGCATTCCTCGAATTGTTGAACCAACCCTAATGAAATAAACTAATCCTTCAGCTGTTCTTACACCGTGAAAAATATCCATCTTTCCTTTTGGAATAGACAGCACATAGACGTAAGATTCTACTTTAACTTTGACTCTTTGGAACGATAGTCTAATTGGTGGATTACATCTATCAGATGCGATATTCATAATATGTTCCTCATGTTCTTTCTTGTTCTTCATGCCTTCAATAGTTCCATCATCCTTGACGCCAATAAAAATCAAACCACCTTTTTGATTTGCAATTGCCGTTATGCTTTTAGCTAGCTTGAAAGGGTCTTTTAGAACTCGGATATCTTTCCATTCCAGTCTTTCTCCTTCCCCTTGCTTAACTAAATCAAGAATTCCATCAGAATCCATTTTCTCACCTTACTTTCCAACATCTAAGGGCATTGCTTACAATTTTTCTATTTTATCCGTTCCAAGTTAAATAGTAATCATTTATTGATAATAAATTGATATGTTGAGACTTGAAATTTTAGTGTGATATTCCAATTGAAATAACTACGATGGTTTTTGAAAGCTTCGATATAAATTAAAAGCTAATTTTTGACTTGTATCCAATAACCCCCTATCAATTACTAACATCCATAACTTATGCTCTCTCTATCTAAGGGGTAGTATTTGCTTTCGGTTATTGTGCAGTTTAATTTGACAGGGGGGTTTCTGATGGTATTTTCTCGTGTTATCTTCTGATATCACCTTAATTCTAATGTTATATCAATCAGCATCATTGGCTTTGATTAATTCTTCCTAAAAAAATAATAATTTGATACAGAGGTTATTGAAAACGCGCATATCCACATTTTAAATGTGCAAAAACTTCAAGAAATGATAATTGCACATATACTTACAATTTAAGTCAAAGATAGATATGCTACCGAAAAATCAATAAGACCTGGAATCAAACTCTCAATTATGCTAATTTGGTTAGTCTCGTTCTATCAAAGTTGTGATAATAGTGAATGAAGAGACGGTTAAGAACAACATAATTATTCCTTTATTTAATGAATTAGAATTCGATATTTCTGAAATTGAATATGAGACGTCATTCACAATAAAATTGGGTAGACCTACCCTTTTGGTTGATGGGCAAAAAAATAGAGCAAGTGGTAGGTTGGACATATTATTCAAAAAAGGAAACGAAAATTTGTTTATTGTGGAAACAAAACCCCAGAATCAGACTTTGTCGGAACAGGATAAAAAGCAAGCAATATCCTACGCTAGACTTCTGGAGCAAATTGCGCCTTTTGTTGTTGTTACCAATGGAATTAGCACAAAGATATATGATACTATAACTGGTGAAGACTTAACGGAAACATCCGTAAAAGACTCTAATTACGTAAAAAATGACTACACTATAAGTTTAGACTCTGAACTAAGATATCGTGCGTTGAAAAATTTTATTGGCATGAGCTTTGACAATTTGAAAATTTTTTGTAAGAAACTGCTCGACATTAATATGAAAAACCTCAAAGCAGACGAAAAGAATTTTCAAAAGAAATTCATACCGGAAATCTACTTGAGGCGAAAGGGTATTGGAGATACATTTAGTGATTTTCTAAGAAGTAAGAATAAGATTTTTTCAATAATCGGAGAATCTGGATTCGGTAAGACCAATGCAATTTGTGATTTAGCCTTAGAATATAGTAATATTTACCCCATTTTGTTTATTAATGGAGCTACTATTTTAGATGGAATTCTTGAACAAATCGCCTTTGAATTTAATTGGGAATTTGAATTTGCGAAGTCTGGAATCGGCATAATCAAAAGGATAATTGATATTCTTTCTCAACACGATGTTGATTTGATAATATTCATTGACGCCATAGACGAAGCGCCCCAAAAGAACTTTGCTTTGAGTCTTGATAATTTTGTTAAGCATTTACCTGAAAACAAAATCAAAATCTGTTTAACTTGCAAGGAATCATTATGGCATAAATTCCTTTCAATTTCAGGAAATCCATCATTTGTTAATGGGTGTCTATTTTCAAAGAATAGAAAAAAAGAACTGTATAGTTTTAAGATGGAACTCTTTTCAGATGATGAACTAGAAAAAGTCATTAAAAAATATCGAGAATTTTATGACTTGCCTAAAATTGAAGGTCATGCCAAAAGTTTGTGTAAAAACCCTATAATGTTAAGAGTCATATCTGAAGTTTATAAGTCAAAAGAAAAAATAGCAGAGAGAATTATTGAGCCCGCTATTTTGACGGCTTATTTAGCTAAAAAAATGGAGAAAAGTGAAACTCCCCAAGAAGATATGCGTTTTTTGTCGTTTTTTGGGAAGAGCTTGTTTGATAACAACAGAGAATCATTTTACGAAGATGAAATACCTGAGATGTTATCGATACCTGAATATCTGGTATCCTTTAGCATGATTAGCAGAATAACAGACGAACTCGGAAGACATGCGTTAGTTTTTCAATATGATTACATTAGAGATTTCATTATATGTTTCCATTCTATAAAACTGGATGAATTAAGAGAAGAACAGTTAGTGGAATTGGTCTCAAAAAAAATCCACGAAAACCTTCCGAGAAATGTTTTTCGTTATTTTGAAAGTATTTCTGAAGAAACAAAAAAAGGAATTTTACGAAAAGAATTTTCTAAGTATAACTTTCAAAGAGCAAATACGTTCGTCGACCAATATCAAAAGATTTTGGATGCCCAATACAATGTTATTAGAAACCGATTTTACCCTTACACAAAAGCGGATATTGGACTTCTGGTGTTCTATCATTTTGACCCTTATCTCAGCCCCCGATACGGCTTCAGGAAGTTATCTGAAGGTGAATATAAGGTCATTTGGGTTGAGAAAGAAGATTGGTATCAAGAAACCTCAAAAAAAGAAATGTGGCAAATAGCTCGGAAATATGGGATTGAAACAATTTTTAGCTCATCTCCTGATTTCACTAATGCTGACCCGTTAGAAGATGCTAAAAAAAGAATCATTGAACAATTAAAAGTGTTAATAGAACAGCGGTGTTTAGATGAGTCTCAAAACATCGCGTTATCGATAGAATACATTCTCGACATGATGCGTAAATATCACAACACATTCGACTTGCCAGAATTTGAACCTAATTTCTGGAACAAAGCCCTTCCAATATCAATTGAACATTTGTCACGAAAAACTGAACAAATGCGTTCTCAACTTCCACAACTACCTCTTGATTTCTTGGAACTCTTATTGCGCCTTAATATTGTAAAGAAGAAGCAACAAACTATAGAAAAAACTCTTCTACCTTTTCCTTCGGATTGTAGAATTCCTAGGATTGGCGCTTGGTTATATAATAAATATACTGAAGAAGAGCTTATTGATTATCTCGATACATTTTTTCATCTCGTATATGAAGAATACAAAATATTAGTTGATTACAATTTTCCAGTTCTTAAGAAACATATGAATACATACAATAAGTTACCCGGAAAAATCATTGGGGAGCTTGAGAAAAAAGGTGATGAATTTCGGGGGTTAACATATTGCCATATTCCCGGAGAAGATGAATTAACAGTTGAGATTATTATTAAAAGTGAAAAATCGATATTTGATTCAAGTTCAATGATTGTTGAAACTTCATTAGGAAAAATAAAACTTAATAGATTCACTTCTTCAGTCATGTTCCGTTTCTTTGATAGTGATAGTGGAAAGGACAACATTATTCAAAAACGTGTATATCAACTTGTTTATGATGACTTGAAAGAAATTTTTCATTGGTAAAAAGGCTGTCAAACCATTTGACAAGATAGAAAAACCTCTGCTCCTATTTTTGATTTGTTTTAGTTAAATAATTTTTTCCATCTCTATGTGGGTTAAATTCTCAATCAAAAAAGGGGGATTTTCTGCGGGTGATATCACCACATATTAAGGGAATGGCTGTTTCCTTAATTGTTTTGGGTTTGGGTTAAAATTTAACCCCCCGCACACGATTTTTGGATTCTTATTTTGGAGTTTCCCTTAAGGTCGAAAGTATCTCTTTTTTGACCAAAGTTAAATCTGCCAATTCATGTTCCCAAAAGCGCTTTACTTTCCATCCTGTTTTTTTCAAGCGCTCGTTTTTTGCGTTGTCTCGTTCTATGTTTTTCTTGAGTTTGGGTATCCAATAATCTTGATTGGATTTAGGAATGTGTGAATGAAGAGGGCAACTATGCCAAAAACAGCCATCTACAAAGATTGCTAGCTTTTTTGAAGGAAATGCAACGTCAATTTTTTCTTTCCCAAAGTGGATTCTATACCTAAGCCCCTCTGCCCATAAAGCTCTTCGTAGGGCAAGTTCAGGTTTTGTGTTTTTTGATCTAATTGCAGACATTATTTTTGAGCGTTTTTGTTTAGAAACGCGATCCACCATTTTAGCTCTAAATATTAATAATGGATGGAGCAAATATTAGCCTATGTGCCCAAATGTTCTTAGCGCAATAAAGAATATTGCGGATTTCAAGAGTAACGATCTAAAAGGCTATTCTTCGACGTATCTTATCCGCATCAATGCAATTGGAGAACAATTAGAATTCTATGTAAAAGATGCATTATGTGATTCCTTTAAGCTAGCTCATCAAGAAAAAGAGGCAAAATATAGAGATATGCTTTCTCTTTTGGGAAATCAAAACAATCCTCCAGATGTAATAATTCGTGGTGGAGACGCATATGAAATAAAGAAAATACAAAGCCTGAAATCGTCTATTGCTCTCAATAGTTCTTCGCCTAAAGATCGGTTGCACCGTGACGATTCTCGCATTACTGAAGCCTGTAGAAATTGCGAAGGAGGTAACTGGCAAACAAAAGATGTTTTTTATGTTGTGGGTTCTGTGCAAAAAAGCGAGATAAAATATCTCTTTTTTGTCCATGGTCTTTGCTATTCTGCACAAAGAGAAGTTTACCAACGGATTTCCAGGCAACTAAAGCAAGGCATTGAAGGAAGCATAAGGGCAGGTGGAATAGAAGGTAGCGGTAGAACCGTAGAATTAGGGAGAATAAACAGAGTAGATCCACTTGGAATAACAAACCTCCGAATTCGGGGCATGTGGATGATAGAAAACCCAATTAAAGTATTCTCATACCTATACAATTTTGATAAAAGAAAAAACTTCTCGCTAATTGCATTAATGTTGAAAAGTAAATTTGAATCGTTCCCAAAAGAGGATATTGAAGCAATAATACAAGATGGTAGAATTGATTCAAAAGATGTAATGCTTAAGAACCCAAACAATCCCGCTGAGACGCTAAATGCTAAATTGATTTCCCTGTCGTGGTAGCTTATGGACATTGTATCCCTGTTTTCTGGTGCAGGTGGTCTAGATCTTGGTTTTACACGGGCAGGATTTAAGCTCAAATATGCTAATGACAATGATAAGGTTGTATGGGAAACCTTTGAGAAAAATCATGCAATAAAAATTGATAAACGTTCGCTATTCGACATTGAATCTGATGAAATACCCAATGCTGATGGCATAGTTGGAGGACCTCCCTGCCAGAGTTGGAGCCTTGCTGGAGCAATGCGCGGGATAAATGATAAACGAGGTCAGTTGTTTTATGAATACATACGCGTTTTGAAAGATAAACAACCAAAGTTCTTTTTGGCAGAAAATGTTCCGGGAATTGTTTCACGCACTCACATCACCGAGTTTGAAACTATAATTTCAAAACTTTCGAGTTTAGGCTACAATGTTACATACAATGTTGTTGACGCGAGAAATTACGGAGTTCCGCAAGAAAGGCGGAGAGTGATAATTGTTGGCTATAGACAAGATTTAGGATTTAGATTCGCTTTTCCACAACCAACTCATACTAAATCGGGGACAAAAACTCTGGATGGAAAAAATATGCAAAAATGGGTAACTTTGAGTGAAGCTATAGGAGATCTTCCGGAGCCTATTCCTGCTAAAAAAAAGAACAGAACAAATGGTGAATTAAGCGTTTCTAATAATGAGTATTTGACCGGTGGTTTCTCATCAATCTACATGTCAAGGAATAGGCGGAAGCTATGGAATGATCAATCATACACAATTCAAGCAGGTGGAAGGCACGCTCCTCTACATCCTTCTTCAGCTGAGATGATTAAACTCGAGAAAGACAAATGGGATTTCAAAACAGCTAACCCATTTTATAGGAGGCTTTCAGTGAGAGAATGCGCGAGGATTCAAACTTTTCCAGACGATTTTATTTTTTATTATAAAAGTGTGGGAGATGGCTATAAGATGGTTGGAAATGCTGTTCCTGTAAGATTAGCCGAATCACTTGCAATGAAAATTAGGTCTGACTTGACAAAAACGTCAAACATCAAATGATAAAACCGGAAAATGGCGCGTTTCCAAGGCACCAACATTGTGACTAAATAGAAAGCATAATAGAAGGGCATTTTAAGGATAAACACATAAACCAATGGTGTAACACCGTTATTTTACATCGTAGTTTTCATGTGAAAGATGCGACATCTTTTAATAAACGAGACGTATGCGTGCTAAAAAATGATAAAAGGTGTGGAAACGAAGATAGTTAGTCCGTTAATCTGTTGCGAATTGAGGTTGTTATTTTGTCTTTGGTTCTTGCACAAAAGTTGTGTGACTTTGCTTCTTGTTATGATTTAGCTCACAAGATTTGGATGAGCGGACTTGGTTTAGATGAAAGAGAACTTGTAAATGACGCGTATGGTGCAATGATTTTCTATACTGCGTATGTTCATGAAAGGCAGGGCAGCAATCCTCGTTTTCCTTTGTATCATCGTGAAGCTCTGAGAAAAGGTCTAGATGGTAAACAGTTTGATTATGTGCTTTTGTCAGATGTTAACTTTCCAAAAAGAGTATGGAAGTATTTCCTTTCTTTTGCTAAACCTAAACCAAACGAAAAAATAACTGCTGGAGTTGTCTATCAAATTTTGGATAAAATGCGAGAGGAGCATCAACCAAATCTAATTTCTTTGTTGTGGTCTAAATCGATCTTGAGTGCATTCAACTGGCTAAGATCAGTCAGAGGAATAGGACCAAAATTGGCAGCTTTTTTTCTTAGAGACATCTGGAGTTTTATTGGGGCGTGGGAAAATACACCGAAAGATAATCTGTTCTGTTTACAGCCAATAGACAGATGGATTATATTTTGGTCAGAAAAATGTTGGTCAGACGCTCATTGGGCAACAAACACAAAGCTCCAAACCGACAGCGCTAAGATTAGATTTGCTAAAAAATTAACCTCGGAGTGTCTTAGGTTGGAAATTAATCCTGTTTCCTTCAATAAAGGGGCTTGGTTTGTTGGAAGTCATTTTGAGCAAATATCTCGCTTTTGTAATATTCCTGAAGAGATGCAGATCGATATGTCGCAGTGTGTTTTGCCTTTTTCAGCACAGAAAGTCTTTGAGGGGATTAAAGAGTTAAATAAATGTGACAAACACCATAAGATTTTTCCCGTATAGAATAATTTCTTGGTCATCAAAGAAAGGTTTAGTTGATGAGTGCACATCAATTTTTGTTACTGTTTAGTTAGTTCATGTTTAGAATATCTTAAGGTAAGTTTAGACCATCAAACAAAATAGTAGCCTCTTCGTGAAAAGCTTCCCAGAGATAGATTTTATATAGAAACAGCATGAACCATCAGGGGTTAAAAAATGTCAAGTGCTAAATTTAGAAACACGTATAGCGAACTTCAATTTCTTTTCGACGATTTGAGTTCTCATCTTTCTAAGATACAAGGATTCACTCAAGAAGAATTAGGGGATTATCGTTCTCAACTCTTCCAATATAAGTTAGCATTTACTTCAAAATTTGCTAGTCTAGAAATAATGCATCATTATACCTTGGACAGGTGCAAGGTATTACCAAAAACTCTTGAGAATGAAAAAAAGATAAGGATTGTTTTAACGGAGACAACACTTAACATTAATGAGGTTGAAGCTTTTTTTGAAGCTTATCTTAATGCCTTTTATTCCCTTCTTCAAGTTCTAGCAAAATTCACTCCATTTTTTTATAAAAAAGAATTTCCTAATATTCAAATAATCGACGAAAATTTTGGAAAACAAATTGAATTCTTTAGAATAAACAAAGACGTTCCTGATGAAAAATTCTCCAAATATGTAGAAAATGAACTCTATCCATGGTATAAAACCTTAAAAGAATATCGTCATGCAATTACCCATAGGGCAGCTATTTTTGTTGGATTTGAACAGGATGACAGTATAGTCTTCTTAAAACCTCCTGAAGAGGATGAAACAAATTTTTGGTTTAAGAAAAATAAGCCCTCGGTTAGAATGGTGAATTATGTTAAAGAAACTTTTCAAAACTTGTTCAAGTTCCTAGAATTCTATGTGAATCATTTTAGACCAAAAATCGAGATGAGTAAGCGCACAAAATTAATAAAAAAAGCACTAGATTCACAGGCATCTAAACCAGTTGGTTAGAACATATGGGATAGCCTCTTCGTGAAAAGCTTCCAGAAACTTTGAGTTATTGAAAACTTACACAAAAATATAATTGGTTAATGTGCCGTGAAGGTTTTACGGGACGATTTAAGGAAAAAATTGGAAGTTTATTGAAAATGAACATTCAGTAATGAGTCATGAAAGTTCTTATATTCTTGGTGGCTGATAAAACTTTGAATTGTAATCTCAGGTGATTTGGACTTATGAGAAAATGTCCTTCTTGTGGTGCTAAATCAATTTTTGGAATATGGAATACACAATGCTGTTACTGCGGTAAGATTGTCTGCGTGAAATGTGTGCCCCATGGACACGGTAATTTGTCGTATAAAGCTTTTTTGAGGGGGAAAAAAATATAGACGCGGTTTATGAGCGTGGAGGATTCTGTTCAAAAAAATGTTCTGAACTATTCTGGGATAAAGTGTTGTCTTTTCCAGCAGAGAATTATATCGAAACTGATGTTTCAAATTTCGATAAAAACTGGGTTACGTATTGGAATGAATCGATTCTCGCGGCATTAACTGAGAGCCAAGGAGTGCAGGTTGAAAAGATTAGGAATGCAGCTAATATTCATACTGAAAAGTTTGCGGGTTACCCCTGGGTTGATTCTTCGAATAGACCCTTGGGTCAAGTCAATAAATCCAAATTGAACGCAAGACTGGCTCTCGCACAGAATCTGATAAGATGTGGACGGGATTTAGATGCAGCCAGTATATTTGAAAAACTAAAAATATACGACAAAGCAAGAGAGTTACGTAAGAAAGATAAACACATAGTCATCAAAAGAACCAATATTTCCGTTAATCTAAATTCACTACTGCAGCAGTTCAAATCCAGTGGAATAGTTGCAGTTTATCGATGCCCACATTGTAACGCAAATCTCAAAGTAGGAAAAAACACAAATATTGAATCTCTACGGAAATGTGAACACTGTAGTTCAGAAGTAGAAACCATGGATTTAACAGATTTCCTGGAAAAAGCTCTTGAATAACAAAATGGAAAACAACACTACATGGGAGAAATTTCACTCGGTTAAAGGATCTAAATCTGATTGATTTAAAATTCATTTTTAACTTCGGGAATTTTTTTTTACCATTCAATGTCCTTTTCCGCGATTTTGCTCCAGCATTTTCTACATATGGGTAGGCGATTGTTTTTGTAATAGATATAGACTTCAATGTTCGTGTTTTTGCATTTTCCCTTCCAAGGATTTTTGCAGTTTTCAATTGTTTTGGTTAAGGTTGTCATTGCAAATTCAAATCTTTTAATGATCAAATAGCATTTAAAATCCTTGACGCAACGACATCATAGTGAGTGGAGAGAGAACGGTGAAAGTAAAGAACAAGTTCAAGCAATACTCAAAAAGTGTTATGACATCTTTCTACGGGTCATTCTAATTCAGCTTAATTTTCACACGTCAAAACAGGATGATGTTTGGGTTTGGGGTTAAAATTTAGCCCCTGAAAAAGGGGTAGTTTGTGGTGATGTCTCCGCAGTTTTTGTAAGTTCTCAGTCACTAAACTATTCACCATAACCTGAAGTTGACGGTTTAGTTAAGGCAACATTCATTTTTTATAGTTCTTATTAAGAAAATTCAATAATGTAA
>SDBT01001970.1_pt1 | contig 36840 bp, 34 predicted proteins | sample 2277101 | NCBI WGS metagenome assembly SDBT01 (sample SAMN10404973, study PRJNA504765) | marine sediment metagenome | isolation source: marine sediment core GS10_PC15, 103 cmbsf | place: Arctic Ocean: Southern Knipovich Ridge | collected 2010 | reverse complement strand
AGCTTTTACGGCTTCCATCGCGCCGATAGCCATGCCGTCCTGGGTCCAGTAGCCGTCCAGGTCAGGATATGCAGCCAAGAAGTCTGCCATCACCTGCTGACCGGTTGCTTCGTCCCAGCTGCCTGTTTCACTGGCGAGCACGTTGATACCCGGGTAGTCTTCAAATACTTCATAGACACCGGACATGCGGTATTCGTTGGCGGGGTGACCGATGAAGCCTTCGATCAATACAACGTCGCCTTCTTGCAGTTGCTCGGCGAACCATGCGGCGCTGGTCTTGGCCCATTCTTTCTGGTCATGGCCTACATTGACCACACCGGCGGCCTCAATTTCTTGGTCGATGGAAATGACGATGATGCCCGCTTCGACGGCCTCTTCCAGGATCTGGTTCAAGGCTACTGCGTCACCGGGGTTGACCAAAATAGCGTCGACGCCCTGGTTCATCAGGTTTTCGATCTGCTGAAGCTGACCAGCAATATCGGTGTTCTCACTCTCGATCACCAATTCATTGGTCAAACCCAATGCTAAATACTCCTCATTGGTTGTTTCAAGATCATCGATCATCTGGGTGCGGTATTCGCTGGTGATGAAGGGGTTGGAAATACCAATGGTGTATTTCCCACCTTCAACAGCCGGTTCTTCGGCTGCTGGTTCTTCAATTGTAGGTTCTTCGACTGCTGGTTCTTCCGTTGCAGGTTCAGGGGATGCGCAGGCGGCAAGCAAGCTGACGAACAGCATCAAAGCAACCAACAGCCCCAGGGATTTTTGTAACTTCTTCATTCAATTCTCCTTATAGTTAGTTTTTATACTTTTGTAGAATCGGATATACTTAGGCCGTACTTGTGTGAATTTTCCGATAACCACCTCCTCTTCATTTGATTCGGATTTGCTATAGCTGTACTTTAGTAAATTTCCAAACCACCTCCTCTTTAATTTGTGTACGTAATTAGCAGATTTTATCATAGATAATACTGTTCATTTTTCTGCCACAGCAAATACTTAACAATTGGTTGTGTTTAGATATTAAGTGTTGTTTTTTGATTTTAATTGAAGCTTGGGTTTGGTATTTACTCATTGTTCTCAAGACCAAATTTTTCAACCGCGTTTTCATATAGTTCAGCCGTTTTACCGGTTCCGGTGCGGGTCACGCCGATCTCTCGTAACTTCAAGACAATTTCTAAAGAACCAGAGTTACCGGCTGCTTTTACTTGAACTTCGGGGGCGGAATGTTCTCGCATGAGTTTCAAGTCGTGCATCGTAGCGCCCTGGTAACTGTATTTTCCATCCGGTCCTTTTATGTAGTTGTAACCAGTAGATGTTTTTACAAAGTCCACGCTGTGTTTACTGCAAAGCTCACAAAGTTTTATCTTGTAGTGATCATCTGGTAACAGGTCATTTTCAAAGATCACCTTGAGCGCTGCACCGGCATTTTTTGTTATTTTCCTGATCGTTTCAATTTCGTTGTCAATATAGTCCCAATCCTCACTTAACACCTTGCCGATATTAACGACCATATCGACTTCAACCGCGCCATCTGCGATAACCTGCTCTGTTTCGGTTGCCTTGATCGCTATGCTGCTGTTGCCATGCGGGAAGCCAATCACCGCACCAACCAGCACGTCTGTGTTTTTTAAGTATTCGGCGGCCTGGTGCACATGGTAGGGCTTTACGCATACAGAAGCGGTGTGGTATTGAGCAGCCACAGCGCAGCCTTCCTTCAATTGTTCATCGGTTAGAGACGGGCTTAACAGGGAGTGGTCAACCATTTTCAGTATTTTTTGTACATTGTTCACGTTTTGTTCTCCGTGGCTCAGGCGATTTTTACAACTTTGCCAGTTTTTGACGATTCAAGGCAAGCCAATACGGTTTCTAAGGCTTTATAACCTTCAGTTCCTGGAATGACCGGTTCAGTATCATTGATGATGCAATCTGCAAAGGCATCAATGATACCTGATTTAACCTGCTCGACGTTACTAGATTTTTTGCCCGTCTTGTGATACTCAGCTTTTTCATGATCGTAATCAACAATTAAGGAATAGTCGGGATGGGCATAAAGCTGTAATACGCCCTTTTCGCAATAGAAGGTGCTGCTGTTGTCTTCCTTCTGATAGGTCCAGCTGACGATCACTGTGCCGGTTGCACCCTTTTGGGTCCTCAATATGCAGGTGGCGTTATCTTCAACATCGATCAGTTCGCCATCCGGGTAGGTCTTATTGAGCGTATCTGCAAAAGCGGACACCTCTATATAATCGTCTTCCATAATCCAGTGCAGCAGGTCCAATTTATGGATTGCCAGGTCTCCAAGGCAGCCCATAGCGGTAATTCTCTTTTTGAAGAACCAGGTATTCTCACCATCAATAGCCCAATATTCACAACCTGGGTGACCAAATACAGAGCGGAAGGTTAGTACCTTGCCCAATTTTCCAGATTGGATGATCTCCTTCGCTTTTTGGTTGGCGACTTCCAGGCGCTGATTATGGGCAATCATCAATTTCCTGCCGGTCTTTTTAGCCGTATCAATCATTTTCTGGGCGTCATCAAGATTGGTTGCCATTGGCTTCTCGCACAGCACATCTTTACCGGCTTGCAGCGCAGCAATGGTCATCTCTGCATGAGTTGTATTGGTGGCAGCAACGATCACGGCATCCAGTTCTCTGTCTGCAATTAAATCTTTATAGTCTGTGTATGCTTTGCAGTTATATTGAACTGCCATTTCTTCAGCTCTTTCTCTAACAATGTCGCAAACCGCGTTGACTTCAGTATGTTCATTGTCACGCGTTTCAGGGAGATGTCTGTATCGCACGATACTTCCAGCGCCGATGATGCCGATCTTGATAGTCATCGCTCAATCCTCCTTTTGGGCGATTATGCCCACCACAATTCTGGTTGTTCCTCGGTAAAAATGATATCGCTTAAAAAATTGATCGCTTTGGTGAGCCCTTCTTCCCTGGAAGCGAGCGGGTCTTCATGCTCAATGCTGATGGCGCCATCATATCCGACCAGTCGCAAATTGCGGATGATGTCCTTCCAGACCAGGGCATCGTGACCATAACCGACCGAATGGTGGTTCCATGAGCGATTCAACCCTTCTTTGAAGTGTTTCGTATCCAGTATGCCGTTCTTGGCTGTATTGATGGTGTCAATGCGTGTGTCTTTGGCATGAAAGTGGAAGATGGTTTCATGCAGTTCACGGATGACCGCTTCCGGCTGCGCTTGCTGCCAGAACATATGGCTCAGGTCAAGATTGATGCCAATATTGTCACTCTCGATGCCGTTTCGCAGTCGCCAGAATGTTTCCGGGTTGTAGACGCAGAATCCGGCAATCGGTTCAATTGCTACTTTTACGCCATGGTCGGCGGCATATTTTATGGCCTTTTTCCAATAAGGAATCAGCACATCGTTCCATTGGTAGTCCAGGATGGTGTGCCAGATTTCTGACGGCCATAGGCAGGTCACCCAATTCTGGGATTTGTCTTCTGGCGATCCGCCGGGGCAGCCCGCAAAGGTGATAACGGTGTCGACCCCTATCTTTTCTGCCAACTGTACGCCTTTCTCCCATTCTAAATGGAATTTTTCGGCGATGTCTTTTTGAGGATGCACCGGATTTCCCGAGCAGTTGAGTGCACTGATCTTGACTTGATATTTCTCCAACAGCGCCATAAATTCTTTTAGCGCATTGTCATTATTCAGCAGGATATCAGGGTCAGCGTGGGCAATGCCCGAATACCCACCGGCGCCCAGTTCCACTGTGTGGATGCCCTTGGCGGTCAGATACTTCAATGTGTCTTCAAGGCTCCAATCTGAAAACAATACTGTATATACGCCAAGTCTCATTTTTCACTCCTTTAATAGTTTACTTTTATTAAGGTTAGGGTCTGCTATTGAGAATATCAGTATTTCTGCTCAATACTGAATTCATATTTATCCGCCTTGTAATAACTGGTGGAAGCCTCGATAGGCTCATTATTATCAAGGTATGCAGTCGTATGAACCAACAGCAAGGGGGCAGTCCCAGAAATTTTCAATAAGGATTTGTGCCATTCATCAGCCAGCACGGCACTGACCACGTGGTCAATCCTGGTGATTAACAATCGGTATTTTGTTAGCAGCAAGCTGTACAGTGATTCATTTTCGAAATCCTCATCACCTAACTCCAGACACGCGTCGGTGATGATGGTTGTATACTGCACGCCAATGGGGGTATCATCCCCAAAACGGAGGCGGATCAACTCTAAGGAATCGCTCCCAATTTTGCTGTGCAGGGAAGAGGGAGAAGTTTCATCTATTTGTCCTCTATTAATACGCAATACTTCGGAATGCGGGGTTAACCCCATTTCGTTCCTCTGTTTAGCAAAACTGCGATCCAAGAAGAATTTCAGGCGGTTTTGACCCGCCAAAACGACAGTGCCGCGCCCCTGTGTTCGTTCCAGCAAATTTTCATTCACCAAGGGTGTAATGGCTTCACGGAGAGTTTGGCGACCAACATGATAAGCTTCGCTGAGTATTTTTTCAGTGGGGAGCATATCGCCAGGCTGGAGTTTACCCGATTGCAGCAGGGTCAATAGATCCATATGCACCTGTCGATAAAGCGGGATGGGGCTATTTTCATCTACAGGTTTGATGCCGATATCTTCAACGCTTTTTTGTCTGAATTCCAATCCGCTCTCCAAATACTTCATACAATCTTGAAGTGGAATTACTTAATTAAACATCCGTATCTATATTATAATAATGGGTATTTCATCCTTTGTCAAGCTAAAATAACTAAAATTAGCGGCATATATCCGTATCTATAGAGTAATTCATAAAAAATGTACTAATTTGACCGGACAAATAATTATAAATATATGCTATCTATAACTGATTTGGATCGCAACAAAACCAAATAAAACGTTTTTCAGGGTAAACTATAAAAGTGGAGCACTTCAGATGGAAAAATATATACTGGGTGTAGAAATCGGGGGTACCAAGCTTCAATTAGCGATCAGTTCCCGTAATGGTGAAATTCTGAATGATTATCAAGGAAGAGTGAATGTCAATGCGGGCGCTCCAGGCATCCGAGAATGGCTTGAAGACCATATACCGGCGATGTTTGCCAGAGCTAATGACCTGAATGGGGAATTGGTTGCGCTGGGCTGTGGATTTGGCGGTCCGATCGATACTGCAAAGGGCGAGGTTTTGAAATCGGTGCAGATACCCGGCTGGAGCGGCTTTCCGCTAAAAGCATGGTTTGAGGAGAAGTACAACTTGCCAACCGTCATCGCCAATGATTCGAATGCAGCCACCTGGGGGGAATATAACAATGGCAGCGGCATTGGTAGTCGATATTTCTTTTATACCAATATAGGCAGCGGTGTAGGTGGCGGCATTGTCATTGATGGGCAGTTGTATGATGGTCAAGGATATGGCGCTGGAGAATTTGGACAAACTTATGTGCCGGATTGGACCCATGACCATCCGGGCAAGCCCGAAAAAATAGAAAACCTGTGTTCGGGTTGGGCGATTGAAGAACGTTTGCGAAAAACAAAATACGTCCCCCCAGACTCTGTGCTGATGGAGTTGGCCGGGGGGGATGCTCAGGCTATCGATGTCCGCAAGCTGGTGGAGGCGGCACACGCCGGTGATGAATTCGCATTAAAAGAGATCGATCAGATTGCTTATTCAATGGGTTTGGGACTCGCGAATATGCTTTGCTTAGTGAATGTTGAAGTGATTGCAATTGGTGGCGGAGTATCGAATATGGGAGATCTGTTGATCAATCCGATCAGAAAATATGTGCGGAAATATGAATTCATAAGCAGCCATAACAAATATAAGATCGGTAAGTGTGAATTGGGAGACTCGATCGTCATGGTTGGCGCTATATTGATTGCTAGAGATACACTCAACCTTTGATTGCTTTCGCTGAATTGCTCGATGCCGTACTTAACAACTATTACAAACAGATAGATTTGCGATAATATTGGTGCTGCCAGGGGGATTTAGCAAGACTATTTTGCAGAATACAAATTATCAGGGGGATATCATTTGGTATGAAGTATTTACATACTACGGGAGAATATCGGGTAAAATTGGAAAGGTCTCTAAATTCTATGCTGCTGAAGATTATTGTCAGTACGGGGTAGCCTTGTTCGAATTATCCATAATTCTTGTGGGCTGTTCCAAGCTGTGGAAGATAATGGGTCGCAATATCTAATCGGATCAGAGGTAGCTCTGGAACATGTATAGCGCAGAAAATTTTGAGATAAATGAGCGTGAATGGTCTACATTTGCGTTCGCAAAGTCCCTGATCGTGGTGTTCACTAGAGATTCAAAGCTCGTCCTCATCTCAATTTATGGACGTCAGCGCGGTTTCGGATATTAGTTTCAAAGGAATTTCTATTGTTTAGGAGTATCCCATGAGCAAAAAAGTAAAAGTTGGTCTGATCGGTGCGGGGTTTGTTAGTGATATCCACTATGCTGCTTTCAAAGAGTGGGTGCATAACGCCGAAGTGGTTGCCGTGGCAAGTCCAAATAATGCTGAATTTTTTGCTGAAGAACGCGGCATTCCTGATGCTTATCACGACCACTGCGAAATGTTGAAAGACAAAGATATCGATGTTGTCGTTGTAGGGATTCCCAACGACCTGCATTGCCAGGTGACTGTAGATGCTGCCAAAGCTGGAAAACATGTCATTATTGAAAAACCGCTCTGTGTCACCCTGGAAGAGGCTGATGAGATGATCGAGACCTGCAATCAGGCTGGGGTTCTCTTGATGTACGCCGAGGAGTTGCTCTTCGCGCCTAAGTATGTTAGAGCGAAGACTCTCATCGACGAGGGGGCCATTGGGGAGCCGTTCCTCGCCAAACAGTCTGAGGAGCACCCTGGACCACACATGCCCTGGTTTTGGGATGTAAATCGCTCTGGCGGCGGCGTAATGATGGATATGGGCTGTCACTCCATCGAGTACACTCGCTGGGTGTTAGGCAAGCCCAAAGTCAAAAGCGTCACTGCTTTCATGGATACATATATCCATCATGGTCGCACTGAAGGTGAAGATCATTCTTATACTATCGTCGAATATGAGGGTAGAAAAGTCGCTATGTTGGAAAATAGTTGGGCCAAAGGTGGCGGCGTTGATGATCGCTGCGAGATTTATGGGGTGAAAGGTCACACTCGCGCGGATCTCTTGCGTGGTAGTTCACTGCTCACTTACTCCGAAGAAGGCTATGGTTATGCTGTAGAAAAATCCGGGGCTACAAAAGGCTATACTTTCACAATGTTCGAAGAGATTTGGAACTACGGCTTCCCCCAGGAAATGCAGCATTTCATCAAGTGTGTGCTCGGTAAGGAAACTTGTATGGAAACCGGCAAGGACGGACGAGAGGTATTGAAAATCATTTATGCTGCCTACCAGTCAGCCGGGGAGGGGCGCAAAATTATCTTTCCATATGACCCGCCATCGGCAGCAAAACCAATCGATTTATGGAAACAAAGAAACTAGCATAATGACAACCGCACTAAATAGTAAGACGATTACGTATGAACAACTCGCCAAGGTGATAGACCATTCTCTACTCAAACCCGAATTAATCGAAGCAGATATTATTGACGGGTGCAAACTGGCCCACCGTTACCATGTTGCGACGGTTTGTGTCAAACCTTGCCATGTCAAGCTGGCTGCTGTAGCGCTCAAAGATTCGGATGTGTTGGTCAGCACGGTTGTGGGATTCCCGCATGGGAGCAACCTGACTGCTGTCAAGGTGGTTGAGGCTGAATTGGCCATGGATGAGGGTGCAAAGGAACTGGATATGGTGCTCAATATCGGCCAATTGCGTTCTGGAAAATATGATTATGTGCGTGATGATGTGAAAGCAGTTTGTGATGTTGCTCACGAACGTGAGGTAAAAGTAAAAGTTATCCTTGAGAATGCTTATCTCACCGATGAAGAAAAAGTGACTGCTTGTAAATTGTGTGAAGAAGCCGGGGCTGATTGGGTAAAAACTTCCACGGGTTTCGCACCAAGCGGGGCAACGATTGATGATCTGCGCCTGATGCGGGCCAATGTCAGCGAAAATGTACAGGTGAAGGCTGCCGGTGGGGTTCGTACACTACCCGCATTGCTTGAAGTCATCGATGCAGGTGTCACACGCTGTGGTGCTACCGCCACCGCTGTGATCCTGGATTCGTTCAAAAATCAGCAAAGCGGCCAGGCGATAGAACCCCCACATGACTCGGATCCCGGAGCTTACTAACCTTTACTTGCAAAAATATCCCTCAGCTATGTTTTTTCAAGGAGTATTGAATGATCGATAAAAATTCTCTCAATGTTGGCATTGTCGGCACCGGGTTCATCGGTCCAACCCATCTGGAGGCGTTGCGTCGTAATAATGTGCGGGTGATCGGTTTGGTGGAGGCGACAGCAGAATTGGCAACAGAGAAAGCCGCAGAATTGGGCATCACGAAAGCCTATCCATCTTATGAAAAGATGCTGGCTGATCCAAATATTCACGTGATTCATCTGGCAACCCCCAACTACTTACACTACCCACATGCCAAAGCTGCTCTGGAGGCCGGGAAGCATGTCGTTTGTGAGAAGCCCCTGGCGATGAACAGCCAGGAATCCGCCGATCTGGTCAAAATTGCGCGGACGACAGAGCTGGTCAATGTAATTAACTTCAATATCCGCTTCTACCCGATGGTACAGCAAGCCCGCCATATGGTTCAAAACGGTGATTTGGGCGATATTTTCCTCTTGCAAGGCTCATATCAACAGGATTGGCTGCTGCTGCCTACAGATTGGAATTGGCGGCTGGAGCCTGAGCTAGGTGGTACGCTGCGCGCCATTGGGGATATTGGTTCCCACTGGTTGGATCTGATGACCTTTATCACTGGTCTGAAAATAAAAGAAGTTTACGCCGATTTCAAGACCATCCACCCAATTCGCAAGAAACCGCTCAAACCATTGGAAACGTTCACCGGAAAATTATTGCCCCCCGAAGATTACGAAGATAAACCCATCCAGACCGAAGATTACACCAGCGTGCTGCTGCATTACGAAAATGGTACCAGCGGAGTATTGACGGTTTCACAGGTCAGCTCTGGTCGCAAGAATCGCATTTTCTTTGAGATCAACGGCTCGCAATCCTCATTGGTTTGGGATGGGGAACGCCCCAACGAATTATGGATAGGGCATCGCTCAGAACCAAACCAGGTTTTGATGAAAGACCCCTCGCTACTCTCTCCAGAGGCGCGTACCACCGCTTCTTATCCTGGCGGTCACAATGAGGGCTTCCCAGATACGTTCAAGCAACTTTACAACAAAGTCTACAACTACATCATAGAAGGAGATTATTCTGCCCAGCCAGATTTCCCCACTTTTGCCGATGGGCACTACGAGCAGGTACTCTGTGAGGCCATCGAACGCAGCGCCAAAGAAGGTGAGTGGGTTGATGTCACCATCTGATTAATATTTTTGGAGGATAAATTATGAAACTTGGAATTTTCACTGCAGCATTTCCTGGCAAACCACTCGAAGAAGTAGCAGCCTGGTCTGCTGAAAATGGCTTTGAAACATTGGAAATCGCTTGTTGGCCGCTCGAAAAAGCCGCTCGCCGTTACGCCGGTATTACCACCATTGATGTGAACGATTTTGATCCCGCCCAAGCAAAAGAAGTCCATGCCATCTTGAAAGATTACGGGCTGTCAATCTCGTCTTTAGGTTACTACCCCAACCCCATGCACCCGGACCCCGCACATCGCGATGTTGTAATTAGGCATCTCAAGAAAGTCATCCTGGCAGCAGAACTGCTTGAAGTCCCTATCGTGGGAACTTTCGTGGGCAAGGATAAAGATAAAACTTTACCAGAAAATTTTGAAGCTTTTGCTGAGATCTGGCCGCCGATTGTAAAATTTGGTGCTGAGCACCAAATCAATATCGCCATCGAAAATTGTCCCATGATCTTCTTTTACGACGAATGGCCTGGTGGTAATAACCTCGCCAGTTCTCCTACAATTTGGAAGAAAATGTGGGAGATTATTCCCGATGATAACTTTGGCTTGAATCTTGACCCCTCGCACCTGATCTTGCAGATGATCGATTACCAACGCGTGGTCTACGAGTTCAGGGATAAGATTTTCCATGTCCACGCCAAGGACCTGGAGATTGACCATGAGGGTCTCTACCAAAACGGTATACTTTCTCAAGGGATGGGCTGGCAGATACCCCGCTTGCCCGGTTTAGGCGATATCGATTGGGGTAGATTCATATCTGCGCTTTACCGGGTTGGCTACGATTACGTCATCAGCATCGAACATGAGGACCGTGCTTTCGAAAAGACCGAAGACTTGATAAAGCGCGGTTTTTTATTGTCCCGTGATGTGCTGCGTCCTTACATAAAATAATATGAAGATAATAGGTTGTGATCTGGGTGGTACCAACCTGCGCGCCGGAATTGTCGATCTGGAAGGCGGGCGGGTATATCACCTGCGATCCACCCCAACCCTGGCGCGTGAAGGTCATGCTGCTGTGATGGCGCGCATGGGCGCGCTAATTGAGCAAGTCGTCAATGATGGTGGCTTGTCTAAAAAGGACGTGCGCTGCATTGGCATCGGTGTGCCGGGAGTGCTGGACCTTGAACGTGGGTTTACGCTCTTATTGCCTAATCTGCCAGGAACCTGGCCTGAGGTGCCTTTGAGAGACACGATTGCTGACTACACCGGGTTGCCAACGGCAATCATCAACGATGCGCGTGCAATCACTTATGGGGAATGGTGCTTTGGTGCTGGCAGAGGTGTCGATACGATGGCTTGCTTCGCGATTGGAACTGGCATTGGCGGTGGATTGGTCATCAATGGTCGCTTACACCTGGGTATTGGTGGTACAGGCGGCGAATTGGGACACCAGGTGATTGATTACAATGGTCCTACTTGCGGTTGCAGCAACCGCGGTTGTCTGGAAGCATATGCGTCTGGCTCAACGATTGCCGCTAATGGCATTAAAGCTGTCTGTCAGGGTCGCACCACTATCATTGGTGAGTTGGTAGATTACGATCTTAACAAAATCAATCCCGGCATTATTGCCCAGGCTGCCGCCCAAGGTGATGAAATAGCACAGCTCATCATCGAAGATGCTGGATTCTACATCGGTATCGCAGCTGCCAATGTCTGCGTTTCGATTGGACCGCGCAAGATCGTAATTGCCGGTGGTGTGTCCCAAATTGGTGAACCACTCCTGGCGCCAATCCGGCGCACACTCCGTGAGAGGGTAACGATAATGCCGGTGGAACAAGTCGAAGTCGTTCAAGCCCAACTAGGTGGAAACGCAGGGGTAATCGGTGCAGCAATGTGGGCAGTAGAAAGCATCAAATAATTATTAAAGACCCGAAGATTAGGGGAGGAACCAAAAAGGAATCAAGAATAATCATTAATCATACAAATGGTGTTTTTTCTGACTTGGATTTATGGGGAGCATCAATGTACGTGTTGGTGTAATCACCCCGCAAAGGGATATACCCAGCTTGCAAGCAACAGAATATGAAGTATTTGCATACTTCGAGCATGAACGATAACTATTGAAAAACAAAAGCGAGCACTTTGTAAAACAGAAAAAGTGTGCTCTCAAGAACGCTAAATGGACTCTTTTTATTGAAACCTTAGGTCTAAACACAGACGCCGATTTCTATCCCCTAAATTTAATTCAAGATGGGTTCACTCCCGTCAGGATCGCCTGAATTTCATATAAGAAAAATAACCTACTCACTGAAATAGGCAGGATATTAATTGGTTAGTAAAATAGCTTCGTATAGATAATCAGTTGATGATTGGATTGTATTCTTTAATAATTTGTATTAGTAATTGATGAATTTACAACTTATTCTGTGAGCGTGTGCTTGCAAGTGGTTGTATAATCGTTTATGATTCACCGTCGCCTCTTTTAATACAGACGGTGAAATAAGGTAAACAGTTTCAGCACATCTGTAATAAACTGACTGGATACATATCAAATAAATAATTAGGTTCCTATTTTTTTAATAGCATTCTCCTATGAAGATCAAACAATACATAACAATTGTAATCCTATTATTACTAGCAGGCTGCAGTAATAATACGGGAGTAGAAACCATTTCTGCTGCTATTGTCACTGACACACTTCCATCACCTGAGGTGATAACGACTTCAGTACCAGATGCAGAAACAACTGCAAAGGGATTTTTATATTCATGGAAGCAACGCGATTACCAGGAAATGTATAGAGCGCTCACCTTGGCATCAAAACAAGCGGTCTCAGAAGAACAATTTGTCCAACAATACACAGAACTGGCAAATGAAGTTGCGTTGAGTGAGCTAGATTACAATATAATTAATTCTGAAACAAGCACTGCTAACTCCCAAATTGAATACAAAACAAATTTACACAGCGCCATTATTGGGGACATTATTCGTGACTATTCAATGAATCTTGTTTTGGAAGGTGGACAATGGCGTATTCAATGGGACAATACCTTGATGCTGCCAGAATTAGCGGATGGTAATTATCTTAAAATGGATTATGATATTCCACCCCGTTCAACCATTTATGACCGCGATGGTGAACCCCTAGCGCTTCAGACAGAAGCAACTGCTATCGGTTTATATCCAGATTATATTGACCTAGAAGAGGATTTTGGAATCGTCACTTTACTTGCGCGGGTGACAGGTATACAGGCTGGTGTAATCCAGGAAATGATTGAGGAGGCTTTACCGGGTGCGTATCTACCAATGGGCGAAGTCGCGTCTGATGAGGATCCAGCGCGATTAAATATTTTATCGAGTTGGGGGGCTATCGTTGCTTCATCGTATAATTCACGATTTTATCCAGACAGGGGTGTTGGACCGCATGTTGTGGGATACGTCAGCTCGATTCAAGAAGATGAAATTGAAGAATACCGCAGCCAAGGATATCAAGGCAGCGAGCGAGTAGGACGTGAAGGAATCGAGAGATGGGGGAATTCGATTATAGGCGGGTCAAACGGTGGAGCTTTATTCGTGTTTGACAGCGATGGAAAACCAATAAAAGACATGGGTTCTGCGGTAAGTCAACCTGGACAGGATATTTATACAACTATCGATTATGACTTACAGAAAGCCGCACAGGAGGCAATTGCCGGTTTCCGTCGTGGTGCTGTAGTGGTCATAGAGCGTGACACAGGACGATTATTAGCGATGGCTTCTTCGCCGTCTTTTAATCCGAACGCATATGAGTTCGAAAATATCAACTGGAGCAACTTAATTTCGGAAATAACGAACAACCCGGATAACCCACATTTTAATCGAGCCGCTCAAGGTCAATACCCGTTGGGTTCTGTATTTAAAGTGATAACAATGGCTGCGGCTTTGGAAAGTGGTGTGTATACTCCTGATACTCTTTACGAATGTGGCTATGTATTTGATGAATTATTTGGTTTCCCAAGATATGACTGGACTTATGAACGTTTTCAAAACGATGGGGTGACGCGTCCTAGTGGTACCTTAACTCTGGTAAGAGGGTTGATTAGATCGTGCAATCCTTATTTCTGGCATATAGGTTTGGATCTTTATAAACGGGGTTTAACGACTGCAATCTCTGATATGGCGCGTGGATTTGGTTTAGGGAAAATTACAGGAATTGAGGTCATTGAAGAAGAATCTGGTCAGGTACCAGACCCACTAAGTGAAGTGGATGCCATAAATCTGGCAATAGGGCAGGGGGATTTACAGGTAACACCATTACAAGTAGCAAATTTTATGGCTGCAATAGGAAATGGGGGAACTTTATACCGTCCTCAGGTTGTTGAAAATATAGTGACACAAGATGGTAATGATACTTTCTTATTTGAACCAGAAGTAATCGGCGATCTACCTGTTTCACAAGTAAATCTTGAAGCGATCCAAGAGGGGATGGTAGGCGTTGTTTCAAGTGAAATTCCACCCGGCACAGCATTCCGGGCTTTTTCTGGATTAGAGTTCCCTGTTGCAGGTAAAACAGGTACAGCGACATCGGGATCAGGCGAACCGCATTCCTGGTTTGCTGGTTATTCATTTGCCGAACAGGAAGATAAACCTGATATCGCCATTGCGGTAATCATTGAGAATATCGGCGATGGCTCCGAATATGCGGCCCCAGTTTTTCGCAGGATTGTAGAGACATACTTTTACGGTTCTCCTCAAAAACTTTACCGATGGGAATCGCAGTTCAATGTTACTCGAACACCCACACCTATTGTAACGGACACTCCCACACCAGAACCGTAACAATATAAATGTTTAATAGAAGATTTAACAGACTGAGTGGTGGAGGGGAATTAAATCATCCCGCTTTGTCCTGTGGAGATATCGGTGTCAATTCATTTATTACTAATACTGGGCAAAAAGCATGATCGACTACTTGGAGAGCGATTTTATCAGTGAAAAGACGGTTAAATCTGCTATACCTGGAACTACCAATGACCAATAATGCGTAATTGTCTTTTTCCAAAGCGCAGAAAATCTCATCAATTGGAGTGCCGTGACGCAGTTCAATATGCGCATCGATGCCGATGGAGCGAAGCATTGTTGCAAAATCTCTGATATTGCGAGCAATTCTGCTTTCAGTTTGGAGTAATTCTGAGAGATTTTCATCAAGACGATCCATTCCAGAATACATGCTTGGGATGGTTGAGGTGACGTGAAGTAGTGTGATTTTGGCATTAAATGCTTTTGCCAGTCTTGCGCTCATCTGCACTGTTGGATTTGATGCCTTTCGACCGGCTATAGGAACAAGAATCTTATCCAGGTTCGAACTTGGTTGTCTAACGATAAGAACTGAGATAGGGGATTGATCGACAATCCGTCTTGACACAGAGCCTAAGAATAACTCTCCGAACGAGGGTTGGTCATGAGCCCCCATTATTACTAAATCATAATCGCCTTTTTTTATTTCTTCCAGGATCTGTTCAGCAGGAGTACCATACCGAATCAGTTTAGACGTTAAAGTAAGGTCGAGAAGTTTGCATGCTTTATTAAGAATCGATTCGCCCACATGTGGGGATTCAGATGCTGAACGAACAGACATTACTGTTGCTTTCGATTGCAGGGCATTTATAATCAGCTTCCCGAATTCTACAGTAGATGTAGCATATGGAAAGTTGCTAACACAAAGTAATATACGCATATAAAATCCTCAAAAGACTGTTAAATCAACCACCACTTATTAATTTGTAGGCGACTAATATCGCTCCTATGAATGGTAAAAATGAAAATAGCAATCGAATACGTGGACCTGTAAAATATCTTGTCGAGAGGGCACCTATTTGTGCTCCGATCGCCGCCCCGAGGAGCATAACCAATGCCATCATTATGTCTACATTACCTTTTAAAGAATGGGTAAGGGTTCCATAACCAGCTGAGAATATTATTTCAAAAAGATCGGTACCTATAGCTATATGAGTTGGAACCCCTATCACATATACCAGCAGAGGCATTCGCACAAACCCGCCACCTACGCCTAAAAATCCTGCAAGAGTACCTGATATAAAACCTACCAGCAATATAGTCCATAATGAGATAGAGCGAATACCCGACACAGGAAATGAGATCATTGGCGGTATGCGTATTCTATAAATCTGGCGCGATAATCCTTTGAAGCCGACTACTTCATTGGCTGAGATTCGTTGTGTACGCATGATTTGTGTCGCACGCAGGCTTTCAATAAACATAAAACTACCGATGACTAACATGATAGCCACATATATCCAACCGACGAATTGATCTACACGTCCTGTTTGCTTCAAGCTTTCAAACAATTGTGCACCAACTTCGACCCCAATTATTGTTCCTACAACCATTATTAAACCGAGTTTTATATCTACATGACCTAAAATCCGATGCCGGCGTGCAGCTACGATCGATTTGCCGGTCATATGGGCTAAATCCGTACCGACAACAAAATTCATTGGCACACCGGTTAGGAACATAAGTGGACCTGCGATGAAACCGCCGCCGACTCCGAAAAAACCACCTAGTATGCCTACCAGGAATCCTACACCAGCTAGAAAGATTGGATTGATGGTAACTCCGGATATTAAGAATTCCATCAGTTTACTCGAATCGTTTCAATCCTACCCAATCCAGGACATAAAAGGTTAGACGTTCTAATAGCACCCCTTGAAGACCTATTAAGATTAGTGAAACAATAGCATAAACAGGGAGATTATTGTCAAAAAGATTTTTTATCGGTTCATTGAGATAACGTAGAATTACCAGAAAATATAGTGTGACTAATCCGCCGTATATAATGAATTCGATAATCAGATTAATAACAAGTCGTTTGGGGATATGCTTAGGATTAATCTGGCTATTGTCTTGTCCCATAATTATTGTCCCTCATCATTATTGGGTTCTTGGACATCCACATCACGTATTTCCCAAATCAATTCTTGCAACTGACCCAATTTGTAATTTTCTTTGGAAAAAGCTTGCTTGAAGTTCATAAGTATCCCTTATTATACTGAAAAAGTTAACTACTTCCAGGTATGCGCACGATGTCACTTTTTTTAAATATGTTTCCAACCTGTATTGGTGGAGAAAGATGAGCAAAAAGTGATGGTGGAACACTGATATCAGCAAGGTAAAGCTCGCCAACTATATCTTTCAGATGATCGGAGAGCAATCCGGATTTTGGCAGTGCTAGGGTCATCGTTGCTGTTGCTCTAATTACCGGATTGAAGGTTTTGCCAGTCGTAGTATCGAGACCAGACGGTGCATCGAGGGCTAGAATTGGTGTGTTTTTTGAGTTCGCCCAAAGTATTAATTTTTCAGCACCACCACGAGGGTTGCCTTTTAGGCTGTAACCAATCATTCCATCAATGATTAAATCGGAAGAATTAATCGAAGATATTGCATTTGTTTGATATATTGGTAATCCCATATGGTGCGCGATCTCTAATTGGAGAGCTGGAACAGGCTTAAATATATCCTCACTGTTTGTCAGGTAAATCGTCACCTTTGCACCATAGTTATGTAAACGGCGCGCACAAACCAGCGCGCCTCCACCGTTACCTCCAGTACCAGCGAGGATCACAACGTCCTTATTATGAGGATTGCCGTTTAAGAATCTTTTCCTGGCAAGATGTGCAAGACTGCGTCCTGCATTTTCCATCATTTGAATGAGCTCAATTTTATATTCATCGATCATCAGACGGTCTACTTCAACCATCTGATCGGTTGAAATTTGCGGGATGTTACCTTCATATTGAGGAAATATCATTTCATAGCCTAGCTTCATTTATTTGTGAAGTTGACACATAGTGGAATAAATAAAACCGATAATATCACAAGATGATTATTACCGGATTCTTTTTATTTATTGGAATTACTTTTAGCTACCAAGCAAAAATTATTCACTAATAACGGAAGATGTGAACTTAATATTGTTGAGATTGTATTACGGATAGAAGAGCTTCGGCCTCTTCGCGGCAATCAGGGCACATTTCCAAGTGATGTTTAATTAAAGGCATCATATCTGCTGCATCTTCACCATAAGATACCATTTCGGCGTATTCGTCAAGTAACTGCAAAACATCATCGCAAGAATATTCCTCTTCTTGCGTTTGTTCGACCATGTGCATTAATTTAGTAAGCATAATCTTTTGAGAATTGGGATTTTGTGTGGTTGGTTTAAATACATTCCTGAATTTCTGAGCGATTGATCCAATCCAATCCATAGCTTTCCTCTGATACCAAGATGTGCTGTGAAGTGATATTCTTACACTTGTTCAAAAACTGATAATACATCTTCTGGCGTAAGACCTTCTTGAGCCATACGATGTTTGAGCCGTAATCGTGCGTCATGTAGTAATTTATATAGTGCATTTCGGGTTGTGTTCATCCGACGCGCAACCTCTTCAATAGGCATTCCCTGGATGCTTATTGCGGTCATAGCCTGGCGCTGCTTATCCGTGAGTTCTTCCATTATCAAACGTTGAACTTGGGCAAGCATATCTGCCTGCTCTACTGAAGTTTCAGGGCTTGGGGAGGAATCGGCTACAATTCGAGGTGCTGCTGATATAGTTTGATCTTCAATAATGCTATCAAGAGAGACATCACGCCACTTTCGTCGACGCAATTCAGTTAAGGCGATACGCACAGAAATTTTATGCACCCAAGTGGTAAACTGACTGCGACCTTCAAAAGTATCCAAACGCGATAATACACGCAATAAAGTCTCTTGAGCTACTTCATCGATGAGAGGCTCGAATTGAGGATTGTCAGGCGAGAGATACTTACCAACTCCATATGGCAAGCCTTTAGCGATAATCGCTCTTAGATCTTGCAAGGCTGCTTCCTGGTCCAGACCAGGAGTACTCAAGTCAGACAGCCATTGTTCGTTGCTTCTTTTTTGCATCCGCTTCTCTTACCAATGATTGATATTTTGGATTTCGTAATAGGGATGTGAATTAATTGTCTGTTCGATAATTATGAAGCAAGCAAGTAAATGCTTACAGGGTTTTATACCACATTTATCAGGAAGTTTGTAAGATTAGTTCATAAGAAGAGCCTGCTTTGAGAAATCAAAGCAGGCTCAATATGACACACATCATGTGACCCGTCATTGCTGACCTTTGAAGTTTAATGCGTAGTGTTATTGTAAAACCAGTTGTAGGCGTAATAACCAGAACCTGTTACGCTTTGTATGCGGATAGATATTTTATACGAACCTTTAAGTTGGTGCGGTATATTGAACGTAAAAGATTTACTTCCACCTTTTCCAGTATTAATAGTGTCAACGTGATATCCATTGACTCCCCGAGTAGACATCGGACCCATGAGAACCTTGAACTTATCTTTCGGTGGCAAGTTATGTGTATTAATTGTCACAGTTTTGTTTCTTACCACGCCTGTAATCCTAAAGGTGGGGATTCCCCTGTACCCGTTATGATGGCTCCCTCCTCCATTACCAGTTGTATTGTTGTAAAACCAGTTATACGCATAGTAACCTGAACCGGTATTACTTTGCATCCTAATGGAGATCCTGTAGGAACCCTTTAATGCGGCAGGAATTTTAAATGTATACTTGAGCGCACCTCCACCTTTTGATGATACCGTGGCGACTTTTATTCCATGGATTCCTTGTGTATGCATTGGACCCATCAAGACAACAAAGCTTTCATGGGCAGGGAAATTATAAGTTCGTATAGTCACTGTTTTGTCAGCCGATACACTTTCAATCCTAAAGGTAGGAATTTTACTGTATTGGGGTGCTGCAACGGCAGGAGCAGTAACAACCAGAGATGCAAGCAGAGCCAGAAGCAGTGAGAAGGACGCTAAATACTTCATGATTACCTCCTATACGCAATAACTGTTGTTCAAATGATCGTAAATCGTGTGTCTTACTATTTGTACACTATTTTTATGAAAAAGACAATAACCCATTAAATAAGGAAATCTACCTTTTAGATTAAAAATTCGGTTGAACTGGTAATCCAACAACTTAGATATTTCGATATTTATTAATATGTAACAATAGATTTGTGAATACACCTTGATACAATTGCAAGGCGTGATTATACTTATTACCGGGAAAAAAGAGTGAGCCGGATGCGCATAGACAATCTAATAGAATCCCTTCCAAATAACTACACCTCGGCTGATCGCGAGCAAGTGAAACGCGCTTATCGAACAGCCGAAAATGCGCACAGGGGACAGAAGAGGGCGTCTGGCGAACCATATATTAATCATTGTATATCTGTCGCCTCCATTCTGGCAGAGTTGTGTGTTCCATCGGCAGTTGTTTCAGCTGGTTTGCTGCATGATACCGTTGAGGACACGAATATCACATTGGAGGATTTGGATCGAGAGTTTGGTGGGGAGATCGCAAGTCTTGTTGATGGAGTTACCAAATTAACCCAGTTGCCGAGAGTTTCACGAGGTGACCAAAGTCCGGAAGATCAAGAACGAGAGGAAGAAGAGCGACAGTTAGCTGAACGGAGAGGGGGCAAGAATCCTGACGAAGAAGTTGAAAAGAAGCATAGAAGCAGACACTATGATTTAGTATCGGAAACGCTTCGAAAAACATTTTTAGCAATGGGGGAAGATGTTCGGGTCGTGCTGATCAAGCTAGCTGATCGTTTGCATAATATGCGAACACTCGGTTATATGCCAGTACAAAAACAGATTCGAATTGCACAAGAAACCATGGATATTTTTGCGCCTTTAGCAAATCGATTAGGTATCTGGCAGATAAAATGGGAATTAGAGGATTTAGGATTTCGTTATGTGAACCCAGCCAGGTATCGAGAAATCACCGAAAATCTCGCTGAACGGAGGTCATCCCGTGAGCAAGAAATGGAATCTATTAAAAACGACCTGTTAAAAGTTTTGCATCATGAAGAAATTAAAGCTGAAATTTCAGCCCGCCCTAAGCATATTTATTCGATTTTCAAGAAAATGATGCGTAAGGATGTGCCGTTCGATATGATTTATGATCTGCGTGCGGTCCGGATCATTGTCCCTGATATACCTTCGTGTTATGCAGCATTGGGAATTATTCACACTCATTGGCGACCCATTCAGGGTGAATTTGACGATTACATTGCCGCACCAAAAGATAACTTTTACCGCTCACTACACACGTCTGTGAATTTTGATGATGGTAGGACGCTGGAAATCCAAATAAGAACACCGGAAATGAATCAGAATGCGGAACTCGGTATTGCTGCCCATTGGCGTTACAAAGAGGGGGCCGCAAGAGATGAGGATTATGAAAAGCGTATAAATTGGCTACGCTCATTGATGGAATGGCGCCAGGATGTTGAAGACGGACGCGAATTTGTGGATAGTATGAAAAGCGATGTCTTTGAGGACCGTGTTTACATTTTTACCCCAAAAGGTGACATTATCGATTTACCAGTGGATTCCACACCAATTGATTTCGCATATCATGTACATACCGATATAGGGCACCGCTGCAGGGGAGGAAAAATAAATGGCAAACTTGTCTCTTTAGATTATAAATTGAAGACGGGGGATAAAGTTGAAATACAAACAGCAAAACGAGGAGGACCAAGCAGGGATTGGCTTAATCCTAATTTGGGATTGGTGAAAACCCAACGAGCCAAAGCGAAAATTCGTAGATGGTTTAAGCAACAAGCACGCGAAGAAAATATGACGCAGGGGAAAGGCGTTTTGGAAAAAGAACTACGCCGCCTTGGTTTAGTAGATGTGAGTTTAGAACATTTAGCTAGTGAATTTGATTATCGGAATGTGAACGATTTGTTTGTTGCATTGGGTACAGGTGATTTACCAGTCGCCAGAATAGTTAAGTATCTCACTATAACCGATAAAGAAGATGAATTAGAACTACTTAAACCGAAAGCCGAAGTGGACAAACCCATTTCTGAAGGTTCGGTTAATGTTTTGGGAATAAAAGGATTATTTACCACATTGGCTCGATGCTGTAATCCGGCTCCTGGAGACGAGATAATTGGATATATCACTCGTGGTCGTGGTGCAACGATTCACAGGCAAGATTGTCCCAATATTCTTCGAATTAGTGACCGGGAACGCCTGGTGCGGGTATCGTGGGGTGAACCAGAGAGCACATATCCTGTCCCTATCCGCATAAAAGCATATGACAGAGATGGTTTATTGAAAGACGTATCCACTTTAATTGCTGATGAAGGCGTTAATATGCCTACGGCAAAAGTGGAAACACATCGAAATTTAGCAGTTTTTGACATAGTACTAGAAGTCCATGATATCCTTCAATTAAGTCGTTTATTAGATCGTTTGGAGAATTTACCTAACGTTATGGAGGCGCAACGCATAAGACCAGGTTGAGATATTATCGGGGGAAATAGTTTGATTTACATTTCTTCTAAATTATCTCCTATCATTTTATTCAACTTTGTTTCTGTTTGGAGCCTTTTTACTTCTAAGGAAAGGCTCTTTCTGTTTCCTGGCAGTTAAATACGCGAAAACCAGGCGATATCCAGCAATTGTCAATGAATAATCTTTTATGGATAAGCGTTAATTATTCAAGAATTGCCATGTTATTTGAGCAAATTATTAATATTTGGTTAGGAAATATATTTTACTAGAAATACATGAACATATTCACTAAAAATAACATATATTTACGTTATAATCACTCTAATAAGGTTGATGGTGATGAAATTATTGGATATTAAAAGTGGGAAGAAGGTTTGCATTGTGGATTTTGAAGGTTCACGTGGGGTGGAACTCAAACTCCGCCAATTGGGCTTGCTTCCGGGGGATACTGCGAAAGTCATTCGCCATGCACCGTTAGGAGGACCTATCCTTATCGAATGTAAAGGCAGACGAATAGCTTTGGGCAGGGGGATTGCAGATAAGATCCTTGTTGAGGAAGTTTGATGCGCTTTGCACTTATCGGTCAACCCAACTGCGGAAAAAGTACGTTATTCAATCATGTGGCTGGTTATAAAGCCGAAACGGGTAATTTCGCGGGAACTACTGTTACATACACCGAAAGTAAAATTCTTGTATCGGGTGAAAAAATAGACTTAGTTGACCTTCCAGGCACATATTCTTTATCGGGAATGAATCCGGCAGAGAAGGTGACACTGCAATATTTGACTTCACGAGAAGTCAGTGTGATCATAAATGTTGTTGATGCTTCTCACCTTGCTCAGGGTCTGGGACTTACTGTTGAATTATTAGAAATGCAGAAGCCTTTAGTGGTGGCACTTAACATGATGGATGAAGCTGCCAGGGAAGGTATGACTATCGATATACCCAAATTACAAGGCTTATTAGGCACACCTGTAGTACCCTTGATAGCCAGTAAAGGGCGAGGAGTACGCAATTTATTTGTAACGGCGCATTACGTTACCAAACAGGATAATCCTCCTAAAAGGTTAGCTTATGCTAAAGATCTCGAGGAAGTTATCCTGGAAATTGCCGGAAATTTGGATGGGAAAGCAGCTATGCTTGAACCCGAACCCTTCGCGATCAAGCTATTAGAAGGTGATATACAGTGGCAAGGTCAAATCCATGATGAATATCCACAGTTGCTGCCAAAATTAAACCACGCACAATTAATGATAGAGCAAACCAGAGGTCAATCAGCTGACTGGGTTATTAGTGGGGAGCGTCAAACCCTTGCGACCAACCTAGCTAGTGCTGTTGTGGTCCAAGGCGAGCGTCGCGTTTCCTGGCGCGATCGAATCGACGACATATTACTGCATCCTGTTTTCGGATATGTCGCCCTCGTCTTGATCATGTTTCTATTCTTTGAAATTGTTTATGGGATAGGAAGCATATTGGAGACCCCGCTACTTAATATCTTCTCCCAGTTGGAAGTTTTCCTGGATAACTTATTTGGCGCTGAAACACTTTTAGGAGCCTCTCTAATCGGCATTGTGCAAGGAATAGCGGGAGGAGTGGCAATCGTCTTCCCCTACTTGGTCCCATTTCTATTAGGGTTAGGATTTCTCGAAGATATTGGATATCTGCCAAGAATTGCTTTCCTAATGGATACATTGATGAAGCGGATTGGTCTTCATGGAAATGCTATCGTTCCTTTTATTTTAGGTTATGGATGTAATGTACCGGCAGTTATGTCCACCCGGATGTTAGAAAATCGCAGAGATCGCTTCCTGGCAGCAGCATTATCCACCCTTGTTCCTTGTGCTGCGCGAATTGCTGTGGTGTTTGGGCTTGTCGCTTTTTATTTAGGACCTACTGTCGCACTTGCGATATATTTCTTTAATTTAGTTGTGATTGCAATCACTGGGCGAATTTTATCCGGCTTATTACCCGAAAAAACACCTGGGCTAATTTTGGAGATGCCAGTTTACCGTATTCCTACGTTTCGAACTGTTATTCATAAGACCTGGTTTCGATTACACGAGTTTGTAGTTGAAGCTTGGCCAATCCTGATTGCCGGGAGTCTAGTCCTAGCCATCCTTATTTTTTATAGTTTGGACAATTACATAAATACCTTGGTGCGACCAATTACCTGGATTCTGGGAATGCCTGCTGCAGTGGGTCTTCCTTTAATTTTTGGAATCCTGCGCAAAGAACTTTCCCTGGTGATGCTGTACCAAGCTTTAGGAGGTGTGGATTTCTCCTACGTCCTGACCTCTGTGCAGTTGGTCACATATGCTGTGTTTGTGGTATTTTATATCCCGTGCTTGGCAACCTTGGCTGTCCTAAAACGAGAACTTGGTACTCGAAATATGGTTATAATCACGTTGTTGACAGTTGTTATAGCGATGATCGCAGCTCAGATTGCTCGCCTCCTAGCGATAATATTGTTGTAATAACAACTAATAAAAGAAAATCCAATAAAGAAAAATTAATAAATAGTTTTTGGTGCTTATTATGCCTCTTTTTGATCACTTCGATATTATCGCCCCTTTATATGATAGGGTATTTAAAATACAGGAACCTGAAAATCTAATTGGATACCTAAATTTGCCGATTTCTGGAGCCTTATTGGATGCGGGTGGAGGGACAGGTAGGGTCTCTGAGACTATGAGTGAATTTGTAACTTCAATTGTAATTGCCGACCTTTCGATCGAGATGTTACGGGAGGCGGATGATAAAGATGGATTGAAGACAGTCTGCTCCCACACTGAATTTTTACCATTCCCTGATGAATCTTTCGAGCGCATTCTAATGGTGGATGCTCTCCATCACGTGTGCGATCATCGGGAAACTTCTAATGAGTTATGGCGGGTTCTAACAAGGGGAGGGAGAATTGTTATTGAAGAACCAAATATTAATGTATTCTCTGTGAAAATGCTTGCTCTGGCAGAGAAGATAGCATTAATGCGAAGTTCATTTATTCCTCCGTCGCGAATCAAATCTTTGTTCGATTATCCTAATGCCAGGACAAGGATAGAGATGGCAAGCTATAATGCTTGGATAATCATAGACAAAACATAGTATATTTATCAATATGATGGATTAACAAATTCTGGGAAGCATTTCCCCGGAAAGGATACCGACCACACGCGTGCTTCCAATGGGGGTCCTCATTAGGACGCGAGATTGTGGTTCTGGTTTCACCTCGCCAATGATCACGGCTTCTTCCCCATAACGTTCCGCATGCATTGCTTCTAACACTTTGTCAGCATCATCACGACCAACAATAACAATTAACTTCCCTTCATTAGCAATAAAGAGTGGGTCGAATCCCAAGATTTCGCATACAGCAGCGACTCCTGGCTTAATAGGGATGCTGTTCTCGTCTAAGAAAATACACACTTGAGATTGGCGTGCGATTTCGTTAAGACTGGTTGCCAATCCGCCACGAGTGGGGTCACGCATTGTGTGTACCTGGTGGCTAACATTCAGGATGGCATTAACTAGGTGATTCAAAGGAGCGATATCACTTTGAATTCCCGATGCGAATCCCAATTCTTGGCGTGCTTCCAAGACTGCAATGCCGTGATCGCCAATTGAACCGGACAGGATAACAATATCACCTGGCTGGGTATTTGCCCCACTTATTTCCAATCCTGACGGCACAATTCCAATACCGGTTGTGTTGATATACAGGCAATCTGCTTTTCCCTTTTGAACAACTTTTGTATCCCCCGCTATGATTTTAATATTCGCTTCGAGCGCTGCGTCGTGCATTGATCCTACGACTTTTTCTAAAACCTTGAAGCTTAATCCTTCTTCAAGGATAAAACCGGCAGTTAAATAATTAGGTGTTGCTCCCATCATAGCGACATCGTTTACAGTTCCACAAACTGCCAGGCGACCGATATCACCCCCTGGAAAAAATAACGGCCAGACAACATGAGAGTCTGTGCTAATAGCTAGGCGTCCCCTAATTTCACCTCCAAATCCTTGGTCTAAGATAACTCCAACAACTCCCGCATCGTCATTGGCGCGTAAATATTGGTTGTCAAATGGCGGTAAGAACATGCTTGCAATGAGGTCTTGAGACATCTGCCCGCCGCTTCCATGTCCTAAAACGATCTTATTTTTATGCTGTAGGGGCACAGGACAGGCAGGACCTTGCATGTCTGGTAAATTATTGGTCATATTATGTCTACTCAATACACTTTCAGAGTGTAATTAAGATACAAATCAGGATGGAATGTTTTTCCCGGAATACTGGTAATACGCTGCACATGCGCCTTCAGATGAAACCATGGTTGCTCCTAAGGGATATTCGGGTGTGCATTGGTTTCCAAAAGCTGGACAGTCATGAGGTTTTTTCAAACCTTGAAGAATTTGACCAGCAATACAAATTGATGATTCCTCTGGTTGAATTTGTTCAACTGAAAACCGATTTATAGCATTAAATTGGGAAAACTCGGGACGCAAGCACCATCCGCTATGGGGGATTTCTCCAATTCCCCGCCATTTGCGATCACATTCTAAAAATACCTCGTTGATCACAGCTTGAGCTTGACGATTCCCTTCATACGTTACCAATCGAGGATAACCGTTCTCTACATCGGCACGTGCTTCTTCTAACTGGTTTACTGTCATCAGGATTCCGCGCAATATATCAACAGGCTCAAAGCCAGTCACGACAATAGGAACGCCGAATTTGTTTGCGAGGGGAGGATATTCCCAATAACCCATTACTGTACATACATGTCCTGCCGCGAGAAAGCCTTGCACACGATTATGAGGTGAGCTTAAAATTGTATACATGGCAGGAGGGACTCGCACATGCGATACTAATATACTAAAATTGTTTAATTTCAAGGCTTTTGCTTGAATGACGCTCATAGCATTGGCTGGAGCAGTTGTCTCGAAGCCAATCGCAAAGAAAACAACTTGTTGTCCGGGATTCTGTTGGGCGATTTCTATGGCATCCAGAGGGGAATAAACAACGCGAATATCACCACCTGAAGCCCTTACTGAGAATAGATCACGACTAGAACCAGGAACCCGAAGCATATCACCATAAGAAGTAAATATTACACCTGGTTGGGATGCAATTTCCTGGGCTTGATCAATTAATTCTAACGAGGTGACACATACAGGACAACCAGGACCGTGAACAAGTTCGATTTCATCAGGAAGCAGTTGATCAAGACCATAACGCATGATTGAATGGGTCTGACCTCCACATATTTCCATTAAAACCCAAGGTCGCGTTACAGTACGATGAATTTCATCCAGTACTGCGTGGGCGAGTTCAGGATCACGGAATTCAGTTAAGTATTTCATAGATTGATTAAGAACCTTATTATTAATCTTTTAATTAATCATGACAGAAAGTTCAATCCCTTTCTTGTGAGAGCTCCGCATTTACATCGACAATTTGGCGAATTATATCAAGTGTCTCTTGGGCATCTTGCTCACTGATCAAGTTGAGTGCGAATCCAACATGTACAAGTGTATAATCGCCTACCTTGGCCTCTGGCACGTATGCGAGACAAGCCTCTCGAGTAATCCCGCTGAAATCAATTTTTCCCATCAACAGGTCATTATTGTTATAGATTTCTATAATCTTTCCTGGTATACCTAAGCACATATGAATATCACTCCTAGAAACATAGTATATATTGGCTATAGAGAACTTTGATATCTTTTTGCAGCTATAACGGCTTGACCCAATGATATCCCACCATCGTTGCATGGGACCTGGCTATGGGTCAAGACTGTAAATGAGTGTTTGCCTAAGAGTTCTACAGTTTTTCGAAACAGTGTTAAATTTTGCCAAACACCTCCGCTCAACGCGATTGTGGATAAATTATGCTCTTCGCTGAGTATTGTACAAAGGTTCATTACAATTTCAGCAGCGCTGTTATGAAAACGAGCAGATATGATTGATGTTGGGACATTATTGTTTAGATCGTCGACAATCGAATTTATTAATGGAGTAGGATCGATTGTCCTCGTCACATTATCAGCAGTATTATTTCGACTGTATTCTATTTCTATGTTAAATGGATAAGCACCTTTGACGTCTGGGTCAACCAACGCTTCAAGCTCGATGGCTGCTTGAGCTTCATAGTTGATTTCTTGTCGCACACCGATGAGTGCGGAGACCGCATCAAATAGACGTCCCATACTGGAAGTGAGCGGAGAGTTTAATCCCGTTTGGATTTGGCGATCTAGAATATCAAGAAGGTTCATACTTGCTGTGGATTTCTGTGCTGCATGTTCTACTGAAGGAAAATTATCTGACCACTCGATCCCTGATTGAGTCAGCCAAACCAAAGCCATTCTCCAAGGTTCACGTATGGCTTTGTCACCACCGGGCAGTGGAACATATCTCAAGTGACAAACTCGCTCATATTGAAGATAATCTGATAATAAGAATTCCCCTCCCCAGATAGCACCATCCTCTCCATAACCCGTACCATCAAATGATACCCCGATCACTTTCTCATCATTTCCATGATTGTTTTCCGCCATGCAGGCTGCAATATGGGCGTGATGGTGTTGTATTCCAAAGGCACTCAGTCCTTCCCGTTCGGCACGTTCGAGAGCATACCGGGTAGCCATATAATCGGGATGAAGGTCGTATGCGAGTACATGTGGAGAGATACGAAAAAGGCGTTCGTAATGGGTTATCCCATTTTCAAAGGATAGAAAAGTTTCGAAATTTTCTAAGTCTCCAATATGATGACTAACAAACCCATAATTATTGGTTGCCAAGCAAAATGTATTCTTTAATTCGGCTCCTGATGCAAGTATAGGTGGTACTACAAAAGGTAAATGCACCGGGAAAGGTGCATAACCACGTGAACGTCTGATAGGTAATGCGATCGATGATTGGTTGTCTGAAGAGTCTTTAAAAACACGAAAAACCGAATCGTCACAACGAGTGTGAATCGGACGGTTGTGCATCAGGAAAGCATCCGATAGCATTGAAAGATTTATCCGGGCTTCTTCGTTTTCAACCGCGATTGGCTCTTCGCTTAAGTTTCCGCTGGTCATAACGAGTACTGAGGGTATATCAAAGGACTGTGAATTCTCATCAAGTTTTGCAAAGAGTAAATAGTGCAAAGGAGTATAAGGGAGCATAACGCCGATAGTTTGTTGTCCAGGTGCGATTTCAGGGACGATAGGGGAGTTAGGACGTCTCTCCAGAATGACAACCGGGCGTTGGCGAGATTCGAGCAAAGTTTTTTCTTCTCTGTTTACAAAACAATGGGTCTCGATTGTCATAATATCAGGCATCATGAGGGCAAAAGGTTTATCCACACGAAGCTTACGGTTACGCAATTCAAGTACAGCATTACGGTTTAAAGCGTCACAAGCGAGGTGGAACCCACCTAATCCTTTAACGGCTACGATCTTTCCACCGGACAACAATTGTTGGCTTATAACAATTGATTCAATTGAAGCTTGATTATTGAATTGTAGGTTGAGGCTATTAAAACCCGGATCTAATTTGGCGATTTTATCGTCGTTTTCTTCCAACCATACAGATGGACCGCATTCGGGACATGCAACAGGTTGGGCATGAAAACGCCTGTTTGACGGATCGCCATATTCGGCAGTGCAATATTGGCACATTTTAAAAGCAGCCATGGTCGTTTTGGGTCTATCATAAGGGATATCTTCTATGATCGTAAAACGGGGACCGCAATTTGTACAATTAATAAATGGATAAAGGTACCTGTGATCTTCCGGGTCGAATAACTCGTGCAGGCAGTCATCACAAATGCTAACATCAGGAGAAATCGGTTGAAAGGCTTCCGGGATGGCTTTGGAATGGAGGATCTCAAAGGTTGAGTAACTTTTCGGCTGACAAGTTGCAACGCTTATCTCATCTATTTGCGCCAGCGGTGGAGCCTCTACTTCTAACAATTCAGTAAATGCTTCAAGCATCTCTGAAGTTCCTTTAGCCTCAATATCAACCCCAGCGGAGGTATTACGTACCCATCCAGTGAGATTTAAACGCTTTGCTAAGCCATACACAAACGGTCGAAATCCAACACCTTGGACAATACCTGTAACATGAATGCATACACCACTTGTTTGGCTCATGGATTTAATTCAATCTGATTGGAGAACAATATATTTATTTCCTGTTGGCGAATTAGATAATCCGATTCGATTGGGTTTGTTGCAGCACCCAACTAATCCATGAATCTAAGCCTTCTTGTGTACTGCATGAAAGCGGAAAAGTTATTAACCCGGGGTTTAATACTTCGACTCCGCGACGAAAATAATCCATATCAAAAGGGACGTACGGTAATAGATCAATTTTATTTATGACTAAAGCATCAACACCTCGATACATACCGGGATATTTATATGGTTTATCATCTCCCTCAGGGATTGAGGAAATTAGAACGTTTTTATGGGTGCCCAATTTAAAACTTGCCGGACAGATCAGATTACCAACGTTCTCTACGATCAACAAATCGATTTCATCTAGTTCAACCTGTCGTAATGCACTTTGAAGCATTACAGCGTCCAAATGGCATTCACCACCGGTATTTATTTGAACTGCAACAGCGCCGGCAGAAGCAGCACGATCGGCATCTATACTAGTGGCTATGTCACCATCAATAACTGCTAACCTTAGGCGTTCAGCAAGGTTTTTAATGGTCAGTTCTATGAGTGACGTTTTCCCGCCGCCAGGAGAAGCCATAAGATTCATAGAGTAAATTCCTGCATTGTCTAATCTAGCGCGATTTTGTGAAGCGATGCGGTCATTTGCACTCATGATTTTTTCTACGACAGGAACTCGTTTTGTCATGATAGCACTCCGATTGGCATTAAATCGACTTTGTTCTGCGATATTAGCATAAAATTACTCCACGTCAATCGACTCTAAGAAAAATTCCTTGCCTGCAATGATGTCTATTTGTAGACTGCCGCAATCTGGACAGACAAGCTCATTTCCTTGTAGCTTGTACCGTTCTCCGCAGACTTTACATTCAAATTCCGCATTAATTCGGTTGAAATTAAGCTTTGCCCCCTCGGCAATTGTATCACTTGAAATAATGTCCCAATAAAACTGGATTGAATCATCTACAATGGAAGCTAATTCCCCAATTACAATATTTATGCTCATAATATGGGAAGCATTGGCTGCTTTTGCATGACGTAGTGATATTTCCAAAATATTTTGTGTAATGGGTAGTTCATGCATTATGGATCATCTGCAAGGAAAAAATAACTGTAGGATATACTAATTTCACCAATGGCGACAAAGTCAGATTTCTCATGTTAGAAGAGTGCCAAAGCGCTAAGTTGAATTTGTTGTCAAAACGCTCCACTGTTTTTTGTGGAGCGCCTGCAATTATCTACTCATTCAAAAATATTGGCGAATGGTGGGTAATATTTGAATTTCCACTTTCAACTTATCATAAATCGATAACAGTATCAGTAGTAGCCCAGAGAATCAATGTCATCACAATTGCAGAGCCAATGCACCAGGCACATGTCGCGCCTATTACAAATGGTTCCAGGAATGTGAGATATATTGAAAACAGAACCCCAAACCAAGCAAGGGACCAAATTGCTACTGCGCTGAATTTTATTAATGATTTAGGTCCATATTGTTGAACAAGCCATAAAGCAATAATCGTTAGATAACCGGCAAACCCCAAAACTCCAATCGGAATGATCCCAAACAGATAGGCATAAGGGCTATCTTGAACGGTGTTGCAATTGCCCACTGGTCCACAGAATGCTTCAGTACTCGTAATTTCCACGTATGAGAGGTATATCGCAATAATAAGTCCGATGATAGATAAAACTGGTATTGCCCAGATTGGCCACTTAATTTTGCTTTTCTCAGAACCTTTAATATATCTATATCCCACGCCGATCACACTGAAAATCATACCTAATAAAACGATCACCGCCAGTATATTACCGTCAAGATCGCTTGTGAATCGATACACCAGTAAAGAAGTGAAACTTACGGGTTGTTCATTCAGCGATAGTACATCTGATTGTGATTGCTCATCTAGTGAGGTCTTTGAATTGGTCACTTCTTCTTCTGAAGGAGATGGATCATTCAGTTCCTCGGTAGAGGAAGCCGATTCTTCCTGTACAGGTTCGTTTGAACCATCCTTAGAAGAATCTAAAACTTGGGCTTCAAGAATTTTATCCAAGCCTGGGATATCCGGCCAATCAATCCCACCATCTGATAATCCGTCTACGATAATACCTGGAAATAGAGCTGGGATTTCTCCGGAACCAACCAGAACTGTGTCACCAACTATCAAGGTAGGAACACCATAGCGGTGGTCCGGAATTTCATATCTGACAATTGCAGCCTGGTAAAGATTTTGTCCTTCTTCATAAGTAACGTCAACGCCTATAATTTGAAGTTGCTCCCCATATTTTTCTGCAAGTGGTGGCAAATCTTCGGTTATCACTTTATGGCAATGACCACACGTTTGGGAATAAAATATAATTGCGTGGACGACTGGTGTATCCGCGTAAGCAATTTTATGATTAATAGGAATTATCAGGAAAAACAAAAATAGGATGAAAGTTGTGATGCGAAATCTCAACAGTGCCTCCAAAAATAATACTTAGCAGGAGTTCAAAAAATTTTTCGGTTAGATGGAGATTATTTTCAACAGGAATCAGTCTTTATTACTTTCCTCTGTATCCCCAGTTTCATTTTCATCCCCCTCCTCGTCTTCGCCTTTCAAACCATCCTTGAAAGCTCGGATACCGCTTCCCATTTCGCCAGCGATTTTGCTTATGCGACCCACGCCAAACAACACTAATACTATTACCAATACAATGATCAACTCAGTTGGACCTATACTAGGCATAATCCACCTCCATTTCTAAATCACTTTATAATTATTAACGCAATAATCGTTGTCTTATAGTTGAGTGTCACGGTCAAAATTATACTACCTAATAGCAGAGCGTGCTTATTTCGAATAAAAATTGAATAAAACTTCCGAAACGACCAGCCATAAATTTTATCATTGAAAAACCACTTAAGATGCATTTGGTAGAATAATTGAGGATATTTTAAGGATAGATTTATGTTTACAAATATATCTCAATTGACAATTATCGGTGGTGGTCTGGCAGGAAGTGAGGCTGCTTGGCAAGCAGCTCAACGCGGTGTGGATGTGCTCTTATTTGAAATGAGACCAGTAAAATCCACAGGAGCACATACAAGTTCGTACTTGGCGGAATTAGTGTGTTCGAATTCACTGGGTTCAAATATGCGAAACCGGGCCTCAGGGTTATTAAAAGAAGAATTACGTCGTTTGGGTTCAATAGTGATTAAATGCGCTGAAGATACCGCTGTACCTGCGGGTGGGGCGCTGGCTGTTGATCGGGACGCTTTTGCTAAATTGGTGACAGATAAAATTGAAGCTCACCCCCGAATTAGAGTGATTCGCAAAGAAGTGATCGATATTCCTGATGGACCTACGATTATTGCGTCGGGACCATTGACATCAGAAAGTTTATCGCATGCAATTAGAAGTATAACTGGTAAAGAACATCTTTATTTTTATGATGCAATGGCACCGATTATCTCTAAAGGATCAATCAACACGGATATTGCTTTTTGGGGTTCGCGTTATGAAAGAGGAGAAAAAGAGAAAGGCGATTACATAAATTGCCCATTCGACAGAGAATCTTACGATACGTTTATATCCGCTATGAGGAAAGCAGAAAGGATCGAATTGAAGAAGATTGACCAGCAAGTCGATGATGGTGTAAATGCAGGTTCGCAGCAATATTTTGAGGGCTGTCTTCCGGTAGAGATATTAGCACAGCGGGGTAGAGAGGCTTTAGCCTACGGTCCTATGAGACCCGTGGGTTTAATCGATCCAAGGAATGGCAAACGTCCGTATGCTGTTGTACAGCTGCGCCAGGACAATTTGGCAGGAACGTTATTTAACATGGTGGGATTTCAGACAAATTTGAAATACAAGGAACAGGATCGAGTTTTCAGATTGATCCCGGGTCTAGAAAAAGCAATTTTTGTGAGATACGGGCAAATGCACCGCAATACTTATATTTTCTCTCCAGCGCTTTTACAACCGACACTCCAAATGAGGAATCGTGACGATCTATTCTTTGCAGGACAAATCACGGGTATTGAAGGTTACACAGGAAATATCGCTTCAGGACTGTTGGCTGGCTGGAATGCAGCCCGGTTGTTGAAAGGTAGAAATCTTTTAATAATGCCTGAAACCACAATGTTAGGTGCACTTTGCTACTATATATCTAACGCTAGTTCTGGGGATTTTCAACCTATGAAAGCGAATTTTGGTATACTTCCAACCCTAGAAGGACCAAAAGTGAGGGACAAAAGAGAACGTTTCTCAACTTATTCAAGACGATCCTTAGCAGCATTAGAGAACTTGATGTCAAAGATTGATTAAAGCACACTCATAAGTGCGCATAGCCATTTCTTTCATTACTATTATTTATAAATTTCACTTATGCTCAATCCCCCAACCAAAAAACTAATCCTCTTCTTTCTATTTATCACCTTTTTTACGCAGCAATGCAGTCCTGCTAATAAAGACTTTGCCCATTTCAACGGCGAAAGAGCTTTCAAAGATATTGAGTATCAAGTTTTATTAGGTCCTCGTATACCATACAGCGATGCCCATGAAAAAGAAATTAAATGGATCGCTGATGAATTACGGGATTCGGGTTGGAAAGTTGAGATACAAGAATCAATTCAAATGGGGCACCCAGTGAAAAATGTGATCGGAAAATGGGGTGAGGGTGAGCCATGGATTGTGCTAGGCGCACATTACGATTCTAGAATGGTTTCAGACCACGACCCGAACATATTCAATCAAAGCACACCGGTTCCAGGTGCAAATGATGGCGCCTCGGGAGTGGCATTACTGTTAGAATTGGCGAGAATTTTGCCTCATCAACTTAAAACAAACCAAGTAGGCAATCAAACCGGAGTAAAACAAATCTGGCTGGTATTCTTTGACGCTGAAGATAATGGCAACATTCCGGGTTGGGATTGGATATTAGGCTCAAGAGCGTTCGTCCAAAGCCTGGAAGATAAGCCAGCCGCAGCAATTATTGTAGATATGATCGGTGATGCTAATCTAAAAATCTATCAGGAAAAGAATTCCGATCCCGTGCTTACAAAAGAAATTTGGGATCAAGCTCAAGCCCTAGGCTATACGGATGAATTTATACCATATCCTAAGCATAGTATGATTGATGATCACACCCCATTTCTTGAGGCTGGCATACCTGCAGTAGACGTAATCGACTTCGATTATGCTTATTGGCACACAACCGAAGATACACCAGATAAAACATCAGCTGACAGTCTTATGGCTGTTGGGGATACGATTATTACCTGGTTGGTAAATAAACAATTCGACAGATGATCGGTATTGAAAAAAATTATTCAGCAATAAACGAACAGGATATTTATTTCTTATGGCAACTAAGACACATGAACCGACTTCGCGACAACGAGAGCGAGCATTTTTAGTGGGGGTTGATATTTATAATCAGGAAAAACTCTTATCACTGGAGGATTCTCTCACAGAATTATCCTTATTAGCTCAGACCGCAGGTTTGGATATTGCAGGACAAGCATATCAAAAACTCGATCGTCCCAATCCGCAAACTCTTATCGGACCTGGAAAGGTGCAAGAAATACTGATATTGGCAAACGAGGTTCGAGCAGATTTAATCCTGTTTGATGAGGAGCTCTCTCCACGCCACTTACGGGAACTTGAACATATTTTCGGAGAAGAAATCCGAATTATTGACCGTACTGCATTAATCCTGGATATTTTTGCCCAACATGCGCAAACAAGAGAAGGTTCTCTTCAGGTTGAATTAGCTCAATACGAGTACCGGTTGCCCAGGCTTACCCGCGCTTGGACACATCTCGCCAGGCAGGCAGGAGGTGGCGGCGGACGCTCTGGAAATGTCGGAGGGGTAGGTTTGAGAGGACCTGGAGAGACACAGCTTGAAGTTGACCGACGTGATATCCGGCGTCGCATAATTTATCTAAAAGAAAAACTAGAAAAAGTACGCACACACCGTCAGCAATATAGGTCCAGACGCAAGCGCTCACAAATGCCAGTAGTTGCCCTTGTAGGATACACTAACGCAGGTAAATCCACTTTGCTTAACAAACTCTCAAACGCGGATATATTTGTTGCAGATCAGCTCTTTGCCACTCTCGATCCAACAACACGCAGAGTCGAACTGCCAGGAGGACGCCCTGTACTTTTTACTGATACTGTCGGTTTCATCCAAAAACTCCCAACCAGTCTGATCGCGTCATTCAGAGCAACCTTAGAAGAAATTGCTGATGCTGATTTATTGCTGCATGTCATCGATATCTCTCACAACAATGCCATAGCGCAGGCGGAGGCGGTTCACGAAACTCTAATAGAAATCGAAGCCGACAATATTCCAGTTATATCAATTCTTAACAAAATAGATCTATTAGTAGATCCGGAAGGTGCGCGTAATACCTTGATTGCTTTTCCTCAGTCAGTAGCAATTTCAGCGCTCACCGGCGAGGGAATTCAGGAATTATTGAACACAGTAGAAGGAATTCTCTATAGTTCAAACAGAACAATAACAGTACGCCTGCCATATCAAAAAGGTGGTTTGATTTCTTTATTTCATGATGTAGGGCAAGTTGAGCATATTGAACATGACGAAAGTGAAGTGATTATTCGTGGAGAGATCCCGGTTCGTTTCTTATCCAAATTTCAACCTTATTTGGTAAATGAGAGTGCTTAATCGGGATAGGGGGGCGGTTTCCCGTCCCCCTCCCACACCACCGGGCATGCGGGTCCGCACCCGGTGGTTCGATTAAATTGACGACCTGAGTAGTCGCAGAGAACTATTTCTCTTTCCGGTTGAGCCGACTTCGGTCTCTCACCACTGATATTTCACCGCCTGCCTTCAGCATTTGGCTTAATCTCTGTCCTGGTCTTGCC
>SDBT01001969.1_pt1 | contig 36852 bp, 32 predicted proteins | sample 2277101 | NCBI WGS metagenome assembly SDBT01 (sample SAMN10404973, study PRJNA504765) | marine sediment metagenome | isolation source: marine sediment core GS10_PC15, 103 cmbsf | place: Arctic Ocean: Southern Knipovich Ridge | collected 2010 | reverse complement strand
GCATCCGCTTTCTCCGGCCAGACCCAGGGTCTCATTTTTGCCTATTTCAAAGCTAAAGCCATCCACTACCTGCAGGTTGCCCTCGGTCATAATAAAACAAAGTTTCAGGTCTTTTACTTCTACTAGCAAATTACCATTTCTCAAACAAAGGCTCCTTATTTATAGGGATCGGCTGCGTCGCGCATACCATCACCCAGGAAATTGAAGCTCAGTACCGTAATGACAACAAAAAGGCCAGGAACCAAAAGCCAGGGATGTGAAATAACGCTCTGCAAGCTTTGCGCATCCTTCAATAACGTTCCCCAGCTAACTGCTGGTGGTTGTATTCCTAATCCTAGGAAACTCAGGGCAGTTTCTCCTAATATCATCCCGGGTACGGATAAGGTCACACTCACTATAAGATAACTAAGAAAAGAAGGAAGGAGATGCCTTGTTATTATCCTTGCCTCGTTTGCCCCACTAAATTTGGCTGCCATAACAAAGTCCTCCTCCCTCAATTCTAGCAACTTTCCTCTCACTACTCTCGCTAAACCAGTCCACCCCACAACAGAGAGAACAACAGTAATACCAAAGTAGATCTTAATTGCTGACCAATATGGCGGTAAAGCTGCAGCTAACGTCATCCAGAGAGGAATAGTTGGTATACAGATTAAGAAATCGATAACCCTCTGAATAATCATATCAGCGATTCCACCGTAGTATCCAGAGATTCCTCCTAATATGCATCCTAAGACAAAACTGAGAGCTACGCCGACTAAACCTATGGATAGAGAGATACGCCCAGCGTACAAAATACGGGAGAATAGGTCTCTACCCAACCTATCTGTTCCAAGGAGAAACATTGTTCCCTCTTCAACCCCAAAAAAATGTATGTTGCCACGAAACAAGTTCCATAATTTATAATTGTCACCACGAACAAAAAGCTGAATAGAATGTTTCTTAGTTTTATCCTCGGTATATATTGCCTCCCAGGTTTCAGGATCAGTTTCTCTTTCCAAGCCGTAGACAAAAGGGAAAAAGTGAAATCCTTTCTCGTCGAAGAAATGCACTTTTTGTGGTGGGCAATTAACATACTTTCTATCAATGTTATCTACCTCATAAGGGGAAAAGAACTCACAAAATATACTCACAAAATAAAGAATAACTAGTACGCTGCCTCCCAGAATGGCTAACTTGTGTTTCTTGAACTTTCGCCACATTAACTGCCATTGAGAGGCAATATAAAAACTCTCTTCCTTAACTAACTTCATCTTTTCTTTTTTCTCATTTCTAGCTCCTTTTACTTCTCATACCGAATGCGGGGATCTACCAAAACCAACAACATATCAGAAACAAAGGTACCCACCACGGTCAAAAAACCTAAGAACATAATGATGGCGCCTGCCAGATACATATCCTGAACTCTTAGAGCGCTAAAGAGAAGCGGACCAATGGAAGGTATGCCGATAACTATAGCCGTAATAGTCTCTCCCGAGAAGATACCGGGAAGCATCCAGCCTATGGTACTAATCATAGGGTTAATAGCTACTCTTACTGGATACTTGAACAAAAGAGTTCTTTCCGAAAGCCCTTTAGTGCGAGCAGTGATAACATATTGTTTATGAAGCTCATCTAACAGACAACTTCGGAGAACTCTAATGAGCCCAGCAGTCCCAGCCGTACCAATAACTACTATAGGAATGGGAATATGCTTTAGCAAATCGATAAATTTACCTACACTCCACGGCGCTAATAGATACTCATGAGAGAAAAGGCCACCTACCTCCCAACCGAATTGTTGCAGGAAAAAAATCATAAATATTAAGGCAAGAAGAAAGTTAGGAATAGCCAGACCAATAAAACCAACAACCATAGCTACATAGTCAGTAATCGAATATTGATGGATAGCAGAATAGATCCCTATAGGTACAGCTACCAGATAAACGAAAATGGTTGCCAGAGAGGATATTAATATACTCACAGGTATCCGCTCAGCTATCAGCTGAACCACTGATCTATTCCAGGCGTAAGACATTCCAAAATCTCCATGAAGTATTATTCCTTTCATCCATTTAAAATATTGAACATATACGGGCGCATCTAGCCCATATCGCATATTTAATGCAGCAATCTGCATTCGAGCATACTCTGCGCCTCCCATTTTCTCCAATTCTTCTATCAACGAATCTAGAAAAGTACCTGGTGGAAGCTGAATCAAGACAAAAGCGATAATCGAAACTGCCACCAGAGTTAAAATCATGTAAATAAATCGACGTAAGATATAAGACTTCATTCAGTAATCTCTCCTCTTATGAAGCATCATTCGGCTAATCTTGGCTACGCCTTGCCTCAATCTTGACTTCCTTTTCTCATGCACAGTGGTGGATATACGGACAACTGAATGCCCGCATATCCACCAATTTCTCATCTACCACTTTCTTGTTTACTTCTTGAAAAAGAGTTGGTCACCCCAGCGGTCTGCGGCAGCTTTAGTCCCATCATAACTAGATTTCAACTCATCATAACTTTTTGAAGCGTCGAAAACATTTCCAAGAGTATTTTTTGCTATTAGAACATTCGGTTGCATACCTACAGTTCCAATGTACCACATTTGTTCCATAGCAAACTCAGTTATCTCTACAAATAGTCTCGCGGCTTCATCCGAGTCCGGTAAAATAGTTTTCAATTTCATTACTCTCGCGTGCTGTTCCTTTATGTCTTCTGGTGGTTCCTCACCCCTCTCTCCGCCTGACACAAGCCATTGACCCCAAGGCTGAGCAAATACATAGGCCGTCGGATCAGGAGTAGCCCAGCGAGGATTCTCCCAAGCATAAGGCATTTCCGTGTAGCCTACACCCGTGGCCATCACGCTGGAAACGGCACTCACCCAGGAACGCTGACGGAATAGTTCAGTTGCCTGCAGTTTGAGGAAGAGGTTGATTCCTATATCTTTATATTGGTTTCTCAGCAATTCTAAAATGGGAGTTTCGTATGCACTGCTGTCCATGTACTCAGTCACTAGTATAAGTGGCTCTCCATCAGGACGCAATCGATACTCATGATCTTTATCCCACTTGAGTCCCATTTCATCCAGAAGAGCATTAGCCTTTTCCGAGTCATATTGAGTATAGTACTCTTCCCACTCTTCTTTATAGAAATCCCAAGAGGTCATGGTAGGTATCACTGGACGAGGCACTGCTTTCCCAAAGAAGACCATCTCATTGATCTCATCACGATCCATTCCTAAGGACAATGCCCGGCGGAATCTAATATCCCTCCATATCTTTCTGAGAACGGGATCTTCATCGAACCAGTTGAAGTAAAGGGCAAGCGCGGTTCCCCCTGTCCCTGGCGTGAAAATAATCTGATAGTCGCCTTTCTCTTCGTTCTCCTTGTAAAGGGGGTAGTTTGCTAGAGTCGTACCTTGCTTGGCAATATCGGCCGCTCCAGCCAATACCTTTAGATCATATACCTCGGTACTAACTATCTCAGAAACTACCCTATCAATATAAGGAAGTTGATTACCGGCTGTATCCACAGCGAAGTAATAGGGATTACGTTCGAAAACATTCACGTTGATTCTTTTCTCTTTTATTATCCAGGCGCCCATCGTTGGAAGATCCAAGGCTTGCTCACTTGGCCCAGGATCTGCGTGATAGTCCAGCGCATCAAACCAATTTTCGAATCCCTCTTCTTTCGCTAACTCATTTGCTTCCGGGTTGTATTTCAAGTGCCATTTCTTGAGATAATGTTTAGGAGCAAATGGTCCCCAGACACCCCAACCAGCGTGTAGATAATTCCCCATCGCTACAGGCATCGGCTCAGGAAAATAGAATCGAACAGTATAGTCATCTATCTTTTCGCATCTTGTTTCCTCACCATATATCATTCCCCAGTCAGAAGGCAGAGGCATCTCCGGATAGAATAGAGATCTACTGTCTATCCAAACAAAGGTGAAATCATCAGCCGTAAGAGGGTAACCATCTGACCATCTTGCTCCTTTCCTTAAATACATAGTCAACGTTTTATAATCGTCGGTAAACTCATAATCCGCCAAAAGGAAAGGGGCAAACCATTTTCCCTCGGGGGATATTTCGTGTTGTCTGGCAAGATCTGGTTCATCGTACATTGTGCCAACTATATCGTTCCACTTCGTTTCATTCTTGGCATAAACATACATCGTCCCTCCGTATTGTCCAACCTCGTCAAATGGCTCGACCACAAAAGGTTCTTCAGGCAATCTTTCTTCCACTGGAGGAAGCTCGCCGGCAGCAACTTTTACTCTTAACATGGGAGCTTCGCTGTACTTTGCTGCCAGAGCCGAAGTTGCTCCCATTAAACATATCACTCCAGTTAACAACATCACTGTTGATCTTCGTAACATATTTCATCTCCTTAATGATGTATGAAAACTCAGTCTAATCTTTCCTGAAAGCTCCAAAAATAGAGAAACCATTCTCGTCAACGCTTTTCTTTTTAAAGAGCTTTCTCATATCCCAGCTTAATAGCCCTGCCTACCCTTCACCTCCCTTTCGACCGTGTTTTTAGCCTTTATTTTCTCTAAGATAGTTCAAGAACTCCTCTCATACTTACCTACTAAATAAAACCAAAAAGTATCCGCGTTGTTAACCTCTCATACTTAGGGATAATTTTCTTGTCAACTTTGTCATTAACGTTGGGAGTTTTTTCTGATAAGTTCAATATCTTCATCACTTACTCTTGTTTGCGCAAAAATTTCCTTTGCAGCCTCGAGAGTTGTCCCGCTATACTTATCCTCATCCTTTATCCTTAAGGGTCCGTCAATAAACTTCCTGGTAATTCCGACATAGCCTTTTCTCAGTTCAGCTTCGGAGAAAGTAAGCAGTCCTTTCTTTGCTGTATTCTTTACGGTCCCGATATAAAGGTCAACGCGTGGATGATAGTAAAACTTCACCAACTCAAATAAATCCTTGCGAGCATAATCCCAAAGGAAGAGAGGGTCTTCATCCCACGAACAACCAGAGAGAAGTCCAAGATAGGAAACCCTCGCCCTTATTCTCCTATCGATACTGCAATCCACGCCCGGCCTTTTTCTCGCCTTCTCTATCTCTGTAGAAAGGCAATAATCTTTATGGGTAGAAAGAAGCAATGCTTGTTTATTCAGGAGTTCTTTCATTATTTCTGCCTCTTTCTCAGTGCTTTCTTTATCATTCTTATGAAAAGCATTCTTGAACTTAACCAAATGATAATTAAAGAGTTCTCCTAAATATTGGCGCAACATATCAAGTACATCGGTTTGATAAAATAAGTTTGACTTCTGCCTCTCATTTTCCTTCAAGGCAAAGTCAAGAGCACTACGCAAGTGAGGAATAAAGGAAAATCTCCTTTTAATATCTTCCTCATTATATCCTCCAATCTTCTCATTATATGCTCCAATGGGAAATTGATAATGCGGACAGGTTAAGTCATTAGTGCTATAAACGCTTTTTTCTAACTCCCTCAGTGCCCTAATCATATTTTCAGCCGATTTCTCGCCGTAACGCTTTATGGCGTAATCTCTAAAAAAATTATCCAAATTTACTTTACGTGGGTCCCAGCCAAGTTTCGTCACCAAATCATAATAGAGGAAGTTGTGGCGAATAACCTCTGGGTTCAGATAAAAGTATTGGCAATTCTCTGCCTGAGAATCACTGGTAATATCTTTTAGTCTTTTGATAATATCTTTAAGATCACCGTGCAGAGCAGTATCGCCCCCAAATGCATGTAATATAGAGAACCCCCATTTCTTACCATAGAAATAATTAAGTCTCTTGTAATCAGGGTTCTCATCTGCCCAGATATCACAAACATAAAGCATATCGTTGGGAATGGCGTCAAGAAAATCTTTCGCTTCCTCTTTTGACCATTGAGGACGGGCAAAAAACCCCCATCCTGACAGATACCCCATTGCTTCTGAATCTGCATTCTTAATTCCTCTCACCCATGCCTTGGCGGAATTTGTCTTTATCTGCCTGTTCTCTTCCGGAGTATTTCCGGGAAAAGTTTCCCCATAAGTACTTATGCTATAGATGTGATCAGTCCCGTAAATCTTGTTGTATTCCTCAGTAAATATAGAAAGAACTTTGGAAAGCATAGGATCGCTAGGATTGAGATAAAGATTAGCTGGAGCATCCTCCCACCTTATCTCCAAATACTGACAACCGGGGTACACTTTTTTAAACTCCCGAGGTACACGTCCACCAAACCCAGGAGAAATGACCTTCATTCCTAACTTTCGAGCATAGTCGATAATCTGTTTAGCTAATCTGCATTCATATGTCAGCGTATTTGGCTCTCCTTGCCCCTTTAAACCAAGACTTTTCCATGTTTTCTGCCAGGCAGGGTCGTCACTTTTTAAAGGATCTAGATCCAGAGGATAGAATGCAATATTAAATTTCTTCTTAGCCATCCAATCAAGCTCCTGCTTCCAATCATTCCAATTCCACCAGGCCATAGAGTAAAAAAGAGCACAACCCTGAATACTCTGACGAGCGGGGAAATAAGGCCTTTCAACGATATCGAGATTAGGCATAGAAATTATTTTCTTCTTGGGGATATAATCCCCGTCTTCAAAAAAACCACATTTGCAGACATTCTCCAGGAAGTGATAGACAGCGTATAAAGTAGCTCGGTCTGTGCTTCCTCCAAGTACCAAGTAATACCCATTATCCACGGATTTATCGGCAATAGTTCTTACTATAAAGCCATCTAACCCTGGATAATCACAAGATAGTTTCACCTGTCCTTTGTCACATAACTCCTTAATTTTACTATTGGTTTTGGGCCTACCAATCAGTATTACATTATCTCTTCTTTTCTGAGCTTTTGACCATTCATTTTTTGAGGAGCCATCCTTAAATATTCTCAGGTCCACCCCGCTTATTCCCTTGATATATTTTTGTAGTTCCTCGGCTGCATGTTGTTCAATATCGGTGGGATTTTCTCCCAAGGAAATGCTTGCTCTGGAAATACCCTCTTCCACAACCATCATTTCTCGGTTATTCTCTGAGCTAAACATTGATAAGTCCTCCTTTATTATTTTTCTTGCTTTATGTTTCTAGTTCTTTGTTTTACTAGAGCAGAAAATCTTAAAATGATGCGCAAATCGCCTTTCTAGTAACTGCTGGTACGGCCAAAAAATAATGACAGCCAAGTCCGCTCCTTTTTATACTTATAATGATACTGATTGTATTAGCTGTGAAGATTCGCAAGTAATTCGTCACAAATTTCTTTGGATTGACGGGCTATGAGGTCTTTATCCTGAGTCGTTTTTGAGTCTATAGGTTCTAACATAAAAATGCCCTCATAACCAATGTTTTCTAGCGCTCTTATTACCATCCTCCAATTGATTGTTCCTTCGCCAGGTATTAAATGCTCATCATGACCCAATTCTTTTCCGTGATTATCATGGATATGTAGACCAAAAAGATATTCACCCGCTTCTTTAATTGTTTCACCAGGATCTTTTCCCGCTCTCCAGCAGTGACCTACATCTACTAGAATACCCACATTTTCCTCTTGAACCGATGCTATCATTTCTCTTGACATCTTTGCCGTAGGTCCTCCTCCCGTCTCCACCACCAACTTCATTCTCACTTTTTGACAAAACTGTGCTAATCTTCGAAACGATTCTATCGCATATTTTCTATTACCACCATGATGAATTCCAATGTAATCTGGTTCGAATACCTGGCATAAATCAATACTCTTTTCAATCCATTCGATAGCCTCTTCTCTTGATTTCTTATCCTGAGCTCCAATGCCTCCGGGAATCTCGCCAATGTGAATAGAAGAAATGCGAAGTCCCAGGGAATCCACCAATTTAGCTATCTCCATCATATCTTCTTTTTCTGTTAAGAATGGACAAGGTAAAGACCTGCTATCCATTTCTATAAACCTATAACCTATCCCTCGAAGTTCTCTCAATACTGGATAGACATCTGTATAAGCCTTTGTGTTCAGGGGATTATTCATATGATAAAGCACAGTTGAAATTCCTACTTTCATTATGTTTCCTTTTATGAAGGGTTTTTTACTTTGTCAGATAAATAAAACCAAAGAGTATCCGCGTTGTTAACCTCTCATATTCAATGTATAATTCTCTTCCTAACTTTACCTCAACCTCCTAAATAATATTATCTAGACGACTCATTTATTTGGTTCTTAAGTTGAGCTCCCTTTTCCCACTGATTGTGCTTGTTAGTATCTTGTATTAGCACCTGCCTACGGAGGTTAAGATGTAATTTCTTTTCGTTTTTCATATTATTTTCCTTCCAGTAAAGTTTTCGCTAAAATTTTCTCAGCCACCTCCATAGTCTTCACAGCATCAGCAAAGTTAGAACTGGGTTGTTTGCCCGACTTAAGACAGTCAACAAACTCACGGTTCTTTGCACAGTAACCACCATAGATATAAAGCTCATCACTGCCGGCAACCTGGCGGGTATCATATTCAGTACCTTCAGTATCACCATCAGCATAAAGATAACCCTTATTCTCATGCTCAGCCTCAACACAAATACCCGACGCATGCATCTCGACCTTAAAAATCCGACGCCCACTTGTCCAGCTATTTATCATAACACCGGTAGAGCCATTATCAAATTCGAGTAGGGCTGTAATAAAGTTAATATCTGGCACAAGAACCCGCCTGGTTAGGCTGTGTATCTTGATAACCTCACCCCCGCACATCCAGCGTAAAGTATCAATCGAATGGACACCATCGTCCATCATGTGGTCACGTGAATCGAGATACGGATGGATATTATACTTATAAAATGTACACACAGCGTGAGTAATGGGACCGCGCTTTAGGCATTCATTCCTAAGTTTTACAATCATAGGACAACTTCGACGCTGGAAGCTAACCTGGGAAATACAACTCTTTTTCATCGCCATATAAGCTAAAGCACGTGCCTGATGGATAGTAATACCCATCGGTTTTTCAATATAGAGATTCAAACTCTCTTCTAAGCACCACATCCATATATCATACATTATCTGTGGTTGCCCGATGGCATAAACCGCATCTGGTGCATTTTTTTCAATCATCTTTTTGTAATCCGTGTATCGCCTCTGTATCTGATACTTATCCGCGGTAGCATTTAAACTTTTTGCATCAATATCACAGATTGCTACCATCTCCACATCATTAAAGGAAGCCAGCGATGGATAATGAGCAGAATTTGCCATGCTTCCGCTACCAATCATTGCCACTCGAACTTTTGTTCTGGTTTTTTCGCCTGCTTTTGTCATACTTATTCCCTCCTTGGGCAAATAGTAAATATTTAGTAAATCCCGTCTAAAATCTTTAGATTTTTGGCTATTTCATACACATCCTGCGATTCTAATCTTAGCATGGTTTCCCTCTCAAGGTAAATAAAATTCCTCATTGATAAGAGAATGGATTTCATTTGACTTCTCTAGCCCCCTTTTCCATCGCCTGACATTATACTAACAGTTCGACTTTTACCTTGTGCTGAGTGTAGACTTTAATTATACATCTTTTAGATTCTTCATCGTAGAACCAACCCTCCTTAACTTTCTTGAATTCGGTAAATTCCTTATACTTCTTACTTGTGAGGCCGTCTACCATAACCTTTGCCGGATATGGCCATTTTACCCTCAGAGCATACTCTTGGCGGCACGGTTCTATCTCGATTATTAATCTACTTTCACCTTCCTGACAGACAATCTTTGTCTTCTTCTCATTGTCAAATAGAGTAAACTCCGAGTACTTATGGGGATGAACGTCAAAAACCAGCCCTTTAGATTGACTCAGGGAACCCCCAATTTCATAATCAGCATTTAGTTCCATGGGCACGATGGCCCCGGCTCGCAGAAACAATGGAAATCTTTCCCAATCGGCCTCATATAAAATGTACTGCGGACCCTCATATTCTTCATCCGTCCAGTAGTCAATCCAGCGTCCCTCAGGTAAATATACTCTCCGTCTGTTTATAGCCTCTTGCGGATACATGGGCGCTACGAGGAATTCTTCGCCAAAAAGGTACTCTGTCTCTTGCTTAACCGCCTCAGGATCGTCCTGATATTTCAGAACTAAGGCTTGAGCTATAGGCAATCCCGTCTCACAAGTTCGCTCAGCGTACGAATAAATGTAAGGAATCAGATTCATTCTTAACCAAGCATAGTAGCGATGAATAGCTGTTGCTTCATCACCGAAATGCCAGGGCAGATCAGTATCCGGATCACCACACCACGCCGAGAATAGGGGGGTGAATACTCCCATTTGGGTCCACCTGATAGTCACATCTTTGCGTCGGCTTAGCCGAAGGCCGCCATTGTTGGATGTTGTATATGGTACCCCGGACAAGCCAAGGCTTAACATGGCACGAAGAGCTACCCTCATGTAATCATAGTCTACGTTATTATCCCCAGTATAAACCGCGCCGTATTTTTGAATACCAGTGTATCCTCCCCGAACCAGGAGATAAACCTGCCCTTCGAGACCTTCCTCTTTAACCGCCTCACAGACCGCTCGTCGCTGAAGAATAGAGTAGAAGTTGTTGAACTCACGGGTAGTTTTGCCATTGCAAAAAGTTCCTTGTTCTGGCTCCAAGTCCTTGATCTCATACTCGTAGAAGTTAAGGCCCTCATCTTGATAACCTGTTTTAAACCACGGTATACTATCGCCAAAATCCGAAAGGAATGCTCGGATGCCAGAGCGTAGTTGTTTTTTCACCCTTTGCTTGAACCACTCATAGGCTTTTGGATTAGTAAAATCAATGCGGGGACCAAACTCCCTAATGTAATCGCCTTCAAGGTTGCGATAGAAGTAGCCTTTTTCTATGCCTTCCTGGAAAAGAGGATGAACCTCAGAAATCCACGATGGAATCCAGGCCATAGTTTGCACCCCTTTTCTCCTTAACTGTGCGATTAAACTATTCCCCATGGATTCTGCCAAGTCCATATACTGCTGCGGGGTTTTTGCCAGGTAGTCGAGCTTGGGATTGGGTCTAAAGCTTAGCCAGTCAAAGTACATGATAGACAACGGTATGTCGCGGACCTCAAACTGACGGCGAATCTCCTCTACCTCCTTGCTGTCAAGGAAACACCGCCCTTGGAGAACTCCGAATGACCAGCGGGGAATTTTAACGGGCATTCCCGTGAACCTTACATAACTCGCAAGGATATCTTTCATTCGTGGACCGTGGAAGAAATAGACGTTCAAAGAATAATCTTCGGAAGCGATGGAGTATGTCCCTTCTCGCTCAGTTCGCATATCAAACTCAGAAATACAGTCTGTCCACAGACACACACCATATCCTCCAGTGCTCATAAAGAACGGAATAGGACAGTACGTTGTATCGTCTTTGCCTTCCAGGCTATCTACGGAAACCATTTTGATTACTCTCCCCGTTTGGTCCACTGAGTTATGCCTTTGCCCAAAACCGAAAAAACGCTCCTTTGCCGAAGCTGAAAAAACAAGTCTTGAGCGCAAAGTAGTTGGAGGGGAAGTCTCGGTTGAAATCGACACTTCTTGCAGAGAAGTTAATCTCTTATCAGAAAGATCACAAATTTCCAATGTGAAGGGCCTCTTGCGTACAATCACCTTTAAAGCATCTGTTGTCAACTCAAGTTGCTCAGCGGATGAGATAAACTCAAAGGGATATCCGCCCTCTTTAGACTCCTCTATCTTTCCTTCCACCTGTATCCTTAGATTGAAGAGTTTGGAAGAGAGGAAAGAAAGTCTAACACCGATCCGTCTGGGCTCGACTCCTCCCCGGCAATCGAGCAAGAGATCCCTATCCGTTTTTTGAAAGCCTACCACCTCTCTTAATAAAATACTTGCTTTACTTAATTGCTTTTTGTTGTTCAGCTTCACCTGTCCTAACTGCCTTACGGTCGTCTTTCTGATTCTTGTCATTGTACTGACCCCCCTTATTGTAACCCTCACCCACAGGGAGTGAGCTGTTTTATTTCAAATCTAATGCCCCAGTTCTTTTTCAAAAATTCTTATCTCTTCTATAAGCTGGTCTATGGTTAGTTGAAAGGCCTCCTCGCCTTCTTGAGAAGAAGAATAACGAGGGTCTTCTTCCCTTCTTACTGTAAAATCAGGTGTTGGACTTCCGCGAAAAGTCTCTGCATCTACTATTGCCCATTTAGTATTAAGCAATTTATGATTTTTAGCAGGAAGCGAAGGGAGACTTACTCGGGAAGGGAAGTATTTCATCACCAACGATGTTTCCGTTCTGTTAGCATGTCCGCCACTAATTTGGCCATTATTGTCTTTTGGCATAGGCATAACTGCCAAAACCTTCAAATTGCCTTGGCCATTGAACTCTTTACACAAACGCTCAATTACGTTAAGATGATTCTCTGCGCCGTGGCCATTTACAATAATGACGGCTTTATATCCACAACCCTGTAAAAGTTCTAAATAATTTCGCAGTAAGACAGCAAAAACTTCCTCCTTAAGATATAAGCTAGGCAAAAGATTTTCAGGAAAATCCATTCCTACAATATACTCGTTGCCTTCAAATCCAAAATCTTTCAGTATACTAGGACTTCTTTCTCTTTCTGTTCCTATAAATAAAGGAGGTAAAACAACACCTCCTATTCTTTTGGCCAGCTCCAGGGCAACCATATAGGCATTCAAAGGGTCAACCCCCAAAGGTAAGTGAGGTCCGTGCCACTCTAAAGGACCCAAAGGTAAAAAAATAAATGAACATCTCTTCTTTTGTTCCAAAATTTCATCAGGACGCATAAGTTCAAACCTTACTTCTGCCATTCTTTTCTCCTTTCGAAAATGAACGAATTTTTCTTGAAGTTTTCACCTGGCAATTAGCTTGAAGAATTTACAGAATACTTATTTACAGTATCTAAATAAACCTTTTTAAATAAGCGAAACTAAATATATTACCTATTTTACTTCTGCTCTACCTTCCGGAGGCTTTTTCTCTCCCAGGAGAGTTCCTATTTCTACGACTTCATCTATATTATCAAATACTTTATGGAAAGCCTCTGCATAGTATTTCATCAGTTCCAGAGACTGAGGATAAATGGGATAAATTTCAGAGCAAATAACCAGGGAGTCAGCTAACAACTTCAGGGTTTGGGGATAATCGTCTAGATCATAGCTTATCTCTTCTGCATACTGGCAACTCCAGGGACAGCCTTTACCATAGCCCTCTTTGAGCTGAAAGAGAGTCTGACCTGGGATAGGGAGAGTTTGCCAAAGGACAGCATCGACTCCCTCTGCCTGAAGAGCCCTCATCACCAAATCTCTGAACTCAGCCGGCTCCATATCTAAACCCACCTCATCTGGATTTAGTCTGACTCTGTATTTATGATAGATATGGGTTCTATCAGGAGGAGCAAAGGGAGGAATGACTCCCTTAATCTCTGCTAGATGCGGGGATAAATATTCAGCATTTCTCTGCGAATTAGTATTATACTCATCTAGACTTTTAAGCTGACTTCTGGCAAAAGCTGTCGGTAGCTCCTGAGTCCTATAATTCCATCCCATGGTATAGGCATTGTATTTTCTTCCTTCCTCAGGCTTAAGAAACTCTCCAAACATTCTCACCATATTAGCTTTACCCCTATATACTTCGTTATTAGTAACAAAAAGTCCACCTTCTCCCCCCGGCATATTCTTGGTAGAATTTAAACTGAAGGACGCCATATCACTGAGATTGCCAGTCTTTTTACCATGATATAATGCTCCATGAGACTGAGCAGCATCCTCTATGACAATCAGATGGTGCTTTTTCGCAATCTCGTTTATCTCGTCCATATCTGCCGGCAGGCCATGGATATGAACGGGCATAATAGCCTTTGTTCTTGAGGTAATCTTTTCTTCTATCTTCTTTGGGTCCATATTGAAGGTCTTAGGATCAATATCCACAAAGACCGGTATAGCATTATGATGCAAGACTGCCACCGCTGACGCTAGAAACGAAAAGGCCGAGGTAATAACCTCATTCCCAGGCCCAATACCTGCTGCGGCCACCGCCATATGCAGGGCTGCGGTTCCACTATTTACAGCTATGCAATATTTTGTCCCGATATATCTGGCAAAATCTTCCTGCAGCCCTACCACCTCCGGAGCACAGGGACCCCACAGGATGCCCCTATCCAAAACTGCCATTACCGCCTTCTTATCCTCCTGAGTAATTACTGGCCAGCCTATCTTTAATTCCTCAGATATTGTCCTTTTCCCCCCGGCAATAGCCAAATTACCCGTCATTATCACGACCTCCATTCTCACTTCAGAATTGCATAGTCTTTCTAGCTATGTAACTTGCTCTAAGTGTAAAAACATTTTTCAGTGAGTGCTTACTTGAACTGATAAGACATTGATACCATTTTTTTCACAGGACTTGGCCTGCTTGAAAAAACGCCAGAGTCACCTGGTAAATCGGCATTCTACTTCTAACAATAATGCAAGGTCATAAAACTTCGTCTTCTAGTCTCTTGCCAATATTTCGTGAGATAAAATTAATCTTTGCCGTCTCCTCTACCAGTTCAGTTATATCATAAGCTTCAGCCAATGACGCACCAAAGCTTAGAAGACCATGTGCAGCTAAGATAAGCGATTTTATCTGAAAATCAGTCTTTTGGAGAGTTTTCTTCATATTCTCTACCAGCTCAGTCGAACCAGGGAGAGCACACTTTATCACTGGAATTTTTCCCAGCTTCAATTCGGATGAGATGGTTATCATAGGTAGAGTAACGTTTTTCACCGCAAAAGCTGTAGTATAAGGAGGGTGAAGATGGATTACCGCACCAATTTGGGGAAGGTTCTTGTATATACAAAGATGTATGGCCGTCTCCTTTGAGGGCTTCAGAGCCTTTGGCCCCTCCAATTTTATTCCCTCCTGGTTGACCACTATCAAATTCTTGGAAGATACGTCTCTTAGCGATACTCCACTGGGGGTAATTAGGAAAGAACCGTCCTTCATTCGGACACTGAGATTCCCTCCTGTTGCTCCCACTAATCTTCTTTGATAAGAAAGACGGGAAAATCTGACCAGTTCTGTGGTTAAGTAATCAATTTTCAAGATCTTAGTCTCCTTTTTGCCAGTTCTGATGTTAATTTAACGGTCTCAAGTAGGTTTCGGTGATCGGCGAGATTTTTTCCGGCAATATCAAATGCGGTTCCATGACCTACTGAAGTGCGTATTATGGGAACGCCAATCACTAAAGTTACAATGGAGCCAAACCCCATAAGTTTTATGGCTATGTTGGCCTGGTCATGATATAGAGCAAGCACAGCATCAAATTCCCCTTTTTTTGCTCTAACAAAGATGGTATCGGCAGGAATTGGTCCAATGACATTCACTCCCTCTTTCCTGGCTTCCTGTACGGCAGGGGCTATCTTATCTGTTTCTTCTCTTCCAAAGAGACCCCTCTCTCCGCCGTGTGGATTAAAAGCTGAAACAGCTATCAGGGGAGTTTGTATTCCAAAAAATGTCCTTAAAGATTGATAGGTTACAATAATCATGTCAAAGATTCTGTTTCTGGTTATCAATTGGCTCACTTTGCCCAAGGGGACATGAGTTGTTACTTGCAGTAGTCTGATAGAATCAAGTATGAGCATAAGCGAGTATTTTTTGGAGCCAGTTAACTCACCTATTATTTGGGTCTGTCCTTCATAGTTATAGCCGGCTTTTGTCATCGATTCCTTATTCAAGGGAGCAGAAACCATAGCTTGAATAACATTATCCAGAGCCATTTTCACTGCCTCTTGGGTATAAATAACGGCTGCTTTTCCACACATCTCATCCACTTGACCCAACCTCAAGCGTTTCATGTCAATATTAGCAAAGTCAAGGACATCGAGTATACCGTATTGAAACTTTGCCTGAGAAATGGCTTCGATAGGGTGTATATCCAAATTCAGGCCTGTAGTTTTAAGAGTTGCTCTCATAACAGCAGTATCACCTATTATCAGGGGAGAGCACCATTGGTAAACTTGTTCTTCCTTTAATACCTTGGTAATAATCTCTGGTCCAATCCCTGCTGCATCTCCCATGGTGATACCAATAATTACTTTCTTTATCATATTTAGTCCATTACCCTTGGCCTCGCAGACAACAAAGACTCCTGATCAAGCTATCTTTGTCTCCCACTGAACCTCCTCTAATAATAAGGGGCATCCCTCTGTATTGACCATCTGAAATAGCCCCATAAGCTGTCCCTGATTCTATTTGTCCAAATACATCTATGGTATTTGCTCCTATCTTCCTACAGAGACTATAGGAGGTTTCTCCTCCAATTAAAATCAGGCCTCCCACTTGAGTACTGGCCACAATCGAGGAGGCTATGGATGTTAAACGATCCATTACCAACCAACCTTTTTCGTCACTACTGGTTCTGGTATCAAAGCCTTCAATGCAAGTTTTGAGAACTATGTCCCTCTCTTTTCTCAATGCTTTCTCTATCTTACCTCTTATCATTTCCTCAGTATTTGCGTAGGCCGGACTGATTATTTCTTGGGGGATAATGGTAATTAATTCGAGATGTCCTGTTCTTTCTAGATGCTCAAATTGCTTCCGGGTTACCGGATTAGAAGAAGCAGAGACGATAAGGATACTTCCCTTTTTTCTGGAAAAAGGGAAGTATGAAGCGGGGAAAGAAGATAAGATATTTCTGGAAAGAGCTTTAGCTAAACCAAGGGAACCAACCAGCAGCACGGGAAAATCAAGATTCATAGCGGCTTTTACAGTCTGTTCAATCTCTTCCTCTTTTTCCGCGTCTATTGCTATAATTCTGATTTCCTTCTTATATAACTTGTGCACCGCTTGCCCGATGCTCCCTCTCTTGACCAATGTTAAGCTTACGTGGCCCACCTTGAGGGAGCATTCATCAGCCAGGAAGGTGGGGAGATGGTAGTTGTGAGATTTCAAAGAAGGTAAAAACTTCTCTACACTCACTCCATCTATCAGTTGATAACCATTGATTGTGACCCTGCCCATTTGAGGAATGGCAGGAACGACCAGTGCCATCTCCAAATTAAGGGCCTTCATTACCGCCTCTATTTCGGGACCAATATTTCCTCGGAACCAGGTATCGATTTTCTTAAATACAATAGATATATTAGATTGCTTTAACAAGGTAGCTGCGCGGAAAGTCTCTTCATAGGCATCCTCTCTGGACAAAAAGCGACTTTGAGTGTTTATTGCCGGAAGGAAATTATTGAAACCGACAAACTGAGGCTTAATGAAAACTCTAACTTTATTCTTTTCCACTGCAAACTGTGCTCCTGTGTCGCAGCTACCAGTCAGGTCATCGGCTATGATTCCTATCTCGTGCATCTCTTCCCTCTAATAGAGCGAGTAAATTGCGCCCTTGGCATAGGAACGTATGAAGTCTCACCCCCATCAACATAAAACATCTGGCCAGTGATATAGCTTGTATCATCAGAAGCAAAAAAGATAGCCGCTTTCACCACATCTTCCGTCTGACCAACTCTTCCCATAGGAATATAGGGAATCCAATCATGGGGATACTTAGGGTCCTCTCTAAAATTTCTCTCAATAGCAATGGTTCCTGGAGCAATGGCATTTACCCTAATGTTGTAAGGAGCTAATTCTACTGCCATAGCTTTAGTCAAGAGGGACATTCCCCCTTTGGCGGCACAGTAGGATGCCAGACAGTCCATTGCTCCATAGGCAGCTATAGAAGAGATGTTAATGATACTCCCTCCCTTATTTTTTGCCATATTCCAGGCCACCTTTTGAGAACAGAGAAAAGTTCCTTTCAGATTTACATCCAGAGTCCGATCCCAGATCTCCTCAGTTATCTCAAAAAATGGTTTCCATATAGCCAGTCCCGCATTATTGACCAAAATGTCTATTTTTCCAAAAGTCTTTAGGCTCAATTTAACCATTTGGTCGACCTCAGAGGCTTTAGAAATATCAGCTTGAACCACCAAGACTTTTCTTCTCATTTTCTCAATCTCTTCAGCTGCCTTTTTTGCACCTTCTTTGTCAGTGTGGTAGTTAGTTATGATATGGGCTCCTTCCCGGGCCATTTCCAGAGCGATGCTATACCCTATGCCCTTACTTGCTCCAGTAATTAGGGCAACTTTACCGTTTAGTTTAATATTCTCATACATAATTCAATCCTGGCCAAATAAATGGCAAAGGGAATATGGCCATTAAGATTTTCACAATTTCCCCCTCTTTTGGCATTGCTTCCCTTTCCTTTTCATCATATGTGCCAAATACAATCTGTACAAGTTCCCTCGCACCAGTACTAAATTGCTCTCGACTGAACCTGATAGTAAATTCATCACCCTCTTGACTGAATCCAAGCAAATCCGCCTTCTTTTTACCCAAACGTTCCTCTACATAAGGACGGAATCTTCTCATGAGCCTGAGGAAGTTTACTATCTTAATTGTCCCTGGAACACTTCCTAGTGTTGATTTAAAACCCATCTTTTTAAATAAATAAATGAGTTCCACATCGTTAAAAGGGATATTAAAGCTTAGCTCTTGGATATCATATCTATCAAAAACACATCTTATGGTATCTACGACTGCTTCTCTAACCCCCGAATATTCAGCTACCCTACTTGTTCTTTTTTCTCCTTCCTTTCCTGGGAACTGAACTGCGAGGTAGCCTAAGGAATCATCGCCTCTCTGGATAATTAACATTTCTGACTCTTTATTCATAGCAGCACCAGTATTTATAATTTTCCTGAAATCCTCTAAAGGACGGAAAAACCTTACTGGTTCCCTTTGATAAACTTTAGCTATGTTTTCCAAACTTCCTTCTTCATAAGGGAGAACCTCAATTTGTTGAATATTATGTTTTTCTACCTCATCCTGAGAAATCCTAAAATTATACACCCTCCCTGCCTCAACGCAATCAGCCCTTTTATATAAATCACCTCCACCAGAAACCAACATAATATCTACTTCATCCTCATCTAGCTTTTTTACGCAGTCTTCTAATAACAGTGTGGCAAATCCTCTTTTCCTATATTCAGGATGGGTACAAACAGAACCGATGCTGCCAATTCTTGTTTTGCATCCGTAAACTGTGATATCGCATTCAGAGATACCGATGTGAGAAACAGGTTTATTATCCTCAATAATGATACGTATATTCTCTAAGTTATCATCATCAAATAATAGTGGATACCACTTTTCCATCTTTGGCGCTCGATTTGTGTCCTCTCTGAACACATAGTTCACAAGCTTCAGCACCCGACTAAATTCTTCCTTTTCAGTTGCTCGAGGTCCTTCCATTCTAAAACTCCCTCTTGTTTTACTTCATCGGTAACGCCTTTATATTTCTCAAAACTAACTTCCTGCAAATAATAGAGCTTGAAATTCTACCACGTTGATCCCTTAACTTCATCCCAAGGTGCTTTGTAGTCCAGTTTTTTGGCATAATTCTCTATATAGGTTAAATTATCAAAAACTTTCCTAAAAGCACAGAGATAAATATCAAGGACTTTTTTTGAAACAAGAGGATGAAGACCCCAGAAGGTTAGAGTCTCTTCAATAACCTTAAGAGTTTGAGGATATTCACAAATATCGTACTTAACTTCTCTTGCATGGGGGCATGTCCACGGACATCCTTTGCCATAGCCTATCTTTTCTTGAAAAAGTCTTTGTCCCGGGATGGGATTGGTCTGGTAATATGCCACAGGGACTCCTTCACTAGACAAAATGTCTTGCAGCGCTTTTCGGAAGCGGCCATTATCAATACCTAAACCAGCTTCTTCAGCATTAACTTTAAATCGATAAATATGATATACGTGAGTTCTATCTGAGGAGACGCAAGGTGATTCTAATCCGGGAATTTCCCTTAATCTACTGGAGAAATACTCCGCAACACTCTGTCGTAATTTGGTGTATTCATCAAGCCGTGTGAGTTGCGATCTTGCCATAGCTGCGCATAAGGGGCTCATTCTATAATTCCACCCTAGAGTCCTCGCATCATATGCCCTTACTTTGCCCGGACCTGTAATTTCTCCGAAAACTCTTATCATTCTGGCTCTTTCGTAATAATCACTATTATTAGTAGTAAGTAATCCTCCCTCCCCTCCTCCAGGAAGATTCTTGCCAGGCATTATACTAGCCCCACAAAGGTCTCCCAATCGTCCGGTTTTTTTACCCTTATACAATGCACCATGGGCCTGAGCTCCATCTTCAATGACAACTAAATTGTACTTTTTGGCAATAGTATTTATTTCATCCATGTCCGCCGGTAACCCATGAAAATGGACAGGCATTATAGCCTTCGTTTTTTCACAGATTTTCTCCTCAATTTTTGCAGGATCTATATTGAAAGTACTCGAATTTACATCAATAAAAACCGGAATTCCTTGATTATGTAATACTGATGCAGCAGAAGCCACAAAAGTTAGAGCAGGTAGCAATACTTCGTCACCGGGGCCAATACCAGCTGCAGCAACAGCTGCATGTAAAGCTGCCGTACCGCTATCTAATGCTAAACAATGTTCAACACCGACATATTCTGAGTATTCTTTTTCTAGAGCGACTACTTCCTTGGCAGCGAATCCCCAAAACTCCTCTCTTTTAATTACTGCCATTATGGCAAAGATATCTTCTTTTGTAACTACTGGCCACTTTGGGACCTCAATATCTTCTGGAACTGCTCTAGGTCCTCCATCCATTGCTAGCTTACCTTTCATATCATATCATATCATTTCCTTTCTCTATTTACCATTATTGACTTTTGTATAGTACGGCGGTATCTCTACGCCTGATCTTTTGGCTTTCTACACACAATCTTGACTACCTTAAGTCGTTTCTCAGAGCCGAACTTTCGAGGCTCTTACAATCTTTCTCGACCCTCAAGATTTTTGAATCCTTTCTGAACAAAACCCTCTCCCTCGGTGATGCAGCAAAGCACTGCCCTATCCATCTATTCGTGCATATAAGTGTCAATAATCTGTTTCATGTTTAAACCAAGGATCTTTTGTTTGTCCTCGTCGGAAATACGGGCATAGGCAACTGTTCCCAACTGAAAAGCTCCATCCAAATAGTTCATATCTGTACCGAAAAGTATCTTTTTGCTTCCCACCTCTTTCACCAGCCTCTCCACCTCTCCGAATCTATAACAACTGGTCAAGGATAAGAAAACATTATCCCTTTTTCTAAGTAGCTCCTCATAACCACTGTACCTACCTTGGCCGTGCAAAACTCCATGCAAAGTTCCATGGCCGATTATGAAACAAACGTTTCTAAATTGGGCTGCTACCTTATTCAAGAAATTAGCATTTGCCCCCCAAGTATGGCTCAAAATTACATAGCTGTACGCATTTGCATATTCAAATACTGGAAAATATTTAGGTCCGTCCGGAGCATAATGGTGAAAATCTGGATGAAGTTTAAAAGCTCTTATATTTAGTTTTTTTGTGCAGCGCCTCATCTCTGCTTGGATCTCCTCTTTTGAATAGTTGGGGTTGATCACAGCAAAACCTATAAACCTTGTCGGATGCTCCCTCACAGCTTGAGTTACCAAGTTATTTCCCAATTTATAGTCTGCAAATAGACCAGCGCAGGCGCTAATGCATAACTGATTCACCCCCAGATGATTCACATAAGAAATGATTTCTTCAAGCCCATTGTATGAGAGGGTAATAATACCCAGCAACCATGCAACCGATCGTTAACTTCAATTTCCTTTAATAATTCTATATTCCCCACCTTCGGATGATACTCTTTAGACAGAGAATGAAGAACTAACCCCTCTCTTATCCCATAATAATCCATCTCTTTGATTAAGTGAGTAACCGAGAAAAAAGAACCTTCTTGAAAAAGTACACTGCGGCCAACCATGCAGTTAACATCAAAATAGGAAAGCATTTTAACACTCGCCTTTTCTACCTGAAACACAAGAACATCCAGCATTTTTTGGTTTCTTTTGGCAGTACGACATAATCTTTACTGAAATTATCCCATCTATTACCATCTATCTTTGCCTGCTTTCTTTTGCTCGTCTTTAAGCTCAAACTCTGCTTCCGAAAACTCCTTTCCATATTCGCTCCAAACACTTCTTCCCTTTGGAAAGTCAATTCCTTCTTGCACTCTAAGTTTTGGCGGAACTTCAATTACTTTCTCCTAGCTCAAATTATTTCAATTCTGCTACTTCTGTCCAACCAATACTCGATAGACATCCTCGAAAACCCGAACGTCAACTAAGGTATCCTCTGCTGAAGAGCGAAATGGTAAGTTATTAATAATGCATGTGAGAAAGTGTTCCATCTCGCGTTTATATGACCAGCTCCAACCTGCACTGGGAATAAGCTTCAAAAACTGGTGAGATGGCGTCGCACGATATATCTCAATACTTGCTGAGACATTCTTTAACAACAAGGGAGGGGCACAAGTTCTGACCCAGCCCTTCTCGAAGTAGATTTGAGTATGCTCGTCCCAACCGTAATAAGGCAAGTTTCCAGATTCAATAATTGCACGCGTACCGTTAATTTCGAGAACAACTATACCATTTATCCCACATTTATCTAAATGCACACTCTTCACTTTGACTTTGTCACCGGCATCTAAGAACCAGCGCAGCAAGTTCACGTTATGGGTATACTGCTGTAGATATTCAATATATTGGTGACAGAATTTTCGTGGTAGCCAATCAGGCTTCCCGGAGAATGGATCCGGGGCGGGCGAAGACTCTTCCGTTGCCTCAAAAGGTGTATCCAGATTAGCTGTCCAGTTACCGCAGAAGCCGTGATTACGCACATAAGTGATGGCACCGAGCTCCCCCGTTTGGACAAATTGAGTAATGGTGTCTTTGACCAACTCATTGCCAGCATCGTAACGCTTCATGTAGGCAATCATAAGACGGCTGCCACTCTCCTTGATTGTGTCAAGAATGCGTTCTGCTTGCCGCATCGATACCGCCATTGGTTTTTCCATAAAGACATGTTTTCCCGCACCGAGCAAATCAATTGCAATCTCTCCCTGAATGGCATAGTGCGCTGAAACTCCAACAGCTTCGACTTCTGGATCTCTTGCCAGTTCTTTATGATTTCGATAATACTTGGGAATTCTATAGCGAGCTTGCACCTTTCTAGCCAATTCTTCTCTGAGTTCTGCTACGGCAATGAGCTCACATTGGGACGAACTGACCAGATTGGGAATGTGAACTCTCTGCCCCATGAAGCCACAGCCTACATATCCCATTTTCACTCGTTTCATCCTTACTCTCCCATGCAGTATGTAGTGATGTCAAAATCATTTAGTGATCTTACTCCAAACCTTTTGTTATCTGCCCTTCAGCTTTATGTTTTGCTAGTAATTTCTCCATTGAATTAAGCGATATCTTAGCGGCCTTCATTGGATTACTATTCAATATCTGTGTATAATACTTGAAGGACTCAAATTCGGCAGAGATAAAACCCTGATAGTTAATGTCATCCAGTGCTTTCAAGAAAGCAAGCCAATCAACGTTACCTTCACCCAAAATAGGGAAAAGAAAGTCTACTCCGAACTCACCCGCTATCCCTATCGCATCTTTCATATGAACGTGTTTAATCTTATGTTTCCACTGTTTTATTATCCAGGGAATATCATTTTTGTATAACTGATAATGAGAAGGGTCGAAGGTAATAGCTAAGTATTCTGAATTGAAGTTTCTTAATAGTTCTTGTGTACTAAAATAATCATGGCAAATTTGTCCTACTACTGGCTCTACAATGAGATATACATTATTCTTTCCAGCTATCCTTAGGAGTCTTTCGAATGCGTGAAATAGATTATCCCAGACTTCTTCTGTCTTCATTCCTTCAGGAACGCCACCAGTAATTATATTCAGCTTATCTACCCCTACGGTTGCTACTGCTTGGATACACTCTATCGTGTTATCAATTGCCTTATGCCGCGTCTTCATATTAATCATATCTCTCAAAATTACAAAATTACTCACTTCTAAACCAAATTCCTTAGTCACTCTCACTGCTCGCCTAAATTCATCTACTAACTTCCCTCGGGGATTGAAGCTAGTCTCCTTCCATTCTACTCCCCTGTAACCTAAGTCTGCTAAACTTTTAACTACCCCTCTAATGCTTTCCTCATCATGTAATTTATCCCATAGAAAAGTATTAAAACCGAACTGATCTTCAGTAATCACTTATATATCCTCCTTGTCTAAACCCTTACTTTTCTTCCTTCTTTTATTGATTCATAACAGGCATCAATTATCCTCATTACTTCTCTTCCATCTTCGGGAGTAACGAGGGGCTCCTTATCTCTGAGCAGACAATCAATGAAATGACTATCCATCTCTATAGGGAAATCCGGGTATATGTCATCCATAGCAAATCTCTGACATTTTTTCCTCTGAACCAAAGTTAAAGGATATTCTTTATCACTAATTATATGCAAAGAGCCCTTAGTGCCATAAATATCATATCTTATTCCTGCGCCACAATAATTCCTTGGAAAATTATTATATTTAGCTGCAAAGGTAAGTGCTAAGTTAGCCATAATTCCTGTCTTGAATTGAAAAGAAATAAGAGCCGTATCTTCTTCTTTGTTTTTTGCATTAATGGCTAATCTTCCTCCATAAGCATTAACACTTTCTACTCGACCAAAAAAGAAGCAAAGAGCATCGATTAGATGAGGGCCATTATCAATGATCACTCCTCCTCCTGACTTATCTTTGGTTCCTTTCCAGTCCTTGATATTGTTCATTCGCTTGATTTCTTTGCCTATGAAACAAGATAAACAAAGAAATGGCCTTCCTATTTCATTTTCCTCTATTAGCTCTTTTGCTTTTCTATTCTCGGAAATAAATCTGTGGTTTTCGGCGACAAATAATCTCTTACCAGTTCTCTCGCTTTCTTTAATCATTTCATCTGCTTCCTTAGCATTCATCGCCATAGGCTTTTCACAGATGACGTGCTTGCCCGCCCTAAGGGTCTCCAACGTAATGGAATTATGAAGATAATGAGGTGTGCAAATATAGACCAGATCTATGTGAGGATCAGAAAGGAGTTTTTTGTAATTTGAAACTGTTTTTTTCAAACCAAACTTTTTTGCGACCCTATCCCTAGCTGCTTGATTAATATCAGCAAGCCCTGCTACCTCCACTCTTTCATCTTTTTGTAAAGACCTTATGTGTGCATCAGAAATAAGTCCGCCCCCAATGAATCCAACTCTAACTTTCATAGCTGCTTCCCCCTACTATACCTCATCATCAAAATATCTCGCAGTCTATCGTTTTCAACATTTTCTACATCTAATAAATCCCATACTCCAGGAAACTCCAAAACTCTTTTGATAATATTGCTGTCCATTTTTTCAGCTATAACCTCAAAGGGAAGATGGGTTTTTTGGGACATATTGATTAAAGTTTTTCTACTTTGCTCTTGTGATGCTTTTCTATGTTCAGGATATCCAGAGCCAGACTCTACACTAAATAACTTCTCAAAAATAAATTTTAAGTTTACATCCCCTGCCCAACCATAACCCTGGTTTAGAGCAAGGGAAATACAATTTCCTCCATTAATCTGGGTGAAAAGCCAGGCATCGAGTGGACTTAAGATATGACCACAAAAAACTCCCGGGTACTGCATTACAGAGTTTAAAAATCCTTGGCCAGTTCCGCATCCTCCGATGATAAAATCAACTCTTTTGGTATTTAAGAGAAGAGCCCCCAAAAAACCTGTATCGATATAGGTGAGTTCTGGAGCTTCGCCACTTCTTTTCATGCCCACATTAAAAACCTGATGACGAAACCCATCTAAAGCAGCTATAATATCTTTATTTTTGTCACCTGCACTGGTTTCATTGATTACTGCGATTTTCATACTAAATAAGCCTTTCTTCGGCTCTTTCTTCCTCGTATTTCTTTCTTCGCTCAGTCAAATATGCCGGTATTGGCACATCCCACCAGCCGGTAACTGCACCTGAATATACTTGCTCTCGATTGACCATTACTTCAATGACGGCTGGCTTTCCTGATGCAAAGGCTTTTCCTAAGGCATCTTTGACCTGGTCCGATCTTTCTATTCTCTTTGCATATACACCGAATCCTTTGGCGATAGTGGTAAAATCCGGAGTATATAGATTATTGTTGTCTCTGGTAAAATCAGTAGCTATTACTCTGTCTTCTCCGTAGGCGGCAATCTGAAGATCCTTGATAGACTGCCAGCCAACATTATTTAGTACTACTGTTACTACGGGAATATTGTATTGAACCGCAGTAGCCAGTTCCTGCATAGTCATCATGAAATCCCCATCTCCCACTACGGCTATAACCTGACGCTCTGGATGAGCTAATTTCACTCCCAATGCCGCGGGAAGACTAAAACCCATAGTGGAAAAGCCTCCACTGGTAATAAAAGTTCTTGGCTCATAAAATGGAAACTCCTGTAAAATCTGAGCTTGAGCATTTCCTGACGAAGAAACCACAAAGGCATCTCGCTGCAAAAACTCTCTTAACTCCTTTAAAAAACAAGACACAGTCATAGGGACTTTGTCAGGGTTCTGAAATTTCTCTAAAGAGGCAAACCACTCTTTTTTCAACCTCCGAATTTCATTGAAGTAAGCGCTTTCTTTATACTCTTTTCTCTTTGAATTTTCTCGTAATACTTTCGAAATTTGTCCAAGGGTCTCCCCGGCATCTCCAGTAATTCCTGCCTCTACCGGATAGTTTTTGCCAATCTCATTGGGGTCTAAATCAATCTGGATTAGTTTTGTGGGAGGAATCGAAAAGGCTACTCCTTTTCGATAGGAACAGGCGGTCTCATCAGCAAATCGACAACCCACGGCCAGGAGAACATCGCCTGAGCTAGCTAATTTGTTTCCACAGGTAGTTCCTTTAGAGCCAGCGTGCCAGGCGTATAGAGGATGGTCTTCGGGAAAGGCTCCTTTTCCCATCATGGTAGTAATGACAGCGGCTCCCAAAAATTCTGCCAGCTCCTTTAGTTCACTCCAGGCACCTGAAGCTATCACACCACCTCCTGCCAAAATAACCGGCCTTTTGGCATTAATCAAAAGATCAGCCGCGCTTTCTATCTCCTTTGAGCTTGCTGACATTCGCCCACGAAGATCACGCCTGGAAGGCTCGGGAATTTCTACTTCACTAGCCTCGCTTTGTATGTCCATAGGTAAATCAATAAGCACTGGACCAGGTCTGCCAGTAAGCATGTAATCAAAGGCTCTTCGCATTACTTGTGGTAGTTGAGCAACCCGGGTTACTTGCCAGGAACGCTTCACAATAGGTTCAAGTATGCGAGGAAAATCAGAGCTACGCTGTCTTTCGATTTCCTGAAGTACTCCTCGACCGAACATATAGGTATGGGTATCCCCGGTAATGACGAGCATGGCAGTGGAATCTACATAAGAGGTAGCCACTCCTACCGCAGTATTAATCGCCCCCGGGCCGATGGAGGTAAAGATGGCTAAAGGTCTGCCTGAGGCCCGATAAAAACCATCGGCAAGATGAGCTGCGCTTTGCTCATGTCTTACCTGGAGAATCCTGATCTTACCTTCTTTCCCTTTAAAAGCATCCACTAATCCCAAACATCCGTGTCCCGGAATACCCACAAAATAGGGAACTTTCTCTTTCATAAGATATTCTCTGACTATTTCTCCGCCAGTTAGTCTCATCTATTCTTCCCCTTACGTTTCATAGCACGTCGAGCCGCCCCAATGATATCCTCCACTGCCATACCATAATGGTCTAATAATGAGTCGGCGTCCAAAGCCGTCTCAGCAAAAGTATCGGCGATCCCTACTCTCTCAAGAGGTACCGGACATTGACTACCCAATGCTTCTGCCACTGCACTACCCAGTCCACCGATAATGGAGTGTTCTTCTACAGTGACAATAGCTCCTGTTCCAGCTGCTTGCTTTATAATAGAAACATCCAGGGGCTTGAGGGTATGCATATTCACCACTCCCGCATCTACTCCTTCATCGGCCAAAAGCTCTGCTGCCTCTACACAACGCGATACCATTATTCCATTGCTAATCAGAGTCACATCGCTACCGTCACACACAACTACCCCTTTTCCAATTTCCACCATGTGTTTCTCATCGAATACCACAGGCATATCTGTTCGACTAATACGTAAATACACTGGTCCGTCATATTCAGCTACCGCCGGCACCATCTTTTTAACCTCGGTTGCATCAGCCGGTACTATCACTGCCATGCCAGGTATAGAGCGCATAATAGCAATATCTATAATAGAATGGTGGGTTGGACCATCTTTGAAATCTGACAGTCCTGCGTAGCTCCCGACTAGCTTTACATTTGTTCTGGCATAGGCTACACAGGTTCTAATTTGTTCCACCGCCCGCAAAAAAAGACCGGCAAAAGTATTAACAAAAGGAACCATCCCGGCAAGAGCAAAACCAACAGCGGTATCAACCATTCCAGCCTCTTGAATTCCTACATTGAAAAAGCGTTCCGGACATTTCTCGGCAAAGTAATTGGTCATCACTGAAGAGGAAACATCGGCTACTATTACTACCACCTCAGGATTAATAGCACCATATTTAGCCAATGCCTCTCCATAAGCCATACGAACAGATACTCTCTCAACCATCCCCTCTTATTCCTTTCAATTCATCTACTGCCTGAGCGTATTGGACGTCATTGGGAGCGAGACCATGCCATTTTGCCTTATTTTCCATAAAGGAGACTCCTTTTCCTTTAGTGGTGTGAGCTATAATTGCGGTTGGCTGATTATGAATTTCTTTGGTTATATCCAGTGACTCTAGAACCTCTCTCGTATCATGACCATTGATTTCTAAGGTGGCGAAATTAAAGGATTTCCACTTCTCCACTAATGGCTCCAGGGGCATAATTTCGTGCACTGAACCATCCAGTTGAACATCATTATAATCCACAATTACGGTCAAGTTCGATAGATTGTATTTAGCGGCAGCCATCGCTCCCTCCCAAAGAACACCACACTGGCATTCTCCATCACCCAAGAGAATATAAGTATGATAGCTGAGACCTTTGAGGCGAGCCGCCAGGCAAAGTCCAACACCAATAGGAACTCCATGTCCCAGGAATCCGGCGGTCATCTCCACGCCGGGCGTCTTCAGCCGATCAGGATGGCCCTGCAAAGAACTCCCAAGATGCCCCCAGGTACGAAGTTCCTGCAAAGGGAAATAGCCACGGCGAGCCAGGGCCGGGTAGAGAATTGCACAGGCATGTCCCTTGCTCAAAATAAAACGGTCACGCTCAGGCCAATCAGGACGACTCGGCTCGATTCGCATATGATGAAAAAAGAGAGCAGTTATGATCTCTGCGGCTGAGAGAGATCCTCCCGGATGTCCCTGTCCTCTTTTATGAATCATCTTTAAAGCATCCAATCGAAGCTGTCGCGCTTTTTCGTTCAACTCATTTATTAACTTCTCAGAATGATATGCCATAGTCTTCTCATTCACCACCATCTGGAAATCACCACTTTTTTATGAGTAAAAAAATCAATAGCATCCTGTGCCTGGCCGTGCAGATCTCCAAAGAACGAATCTTTCATTCCAGCAAAGGGATAAAAAGCCATAGGAGCAACTACTCCTACATTAATACCAATATTGCCACATTCGATTCTACTCTGAAATTCGCGTGCCCACTTGCCACTCTCGGTATATATAGTGACAGCATTACCAAACCTGCTGGAATTAGCCAGATTAATAGCTTCATCAAGGTTCTTTACTTTCTTCAAGCATACTACTGGTCCAAAACTTTCTTCGTCGAAAATCTCCATTCCAGACTCTGCATCTTCAAAAATAGTGGGGCCAAGGAAATATCCCTTTGGATATCCTTCCACCTTTACCCCTCTTCCATCGAGAATAAGCTTTGCCCCTTCATTAATACCTTTTTGGATATCGTTATGAAGTTTGCTCAGTGCTTTCTTCGAGATAACAGGACCCATGTCTATACCCTTTTCAAGACCGTAACCTACCTTTAGAGATGAAGCTGCTTTAAGAAATTTCTCTTTTAACTCTTCATGAATATTGCCTACCCCCAAGACAATGGAACCGGCCAGGCACCGCTGACCACTATTACCAAAGCATGAGCCCATCAGATTGGGTATCGTCTTATCCAAAATAGCATCTGGCATTACTATTAAGAAATTATTAGCTCCAGCGTGGCATTGAACTCTTTTGCCATTCTTAGCTGCTTTCTGGTAAATCTCTTTAGCCACCGGAGTAGAGGTAACAGAGGAGATACCAGCTATATCTTTATTCTCCAAAAGTTCATCAGTAACCCCCTCACCATTACCAATTAAATTAACCACACCTCTGGGAAATCCAGCTTTGTCTATCAATTCAAATATCCTGGCTTGGGTAAGAGGAACCTGAGCGGCTGGTTTCATAATGTAGGTATTCCCACAGGCAACAGCCCAGGGCATAAACCAGAGAGGAACCATAGCCGGAAAGTTAAAGGGTGGGATCATAGCAAAGACACCCAGGGGGACTCGAATCAAGTATTCGTCTATTTCCTCGGCAACATTTTCTGAAAATTCCCCCTTGATCAGCGAGGGAGTCGCACAAGCAGCTTCTACCATGTCAATTGCACGTCTCATTTCTCCATAGGCGGCAGGGTATTCCTTCCCATGTTCCATAGTAATGGTTCTGGCCAATTCTTCCCAGTTCTCTTTGAGCAGCTCATAAAATCTAAATAGAAATCTAGACCTTTCCACTGCGGGGACTTTTCTCCATCCTCCAAAAGCAACTTTGGCTTTCTCTACAGCCTCTTTCACATCTTCCCTAGTTGATGTATGAAATTGAGCTAAGACTTCACCTGTAGCTGGATTTTCTACATCTACAACCTCAGTTCCACTTGGCTTAACCCATTCTCCATTTATGTAATTCTTAATCTGCGTCACTTCCCTTCCTTCATATCTTCTATTTCTTAATGTGAATAGCTACGCTTAGTTTTCATTCATAAGAAACAAATTTGTACTTATTAAATAAAACAAAAAACTCCTCTATTTGCTAACCAGCTAAGTATATTGAGACCTTCCTCCTGATGTTCTTTAGATTCTTGCTGATCGCAGCCCTGCTTGTCTTTTTGATCCTGGATATTTCTGCGGATGTGTATCCCTGAATAAGTAACTCAAGTATATATTTTTGAACTTCGGATAAAAGACTACTTATTTCCTCTCGCATGATATTAGCTATCGCTGCATCCTCCGGTGAAGGAAGGCTGCCGGGAATGGGTAGCATTTCCTCTTCACCTTTGTCATTTTTCTGATACAAGCTGACAACGCGAGTACCATCTCTTCTTTTACTATCTATGCTTTTACCTTTATTAATGTAATGCTTGGCATGAAAGTAACATGACCGGAGGATATAAGCGTCAGTCTTGTCTCTTAGCATATTCCTTTTCTCAAACCCATGTACCCACATTTCTTGGAATAAATCCTTTTGCTCTTCCCTATTATACGCTATCGTGCGGGCAATCCCTTCAATTCTTGGCGTAAGCTCTTCTAAGATTTCCATCATTGCTTCTCTCCGAAAAAATCTTAGGATATTTGAAAAACCTTAAGTCTTAGCTTTTCCACTCAACTGTTGTCTCATTAGATGTTTTTTATTATACAACGCCGTTCGCAGTATAGAGAAAAAAATAATCCTATTTTTTGTGGCCCAATTTCAAACAAAGCCTATCTCTTATTTCCTTAATAATCTTAACCAGTTCCTCAACTCTATCCAGGCTAACATTCACAGCTAATCCCGACACGCCCATCGAGGCTATGACCTTTTTTTTATAGTTCCATACCGGAACAGCTATACACCTGACCCCTATAGTAAATTCCTCATCATCAAGGGCATAACCCTGCTCTTTCACTTTACTTAGATGGAGCTTTAGTTCCGGAATAGAAGTGATGGTTCTAGCTGTATGGCGAGTAAGCACTTTTTTCTTCAGGATATAATCCAACTCTTCCTCTTTTAAGTAAGCCCAGAGAACCTTACCCAGGGAGGTACAGTGACCAGGAGACTCTCTTCCTACAGCCATATTTACATTAATCATAGATGGAGTCTCTTCCTGGTCAATGCAAACGACGTTTCCCAAATCCAGAGTAGCCAGGTGGACTGTCTCATCGGTCCGCTGTACTAGTTCCTTCATAAAGGGCTTTGCTACGCTACGTGACTCTAATTTATCCAGAACCTGGCTACTTAACTCCACTATCTTCAAGCCTAACTTATATTTCTTTGTCTCTGGCTCCTGTTCGACGTAGCCTCGAGCAGATAAAGTAGCAAGAAGGCGATAAGCTGTGCTCTTGTCAATGTTTAGCTTTCGACCCAACTCGGTAACGCCTTTATTATTATCTGAATTACCAAGGATTTCCAATATTCTTAAGGCACGGTCTAATGAATTAATCACAGACACTTACTCTTCTCCTTTTCTGTCATTAGATTGCTTCGGCTTCGCAATGACAATTAGGACTAACAGCCTGTTCTTCCTTTACCCCGCACCCTTCCCGCTCCCCACAGAGGAGAGAGAAAGAGACGTTGGCTAACATTGTTGTTATATTATACAACGACTTCTCTCTATTGTCAACCCCCCTTCCTCCATTTTTCCAAGAAATGGAAAGTTGGAGTTGATCTTTGGGAGCTCAGGGAAAAATAGACTGAAATGAGAAGTTTTTGGTAGGAAAACGGAAGGGGGGAAGAGCAATCTGGAAAGGTTCCCTCTTTATAGCTATCTCAAGAGATGAAAGGTGGAAAAGAAGCAATGTCTATCCTAGTTGTGGGCGAGACAAGGTCTTGAAAATGAAGTCTCGCCGCTCGCAGGGTGTCCACTGGCTCATAAGTCGGCTCCCTGTTTAGATTAATATTTGCAATCACTGGCAAGGGATGGCCTAGCTTGAGACCAACCAGAATCCAATCTTTAAGGATATAGCTCGTCTTCACCTAGCCTTTTTCACTTCTTCTAAGAATTGCTCTGCCTTCTTAGTTATCACTTCAAACTTCCCCTCGGCTACTGCTTCTTTATCCACCAAGGTGCTACCAACTGCGATAACCGAAGCTCCAGCCTTAATAAACTCTCCCGCATTGTCTAAACTTACCCCTCCGCTAGGATTAAGCAAAATCTGTGGTAGGGGTCCCTTTATGCTCTTAATGTAAGAAGGCCCACCTAATTGACCAGCCGGAAAAACCTTTACTATATCTGCTCCCACCTCCCAGGCGTTCAATATCTCAGTAGGAGTCATAGCTCCCGGAATTACTATCTTACTATATCTCTTACATAACCTCACCAGTTCCAGGTTAAGGCAGGGACCCACAATAAATTCGGCGCCGGCCAGAATGGAAGCTCGGGCCGTCTCAGCATCAAGCACTGTTCCTGCTCCTAACAATATCTCATCACCGCCCTCCCTGGCTAATCTCTCTATAACTCCTATGGCACCCGGAACCGTCATAGTTATTTCAATAGTATTGATTCCACCTTTTCTAATTGCCTCAACTACTTTGAGGGCCTCGTCGGCGGACTTTGCCCTGATGACGGGAATAACTCCGCTCTCAAGCATAATTTCCAGTTTATTTCCTCTATCATTCATATCTTCCCTTCCTCCTTTGTCCTAGATAATTATCCTTCTCTTAATAATCTTTTCCTTCTATATTCTCACTTCGCTGGGAGCAGTCTCCCCAATACCAAAAACTGAGATTGCTTCGAGATTTCATCTTCGCAATGACACAGGGTTCAGCCAGTATTTATCCCGGCCTGGCGTTCAGAATACTCACTTCCCCCTCACCCTATCCCTCTCTTGTAGTTCATAGTTATCAGTTCATAGTTCATCGACAGAAAAGAATAAGATGGTAAGTGGTTAATTGGTGAATAGTACTCTCTCCCCTGTGGGGTAAAGGAAGAATTAACCATTTGACTAAATTGGCAAGTTAATCAACGAGCTAGTACGTCAATGAACTACGAACAATGAACAAGAACTGAGGAAGAGGGGATACGAGCAACTAGCGACGAGCAACGGATTCCGATTCAGCGGGCGGCTCTGGCTACTCCTCCTTTTTGAGCTCGTTCTATCTCCTTGATGACTTCAGCTAACGTTGCCATACTGGTGTCACCAGGGGTGGTTCCAGCCAGAGCACCATGCGCAGCAGCAAATTCAACAGCTTCTTGGGGGTTCTTGCCATTCAAAATAGCATAAATAAATCCTGAGGCAAAACTATCTCCCATACCCACCCTATCATAAACCTCCAGATTCTTTCTGGGAGTTGCCTGGTAAAACTTTCCCTCTATATAGACAATGCCTCCCCAATCATTTATCAAGGCAGTCTTTGCATTCCTTAAAGAAGTTACTACCGCTTTGAAATTAGGATACTTTGCCGCTGCCTCCTCCGCCATTCCCCGGAAACCTTCTGTTTGAGTAATATCCATCTTCTTGCTGACTTCCACTCCCTTTACTGTAAAGCCCAACGCGGCAGAGAAATCCTCTTCATTTCCCATCATTACATCAACCAAAGGAGCAATCCTCTGATTGACTTCTTGCGCCTTTTTCTGTCCTCCTATAGCTTTCCAGAGGGAAGCTCGATAATTAAGGTCATAGGAGACTACAGTACCCGCCGCTCGAGCAGCCTGCATAGCTTCAATGATTACCTCGGGTGTTGTCTGGGAAAGAGCAGCATAAATACCGCCTGTATGGAACCACTGCGCTCCTTCTTCCTTGAATATTTTATCCCAGTCAATATCTCCTCTTTTCAACTGGGAGGCTGCTGTGTGGCCTCGGTCATATTCTGTCGTAGCACTCCTTACCCCATAGCCTTTCTCTGTCCAGTTTAGCCCCAGGCGGGTCTTTCTTCCCACTCCATCAAAAGGAAGCCAGACTAAATGACTTAAATCAACTCCACCCTGCATCATTAAATCCTCACACAGATGTCCCGCCTCAGAATCGGGCAGTGCTGTTACCACAGCTGTATTTAGTCCAAATACCTTTTTAAGAGCTCTGGCTGCATTGTATTCTCCCCCGCCTTCGGTGACAGTAAAAGTTCGTGCTGTTCTTACCCTTCCCTCATCGGGGTTCAATCTGACCATAATTTCTCCCAATGAAACTAAAGCATACTTAGACTCTTGTTTTGATTTTATGCGTAGTTGAGTCATTTCTTTCCCCTTTCAATATATTGTCCTTTACGTCCAGTTTGCCGAGACAAGCAGAGTTCGCACTTTGACCTTGGCCTGAACGAGCCGAGCCCCAAAGAGTGATATCGCATTACGAATATAGCACAAGACAGGAATTTGTTAAGCAGACAACTCTATCCATCTCTCCAGATCAATGGTAAGCACAAAGTAGAAGCAGAAAGTAGATTGACATCAATGTTTTTCTTGATAGACTACATACAATCTGAAATTATGAATTAGTTCGGACGCAGATTTTCGCAGATATATCTTCAAAAAGAAATTTCTATTCAATAAATCATAGAAAAGTCATGGACTGCTATGAGAATAAACAATAACCTTGCCAGACTAAAAACTTACCTGCTAAGACATAAGAAAGATTTAATATTGGGAATTATTTATTCTATAGGCACCAATATGTTTGCTCTTTTGATCCCTTATATACTGCGCTACGCCATAGATGGCCTACAGACAGTAATAAGCAAGGAGACGCTGCTCTTATATGCCCTGCTAATAGTATCCATTTCCATTATGGGAGGATTTTTTCGTTATCTAATGACTCGCAGAATTGTGGGACTTTCTTTCCAGATTGAATATGAATTACGCAATGATTTATTTGAGCATCTACAAAAGCTGTCTTTGTCCTATTTTCACAAGATAAAGACGGGAGATATTATGGCTCGCGCTACTAATGACCTAAAAGCAGTTCGAATGCTCCTGGGCCCGGGTATCCGGAATTCACTCAATACGATAATTATGGGAACTGCGGCTATTACTTTGATGCTCTTTATCAATCGTGAACTTACTCTTTATTCATTAATACCACTGCCGGTCTTGAGCATAGCTGTTACGATTTTTAGCTCCAGAATATTTCGTCGTTTCAAAAAAGTGCAGGAGCAATTCTCTACTATTAGCGCCGGAGTGCAAGAAAATTTGAGCGGGATACGGGTGGTAAAAGCACATGCCCAGGAGGAGAATGAAAAAAGAAAATTTAAGCAACTGAACCAAGAGTATATGAATAGAAATATGTCCCTGGTAAAGATATGGGGACCCTTCTTTCCCTTTATTATGCTTATTTTCGGAATAGGAATAATAATTGTTTTGTGGTTGGGGGGAAGGTTGGTTATTGCAGAAGAAATTAGCCTGGGACAATTTGTCCAATTCAACGCATACTTAATGATGCTTGCCTTTCCAATGATGGCTTTAGGTTTTGTGATTAACTTGGTACAAAGAGGTTCTGCTTCGATGGGCAGGATAATGGAAGTACTTGAGCAAGTCCCGGAAATTCAAGATGGTGAATGGACGCAAGATATTAATATCACTGAAGGACAAATCGAATTCAGAAATGTAAGTTTTGCCTATGATGATAAAGTGATATTAAAAAATATTAATTTGAAAATACCTACAGGGACAACCATAGGTATTACAGGTCCCATCGGTTCGGGCAAAAGCACCCTGGTTAATCTAATTCCCCGATTACTGGAACTAAAACAAGGTTCTCTCACTATTGATGGTGGAGAGATTAAGACTATACCCCTTAAAGTCCTGCGAGAAAATATTGGCTATGTTCCCCAGGAGACTTTTCTTTTCTCAGAAAGCCTTAAGGAAAATATTATCTATGGATTAGAACGTTTTGATGAGGCAAAATTAAGACGGGCTGTTAGTATTTCAGCCCTTAATGATGAGATTGGAAGATTTTCTCAAGGATACGAAACACCAGTAGGAGAGAGAGGAGTAACTCTCTCTGGCGGTCAAAAGCAAAGAACAGCTCTTTCCAGAGCCATTATTCGCGAGCCC
>SDBT01001968.1_pt1 | contig 36853 bp, 33 predicted proteins | sample 2277101 | NCBI WGS metagenome assembly SDBT01 (sample SAMN10404973, study PRJNA504765) | marine sediment metagenome | isolation source: marine sediment core GS10_PC15, 103 cmbsf | place: Arctic Ocean: Southern Knipovich Ridge | collected 2010 | reverse complement strand
CGACGCTTTCGCCGAGCACCTCGAGCGCAATCCCGATGACGAGGGCGCCCGTATCTTCCAGATCAAGACCCTGCTCAAGGCCGCGCCCCACGACGAGAAGATGGCCGATATTGCGTTGAAGACCTTCTTGGACATGCTGGCCGCGAACCCCAAGGATCACGAGGCGCGCCAGTACCTCATCACCCTGTTCATCGATTGCCTGCGCTACGACGACGCGGTCGGATTCTTCGCTGCGGACCTCGCCGGGAAGCCCGACGACGTCGAGACCATGAAGATCCTGGCCATCATCGCCGACAAGAGCGCCAAGACCCAGGCGGCGGTGGACTGGTACTGGCGGCGGGCCGACGCCATCGACGACCCCGAGAGGAAGGCCCTGCTGTTCTACGAGGTGGGCACCTACGCCTGGAACCTCCTGCATTACCAGCCGGACCGGGCCTCGGGAGTGAAGGCCGTCAAGCTGGCAGACCAGGGCATCGAGGCCTGCTACCGGGCCATGGACCTGAAGGAGAAGTACGCCGAGGCCATGGTGTACGCCAACCTGCTGTATCTCAAGCGGGCCATGTTCGAGACCGACGAACAGGGGCGGGCGTTCTCCCAGTTCCAGGCCTTCGATCTGCGCCGTGCGGCCGGCAAGATCCTGATGGAGCGCAAGAAGACCGGCGAAAAAGAAAAAGAGGGATCGTAAGGACCCATGCTCGAATCGTTCACCGACAGGCAAGAAGGCCGCGGCAAGCGTCTGACCAAGCTGTTGCTGGGTTCGATCTTCCTGCACGGCGTGATCCTGGCGGTGGTCCTCTTTATGGATCACATGCGCATCGACCCGGTCCCACAGCCGCCGGTGATGATCACCTTCGTGGACTTCGCGTCCCTGCCGCCGCCGCCACCGCCGCCGCCGCCGCCCAAGAAAAAGCGCTCGAAGCCCAAGACCGAGGTCGATCCCAAGCCGCAGCCCAAGATACGCGAGTTCGTGGCGCCCAAGGAGATCCCCCAGGAGAAGGCCCACGAGCCCGAGGAGCCCGAGGCGGGCGAGGACGAAGGGGTCGAGGGCGGCGTCGAGGGAGGCGTGGTCGGAGGCGTGATCGGAGGCGTGATCGGCGGGATGATGGATGCGCCGCCACCGCCGCCGCCGCCACCGCCGCCGCCGCCCAAGCCGACCTACCAGGATCCCAAGGTGATCAAGAAGCGGCGGATCGCCGGGGCGGAGCCCATCTATCCGCGCATCGCCCGCGCGGCCGGGCTGGAAGCGACAATCATCGTCAAGATCTTCATCACCCCCGAGGGCAAGATCGGCGAGATCAAGTTCCTGAAGTCGGACAAGCACTTCGAGAAGGCCGTGCGCGAGTCGCTGGTTTCCTGGAAGTTCTCGCCGCACATGATCAACGGAAGGCCGGTGGGCACGTTCACGGTGTACAAGTTCGTCTTCAGGTTGGAATAACAGCGGCTGCGCCAGGAGGCAAGCATGGATTTCACCATTCCGCAGATGTGGGCAGCGATGGGCTTGATCGCCAAGTCGGTGGTCGTGATCCTGGGGGTCATGTCCATCTACACCATCGCAGTGGCGGCCGAACGGTTGATCGTCTACTTCAGGGCCAGGAGCCAGTCGCGGGCTTACGCCCTGCTGATCGAGAAACTACTCGAGCAGGGCAGGTACAAGGAGGCCGCCGACGCCGCCCTGCAGAAGGAGTTCAAGGGAAGCCACATCGCGCAGGTCATCCGCTCGGGCCTGACGGAGTACGTCAAGGCCACCGACGGCGGCGGGAGATACGACATGGTCGGGGCGGTCAATCGCGCCATCGAGAAGACCAGCGAGCGGGCCATGTCCCGCATGCGGCGCGGTCTGGGCGGTCTGGCTACGGTGGGATCCACGGCCCCGTTCGTCGGCCTGTTCGGCACCACCTTCGGCATCATCAACTCCTTCCAGGGAATGGCCAAGGAGGGCGGCGGCGGGCTGGGCGCGGTCTCGGCCGGCATCGCCGAGGCGCTGATCACGACGGCGGTGGGCATCGGCGTGGCCGTGGTGGCGGTGCTGCTGTATAACTACTTCACCACCAAGGTGGACTCGATCCAGATCGACACCAACGAATCGGCGGTCGAGATAGTCGACCTGCTGATCAAGAACACCCCTGCGCGGACCGAGACGGCTGCGGCCAAGGGCTGATCGGGGATCAGGCCATGGCGATGCAAGTCGGCGGAAAAGGGTTCAACGCCGCGATCAACGTCACCCCGATGGTCGACGTGATGCTGGTGCTGCTGATCATCTTCATGGTGATCACGCCCATGCTCCAGCGCGGCAAGGCCGTCATGCTGCCCACCACCAGGCAACCGGACAAGCAGCCCGACGACGGCAAGGACCTGATTCTCTCGGTGGAGTACATCCGGCGGGGCGCCGGATTCGAGACCAACCTGTATCTCGGCCAGAACCCGGTGGACGCCAACGGCCTGCGAACCCGCCTGCAAGACGAGCTGCGCAAGGACCCGTCGCAGGAGATCTACCTCAAGGGCGACACCCGCCTCAACTACGGGGCAATCCGCGAGGTGATGGAGATCTGCCACCAGGCGGGCTTTACGCAGGTCAAGCTGGCCACCGAAGAAGACAAGTCCGGCGAGAAGAGCGAGAAGGGCTGACGCCATGGCCATGCAACTGGGCAGCAAGGGTGTCACTTCGGAGATGAACGTCACTCCGCTGATCGACGTTCTGCTGGTGCTGTTGATCATCTTCATGGTGATCACCCCCCTGATGATGATGCAGCACCGGCTGGACGTGCCCAAGAAGGCCGAGGTGGACCTGCCCCCGGACGTCACCCAGGACCAGGTGGTGCTGACCTTCACCAAGGACAGGCAGATCTACCTCAACCACATCAAGGTCGAACGCCCCATGCTGGCCAAGAAGCTCGACGACATCTACAAGAACCGGCGCGAGAAGACCATCTTCATCAACATCGACCCGGAAGCCAACTACGGCGACGCGATCGAAGTGATCGACACCACCCGCAGCGCCGGCCTGCAGAAGCTCGCGGTGATCACACTGAAGAAGGGCGAGAAGTTCCAGATTCCCGGCGGCGCCCTCACGCCCTGAAACAGCCACCGAGCACACTCAACCTGGACCTAGACCTGGACCTGGACCTGGACCTGGACTGACTTGGACTTGGTCTTGGACTTGGGCTGACTTGGACTTGGACTAAAATCAGGTCCAGGTCCAGGTTCAGGTCCAGGTCTAGGTCCAGGTCTAGGGCCAAGAAATAGGAACCTATTATTTATAATGCGAGCACTCAGGGAGAGGGGGCCGGGGGGTGAGGGTTCTCTTCGGCCGGCTTCTCGGCCGGCTTCTTGGCCGGCTTGTCCCCCTCCTCCTCGGCCGGCTGCAGGCCGACCTCCTGGCCGGGCTCGACCGGCGGCTCGTACATGTCGGACTCCTCGCCGCCGCTCATGGATGCCAGGGCCACCGACAAGGCCATGAACAGGAAGGCCATGACAGTCGTGATCTTCTGCAGCGGCGTGGTCGACCCGCGACCCCCGAACAGGGTCTGACCGCCGCCGCCGAAGGCGGCGCCCATGCCGGATCCCTTGCCCTGCTGCAGCAGCACGATGATCACCATGAAGAAGCACACCAGAACGTAGATGACGATCATGAAGGTATACATGGAGAAACTCCCGTCGGGCCGATCGGTCAGCCCTGGTACATTATCAAGGCCGAAAAGCTGTCCGCTTTCAGGCTGGCCCCGCCCACCAGCGCGCCGTCGATGTCGGTCTGGGCCATCAGGTCTTTGACGTTGGCCGGCTTGACGCTGCCGCCATACTGGATGCGCACCTGCCCGGCCACGCCGGCGCCGTACAGCTCACCCAGCAGCTTGCGGATGTGCGCGTGGACCTCCTGGGCCTGTTCGGGCGTGGCCGTCTTGCCGGTGCCGATGGCCCAGACGGGCTCGTAGGCCAGGGTCAGCTCCGGCATGCGCTCGGCCGACACCTCGGAAAGGCCGCCCTTGACCTGGGTGGAGACCACGTCGAAGGTCTTGCCGGCCTCGTGCTGATCGAGGGTCTCGCCGATGCAGACTATGGGCCGCAGGCCGGCCCGGTGCGCGGCGTGGACCTTTCGGTTGACCGAATCGTCGGTCTCCGAAAAGTGCTGGCGCCGCTCGGAGTGACCGATGATCACGTGGCTGCAACCGACGTCGCGCACGAGCTCGGCCGACACCTCCCCGGTGTACGCGCCCGAGACCGCCTGGTGGCAGTTCTGGGCCGCGACCGCGACCCGGGAGCCTGCCAGCTCCTCGATCACCGCGGCCAGGGAGGTGAACGCGGGGGCCACGGCCACGTCCACCCCCTCGATCTCGTCCGCCTTCGTGCGGATCGCCCGGGCCAGATCGCGGGCCTCGGCCGTGGTCAGGTTCATCTTCCAGTTCCCGGCTATGAATCCTCTTCTCATGAGTCTCCTCGCAGATCACTCGCAGATTACGATTCCAGGGCCTCGATCCCCGGCAGGGTCTTGCCCCGCACGAACTCCAGGCTGGCCCCGCCCCCGGTGGAGATGTGCGACACCTTGTCGGCAAGCCCGCACTTCTTCAAGGCCGCGGCAGAATCCCCGCCGCCCACCACGCTGATGGCCTTGGACTCGGCCAGGGCCTCGGCCACCCCGATGGTGCCGGCGGCGAAGGCGTCGACCTCGAACATGCCCATGGGCCCGTTCCAGAACACCGTCCGGGCGTTCTTGATCCGCCGGGCGTAGGCGGCCACGGTCTTGGGGCCGATGTCCAGGCCCATGCTCTGGGCGCCGATGGCGCCCTCGACCACTTCCACGTCCGGTGAATCGGGGCCCGCGGCCACGACGTGATCCTCGGGAAGCATAAGCTCCACCTTGCGCTCGGCGGCGTGCGCGATGAGGTCCCTCGCCAGCTGCACCTTGTCCCGCTCCACCCGGGAAGTGCCCACTCCCACACCGCGCGCGGCGAGGAATGTGTATGCCATGGCGCCGCCTATCAGCACCGCGTCGGCCTTGTTGATCAAGCTGGAGATCACCCCGATCTTGTCCGACACCTTGGCGCCGCCCAGCACGGCCACGAACGGGCGGACCGGCTTTGCGAGCGCATCGCCGAGGAACTTCAGCTCCTTGCGGATCAGGTAGCCGACGCCTTTGTCGGTGAAGTGGGCCACCATGCCCGCGGTCGAGGCGTGGTCCCGGTGCGCCGTGCCGAAGGCGTCGTTGACGTAGATCTCCGCGAGCTGGGCCAGCTTCTCGGCGAAGGACGGATCGTTCTTCGTCTCGCCCGGATGGAAGCGCAGGTTCTGGAGCAGCAGCACCTGGCCGTCGCGCAGGTCCTGGGCCAGCTTGCGCACCCCGTCGCCGATGCAATCCTCGGCGGCGATCACCTCGACCTCCAGCAACTCGGCCAGCCGGGCGCCGACCGTCTCGAGGCGCAGGCCCTCGACGACCTTGCCCTTGGGGCGGCCCAGGTGTGAGGCCAGGATCAGCTTGGCCCCCCGGGCCACCGCGTGGCGGATGGTCGGAAGCGCGGCCCGCACCCGGGTGTCGTCGGAGATCCGACCCTGCGCCAGCGGCACGTTGAAGTCGACCCGCACGAAGGTCCGCTTGCCGCTTATCGGCAGGTCTTCGATGGAGCGAATTGCCATACCGTCAGCCAGCGATGTGAGCCACCATGTCGAGCATGCGGAGGGAGAAGGCCCACTCGTTGTCGTACCAGGACAGCACCTTGATCAGGTTGCCGTCCATGACCGCGGTCTGGGCGGCGTCCACGATGGACGAGCGCGGGTCGCCGATGAAGTCGGTGCTCACCAGCGGCTCCTCCTCGAGCCCGAGGATCCCCTTCAACTCGCCCTCGGAAGCCTTCTTGAACTCGGCGTTGGCTGCCTCGGCCGTGGTCTTCTTATTCAGGACGGCCACCAGGTCCACCACCGACGCGTTCGGGGTGGGCACGCGGACCGAGATGCCGTCCAGCTTGCCGTCGAGCTCGGGCAGCACCAGACCGACGGCGCGGGCCGCGCCGGTGGTGGTCGGGATCATGGACAGGGCCGCTGCCCGGGCCCGGCGCAGGTCGCCGTGCGGCAGGTCCAGCAGCCGCTGGTCGTTGGTGTACGAGTGAATCGTGGTCATGAAGCCGCGCTCGATGCCGAAGGCGGAGTGCAGCACCTTGGCCATCGGGGCCAGGCAGTTGGTGGTACAGGAAGCATTGGAGAGGATCTTGTCCTTTTCGGGATCGAACTCGGTGTGGTTGACTCCGTAGACGAAGACCCGGATGTCCTTGCCCTTGGGCGGGGCCGACAGCAGCACGTACGACGCGCCGGCCTTGAGGTGCAGCCCGGCCTTCTCGGAGTCGCGGAAGATCCCGGTGCATTCCAGCACCACGTCCACGCCCTTGTCTCCCCAGGGCAGCCTCGAAGGATCGCGCTCCTCGCTCACCATGATCTCGTCGCCTTCGATGACGATGCCTTTGTCGCCCAGCTTGACCTCCTTGCCGAAGGTCCGGTGGACCGAGTCGTACTTGAGCAGGTGGACCAGGGTTCTGTTGTCGGTGATGTCGTTGATGTGTACGATATCGAACCTGTCGTTCAGGTCCCCCTCGTACAGGGCGCGGGTGACGCAACGTCCAATCCTTCCGAAGCCATTGATTCCGATCTTGATCGCCATGGCACTCCTCCTGTGGAGTGCGCTTTTACCCCATCGCCGGGCGGATAGTCAATAGTATTTTAAAAGCCCAGCAGGGACAGGTCGTACTCGAAGGTCAGCCGCTGGAACTCGACAGTATTTCCGTGCCCCGAGCAACGGCTGGCCATCTCGGACAAGTCGTGGGACAGGGCGATGATCTGCCCGTCCGTGTACCCGTTGGACTTCAGTTGCCCGAAAACGCTCTTGACCATCGAAGGCGAGACCCGCTCGCGCTGTACGTGCGTCTTGTGGACCATGGGAATCCTCCTTTTTCTCTGGATTGACCCTTCTCTCGATCATTGCATGCAAGCGTCTTGCCAAGACGGCACAGCTCGGACAAGTCGCCCCAACAGCGCGATCCCACTGGATTGACGCACCGCGCTCACCCCCGTGGACCGCCACCGTAGCTTCACCCTGATGGGCGCGGGGTGCGAACCGGCTTACACAGCCACGGCATAAAGTGGTATGGTCCCGATCGCTGGCATGGCGTACGCGAAAACACAATCCCTGCTGCTGCGCAACGTGGTCGTGCCGCTCGAGGCGGTCGGGGACGACCCGTCCGCGATCGCGGCGCGCTGGCTGCACGTGAAGCCCTCCCGGGTGGTCGAGGCCCGGGTGGTGCGCCGGAACGTGGACGCCCGGCGGGGCAGGCCCAAACTCGTGCTGCACCTGCTGGTGGAGTTGGACAGTCAAATAGAACAACTCCCCCGCGACGCTTCAGAGGCGCCCGGGCCGGTCCTGCTACCCGAGCCGCCGGCCGTGCCGGGCGGGCCGGAGGTGGCCGTGGTGGGCACCGGGCCGGCAGGGCTGTTCGCGGCCTGGCGGCTCTGCCGGGCGGGGATCGAGCCATTGGTGATCGAGCGCGGCCCTTCGTTCCCGCGGCGGCACGAGGCGGTCTCGGGCCTGCTAGGCCGGGGCGAACTGGACAGGGAGGCGAACTTCCACTTCGGGCTGGGCGGGGCCGGGACGTACTCGGACGGAAAGCTCTACACCCGCCTGGACCGCCCGGCGGTGCGTACCGTACTGAAAATCCTCCAGCGACACGGCGCGGGCAGCGCCGACGAGATCCTGATCGACGCGCATCCCCACGTGGGCTCCGACCGCTGGCCGCCGACCATCGAAAACTTCATCGCGGAGCTTCGAAAGGCGGGCTGTCGCTTCCTGTTCGGAAGCCTGGTGACCGGCGTCCGGATCGAGAAAGGCCGCTTGACCGGCCTGAAGCTGGCCGACGGGGCCGTGGACTGCAGGGCGGCCGTGCTGGCGCCGGGCAACAGCTCCCGCGACCTCTTCGCGGCCCTGCACGCGCAAGGCGTGGACGTCGAGCCCAAGGCGTTCGCGGTGGGCGTGCGCATGACCCACCCGCAGGACCTGATCGATCGCATCCAGTACGGAGATGCCGCCGGGCACCCGGCCCTGGGCCCGGCCACCTATCGCCTCAGCGGTCGCTTCGCCGGCCGGGCGGTGTACTCGTTCTGCACCTGTCCGGGCGGCGCGGTCATCCCCACCCCGACCGAGCCCCAGGGCCTGGCCATAAACGGCATGTCCAGCTCTGCCCGCGACTCGGGCGAGGCCAACGCGGGCATCGTGGTGGCGGTCGGCCGGGAAGATTTTCCGAGCGACGATCCCCTGGCCGGTGTCGAGCTGCAGCGCGAGCTGGAGCGGGCCGCCTTCCGGGCCGGCGGTGGCGGCTTCCGGGCTCCGGCCCAGACGCTGCTGGACTTTCTGGCCGGGCGGCCTTCATCGAGGATACCGGCCTGCCGGTACCGGCCCGGGGTCGAGCCGGCCGACCTGTCCACCCTGCTCCCTTACCCGCTCGCGTCCGCCTTGCTCCGCGGCCTGGCGGCCTTCTGCAAGAAAATGCGCGGGCTCGACGATCCGTCGAGTGTCATATTGGGCGTCGAGACCCGCACCTCCAGCCCGGTGCGGATCCGCAGGGGTCCCGGCGGCGCGTGTCCCGCGGCCGAAGGCCTGTTCCCGGCCGGCGAGGGCGCCGGGTACGCCGGCGGCATCAGCTCGTCCGCGGCCGACGGCATCCGCCAGGCCGACGCGCTGATCGCCTGGCTGCTAGACTAAGGGTTCAGACACCCCACAAGAGGGTTGACCTGCGGGCCATTCCGTGGTCTTCTACATCGCCGAAGCTACTCTAAAGACACGGCAAGGGAGGGTTTGCCATGAAATTGTTCCTGCGAGAGGCGTTGGTATGCATCGCGATGTCATCGCTCTGCGTACCGGGGGCTTCCGTCGCCGGTCCGAAAGATCCTACCGCCAAGGCGCTCGCTCCAGGCAAGTTCAAGGTGGTCGGCAAGTACGACCGCAAGAAGATCAAGGAAGGTAAAATTGACAGGAACTACTTCCTTATCAAGACCGGGAAGGAGTTGCGCCTGAAGGCCGGCGGACCGACCTCCATCGTGTTGCTGGTCCGGGGCGGGAAGAAGCTCCAGGTGACCTTCGACCTCACCCTGGACGGCGAGCAGGCCGAACAGGCGAAGCTGGAGGTTTCCGGGCGCGTCTCGCGCGGGATCTACCTGAAGATTCCCGAAGGCACGCACGTGGTGTCCGTCAAGAGCTCGAGGAGGATCTGGCTGCGCCCCAACAAGGCCAAGAGGGGCCCCCAGAAGGGCCAGCCTATGGTGGCCTGGAAGGCGAAGGCCGCCGAGGCCGAGAAGGTAGCGGCCGCGCCGGAGGCCAAGCCCGCCGAGCCGGCGCCCACGCCAGCGCCCGCACCCAAGAAGGACGCCACCAGCCTGGGCGAGCTGTGCGACCGGCTCGCCGGCGACCTCAACGCCCTGCCCGACCAGGAGAAGCTGCAACGGCTGATGGTGGCGCCCTTCGACGACAAGTCGGCCTCGGCCAAGCAGATGGATCTCGGCGCCCAGGCCGCCGCGCAGCTGGCTACCTGCCTCAAGCGCGACCACGGCTTCGCCCTGATCGAGCAGCAGCGCCGGGTGGAAGTGCTCCGTGAGATGGAGCGCACCATGACCGGGCTGGTGGACGAATCCAAGGCGGCCGAGTTCGGAAAACTGGGAGGCGCGCAGGTGATCGTGGTGGGCAGCGTGGCGCAGCTCGGATCCAAGTTCGTGTTCAGCGCCCGGGCCATCTCGGCCGAGACATCGACCGTGCTGACCGCCCACACGGCCAAGGTGGATCGCGAGGCCCTGGCCGGGTTCGTGAGCAAGGGCGCCGGGGAGAAGACCGTGGAGGCCGCGACGGCCGAGCCGGAAACAGGGTCGATCGACGTGGAGGGCCGGCCCGTGGAGGTGCGCTTGCGCATCCTGGCCGACAGGCTGGCGTCCGGCTTTGCCAAGCTGCCCGGAAAGGGCCGCTACGAGCGGGTGATCGTGGCCAAGCTGTCCGAGAGCGGCGAGGCGGCTCGCGACCTGGAGCTGGGCATCCTGATCAGCGCCCAGCTGAGCACCTTCCTGCAGCGCGATCACAATTTCCTGCTGCTGGAGCGCGAGCGCCTGAGCGACGCGTTGAAGGAGATGGAGCTGGGCATGACCGGGCTCCTGGATCCGGACAAGGCGGCCCAGGCGGGCAAGATGATCGGCGCCCAGGCCATCGTGGTAGGCACGGTGGCCGAGGCCGGGGCCGACTTCTCGGTCAACGTGCGGCTGATCTCGGCCGAGACCGCAACGGTGCTGGTGGCCGAATCGATCAACCTGCCCCGGGCCGGCATGGTCGCCCTGAGCGACGAGTCGGTGGTGCTGCGCACCCGCTCGGGCTCGATATTCCGTTCGGCGATAGTGCCCGGCTGGGGCCAGTTCTACAACCGCGAGCCGATCAAGGGCGGCATCATCATCGGGATCGAGGTGGCCATAGTCGGCACCGCAATAGCCATGCACTTCCTGGGCGATGCCGACGCGGATCTGTACAGCAACGAGTCGGCGTTCTTGAAGAAGTATCAGAACCTGACTCCCGATGAACGCATGCAGAAGGCCCTGGAATTGAAAGACAGCGCCGAGACCTACTACGAGACCCGCAACATCCTGATCTACTCCGCTATCGGGGTCTACCTGTACAACGTCCTGGACGCCTACCTGTTCGGCATCGACGGGGAGAAGCAGCTCGGCCTGGACGTCGCCCCCATGGCCTTGTCCGACGTCCGGGGCTCGGCCGCACCCGGGGTGGGCCTGGGATTCTCCTACTGAAACAGCAAAGACAGGTGGTGAATTCAATGGCAGCAACCGCTCATGGAATCGCCACCTCGCGAAGCCGGCTGGGTGGGTGAAAAAACCTTGACTGTTGACCTGCCGACCGTTTCTGTGGTCTCCTACACAGTACATTCTGGATGTTCGGGCTTGAGCGCCCAGTGACATGGCACGGGAGGACTGGTCATGAAATCGTTCATACGAAATACACTTATGAGCATCGCGCTGCTGGCGATCGGCGCGCCGGGTGCATCCTTGGCCGGGCCGAAAGACAAGGCGCTCAAACCGGGCAAGATAAAGCTGGTCGGCAAGTACGAACGCAAGAAGTTCAAGGAAGGCAAGAAGGACAAGACCTACTTCCAGGTCAAGGCCGGCAAGGCGATACGCCTGAGGGTCGGCGGACCGGCCTCCATCGAGCTGCTGGCCCAGAGCGACAAGAAGGTCCGGGCGGCCTTCGTCATCAAGCTGGACGGCGGGAAGTCCAAGAGGGCGAAACTGACGGTGGGCTCGGACGTCGCGCGCGGGATCCACGTGAAGGTTCCCGAAGGCACGCACCTGCTGAGCGTCAAGAGCTCGAAGGGGATCTGGTTGCGCCCCAAAAGGACCAAGAAGGGCCCCAAGAGGGGCCAGCCGGTGGTGGCCTGGAAAGCGAAGGCAGCCCCCAGGGTGGCGGCCGCGCCAAAGGCCAAACCCCCAAAGGCCAAACCCCCAAAGGCCAAACCCCCAAAGGCCAAACCCCCAAAGGCCAAACCCCCAAAGGCCAAGCCCCCAAAGGCCAAGCCCCCAAAGGCCAAGCCTCCAAAGGCCAAGCCCACCGGAAAAGCCGCCAAGAAGCCGAAGCCTGCGCCCAAGCCGGCAGCCGGAGGGCTTCCCCCTCCACCGCCGGTGCCGGGTGACGAGAAAGCAAAGAGCGTCGTCAAGGCCAAGAAGCCAGCGCCTGCGCCCAAGCCAAAGCCCAAGCCTGCACCAGCGCCCAAGATCGCGACGGCACCCAAACCTGCACCGGCGCCCAAGATCTCGACGGCGCCTATGCTGGAAGGGGCGTCTGTCGACCTGGAAGGCCGGCCCGTGGAGGCGCACTTACGCATCCTGGCCGACAAGCTGGCGGCCGGCCTTGCCAAGCTGCCCGGACAGGGCCGCTATGAGGGAGTGATCGTGGCCAAGCTGGCCGAGAGCGGCGAGGCGACTCGCGACCTGGAGCTGGGCACCCTGGTCAGCGCCCGGCTGAGCACCTTGCTGCAGCGCGATCACAACTTCTTGCTGCTCGATCGCGACCGCCTGGCCGACGTCCTGAAGGAGATGGAGCTGGGCATGACCGGGCTCCTGGATCCGACCAAGGCGGCCCAGGCGGGCAAGAAGATCGGCGCACAGGCCATCCTGGTCGGCACGGTGGCCGAGGCCGGGGCCGACTTCTCGATCGACGCGCAGCTGATCTCTGCCGAGACCGCAACGGTGCTGGCGGCCGAATCGATCAACGTGCCCCGGGCCGGCATGGTGGCGATGAGCGAAGAGTCGGTGGCACTGCTGCGCACCCGCTCGGGAGCGATGTGGAGGTCGCTGGTGGTTCCCGGCTGGGGCCAGTTCTACAACCGCGAGCCGGTAATGGGCGGCATCATCATCGGGCTCGAGGTGGCCCTGGCCGGTGCCGCAGTAACCATGCACTTCCTGGGCGCGTCCGACGAGGACAGGTACAAGAACGCGGACGAGAGCAGGAAGGACTTGAGACAGCGCGCCGAGACCTACTACCAGCAGCGCAACATCCTGATCTACAGCGCCATCGGGGTCTACCTGTACAACGTCCTGGACGCCTACCTGTCCGGCATCGACGGCGAGAAGCAGCTCGGCCTGAACGTCACCCCCATGGCCGTATCCGACGTCCAGGGCTCGCCCTCGCCCGGCGTGGGTCTGGGATTCTCTTACTGACTGCCGGTCGCGCGCTTCTAAGGACCCACGCTCGGCAGATCGTCGAGCAGCAGGCTCTGGAGGAACCCCAGGTAGTGTCGCTGGGCGTCGGGGTTGTCGAACACGGCGAAGTGGCCGTCGTCGGGATACTGCACCATCACCGCCGTGTACGCGTTGCCATCCGGGCCTTCGGCATTTCCGGAGATGGGCGGGCCCAGTGGGTCCCGGCCTCGCAGCCTGAAGGCCTCGATGGGTTCGCGTAGAGGCTCCATGGGCGAACAGCCCGAGGCCGCGGCCATGGCCGCGGCCTGTTCGGGAAGCGCGTACTCGTCCAGCAGCCCCTGGCTGAAATACAGGTGCCTGGGCCGGACGCCTGATGTCGGCTGGACGAGCAGGCGCCGGGCGTAGTTGAGCGGGTCGGCGCGCTCGGCGAAGATCTGGAAGGCGCTGATCAACGGGTGATCCAGGTCGAATTCCTCAGGTACGAGCCCCATGGCCAGGATGATCAGCGCCGGGATGTCGACCGGCTCGGTCTTGCCCAGGATGGCCGGCCCCAGCCCCCCTCCCGAGCCGGAAAACACCGCGCCCCGGGTGCCGCTGGCGACCGACAGGAAGAGCGGGCCGTTGAGGCTGCCCTGGCTGTGGCCCATGTAGCCCACCCGCTCGTCGTCGAAGAGTACGGCCGCGCCGGTCGGAGAGGCGTCCGCCGGCACGGTGAGCTCGCTCAACAACCGCCGGAGCACGAGCATATCGGCCGCGCCCTGGCGAAAGTTGTCGCGCATGGCCAGGATGTTGTACGGGTTGAAGGTGACGATCGACTCTTCGCGTCCCCAGGGGTTGCGGTCGCCGTGGAGAGGCTGGTCGATGCCGATCGAGGCGATCCCCCGCTGGCCCAGTTTGTCGGCCACGCTGCCGATCCCCTCGGTGAACCCGTTGCGGCTGCCGCCGGTGCCGTGGGAGTAAATCACGATCGGCCAGCCGGCAGCTGTCATCCGGCCCTTGGGCAGGGCCAGGGTAAAAGGGATCGACAACCGCCGCTGGACCACGGGCCGCCCGTCCTGGTCGAACGCGAACCCGCCCCCGTCCTCGAAGTCGGGAGGCTGGCCGGCCTGGAACTCGGGCATCTCGAACCAGGCCTCGAGCCTGTACACCTGGGCCTTATCGGAGAGCCGGTTCCAACCCGAGGCCTGCGGCGCGGGCTCCGAGGCCACGAACGCCGCGACCGCGTCCATCTCGGAAAGGACGTCCTGGGTGGTGAACACCGCAAGCGCGGCCACGTTGCCGCGGTCCGCCCCGGAAAGCTCCTGGAGATCCTCGTAGACCGGATGAAGGACCTCCCACCAGGAGCGTACCGGCTCGCTTTCGGGCGGGTCGTCGTACTTGGTGCGCTCGAAGTCCGCCCAGGCCCCCAGCGACCTGCCGTCCGACTTCACCTTGCGGGTCACCACGACCGCGTAACGGGTGTTCTGGCGCAATGGGAATCCCAGCACCGGCCGCAGCACCAGGGTGTTGGCCGGGGTGAACTGGCGCTCTTCGGGAAAGAACCGCACGGCCAGCGGGATGCGCTCGCCCCGTCCGGGGCCGTCCGAGACGTCCACGAGGAACGCGGACGAGCTCCTGTCCAGGGTGTCGGCCGGGAAAGCCGGCAGGCTTTCGGGATCCAGCGGGCCATCGAAGGCGAAGTAGACGGCCGCGTTGGTGCCGAAGCCGCGGGTCTCGGCCTGGACCGTCTCGATATACGAGGCCAGCATGGAGCTGTTGCCAGGGTTGGGAAATTCCGCGAGGTCCGGGCCGCCTTCGGCGTCCAGGCGGGTGTCGCACGGCCAGGGGGTGTCGAAGAAACCCGGCTGGTCTTCGCGCACCTCGAAGACCAGCGCGGTGCCTGGCAGGCTGCAGTCCTCGCCCTCCGGACAGGTTCCGAGCGAGTAGCGATCCGTATCGGCACAGCCCGTCAAACCAGCCAGGAAGGCGATCCAGGCCGCCATCGCGAGGACGCGGAACAACATTTTCATCACGTCTCCCTCCAGGCCCGTGCGGGCACGTCGGTGAGCATGCGCTCCAGGTCGGGCTCGTCCAGGCCCAGGTGCCAGTTTACCAGATAATCGAGCACGTGCTGGATCCAGCCGGTATTTTCGGGCTGCCCGTTCCGGGCCAGCATCCGGGCCACCCGGCCGATCAGGCGGGCGACGGTCCGGTCGTCGCGGCCCGGCGCGCCCCGGCCGGCGGTGATCCGCCGCACCTGCTCAAGGGGGCTTGTGCGGCTTTGCCGGATCTGCTCCGAGCTGCGATCCACGAAATCGTCGATCCGCTCGGCCGGATGGGACCGGGCCAGCCGGGGCAGGGGCAGGGAGCGGACCTCGTAGAGGTTTATGTTGTTGTTCGACGACGTCAGCCTGAAGCGCCACTCGAGCGGGGTGGAGTTGAGCAGGCCCAGCAGGTAAGCCCGCAGGTCGCCGGGTTCGAAGTCCGACCGCGGCCGGGGCACCCAGTAGTTGACCGAATTGCCCAGCACCACGCCCGCCGGCACCTCCGCCGCCACCAGCCTGCGGGCGGCCTCCATGTTGACGATCCCGGTCTGGACGACCCGGGGTTGCGCCAGGTCATCGCTCCATCTGCCGCCGCCGCGCTGCTCGAAGAAGCGCTCGCGATCGACCCAACGCTCGCGCGACTGGTCCGTGTCCAGGTGGACCGAAAAGGCCGACAGGTGTGCGCCGCGAACCAGCAGCGCCTCGTCCGGCTCGGAGCGCATGCACCCGCGGTACTTGGTCTGGTCCAGCTCGCCCACCCGGCCCTCGGCCAGCTCGCCCATGCTGGAGCCGTTGAGCGCCCGCATGCGGGCGGCCAGCCCGATGGCGTCGCCGAAGACGACCGGCAGCGCCATGGTCTCAGGGTCCAGGCTCTCGATCTGGTCCACGGCCACCCGGTGTGGACCCGACCCGTCTGCGCCGTCCTGCACCTCGATTTTTCGGCCGCTGCGGTCGCTCTTTTGCGCGGCCAGCAGGATCACCGACTGGCCCACCTGCTCGAACACCCGCGAACTCTCCGGAAAGACCTCCACCCGCTCGACCCAGCCGCGGCGCAGCATGTGCCTGCGCAGGGGCGCGGCCGTGCGATCCATCAAGAACCCGAAGGGCAGCACGAAGGCCAGGCGGCCGTCCTCGGCCAGCAGATCGAGCGCGCGCTCCAGGAACAGGCGGTAGGTGTTGATGTTGCCCGAGAGCGCGAGCGAGTAGCCGCTCTTCCTGATCCGCGCAACATAGCGCGCGAGCCCCTGGCGGCGCGCGAACCCCGTGAGCACCTCGAAGGGCGGGTTGGCCACCAGCGCGTCGAAGCCGATCCCGCCGGGGCCGCACTGCACAGGGAAAAGCCGATCCCAGCGCAGCTCGTCCCCTGGCAGGAGGCCGCCGCACAGGCTTGGGCAGATGGAGTCGCCGACCACGATCGCCCGATCGAGCCCCTCGACCGGCCCGAGGCCGGGATCGCACAGCCTCCACAGCGCGCAGCGGGCCAGGGCGGCCGAGACCGGATCCAGATCGATGCCGCGCACCGTCCCGGCGACCAGCCGCCGCGCCGCCTCCGGTCGCCCGTCGGAGTCAATCCCTGCTGCGTCGAGCATCAGCCGGATGCAGGCCGTGAGCAGCCGGCCATCGCCGCAGGCCGGGTCCAGCAGGCTCAGCCGGCACAGCTGATCGATGGAGCGACCAGCGATCACCGGCTCCAGTGCCATCGACGCCAGCCGCCGGGCCATCCATTCCGGCGTAAAGAAAGATCCGCTGCGGCGCCGATCGGTGCGAGCGACAGAGGCGGTCAGCGCCTTGTCTTTCCGGTCCAGCCGGAACTCCTGCAGGCGCTGGTAGAGCGTCCCCAGATCGCGGTTGCCGTCGGTCAGGCAGGCCAGCCGGACGGCCCGCCCGGGCTCCGGACCGCCGACGTCGAGCGCCGGGCTCAGCAACGGGCAGCCGAGCTCGACGGCCCGATCCCAGAGCTCGTCCGGATCCCCGCCCCCGAGCACACCGTCGTCGGCCAGCTCGTGAAGCAGCGCCCGCCGCAGGCAGGCCAGCACGGTCGCCCTGTGCAGGTCCTCGTTCCGCAGCCCGCCGCGCTCCTCGTGAAGCCCGCGGGCCGTGGAGACGAAGGACTCGAGCAGGGGATCGGTTTTCCGTCCTCGTCCCAGGAGCCGCTCCTTTTTTGAGAATACCCCGGTCGTCGGTGGACTACCCGTCTCGCACGCCGGCCTGCCCCTTGATCCAGATCTCGAACCGGTTGCCGCCCCGATGAACCACCCGCGTCATCCCCACCTTGACCCACCGGGACTTCCCGCCGCCTACGGGTCCGCGCTTCTCGAACCACTCGGCCAGGGTGGTCTGTTGATCGCGCTGGCCGAGGTCGACGTTGATCACCTTGCACATGTCGTCCACCTCGACGTCGCCGCGCACCACGAAGCGGCCCGGGCTGAACTCGCGTATCAGCTCGTCGTCGTCGTACTCGTCCTGGATCTCGCCGACGATCTCCTCCAGCACGTCCTCCATGGTCACCAGGCCGATCCCGCGGCCGTCCTCGTCCTCGACCGCGGCCATGTGCGAGTGCCTGATCTGCATATCGCGCAGCAGCTCGTCGGCATCGAGGCTTGCGCTGCAGTGCATCAGCGGACGCACGTACCGCCTCCAGTTCTCCTCCATGCCCTCGCGGGATATCAGGAGATCCTTGACCAGCAGCATGCCGATCATCTCGGACTCATCCTTGCGAAAGACCGGGTAGCGGGTGTTGCCGGTGCGGATGAACTCGGCCAGCACCTGCTCGAAGGTGGCCGTCTCCGGGATGGCGTCCACCTCCGCAAGCGGGATCATGATCTTGCTGACCGGCTTATCCTTGAGCGCCAGCACCTCGGCGGCCATGCGGGTCTCGGAGGGCTCCAGCTCGCCGTCGCGGGCGCCGAGCATGATGGCCGTCAGCAGCTCCTGTCGCGACAGCCGCCTCTCGCTGTGCCGCCGGCCGCCGAGAAACGGCCACAGCAGCAGATCGGTCAGGGCGGTGATGGCCCAGACCACCGGCTTGAAGACGTAGCTGAACGCCTTGACCGGCAGGGCCACCCGCGCGGCGAAGTGCTCGGGCCTGACGGCCGCCAGGGTCTTGGGGGTGAGCTCGGCGAAGACCAGCAGCACCAGGGTGACGACCAGGGTGGCGTAGAACGGGCCGAGCAGGGTGGTGGCCAGGACCGCGGCCGTGACGTTGACCAGGTTGTTGCCCACCAGGATGGTGCCCAGCAGCTCGGACGGATCCCGCAGCATGCGTATGGCCCGGTCGGCGCCCCGGCTGCCGGAGGCGGCCAGGTGGTTGAGCTTGACCCTGCCCGAACCGATCAGCGCGGTCTCGGAGCCGGAGAAGAAAGCGGACAGGATGACGAGGGCGGCCAGGGCGAGAATAGATAACACGAAAGGTTCTGTCATTTCTTCAGTCGGACCTCCTGTAGGGCTCCAGTATGCCATTAACCCTCACCCCCTTCAATCGCCATAGAAAACCACTCCCCTTGAACTTGGACCTGGACTTGGACCTGGACCTGGACTTGGACCTGATCATGGATATGGAGTTTACTCATCGTCCAAGTCCAAGTCCAGGTCCAAGACCAAGAAATTCCTGTTTTTCGAGTTGGGTCAAAGGTTAGAATATTCCCTGATGGACGATCCCCGCAGATACCTCTCCCTGCATACGGTGGGAATGCTGCGCGAGCTGGTGCGCAAGTGGTGGCGGGTGGAGATCGGCCTGGCGGACTCGGGCGGGCGGGTGCTTCAGGACTGCTTGGGCCCGGTCCCGCCGGCCGGCAACGACTTCTGCCGGGCGGTGCTCGAATCCAGCCGCGGCCGCCGGCGCTGTCTCAAGAGCGTCCGCGAGATCCACACCCGCCTGCGCAATCCCAGACAGCGCGGCCCGGTGCTTCACGCCTGCCACCTGGGCCTGTCCATGGCGGCCGGCGCCATCCGCGCCCAGGGTCGCGACCGCGGCCTGCTGTTCGCCTGCGGCTTCTCGAGCCGGGACTTGAGCCGCACCCGCATCAACCGGCTGCGGGGCGCGGTCCAGGATCTGGCCGGGCGCAAGGTCGGCCTCGAGGGGGAGCGGGTCCCCGTGCTCGGTCGCGAGGACATCGAGCGCCTCAAGGACCTTTTGGAGTATGGCGCCGACGAAATGGCGGCCTACGAGGCCGGCCTGCTCCGGACACAGACGCGGCCCCCGCCGCCCGCCGGCGAAGCCTTCTTCGGGATCGCCGCGCACTCGGCCGGCATGCGCGCCGTGGTCGAGCGCCTGGCCGAGTCCGCCCCGCTGTCCACGCCGGTGCTGCTGGTGGGCGAGGCCGGAACCGGCAAGCGCGCCCTGGCCCGTTCCCTCCACCGGGCGAGCCCGCGGCGCCCGGCCCCGTTCCAGGTCTTCGAGGGCAGCTCCGACCCGGCAGCGGCCGAGAACCGCCTGTTCGGCATCTCGCGCGGCCCATCGCTGGGCCGGGCCGGAATGATCGAGACCGCCGCTCCGGGCACGGTCTACCTGTGCGCCGGCTCCTGGTCGCCCCCGTCGATCCAGGTCAAGCTGCTGCGCTTCCTGCAGGAGGGCACCCTGGTGCCGGTGGGCGGCGAACGCCCCGTCGAGGCGGACACCCGCCTGGCGCTGGCCCTCGAGGGCGACTTCGACGAGGCGACCTCCTCCGGACGCCTCCGGCGCGACCTGGCCGAGCTCCTCGCCCCCCACAGAGTGGACGTCCCGGCCCTGCGTGACCGCCGCGAGGATCTCCTCGATCTGATCGGCCTGCTCCTCGAGCGGCACACGGCGAACAAGAGACCCTCTGTCGAGTTGCAGCCCGCCACCGTGGACCTGCTCCTGCGCTACGATTGGCCCGGCAACGCCGCCGAGTTGGAAAAGGAGATCCGCCAGTTGGTCACCCTGTCGGGCAAGGGCGGCGAGATCACCCCCGAGAACATCTCGGTCCGCATCCGCCAGGCCGCCGGCTACGGCTCCTGGGCCCTGACCAAGGCGCTGCGCAGCACCCAGAACCTCAAGCAGGCCATCGCCATCCTGGAGCGCGAGATGATCCACGAGGGCCTGATCCACACCCGCTGGAACAAGTCGAAGCTCGCCCGCCTGCTCGGGATCAGCCGCTCGAACCTGCTGACCAAGCTGGCCGATTACGGCCTGGAGCGCGATCGAAACTTGGGGAAACTTGGACGATAGAACGACGGCTATCCCGATTTTCCAATTTCCCTTGCGGAATAGTGCTGTCAGATGTATGGTTGGGCGTAGAGTTGGTTGTATCTTCAGGAGGCGTCATGAGCAAACTTCCGAATATCATTCCGGTGACGGACCTTCGGCAAGACGCTGCGGCCATACTGCGGCGGGTGCGTGAATCCACAGAGCCGGTGGTCATCACGCAACGGGGTCGGGCGGCCGCTGTGATGCTCGGCGTGGAAGCGTACGAACGCGGCGAGCACGAGCGACAGCTGTTGCGGCTCCTTGCTCTCGGGGAGAAGGAGATTGCCGACGGGAAGGGGTACGATCTGGACGACGTTCTCGCCGAGGCTGACGGCATCCTTGCCGGGTACGGCTCGTGAAAGTACGATTTACCCCTACAGCCCGGGCTCAATTTCCAGCCGCCATCGCATACATCCGCCGCCACGATCCACCCGCGGCAAGACGGTTCCAAAAACGGGCCGAGAGCGTGCTGCGCCGGCTGGAAGAATTCCCCGAGTCCGGACGCCGGATTCCAGAGTTCCCGGATCTCCCCCACCGGGAGGTGATTTTCCCGCCATACCGATTCTTCTATCGACTGGAGGGCGAGGTGGTCTGGATTGTAGCGGTCTGGCATGGAGCACAGTTACCCGAGATGCCATCCAATGAAGGCGAGGCCCGCTGAAAAGAACTTGGACGAAACTTCCATTGCATCTAGACGTGCTTTGTAATACAATAACAAACAGTGAGCGGTGACAGATGAAGATCCAGCAGATCGTATGGGATGACAAGAGGATTGAGCACATCGCGATACATGGGGTCACCCCCGCAGAAGTCGAAGAGGTCTGCTTTTCCGGTCCGCTCATCCAGCGCGCGAAAGGCAAGCGTCGGTTCCGCGTGTACTTCGCTCGCGGGCAGACGGCCGCGGGGCGTCACCTCACGATCGTCTTCCGCCACCTGGAAAGGGGAAAGGCAAGGGTCGTCACCGCGCGCGACATGACCGCCTCGGAACGCAGAGCCTACAGGAGGAGAGTCCGATGAAGAAAAAGGCAAAAAAGGCCCGGAAGAAGGCGGCTGGCCGGATTCCCGATTTCGACAGCGACCAGGAGGCCGCCGAGTTCTTCGACGCCCACGGCCTGGAAGGGTTTACAGAGGACCTGGTCGAAGCTCCCGATGTCTACTTCGAGCGCCCTCGAAAACAGGTGGTCACGCTGCGACTCGACAGGCCGCTCGTGCAGAGGATCAAGGCAGCCGCGATGAAGAAGGGTATTCCCTATTCCACGCTCATCCGGATGTGGCTCGTGGAACGGCTGGAGAAAACATCCTGACCCGGCAGAACGCAGGCTGCAAACGCAGGACCTTCTCGGAGGACGGCCAGGTGACAAGTGATGACGAGCATATGATCCCCGTCGATGTGGGCGATCTCTCGGCCTTCAGGCGCTGGACCCTGTCGGGAAAATTCCCCCGGACCGGCCGAATAGACTACCTGCAGGGCACCATCGAGGTGGACATGAGCCCGGAAGAGCTGCAAAGTCACGGAAATCTGAAGGTAAGGCTTCTCGCTTACATCGAAAGGATCGTCAGCGAGGCGGACCTGGGGCAGGTCTACGTGGACAGCACGCGCCTTGGCTCACGGCAGGCCGGGCTCTCGTGCGAGCCCGACGTGCTCTTCGTATCGTGGGAAGCGCTCAGAAGCGGACGCGCCAGGTACCTGCCTTCTACCCCGGACCATCCAGAACGGATGATGGAGGTGGAGGGCGCCGCCGACCTGGTGGTGGAGGTGGTCAGCAAACATTCCGTCGGCAAGGACACCAAGCGGCTGCCCCCCCTGTACGCCCGGGCGGGAGTGAGGGAGCTGTGGATTGCCGACGCCCGCGGGTCCGAGCCGAAGCTCGATATCTTCCACCTCGTGGAAGGACACTACGAACCTGCGCTCGCGGATCCCGATGGATTTCAAGCCTCGAAAGTGCTGGGCCGAGCCCTCCGCCTGCGCCGCGAACCCGGCCCCCTGCCACACACCTGGCGCTTCCAGATCGAGGAGTCCATCTCCAGTCGGCCATAGAAGCCGGCCGAACCACCCAAGTGTCAAGTGCCGGTGACCCCTTCTCCTTCTTGCTTCCCGCCGATACTTCAACTTCACTTGGTCTTCCAAGAGATCGGGCGCGACTGATGGACAGGCCGAGCCGATAGAGCCGCGCCACCTCGCGCAGGCGCCGATCGATCGCCCGGGACCACATGTCCACCCGGCCGACCCTACCCATCGTCATCCTCTGCTTCGGCAAAACCGAGCTTCTTGGGCCGATGTAAAAAAGTGAAAAAGTAGAACGTCCCCTGCAATCCGAGGAGGTGTAATGGCAAGATGCGGCTGTCACACAAGAGTCAAAGGATCAAATATTCAAAGACCCGATCACGGTCCGCTCCGCACACAACGCACACTGCTGGCAACGTCCTTGACGCCGTTGTTCACGTAACCGTCGTCGAAGTACACGTACCATGCATTGGACGGGTCGGCCGCGTAGGAAGACGACGACCAATAATACCCCTCGTCTTGACCGAACATGGAGGAGCACCTGCTGCTCTCCGCGCATTTGTTGCAAGGGCCAGCTTTTCCGCCTCTCACATCGGCATCGCAGCCTCCGAGCAGAGACACGAGCTCCTGTCGCGTGGGCAGACGGTAGTCGCCGGGGCAGACATTCTTGGCAACGTGCCAGTTAATTTCCCTTGCATTCCCCTCGCAAGACGAGCCGGTCCAGCTCTGCCCGTAAGGACATCGCAGCCAGTACAGGTTGGTTCCGGGTTGCAATACCGTTACGGGACCACTATCCAGTTTAAACTCCAGCTCTGTTACCTGCCGCTCCCTGACGCCCAGTTCCTTCTTTTCCGACCTGTACTTCTCATGCTTGACCACCAGCTCCTTGGCGCAAACCGACACCTTGTACGTCCCCGGCGTCCGTCCCACCTTCTTCCCGTCTACGTACACGTCGGCCACGATGTCGTTGCCCTTCTCGTCATTAGCCTTGACCTTCACCGCGCCCTGCTTCTCCTTCAGCGCCACCTCCACCTTCCGCTCTTGCCCCTTTTCCACCCGAACCTCTTCGCCCGAATCGTAGTGGCACTCGCTCGCGACCAACACCTTGTACTTCCCCGGCGCCTTCTCCTGCCTCTCCAGCGGTGTCTTGCCCGCATCACGGTCGTTGACCAACACCTTCATTCCGGTGGGCTCCGAGCGCACCGTCAACCAGCCGAAATTGGGCGTCAGCTTCCAGTCCACCTTCGTGCCCTCGGCCAGGTTCATCCGTTCCTGCTTCTTCTCGTGCCTTTCGGCCTGCATGGAAACCAGGTGCCGGCCCTTGGGCACGCTCTTGGAACACGGCGTGTTCTTGCACACCATGTTGGCGTTCACCAGCACCACTGCTCCCTCGGGCTGGCTGAAGAAGCTGACAATCACTTCCTCGCTCGACTCGGGACTCCAGTCGGCGGGCTGTTCGCCGATGACCTTCGGCCCGGTCGGCTTGGATACCGTGGGCTTTCTCTTCCCGGACGGCATCTGAAGCTCCTGCTTCAGCTTGGACAGCAACCTGTCCACCGCCTCGGCCACGGCCATGCCCGGCCGCTTCGGGTTCCAGGGTGCAGAAGACCCAACCAACAAGCACGCACTCTCGGCCGAGAACAGGCTGAGGCTCAGCCACCACTTTCCCTTGCTGCCGGTGATGGCCGCCTTCAACAACGAATTCGCCGACACCTCCTGGCCCAGCTTGCACTGCAGCTTGTCGGCGAAGTTGATCTTGTATGAGGCCTTGCGAATCTTCGCCAGCGCCTTCCGTTCCTCCCTGGTGGCCACGACGGTCAGCTTGCCGGACTCGGAGAGCCGACGACGAATCATGTCGTGGAGCTTCCTGAACGGTTTTCCCGCGGCGTTCTTCGCCTCCACCAGCACCCGCGGATTCTTCTTCAGGTACTCCTCGACCTTGGCCTCCACGTCTTCCACATGGCCCTTGCTGACGAGCAGGTTGCCCTGCCAGCTCCAAAGAAACGCAGCCGGAAGCACGCCATTGAGCTGGAAGGCATCGGCGATATTGCCTTCCGGGTCGCAGACCATATCGTCCGGGTTCCAGCCAGGGTTTACGCACTGTCCCTGTCGGTCCATTGTACTCACGACGATGAGGCGCAGTCCTCGTTCCCGGTACTTCTCGTGCAGCGCCCGCCAGCGGGGCACCGCCTCCATGCAGGGCTTGCACCACATGGCATAGAACTCGACCACCACCAGACGGGTGCCGGGGCGGTCGAGCCAGTCTTTGATGTTGAGGCTGCCAGCCTTGGATGTGGGCGGGACCGTCAGGGTGAAGGCAGCAACGACGAGAAGGCGCGCCAGTCTCCGGGAGGATACCCTCGATGTCATTCTCGTCTCCTTGACCAAGCATGGCCTGTCGTCGACAAAGCGGGTTCAATCGTAACCCAATCGCTACCGCTGCTCAAGCATGAGGCGAACATGGCGTTGTGGACGTGGACGACGGTTGTCACTCCGGGCCTCTCGGCCGGACCGCTGTCGCAAAGTTGGCGCGAGTACGCCGAGAGCTGGTATAGTCCGAAATCAGGGAATCTAAGGAGACGGCGATGTCCCGCGTGTTCAATACGGCCGGTCCGTGTCATGCCGTGGACCATTACATGATCCCGCCGCTGCGCCGGCTCGCCCAGGTCCGCGATCTGATCGACGGCAAGTACTACTTCGTCGTCCACGCCCCCCGGCAGACCGGCAAAACCACCCTGATCAAGGGACTGGGCTCCGAGTTGAACCAGGAGGGGAAGCACGCGGCCATCGTGGTCTCGGTCGAGAGCCTCACCGACCCCAGGGTCGAGGTCTCGATCCCCCAGATGCTCGACCGGATCGCCGAGGCGGCCGGTCACCAGCTTCCCGAGGCCCGCACGGCTCCAGAGATCGACGAGTGGGCGAGAAAGCCGCTGGTGGGCCTGCGGGGCTTCCTTTCCGCCTGGAGCGACAGGATCGACGTGCCCCTGGTTGTCCTCCTCGACGAGGTGGACTCGCTTCCGGGTCCCGTGCTCGTATCAGTGCTGCGCCAGCTCCGCGATGGCTACACTTCGAGGCCGGCGCCCGGCCCGGCCAGCGTGGCCCTGGTGGGCATGCGCGACGTGCGTGAATACAGGGCCGACGTCCGGCCTGGCGGCGAGAGCCTGGGCTCCTCCAGCCCGTTCAACATCAAGGTACGCTCGCTCACCCTGCGCAACTTCGACCAGGACGAGGTAGCCGAGTTGCTCCAGCAGCATACCTCCGAGACCGGACAGGCGTTCACCTCCGAGGCCGTGGCGGGGATCTACGAGCAGACACGCGGCCAGCCCTGGCTGGTGAACGCCCTGGCCGCCCAGCTCGTCACCGACTTCGACGCCCTGGTGCCCGACCGGGGCCGGGACGTGACGCGAGAACATGTACTGTCCGCCCGCGAGATCCTCATCCAGCGCCGCGACACGCACCTGGACAGCCTGGTGGGCCGCCTGCGCGAGGAGCGCGTGCGACGGGTGATCGAGCCCATCCTGACCGGCTCGGCCGAATTCGACGCATCCTTCGACGACGACTTCGTCTACGTAAGCAACCTGGGACTTGTCACCCAGGAAGAAGGCCGGGCGGCCATCGCCAACCCCATCTACCGTGAGATCATCCCCCGGATCCTGTCCTTCCACGTACAGATGGCCATCGCCGCCGAGCCCGCCTGGTACGTCGACGACGACGGACATCTGGACGTGCCCGGGCTGATCGACGGCTTCGTGGAGTTCTGGCGCGAGAATGGCGAGGCCCTGCTGCGCGGTATGCCCTACCAGGAGGCGGCCCCCCATCTGGTGTTCATGGCTTTCCTGCAGCGGATCGTGAACCAGGGCGGTCGAATCACACGCGAGTTCGCCGTCGGCACCAGGCGGGCGGACCTGGTGGTGGAGTTCGGCGGGCGGCGCGACGTGATCGAACTCAAGCTGAAGACCGCCCCCAAGGCACGGGAACGCGGCATCGAACAGGTGTCCAGCTACGCCAGGAGCCTCGGCCGCGACGCGGGCTACCTGATAATCTTCGACCCCGGTGCCGACACCCCCTGGGAGGAACGGGGCTCGATCGAGAACGAGGAGCACGAAGGCGTACGGGTCACGGTCGTACAGGCGTAAATCCATCCGCGCACGACACCCCATCGACATTCGGGGATTGCCGACGCCCGCGGGTCCGAGCCGAAGCTCGACATCTTCCACCTCGCGGAAGGACGCTACGAACATGCGCTCGTGGATCCCGATGGATTTCAAACCTCGAAAGTGCTGGGCCGAGCCCTCCGCCTGCGCCGCGAACCCGGGCCCCTGCCACACACCTGGCGCTTCCAGATCGAGGAGTCCATCTCCAGTCGGCCATAGAAGCAGGCCGAACCACCGAAGTGTCAAGTGCCGGTGTCTGGCCGAGTGCGTAAACAGAAATGGGGATCCCACCTTGGACTTCGCCTCCGAAAGCCCCGAAGGGGCATCATATGAAAGCCCAGGGCAACGCCCTGGTTTGAAGAGCAGGAAAGAATCAAAGCCCTGCAAGGGCGAAATAACCTGTCGCCGCTTGCGCTTATTTCGCCCTTACAGGGCTTCCACACACCCTTCTCCCGTTTCCAGGGGCTTCGCCCCTGGCTTTTATATCTCGCCCCTTTGGGGCTTGCCTCTCAGGATCCCCCTTTTCGTTGAACCCCGTCTGGCACCTTCTCGACCTTCTCGACGGCTGGGCTGGACATGCTTCCCGCCGATACTTCACCCGCTCTTCCAAGAGATCGGGCGCGACTGATGGACAGGCCGAGCCGATAGAGCTGCGCCACCTCGCGCAGGCGCCGATCGATCGCCCGGGACGACATGTCCACCTGGCCGACCCTACCCATCGTCATCCTCTGCTTCGGTAAAACCGAGCTTCTCGAGATCCAGCAGGTCCTGGCGGCGTCCGGCAAGCCTCTTCATCCTCGCCAGCCCGGCCGCCGATACGATCCGGACGCGTCTCCCCTCCCACTCGAACACCTCCACCTCATCCCACACATCTTCGAGCGCCGGTGAAAGGACGAGAAGATCAAGCGTCAGCACCGCGCCCTCTTCGATCTTCGAGACCCGATGAACGACGCGCTCCCGTGGGCTGCCGACGTCGAAGGGGATCGGACCGGCATCGACGATGTATCCCAGGGGCGCCACGGTGCGCTTCACGGCGGAGATATCCTCCTCCCTGACCAGCAGGTCGATGTCCTTGGTGAATCGAGGATAACCATGGAACGCGACCGCCAAGCCACCACACAGCGCATAGCTCACGCTGCCGTTCTCGAGCGCCTCGATGATGGCCTCGAACTCTTCATAGAGATCCATGTCCGGCCTTTCCCTGCTCTCCATACTCGCACTTCGAATCGCGTCACCGCAAGCCTGTCCCCCTTCCCATTGTCGTCAGGAGGCAGGCCAGCAGCGGGAGCAGCATCGCCGGCGTCTTCATCGTGCTCACCTCTTCTTGCAGACCTCGAGGATCTGCTCCTTGAGATCTTCGCAGCAGGTTTCCTTGCCGAAGTAGATGTCCCACAGGACCCTGTGGAAGGCCACGCCGGTGAGCGTCGGGCCCATGAGCTTGCCGTTCTGCCTGAGGATGGTGCCTGCGCCGGGGAGGTAGATGAACTCGAGCCTGGTGCCCTCGGTGCACTCGGACTTGAAGTAGGACTCGAAGGTCTTGCGCTGTTTTTTCAGCTCGGGCGAGGCGTCTTCGGGCATGTGCTCTTCGAATGACTCGCCGATGGTCGAGGCCATCTTCTCGGCCGAGACGTCGCGCTTCATGTCCAGCCGGAGGTACTTGTGCTCGTCCTTGGTGACGATCTCGGACGGCTTGCAGGAGCCCGAGGCCGAATAGGCGGCCATGGTGTAGACGTCGACCCACCACTTCTCGCGCAGGCCCGCGCCTACCAGCTTGAAGGTCTTGCCCGAGATCGTGACCATGACCGGGTACTTGTTGCCCTCGACGGTCACGCCGACGGCGATCGCCGGGACCAGGATCAAACCGAACACCACGATGAGCTTCCGCATCTCGCACCCCTTCCGTGTGATCGCGCGCGAAGCGGCCTTCGCGCTCATTTCTTCTTCTTCAAGGCGGTCCTGACCTTCGAGAACAACCCCGGGCGGGCGGCCCGCGTGTCGGTCCTGGGGACGGTGACGTTGGTGGTCTCTCTGCGGCCGGGGCTGTCGCTCACCTGAAGCGGCAGGAAGCGCAGCCTGTTGTCACCGATTTCGATCACGTCGCCTGGCTTGAGCCGGACCTCGCTCACCCGCTCGCCGTTGACGAAGGTGCCGTTGGTGCTGCCCAGGTCCAGGAGCATCCAGTCGTCCCCGTCCCTGTCCAGCCGGACATGGATCCTCGAGACGCCGCTGTCGTCGGGGAAGGAGATATCGCACTCCTCGCCCCGGCCGATCTCCTTGATCAGGCCGGTCAGGGCGTGCGGAATCTCGCGATCCTCGTCGTAGAGCTGGAACATGGTTTCCTCAGACGGCCATCATAGCCAGCGGACGCGGCGGGGATCAAGTCCCGAGCACCCGCCGGCAGGCGGCGAGCACCTGCGGGACGTCTGCGTTCTCGAGCTCGTGAGGTTCGGTGTTGACCAGCTCGACCCGCGGGCCCAGGGGGCGCCAGCGGGTCGGGTCCGAGGGGCCGAACACGGCCACCGTGGGCGTGCCGATCAAGGCCGAAAGATGGGTGGGGCCGGCGTCGTTGCCCACGTACAGGTTTGCGTGGGCCAGCGCTCCCTTGAGTACCGCCGGGCTCTGGTCGGCCAGCACGGGCAGGGGATGGTCGCCGGCGGCCTGGACTGCTCCGACCGCCTCGGAGTCGGCCGGGCCCTGCAGCAGGGCCGGCTCGAGATCCATGGCGCGCAGCTCGGCCGCCAGGGACGCGAAACGGTCGGCGGGCCAGTTCTTGGTCGCGGATCCGCTGCCCGGGGCCACCAGGGCCAGGCTGACTCCGGACAGGGACGCGGCCCGAAGGTGCTCGAGGCCCAGGGAGAGCTCGGGATCGGATACCGGCAGCCGCGGGAGGTCGCCCGGCGCTGCCAGGTCCACTCCCGCGAGCGAGCGCAGGGCGTGCTCGGCCACGTGCAGGGCCTCATCCTCGGGCGGGAAGGGCAGGAAGGCGTGCACCTCGCCGGCCCCGCAGGCCGAGAGGTTCTCCGCCAGGGCGTAGTCTCCCGGCGCTGCGAAGGCCACCACCGCCGAGTAGGCTCCGAAACGCAGGCTCACATCATCGGGCGGCTCGACCGAGATCTCGAACAGGTGGTGCAGGCCCGAGCCCTCCACGTCCAGGGCGCGGTCCGCGCCGCCGGGTCCGACCAGCAGCTCCAGGCGGGAGCGGATTCCCATCAGGTCGATCCTCGCACCGGGGAACCGCCGCCGCACGGCGGCCACCGCAGGCCAGAGCAGCAGCGAGTCGCCCAGGCCGCCGGTGCGGATTATCAGTATGGTCTGAGTGTTCTGAGTGGTCTGCGTCGCCATGGCGGACATCTTCCCCGCCGATAGACACGGAGTCAAATTCCGAAATACCGAATGCGGAATTGCATGATTCAACGAGATATTGTTATATAGATAGACATGGGAGCAAAGGGCTCAGGCGAGTGGAAGAAGCTGAACCGCGAGATGAAGATCCTGCAGGCCAAGAAGAAGATCGGCGGGTTGCTTCCCGGGGAGAAGGAGCGGATTCAGTGGCTCGAGGAGCGCCTGGGCGAGGCCCGGGAGGTCAAGCGCATCCGGATCGACGAGCAGGACGACGGCGGACCCAAGACGCTGACCACGGACGATCACTACGCCACCGAGGTCGGCCAGGACCTGTTGAAGGAGGCCGGGGACCACAAGGCGACAAAAGCCTGGGACAAGGACGTCCAGCGCGGGCCGCGCACCAAGTTCGAGGCAGCCGACTCGCGCAAGGGCCGCGCCACTTTCCAGCAGAAGGGCCTGAGCCCGTTCGCCGTGGACCTGACAGAGGACTTCCACGAGACCGGCTTCGCGGACGAACCGATCGAGGAAGACGAAGGGATCGACAAGGAACAGCAGTGGGCCCGGGCCAGCTACGCCTCCGAGGACGAGTTCGACTCCGGCGGCCAGAAGTCCGGGGGTTCCGACCCATTCGCCGTCTCCATGGACGCCGGGCTGGCAGGCGCCCTGGGCGAGTTCGATAACGACAGCGTGGTGCCCGACACCGCGGCCAAGAGCTTCGAGGCCGACTTCGAGGACGACCTCGACGACGGCCAGCCTACGGACTTCACCGCCCGGATCGACGACGCACCGGGCGAGGTGCAGGAGCTGTTCGCCCGGGACGCCGACGAGCCCGAAGAGGAGGGCGCCCTGTCCTTGGGCGAGATGACCACCCACTCGGCCGAGGAGGACGAGTTCGCCGATGTCGACTACGACCTGATGCGGGCCGCCATGGACTACGCCGATGAAGAAGACCAGGGCGACGAGACGTCCGAGACCTGGGCCGTGGACGAGCAGGGCCGGGAGATCGAGCACCAGGTGGACGAGGATACCTTCGAGACCTCGATCCCGACCGGATTCGAACAGGCGCAGCCGGCCGGGGACGATCAGGGCGTGCTGGTCCCCGACCCGCCCCCGGAGCAGGCCGGGGAGCCCGGCGCGGATCCGTCCAGCGATGAGTTCGACCTGGACGAAGCCTCGGCCGACGTGGTGCCCGACATGTCCGACGGGCAGGAGGGAGAATACGAGGTCAACCTGTGGGTGGAACCGGAAGACGACCCTCCGTCCGAGGACGGCGCGACCAATATCGAGCCCGAACCGCAAGCGGACGACGAGTTCGAGTTCAACGAGGAGATGGAGGTGTCGGAGGTCGACGCGGACGACGTTCCGATGCCCGGGCCGGCGGACGGACTGGACGAGTTCTGGGGCCTGGTCGACGAGGAGACCGATCTCTCGGAGGCGGAACCCGCGGCCGGAGACGAGCCCGCCCTCACGCCCGAGCCGTCCCCGGAGGCCCCGGCGCAGCCGCCCTCCTCCCGCCCGCTGCCGGCCCTGAACCTGGAGGCGGTCAGGGTCGCCGATCCGGCTCCCGCCCGGCCGACCCCGGCGCAGCCGCCCCAGCCCGCAGACCAGACGCGTTCCAGCGATCTGCTCTCCAGCCTGTTCGGCGAGTCTCCGGAGCCCGCGAGACCCAAGCCCGAACCGGTCCCGCTGGAGCCGATCATCATCGGACCGGTCAAGAAGGCCCGGCCAACCGCGAGCCAGGCCCGGCATGTCGCGGTCGGCCGGGGCGTCACCCGCCAGCCGGCCACGGCCAACAACGACCTGCGCGGCCCGCGGCGGGCCACGATCCACTTCAGGGACGGGGTCAGCCGCCGCGGTACGATCGGCAACATCGACACCGACTCGGACACGGTTCAGCTCGACCCCGTCCCCGGCTCCAACGCTCCCCCCGAAGAGCTGACAGCCCTGGCGCTCAAGGCCATATTCCTGCTGCTGCCGCGAGGGACGGCCTATCCCGAGAAGCAGGGCCACTACTGCAAGGTGATGATAGTCGACAACCGCACCCTCGAAGGCTACACCCCCGACTACGACCCCGCCCGCAAGGCCTTCACCCTCTTCCCGGCCCAGGACCGCGGCAACATCGAACGCGTGATCGTCTACAACGACGCGGTCAAGAACCTGTGGTTTCCGGAAGAGTAATTGCCACTCCAGCCCCCTCTCGTCGGCGTCGGCGTAGTCGTAGGCGTAGGCGGACTATCCCCAGCCCTTCACGACCGATCCCGACCACCTCGGCATCCGGCAGATCTTCGTGGATCGTAGGCCATGTTCGGACAATCCAGCACAACAGGGCCGGGAGAACAGGATGGCCAAGGATGGAGCGCAGGTTGTCGAAAGAGGCTTTTCGTCGACGTCTACGTCTACGCCGACGCCGACGTGGGGATGCTGGGAGGCTAGTTCAAATATCCCCCACCAGGCCCGTCGTCGCGGTCGATCACGCGCAGGCGCTTCTTCAGCTTGCGGTAGCGGCGCTTCATGAGCCATAGCTTGAACCAGCTCCACACATTGGAAGGCCTCCAGGCGCCGGTCACGAGCAGGAAGCCGGCCAGCATGCCGCCGAAGTGCGCGGCCAGGGAGACGTTCGACCCGCCCAGGGTGAGCGACTGCAGTATGCCCAGGCCGACGAACAACATGACCAGGTGCTTGCCCTTGATGGGGAACAGGCCGAACAGGTAGATCAGCGAGTTGGGGAAGTTGAAGCCGAAGGCCACCAGCATGGCGTACAGCGCGCCCGAGGCGCCCAGGGTCGGGATCTGGCGCTGGGACGGGATGCACAAGGCCGCGAGCAAGATGGTGACCGCGGCGAACAGGCCGGTTGTCAGGTAGAACTTGACGAACCGCCGCGCCCCCCAGAACGACTCCAGGGGCGAGCCGAACATCCACAGGATTAGCATGTTCCACAGGATGTGGGAGATGCCCATGGGATCGTGCAGGAACATGTAGGTCAAGGGCTGCCACACCCTGCCGCCGAACAGGCAGCGGTCGAACCTCAGCGCCAGGTCCTCGAGGATGAACTGGAGCCCGCCCTCGATCCGCCCGACGATCAGCTCCAGCCCGAACACCACACCGTTTGCGATCAACAGCCACTTGACCGCCCTGGTCAGGCGCAGGTTGAGCCCGAAGCGCGAGAAGGCCTGGTTGGAGGAACCGTTGGGCATTTCGAGTAGATCCTAGAAGAAAAAGTGGCACAACGCCACCGCGGCCACGATCCCGGCCAGATCGGCCAGCAGGCCGGCGGCCAGGGCGTGGCGCACCCGGTAGACCCGCACCGCGCCGAAGTAGACCGCCAGCACGTACAGGGTGGTCTCGGTGCTGCCCTGCATGACCGAGACCATCTGGCCGACGAACGAGTCCGGCCCGTACTGGGTGAAGATCGAGCTCATGTAGCCGAAGGCCCCGTTCCCCGACAGCGGCCGGATGATGGCCATGGGCAACACCTCGGCCGGCATGCCCAGCGCGCCGGTCACCTGGCCGACGGTCTGCTTGAGCAGTTCCATGGCCCCGGACGCCTTGAACATGGCCACGGCCACGATGATGGCCACCATGTAAGGGATGATGCGCACGGCGACCCTGAAACCCTCCCTGGCTCCTTCCACCAGCGACTCGTACACCCGCACCCCGCGCGCCAGCCCGAACAACAGCAGCCCGCCCATGAGCGCCGGAATGGCCCAGAACGAGAAGAAGTTCATCACCGCCGGCCAGAAGCCGAACTCCAAAAGCGAACGGGTCACGCCCGCCGGGTCGAACTGGACGTGCAGCGCCTCGCACGATCCGCAAAATCCAGCCACGGCCATGCTGACCGCGGCCATGGTCTCGAACAGATCCGCAGGCCAAAGGCCGGCCTCGGCCCAGCCCGAAAGCAACGAGGTCAGCTCGCTCGCCTCCATCCCCCACCGGGTGTAGTGGATCACCGCCGCGGCGCAGAAGGCAAGCACGCACGCCCAGCAGAACAGCCGCACGGGCAGGCTGGCGCGCTCGCCCCTGGTTGCCTCGGGAACCTCCGGCGCGGCCGGCTCCGGGTCCTCCAGGCCGGCATCGAGGAGCTCGTCGGCGGATCCGGCCCCTTCCGGGGCGAGCGACCCGGCAGGCAGCTCGGGCAGGCGGAAGCGTATCATGCGCTGCAGCAGCTTGGCCGAGGCGATCCCTACCAGAGTGGCGCAAGCCGAGGCCGCCAGGCTGGGCAGCCAGATGCCGGCCGGGTCGACCGAGCCGGCCGCCGCTCTCAGGCCGATGGTGCCGGTGGCCAGCAGGGTCAGGCTGGAGGTGTTGATGGCCAGGAACAGGCACATGGCGTCGGAGGCGGTGCCCTTGTGCTTGTTGAGCTTGGCGAGCTCCACCATGGCCAGGATTCCGAACGGGGTGGCGGCGTTGGCCAGCCCCATGATGTTGGCGCCGAAGTTCATGATCATGGCGCTCATGGCCGGGTGGTTCTCGGGCACGTCGGGAAACAGCCAGCGCATGGGCCTTCGCAACAGCCGGGCGATGGTGCGCATCAGGCCGCTGTGCTCGGCCACCTTCATCACTCCCAGCCAGAAGGCCATGATGCCGATCAGCTTGAAGGCCAGCCAGACCGCTTCCTTGGCGGACTCGAACGAGCGGATGGTGACCGCCTGCATCTGGCCGGTGAATCCGCCGACGATGATCGACAGCAAGATCAGACCGAGCCAAATCCAGTTCATCATGTGTGTCGGGCTCCAAAAAGACGTGGTTTTGTCTAGTCTCTCCGGGTAAAGGTTGATGTCAAGTAATGACCGTGGTTACGATACGCTCCGTGACCTTGCTGGTGCTGGACAACGCCCTGGATCACGACTTCTACCGCCCGGTGGAGCACTGGGCAGCCGCGGCCGGGTTCCGGCCCGACTCGGTCCGCGTGCCCGCGGGCGAGCCGTTGCCGGACCCGGACCGCTACACCCACGTGATCGTCTCGGGCTCGGAGGACACCATCATAGCGAGGCCGGACTGGGCCGAGCACGAGGCCCGCTGGCTGGCCGAGGCGGTGGCGGCCGGGGCCGCGGTGCTGGGATCGTGCTGGGGGCACCAGTTGCTGGCAGTGGCCCTGGCCGGGCCCCGGGCGGTGCGCCGCTCGGCCTCTCCCGAGTTCGGCTGGCTCGAGATATCGGTGCGCGAGCCGGCCGGCCTGATGCCCGAAGGCGCATTCTCGGCCTTCGTCTCGCACTTCGACGAGGTGGTGCCCGGCTGTCACCCCGAGATGCGCGTCCTGGCCAGCACCCCGACCTGCGCCGTGCAGGCCGTCCACTGGGGCGACCGGCCGGCCTGGGGCGTCCAGTCCCACCCCGAGGTGGACCCGGACACGGGCCGGGGATTCCTGCAGGGCGCCTGCGAACGCTGGCCGGAGCTCGCCGGGATGTTCCGGCAGGGCCTGGACGGACCGGTCGCGGACTCCGGCTCGGTGGCCGGAATGGTCGAGCGCTTCCTGGCGGCCGGGTGATATACCGAACCGACCTGGATAACGGTTGACTCTATAGACTGAAGTCAGTAATCATCAGCCAGAACGCTAATTACCTGAGGAGAGAGGAGGTTGTGACATGAGAACAGCAGTACGCAGACTATCCTGTGTGCTCCTGTGCCTGGGCATGGCCGGGTGTGTGTCGCGCGGGGAAATCGAAGAACTGAAGAACAACCAGGACGAGCTGAAGAAGAACCAGGACGAGCTGAAGAAGAACCAGCAGAAAATTCTTGAAAAGCTGGACGCGATCGCCAAGCGCATTGTCCAGCCCAAAAGGCAGCGTCCGGGAAGACCCGATCCCAAGGTGGTCTATTCCTTCCCGGCGGGAGAATCTCCGTTCAAGGGCAGCAAAGACGCCTGGGTGACGATAGTTGAAGTGTCGGAATTCCAGTGACCGTTTTGCAAGAAGGTCGGTCCGACCCTCAAGCAAGTCATTGACGAGTACGGAAAAGACGTTCGCGTGGTCTTCAAACACAATCCCCTGGGCTTCCACAAGCGCGCAATGCCCGCCGCCAACGCGACCGCGTGTGCGCAGGAACAGGGCAAGTTCTGGGAGATGCACGACATAATTTTCGAAAACAACCGGAAGCTGGAAGATGCCGATCTGGAATCGTACGCCGATAAAATCGGCCTGAAAAAGAAGGCCTGGAAGGACTGCTACAGCCAGAACAAGTACAAGGATCGGATAGTAAAAGAACAGAAAACCGCAGTCTCCCTCGGTGCGCGTGGCACGCCGGCTTTCTTCATCAACGGTCGGTTTTTGAGCGGCGCCAGGCCGTTTGACTCCTTCAAGGAACTCATCGACGAGGAGTTGAAAAAGGCCAAAGGGAGCGGCGTGGCCAGGGCCGATTACTACCAGAAGAACGTCGTCGAGAAAGGCAAGAAGCGTTTGTAAGTATGGGTCACCGGTTTCCTGAGATTTCTGCTGGCGGCCGGGTGACAAGCCTGCTTGTCGTGCGACAAGCAGGCTTGTCGATCGCGAAGGACACGGACTGCACCCGAGATTATCTGAAAGGCCGGATTTCCGCGGGGTTGGAACCTCGGCCGGATGCTGGTATCATTCGTGCAGCACATCGGGTCGGGAGGAGTCCGGCATGGTCGGTCGAAAGAGCACATTCGTGTTCGCGGTCCTCGTCGCATTTCTGCTGCTTCATGGCTGCGGGGAAGGCGATCGGTCCTTCCTGCCTCCGCTGCTGATGGACACAGCCGGCCTGGGCGAGCAGGTGCCATTGGATCCCGTGCCCCTGGCGCTGGGTGAAGCACGCCAGGCCGCCTTTCCCGCGGACGCGCTTTTCCAGGGCCACGTCCTTGGAGTGGCCGGCCCGGCCTCACTCGACCTGTACCTCGAGGCCGGCCGGGCGGCCGGCGTGGCCCTGTACGGGCCGCGGCGCGCCGACGGGCTGTTCGGCGCGGCCCTGGCATGGGATCGCACCACCGGGCTGGGCATGCTGTTGACAGGCATCCAGCTGACCGGCTCGGGCGACTACCTGGTGCTGGTCGCCGACCTGCACGGCTCGGGCGGGGACTACCAGGTGATGGCGAGCTGCCCGGGCGGGTGCGACCAGACGGCCTGCCCTGCGCTGGTGTGCGGCTCGTACTGCGCCACCGGCATGGTCCGGGACGAGGACGGATGCCCGCGGTGCTATTGCGAGGCCGGCTGCCTGACCGACGCGGATTGCCCGCTCGACCACGTCTGCACGGGAGGCGTCTGCCGCCTGTCCGACGCCTGCCGGGACGACCCCTACGATCCGGTCTGCGGCGCCGATGGGATCACCTACGCCAACCAGGGGTGCTTAACAGAATGGGGGGCTCCCAGATCTACAATCAGAGGTAGGCTGCCCGAGCCGGCACAAGAACTACTGCAAGAACAAACACTTCAAGAGGAAGAAGCCCGGGGACGCCCGGGGC
>SDBT01001966.1_pt1 | contig 36870 bp, 34 predicted proteins | sample 2277101 | NCBI WGS metagenome assembly SDBT01 (sample SAMN10404973, study PRJNA504765) | marine sediment metagenome | isolation source: marine sediment core GS10_PC15, 103 cmbsf | place: Arctic Ocean: Southern Knipovich Ridge | collected 2010 | reverse complement strand
GGGTTGGAATGGGACTGATGGGAATAACTTTTGTCGGTTGGGGAGTAGTTTAGTCACCTGCTGATGTGAAAGCTTATGTTGAATTCCTTAGAACAAACGATGACGGTTTGGTTGAAGACATAAAAGTAATAGAGTCCTTCCAGGAAAAACATAACAGCTTTGCATACAACTTTGCTGCCGGCTCCTACATAGAAAAAGCAAATGTGGATGATTTGGTCATGGTTGTAAACGAAAAAGTGGCATTTGCGTCAGAAAAGATAATTAAAACCATTGTTGACAGTACAAAAATTAAGAACAATAACGATAATAAGTTAGAGAATTTAAATTCTCAGAAAACTTTTGAAGGAGGAAACTCGATGCCTAAATTTAATCTTGTAGAAAAATGTTCTAGTGCTACTGACTTGAATAGTGTTTTTGTCATAGCTCAGACATGTCTCCGTGATTATCAGGGCGATAAGGCTTTAGATGAAGAGTCACAAACTGCTTTTGTGGAGGAATTAGGCGAGGTTATAAAGTCTTTTGTTTCCAAGGAAAACTATAAAGTAGCTGATATTTTTACATTAACCGATTCGGAAAAATTAAATTTGATTACATCAGCTAGGGACGAAGAGAAAAAGATTGCCAAAATGGAATCTGATACTTTACAGACACAGATAACAACTCTTACTGACGAAAAAGCAGCTCTCGAAGTCACAATCACCGAAAAAACAACTGAAATAGAAACTCTCAAAAACGAAAAACTTAATAGCGAAAATGATACTAAGGTGTCTGACTACATTACTGATGTTAAGCAAAGTGGAATCGTTTTAGATGAGACTTTAGAAAAAGCAATAAGAGAAGTTGTATCTAATAAATTAGATGACCCTGACGAGTTGCTCAAACTGAAAAGAAGTTTGATAGCATCGGCTACCAAGTCAAAATTGGAAGAGGTTTCAGAAGCTTTGGGTGAAGCACCTGGAGCCGGCGAAATTCCTGCAACTGATTTTGAAGGAAAACTCAACCAAGCTCGTAAAAAATACGAAGACAATTTAAATAAGTAAAGAGGAAAGTGAACAATGATAAAATTTAAGCCTATTTCCTATAACAAAGACGATTTAAGGGCATATAAATATACCAGTGGTTCCTCTGTATTAGAAGGAGCCTTCTGCGGACTAGCTGCATCTTCCAGTCTAAACACTGTGACCTGTACTTTGTATACGGCTGCCGGCACACTCCCAGGTGTTGGTGCAACTGTTGAAATTTTTAATACAGGTGCTTACTTCCCGATTTACAGAGAAGATGCCGACATTGAAAATGTTGGTGCGACTATTGTAAGAGATAATTTTGTAATAGGCATGCATCTAAGACCTGGAAGCATGTTTGAAATTCATAGAACAGCTACACACGGAGCAACTTTGTTAACCTATCCGGCTATCGGAGCAAAAGTTGCCTTAGCAACTAGTGGAAAACTAGTATCAGCCGACAACGCATCCTCATCCGGTGTGGTTATAGGATTGTGTGTAGGAACAACTAACGACTGGCTAAGGGTTCAGGCGATATAATAAAGGATTATTAGGAGGTATTGTATAAATGAAAAATCCGGTTAACATGTTACAGAGCGTGGGGTATATTTCCCCATCTGGAATATCGTCTAAGAAACCTAATTCTCAGGCTGGTATGGATAAATATAATCTTTATCGAGATGAGAAAAAGATTGTCAAGGAAGCTTTTAAGAATTTAGGAAAAAATATTGATTGGACCGATGACGCTGTTCAGAAACAGATTAAAATCTTTGCACGAAAAGTTATCGAGACCACTCAAACAGAGTTGGAAGCTCAGAATTTACTTGAGCAGTTCCTTCCGGTAGAAGAACTTGAACCTGGTGAAACCTTTGTACTCAGAGAAGTACATGGTATTAATATTTGGGAAGGCTCTTACGGAGCTTCCGTAAGAATGTCCAGGCCTCAGTTTACCGAATTCACCGTTTCAACGAATCTAAAAGAGGTTGGTATTCATATTGACCTGACTCAAGTTCGAACTGGTAAATATTCTCCGTCTGAGCTGGCAAATTACGCAAGTAATTTGATTACTGTTTGGAGAAACAGACTTTTGTTTGTCACCACTCTTGCTGGAATGACTCAGTTCCAGTCTAGTGGCTCCCAGTTCCAGTCCGGAGCCGGTGTTGGCTTTGGAACGATGGACGCAGCCATTAACCTAATAACTGACGAACAAGATGTTCAGGTTATTGTAGGCCGAAGGAATGCTGTTCATAAATTGTCTAATATGTCAGGTTGGAGTGACACTGCCAAAGACCAGTTCCAGAGAGACGGCCAGGTAGGTTGGTATGCAGGTATTCCTGTAATAAAGGTTAATTCCTTTACTGACCCGGATTATGGTATAGTTTACCCGATGCCTGATGACGAATTGTGGCTATTCTCCTCGCTTCCAGCTGGAAGAATCGCTATCGCTGATAGGTTGCGTACCGGTCAGGAAACAATTTTGTCCAACGAAGCATTGAATATATATATGAGATTCGATGACGGCATTGGTATTTTCCGACCAAACCGAATTGCAAGGCTTGCTGAGTTGACTTAAAAACATAAAGGGGAAAGTTAATTTCCCCTTTTTTATTACATAATCTTAGGAGAGAAAGACGATGAAACCGAATGCTAAGAATGCTACTGAATCAAATTCAATTCCCAATCACGTATACGAAGAACTTCTTAAACGTACAGAACTTTTAACATCAGAACTAGAATCATTTCGCCAAAAGAGTCCCTTAGTGGGTATCAGGTGGTATGGTGATGGCGGATGTGGAATTTCACTAACCAGACCCATCAATGGACAACTTAAATTTGCAGTAAAAGGCTATGGAGACAAGGCTGTTGTGGACCTTGCTTGCTGGAACCGCCTACGTTCTACAGAGGGATTTAGAGACGGTGTAATGGTTAGAGATGACAAAGTGATTGATGAATTCGAAATCAATGGAGTTAAAGCACTTCCTGATAAAGAGTTCCAAAAAAGCCCCAATGGTTTTACTGATGCCGAAATTAAAAAACTTTTAAAGGGCAGCATGAAAACTTTAAAGTCTGTTTTAGATAAAATGAGTAGACATCAAGGACCCATGCATTTTTTAAGAGTTGCTAAGAACCTTGAGTTTGAAAATGAATCGGTCTTGAGCCAGGTTAAAAAAAGAGCTTCTTTCCTATTTGTATTGTCCAACAATAAGAGAAAAAATATACATGAATTAAGACATTCATGCGAAATATATAAGGTTCGTTTTGATGGTATGGACGAAGCTGAAATGGTAAATGTCCTTACTGACAAGGAATTGGAATTTAATAAGGCTTATGAATTTTTCTAATGTCAATAAATGCTACAGCCCTAGGAGTTGTTGATTGGTCCAGGAAGTTTATTCCGGACCCAAAAACACGTACTAAAAGTGTTCGTGGATTAGAAGTAGGTAAAACTTCATTAGCCACTGTTGACAGAGAGATTTTTTACATTAAAAATCAAGCTGTTGGAACAGTTAAATTATACGTTGACCCATACGTTTTTACTTCGACTGCAAGTTTAAAGACCGCAGTTTCTACAGATAAAGTTTTCATGTACAACGCTACTCTTCAAAAATGTACTTTCCCCAGTGCTTCAACGGATAGTTCTATTCGCCCGGAGCAATTTAAACCAGTTTTAGCAGATTATAACTACACAGCTAATTCTGCTTATGTTTATGACGATAGGGAAATTGTGCAGTTCATGCCGGCAGCTATCTCATATTTAAACAACACATATTCTTTTAGCTTCACATATACTGGAACAGTTAATACATTCCAGCCTTCTTTTAGCTCCGATAACGACAAAGAGATTATAGCAATGGCAGTAGCTGTTGTTGTTAGAACAAGTTATGTAGGAGAGCAAATGAGAAAAGGATTAGGCGTAGCCTTTAAGGGACCGCTGACCGGGATAGACAGTGTGCAGCAAATGAAGGAATACAATTCTACTACAAAAACTCTAGAAAATACCATACAAAAAAGAGTTGATGAGTCTGAGAAAGACGGAATACCTCTTGGTCAGGGTGTTGATATCTATGATGAGGAAGTGGTTGACGCATAATGTTTGAATACGTGCAAGAACAATTAGATATCGGAATGGCTAATCTTTTTGATAGCCCTTTTGTGATTAATGCCACAATAAATATAGCCGGCGAGGATATAGGAACTGAGAGTACTTATGATGCTTTCGGTGATAGTTTTGATGGCAAACACACAAGAGCTGTAAAGCTTAACTACCCACAAGAATTGGAAAGATATTACCGGGTGAAGGCTTTTCCTATGGACCGGTCATCGATTCGGTCTTCTTCTAATATAGAGGCCATCCAGGGAATATCTGGTAGGTATGAACCCTTTGATAGATGGATAGCATGTCAAAAAGCGGACGTTACTACAGGAGAAAATAAAACCTATTTCGACTTCGCCGAGAACGTGGTTATAGATAGCTTTAAATATAGTGTTAAGGGAATAGCTGTAGAGTCTTTCGGTTCCAGCTCCTTAATATACGCTTTTTTAACAAAAGAGACTAGTGTTTAGTCCAAAAAATAATAAATAAAACGATAATAATATAGAGGATACCTTTGGCTATAAATAAGTTAAGGATGTTTGGAGACCCGACCAGTGCATTAAGGGCTACAACTAAATTGCAATTAGCTTTTTTAGTTAGTGAGTTTCTACCAAATGTTATCCGTGATACTCATTATGAAATAGAAAACATGGTGAGGAATAGATTTGATGAGAATACACAGAGGGACGAAGGAGCGACTGCACCAGGTACCGGTGCGATTTCAGCTAGGATTAAAAAGAATATAACTTCTACAGTGTTTAGAACACCGGGAGGTATATTTGGCGGAACCGGTAATACAGAATTGTTGGACAGTTTTGACCCTATTCTGGACCTTGATAGGTTGATAAAAGATGACAGTGTGCGTCTTTGGAGAATTTTAGAATTTGGTGTGACTGGTGGCTATCCAATAAAGCCACGTAAAGCAGCTTTTATTAGGTTCTTTTGGAGAAAAGCCGGTGTACCATTCAAAGGAGAGGTGAAAAGTCACCCAGGACAAAGAGGAAGATTTTATTTTGCTCAAACAGTATTTGAAGCAAATAATTTATTTAATACGAATTTAAGAATAGCAATTGCAATTTTATTAAAAAAGAACAGTTATGGTAAATAATGGCAGTAGAAAATATCACCTTGGCACTCGCTTCGTTAAAGGAATACATAGAAAGATTTCTTAATGCCAGCGGTTGGAAGGGATTTTTTAGTATTTATATGGCCGGTGACCCTGCACTGTTCTCTAGAACATTGGTATTAGAAGCGTTCGATAATCGAAAAGAAATAGAGATACCAGTTATTGTTATAAATACAGGAAATATAAGAAATGAGAAACAGGAACTGGGGAATGCAATCGGAAAAGATTTAATCACATTGTCTGTTATTACTATTGCAAGAGACGAAGTTCAATTAAATGAACTTAGTAATTTAATAAGAAGAGAAATAGATGGCCTGGTGTTTGATATCTATGACTACACTAGTAATAGGGAAAAAGTTTCTACAGGGTTAATCGAAAATCCCGTTTCAACTGATGTGTCAGATGTAAATTCCGGCAACATCGCTGATAGATTTAATGTTATAACTAATTCCGTATTAGAATTAGACGCAGCAAGTTTTATTTAAGGAGATAAATAATGGCAAAGCCAACCAGAGTACAAGCAAAGCAAACTTATGCTTATGTAGATTCAACTCCCACTAGACGTATTCAGTCGTTTGACTATACCTCTAACTTTACTATTGATTCAGTTTTTGAATTGGGTAACGCTGGTATTGTTGAAGATTCTATAACATTAGTAGAAACTGGAGTTACTACTAATAGTAATGAATGGGGAACAGTTGATTTAGAAGCTCAGATGTTTGGTATTCATGAATCAAGAAATATCTTAGGAATAGGTACGTCTGGGGTAGCTAATACCACTGGAAGTATTTTTCTTTCTTCCTACGGAGCCGGTGGAGATTGGTCCTCGGTGGTCGCCGGTGATTGGCTCCAGGTTATAAGGTTTAATCAGTTCCCTACAACCAACGCTGCTCAGTACGTTAAAGTCAGAAGCATTAGATATGCAGCTGCAAGTTTATGTAATGTCGTTGGTTTATCGGCTACTTTTAATTTAGATTTCGCCCCAGCAACTAGTGATATTGTTTCGCTGGTTAATAAGTACACTATTACACAGGATACTGTTGATTCCAAGCCTGTACATTTTGTTCTTCCTCACAGGCATTCAACTTCTTCTACGTTGCTCATGCATTCGGTTATCTTACCTAGATGTTTTGTTGACAACTTGACTTATAATTTTGATACTGGTGGAGCAGCCGAACAAAACTATACATTAGTGGGAGAAGAAGAACGACTTTTGCTTGGTTCTCGAAGAGAAGCTCAGTCCATCGCCGGTTCGTTTATGTCTTACACTGGTGACACTTTAACTTTCAGAGTACCAATTGACAGCCTGTCAGCCACTGGTTCCCCGTATGCTGTTTATGCCGAGGCCAACTTGGTCAACGATATTAATGGTACCGGTACAATTGTACATACTTCAGGACAGGCTACAGTGACGGCTAAAGTCGGAACTGGCTTAGGTCTTGGTGCTACTGACCAGATTGTTTACTACTTTAGCAACATAATCAAAAAAGGGTACAAGGGAATTACCAACCTTGATTCCGGTATTGGTAAATTGACTAAAGGTTATATGAGAGTTGAACTACAGCAAGCATCCGGAACAGTTGAAAAACTTACAAGATTGTCTGGTGGTGGAATTAGCCATCCTCTTACTAGAGAGAGTATTGATGAACTCGGTGAATCTCGTTCAATTGCAAAACCTCTTGAAGGCAACTTAAGGAATGAAATTACTTTAACATTCACTAAGAATGACCTTCGTGAATACGCTAAGTTACTAGGTAAACAGGAAGCTTTTGATGCAGAAACATTAACTGAGATTTTGATGACAGATTTAAAAGCTGTTAAAAATATGACAATTGTTTTTAAATTCTATAATTCTCAGAATACTCATAATGATACTACGTTGCTAAAAACAATGACTTATGAAGACTGTAATTTTATTGGAGACAATGTTACTCAACCTATTAGTGGAGCCGGCGGAGTTGAATTTGCATTCTCCAGTCAAACCATTAATATTGTAGGTTCCGGCCTGCCTCCGACTTATTCATAATAAACTAAGTAGTGCACTATAACATCCGGAGTGTTATAGTGCATTTTGCAGTTTACTATTAGTGGTTGTTGCTCAACAATCACTCCAAAATCTTCTTTATGAATGTTGAACTTTGAATGATGTATTTTAAATTCTATAAAGCCTCTAAATTTTATAACATAACTAAATTAAAAAAAGGATAGAGAAATGTCTACTAAGAATGAACAGTTCGAATCTGAGATGAAGAAATCTTTTGATGTCGAACAAGAAGAAACAAAAGCCGAAGACAATAAGAAATTAGACGAAGTAATTTCTGGTCGCCAAGAACTATTTATACAAGGTATGGGGGATATCATTTTTGATTTTCCTAGTAGCGATTTGATAAACGAAGGAGACGAAGCTGTTGCTAAGTTTAAATCTTATCACTTAAGAAAAGGAGAGCTACTGACAAAAACTCACCTTAAAGCTATCTATGGTCGCCCGGTCAGCATAAACGTAGATGGAGTAGACGTTGTGGTAGGTCAGGGAGATTGGACTGAAAAAGAAGAGCAAAGACTTGAAGACCTTCCCGATGAAATGAAAACGGTTGAGGATGAGTTTAATTATTTCCGGCAGGAATTCCAGGACTTACAGGATGAACTTGTGGCCATTACCGACACAGCAAAGAATAAAGCTAAAAGAAAAAATATAGAAAAAAAATGCGAGAGCATAATGAATGATTGTCGAAACTTATATGAAAAAAGGCTGAAGTTAAAACAAGAAAATTACGAACTTAATTTAAAATGCTTAGATTTATTTTCCATATCACTTGAAGAGCAGGCGATACATGAAAAAATTAAAATCTTTGCTCCTAGTTGCATAAAGATTAAAGAAAATGGTAGTGAACCCCATTTGTTAAACAGTGATGAACAGATAAAAACCAATACTTTTTTGTATAACCGGGTTTTGAGTTTGTTTAATCTTTATATTAGGGGGTATGATGTAAGTTTTTTCGGCGATGTTCCAGACGGCCTGAAACAGTAGCGAGGTATCGGTACTCCAAGAATAATGGATTACCTTATTTTACTTATTCGGATGGGACTAGTAGATTACCTAAAGACCTTACAGAACATCAAATTATTTTACAAAGTTGGTTGGAATTTTATAGCTGGCTTCTCTCAGGTGAGGGTCCACCGGTTCCTTCAAACGATGTTTTAGAAGATGACGAAATGCTTGATAGACATATAGAACGATGGAAAGCTTCTTTTAACACTAACACTAGTACTGGTAAAAACACTAAACACTTTGAGATTTATTAATGGCCGAAGACAATGTATATAGAATAGGAACTGTTTTTGACTTAGCCGGCTTTCGAGTTGGACTACAGCAACTTAGAGTTGAACTTCGAGCTTTCGACCCCTCTAAAGATATAGACAAGAAGAAATTAGATAAAGCATTTGATAGTAAAAGTTTAAATAAATACTCAGAATCTCTAAAGAAAGTTTCAAAAGGTTACAAGGGTCTTAATGAACAAATAGACAAGGCCAAAAAGAAAACCGAACAGCATACTAAGGCAACAAAAGGAACTGCCAATGCTTTAGGTGATGTGGCCCGAAGAGTATTTGTTTGGGGTGCTTTGTCCGCAGCTATCTTTGGAGCTTTACAAAATTTAAAAGACTTATTTGACTTTACTATCAAAGTAAATTCTGCTATGGCAGACCTAAGAAAAGTTCTTCCCCAGGCCTCAGACTTCGAGTTCCTAAAAAAACAAACCTTACAATTTTCAATCGATTTCGGTGTTGAGCCTCTTGAAGCTTTTGACGTATTAAGAGAGTTTGTAAAAGCTGGATTAGATACAGAAGATGCCCTAAAAGCTACCCGGACAGCTCTACTTGGTATAAATGCTACCGGGGCCGATACAAAACAAATATTTAATGCTTTGATAGGTGCAAATAGAATTTTTAATATAGGATTTGAAAACTCTGCTAGGATTATAGACAAAGTAAAAAAAGTTGACCAAGCCTTTGCAGTTGATGCTAAAGATTTAATTGACTCTATCACTGCCATTGGACCTGCTGTCGCAAACCTTGGTGGAGATATTGATGACTTGTTTGGCTTGATTGCCACCCTTGGTGAAGCAGCCAGAGTCTCCGGTAGGGAAGCTGCAAACTCTTTGAAAAGGATTTTGTCTAGGATAGTTTCACAAGAAGGTATCAGGGCATTAGAAAGGTTAGGAGTCACAGTATTCAAGTCTGCCGGAGAATTCAGAAAATTAAGAGATATTCTTGGTGATTTGGCTGAAAGACTTAAAACAGCTACACAGGTTGAAAAACAAAACATAGCTGTTATTTTGGCCCAGGTTAGACAGTACTCTAAATTTCTCGCTCTAATTCAAAACTTTCATCGTGCCCAAAAAGCAACCATTGACTCTTCCCGTTCATTCGGCGAAGCTTTTATAGCTAACCAGGTAGCTTTAGATACATGGGAAAAACAAGCCCAAATCTCCGAGAACAGAATGAAAAGACTTGGTGAAGAGTTGCTATCGGGTGGCATAGTTCCGGGCCTAACTGCTTTAAAAGTTTCATTTGGAGAAGTAGCTGATATATTAAATAATGACTTAGGAAGAGGTTTTATTTTAGCTACTACAGGTATCACTATTTTAATAGCTGCGAACTCGGCACTGAAAAGAGCACTTCTTGGTTTCACGGGAATTGGAGCTATCGCCTCTAAACAAATTGGTCTATTTAATATCGCCAGTACTAGAACTATAAAAGTAGTTGACGAAGCAGGCAAGAAATTAAAATTTACAACCGGATTTTTTACAAGATTTGCAGCAGGCGCAGCGATTCTTATTCCCGTTCTTATTGCAGCCGGCCTTGCCTATGAAGCTTTTACTAGGAAAACAAGAAGAAGAAATAGAATAATTAAGGCAACTGTTGAAGAGTTAAAAGAATTTAAGAGAAGTTTAGAAGATATAACGTTTGCTAACATCGCTGCTTCTGATGTAGAAACTAAATTTAATTCTATTTTTTCAACTTTTAGAAAATTAGAAGAATCTGCAGGCGCCAATGTAATTACTGCTAAGGATTTAAATGAAGCGTATTCCAAGTTATTTTTTGGAGTACCATCAAGCAGCCTTACTATTAAACAATTAGAGGAACTACAGACTAGATTAGAAAGCATTAGAACAGTTATTAATGAGGTTAGGTTTAGACCGTTCTTTGATACTATTGGTCAAGCAGCTGCCAAAGCTGTTCCTATTCTTAATAAAGCATCCGCAGCATTAGGTAAACCTTTTGAAGTTTTACTAACAGCAGAAACAGGACTTCGGGGTTTTGTAGGAGTTCAGACAGAAGCATTCACGAAGTTTGTAAATATTTTACGAAAATTTAGACAAGAAGTTACTGGAGAAACTCCGTCTATTTCGGGATTTTTAGCTTCTAAAGAAGTCGCAATAGATATCATAAAGATAACGGATAACATAGTTGAATTAACTAATAAAATAAAAGATTTAAACGAAACCCAAAAAGGAGCAAGAAATCTTTTTGAGTTTGCTAGAGAAGACCAGGTAAAAAAGGGAGCCTCTTCTATTTTAAGTCTTATTGATACAACTTCTTTATTTACACAGGCGTTAGAAGATACGAATGCTGCTGCAAGCCAGTCTTTTATTTTTGATAGAGCCGAAGCTAGGTCTAGAGCATTTTCATTAATTTCACAAGAAGTTATTAAAGAATTAAAAAGACAGGCTATTGCTTTTGCTCAAACTAAGGAAGAAGAATTAAGATTTGTTCAAGCCATCGATAAAGCAAAACCAGCTATAGATAAGATGGTTGATGGGTTAAATTCCATTACTCTTAATACTGTTTCTTTCCTTTCCGGTTTAAAGCAAACCACAGCTGCTGTTTTTTCTGGGTTTGAGGCACAGACCAGAGCTTTAAGAGTAATAGGTTCTTTAACCGTGGACTTTGGAAAAGCATTTGATTTTACTAAAGAAAGTTTGAATTCAGTTGATAACACTTTAAGGAATCTTTTCGGTCAAATAAAAAACAATGAAAAGGCGTTGTCAACATTAAGAATTGAGGCAAAAGCATTAGAAGAAGCCATAAGATTATCAAAAGGTATTCCTTTTTCCGATACCCAGCAGCTCCCTAAAATTATAAATGACCTGGAATCAATAAAACTTAGAACTTTAAGCTTGAACGATACCAATGAAAGGAATAAAAGACAACTTGAAGAACAAGTTAAGCAGCTCTTGGAATACAGACAAGTTTTAGTTGGTGTAACAGAACTTGAAAAACTAAGAGAAAAGATTTTAGAGGGACAAAAGAATTTAACAGAGTCTGTATTACAAAGATTGTTAAAACTTAATTCTCTACGTATACAAAACCCATTCGAAGAACTTAAAGAAAACGATAAAGTATTTAATCGAATATTAGAAACACAGTTAAATTATCAGGATAATTTATTTAAAATAGGTTCACAGGAAGAAACTATAACGAATTCTAAAAAGAATCAACTTGTTATTCAAGAGAATCTAAATAAATCCCTTCGTGTTTTAGACACACAACTAAGCAGGATTTCCACATTGCAGGACGGGATAAAGAATAGTGTGGATGGTGTAAAGGGCGCTTTCGTTGACCTTCTTGGTTCACAAGATGACTTTTTTGATGCGTTACAAAAACGAGGCAGTTTAATTGAAGTGTTTAGAAAAACTGTAAGTGGAATCGCAGATGTTATTGCTAGAGCTGACGCAGAAATCATTGCAGAGAAAATTTCTAAATCTTCTAAAGGTATTTTCCGTGATGCAAGAAGTGAGTTACAGTTTTTAGAAGAATCAGTAGAAGAAACAATACGAAATATTAGTACAAATCCAGATGTGGGATTAAATATATCTAACTCAATAGTGGCCGGCGCAAAAGTAGCTGGAGATATTTTTTATGATAGAATAATTGATGGTTCAAAATTTATGGAGGAGGTTTTAGCTGAGTTACCTAGGTTAGTCATACAGTCTTTTGAAGAATTAAAAGCTTTAAGATTAGCCACCGTTAGTGGAGGAACTGCTTCGACTACTGAAGATTTATCTAAAGGTATCCAAGAAGGAGTTAAAGCTGGAGTTGCTGTTTTAGGAGATAATGCTGTTGAAGCAGTATTACTTCAAGAATCAAATAAATTAATGGAAGATATTGCTTTTAAGGAAATTAATCAGTTAATTGGTGTGAACCAAAAATTAGATGCTATGAATAAAAACTTACAAGTAGCTCTTATTTCTGTCTCCGCCGATGATGCCACAAGAAAGGCAAAAAGCGATAGAGATTTTACTAATGCCTTGACCAGAAGACTGGGAGTGATGGTTGCTCAGTCAGTTGCTTCTGTTATTGCTAAAGGAACTGGCGCAAAACCCCAGGACGTAGCTTTTGCTAGTGGACTTGGTGCAGTAGTAGGAGGAATAGCAGGAGGCCCCCAGGGAGCAGCGATTGGACAAGCTGCAGGAGCATTATTAGGCTCTCTTGTCGGTAGAAAAGAAAAAGAAGAAGAACAAGTAAAAGAACTTCAAAAAATTGAACGTAACACTGCACAACTCGTTGACAGACTTTCACCTGAAATTCTTAACGCCCCAGCTAATTTCACCCTACCTTCTGGTAAGTCTTTACGTGGAGGGGTCAGTGTAAGTATCGGAAATATAAGTGTAGCAGGTGGAAGTTCTCAGGATATAGCTAATGAAATAGCATCTGCAATAGAAGACAGTTTAGATAGAACATTTAGTAGAAGGTCGGTGTTAGATTAATGGCAATTACAAGAGTAGTATTTAATACAACTGCTAGTGACAGCGGAGCATATAGTGTGGCCCTAAATCCATCAAAAATCTCTCCTGTTGGACATGAGCACAACCTTTTAAGGACATTAGACGCTGGACAAATCATTCAAGATACTTTTTTTGATGCTCGTCCAATTGTGTTGTCGTGGTCCGGGATACAAAAGGGATTGATTTCCGGATTCTCAACAATGCTAACAACCTTAAATGGTTACAGAGGAAGTATTAGATACTTAAACTTTAAGGACATCGAACCTAGAATTAATGCAACCGGCTGGATAAAAACCAGGGTAACTGATTTTAAATCGGAGTTTTCATCGGGGGGTATCTTAAAGTATAATGTAGAAATGGTATTAACTCCTGAACCTGAATAATGATAGCAAAGATATTTCCAACTATAGAGGGAAACCAGCCTTACGAGGCTGGCCGTAGTACCCCTTACTTCGATTTATATACTACAGACACTCCTTATACTGTTAAGTCTCATGGGTTTAATACGGACTGGTATGTCTTTGACAATTTTTCTGAAACCCCGGAATTTACTTCAGACAACTTAACTTTTTCAGGTAATCTACCATTTTTAAAGTACTATTCAGGTAAGTCCTGGCCGTTGTTTGTTTCCCCAGAGTTTAAATCCAAACAACAGTTTGGAATGATTTCTAAGGGCTACTACCATGCTCAAAGTACTTTTAGTTCACTACAATTCTATGGTAGAGGATATATAACTGTAAATTATATAAAAGGAGCTACCACATATAATCTTGTGGCCTCCCAACAACTAGGCATTGCAAAAACTCAGAGAATAAATGCTATAATGACTGGGTTGAATCCCGATAGCTTTTATTATTTAGAGATAAAACATTGGTCGGAACCAAGAAAAAATAACACAGACCATTTACTAGTTGTTTCCCATAAGGATAACACTCTCTTAAATAGAGTTCCACTGTCAGCAGGGTATGTTGTATCGGAGACGGATTTCGCCAATCATTCTGGATTTGTAACCCCTACTAAAATAGGTAATATAGAATCTGTGTCAGTTAATAACGTAAGAAACTCACTTTCTAAATTGACCTTTACTATACCTGTCGTTGCAACTGGTGCTGCAGCTGGATATAAGTATGTTAGAGAAAAAGCTTACTTTCAAGACGTAGCAGACCCAAATAAAAAGATACAAAAATTTAGAATGGTTGAATTTTATTCTGGTTTCAAAGTAGGGTCAACTATCTCTACCATTACAAAGTTTGTGGGACAAATAAGAGACTGGAGTATCGTAAGAAATACTTCCGGCAAAGACATTGCGATTATTGAGTGCCACGATTGGTCGGCGTTCCTTCTGGATGAATTTAATGCTGGTATTCCTAATGTAACTGACTATCTTTCCCATGGTTATGTTGATGCTATTGAAGGTGCGATAGAGGGACACTCTAAACCAAGAGCATATGATGGTTGGAACTTCGTAGAAGCAGTTGAAAATATTTTAGTAAACGGATACATAGACCCAAAAATTATATACAAGAAGAAGAAAAGATTAAATGTTGATGATAATATAGAACAAGCTTCTTATCACGTTCACGATTATAATTTATCAAACAAGATAAGACTTGACCGACCATTGAATTATGGCAACCCCCTGGCAGTAAATAGAAATACAGATGATAAATATAATTGGCAGTTTTCAGTCGGTGAAAAACTATTAGATAACGTTCAAGCTTTAATGGATGCTTATGGATTTAGATATGGCTTTAATAACGAAGGAAATTTTTATACTAAATCTATTAAAAACCCTATCAAATTAAAATCTATTGATGAGATGACCGTATCATCTGGATTTTCTGAGAATATAAACGTTGACTCTTTGTTTGGGGTGTCGATACAGACCAGCGATTTAAATGAAACAGTGAATGCAACTTTCATTGGTGCAGCCTCTAGACTTATTGTCGATGTTGGTACCGGGTACGGCACTCTTAATGTATCTTTATCAAATCCTACGCTGGGACAAGTAGTTAATGCCAGCGTAAATCTTGCTCATTCCAAGAATTGGAGTTTTCTTAATGGTACTGATGATTCGGTTGGAAACAATCCAGCAGTTATAAATGTTGGAAGTGATTTAAAGTATGGTTTTTACTCGTTAAACATTACCACTACATCAAATTCTTTGGTCTCTGTCAATGCTGTGTTGGTTTATGACCATGATTATGACACCCCGGATTTTAAATTTTATTCTGGTTCTACATTAAGTCAACAGCCTGTTATCTTATCCAATCTTTTGTCTGATTCTAAGGCATCAAACATTAGGAATGATGTTATTGTAGTGGGCCGGCTCAAGGGAGTGAAAAGTCAGTTATCAATAGACCCGGACAGTACTGAAGAACGAGATAGAATTGTTAATCCAAATAACCCAGTAGCCGAACATGTTATATCCAGGGCAATTGATAGAATATCTTTAGGTTCAGTCTCAAATAGTAACTATGTAGGAAGACCTCTTCAGATGTTAATTATCGAGCCTAAAATTTCAACTCAAGAAAGAGCCAATTGGTTGGCCAGAGAAACTGCGAAACGATTTAATCAATTTGATAAATCATTGAATCCAGTTTTTGATATCAACATAAATCCTTTGATTGAAGTTGAAGACTACACAAAAGTGTGGGACATTAAACTAAATACTATCTCGACTTCCCAACATAATTTTTGGGTCCGGGGTATCACAGAAATTCACGACCGGAGCGGACATAAAACTCAAGTAGAGTTAGAGTCACTAGAACCTTGGGAAAGTTTTTTCAGATACCCAAGCCCTTCTTTGAAAAGAATGGGGTTCACAGTCTTTGCTAACGTCAAAACATATAATACAGGAATGCATTCATTCAAAAATAACGAATATTGTAGATTAAAAAACATAATTACGGATGGAACTAATGTAAGTACTAGACAAGTAGAATATCGAAGAGATTCTTTCCCGAACGAAGCCATAGACTGTGGCAAGGCCGATACAATTTTTGCTGATCAGGGCTATATGAAATGTAAAGCTGAACTAATAAAATACTCTTAGAAATTCCGGCATTCCGGACCAGGATTTGTTTCCGGTCACACAGAGCCTTGGACTATTACTCGGATGGATTTTGGAGGTCTTACCAGAGGTATGTACAACACAAGTACCGTGGCTTTAGCTACGTTGACCACTAAAGAAAAGCTTATTGATTTATCGGTAAGCCCATTTGCACAGGAAGACTTTGGAGTGGTTCCAGCAATCGAATTTGATTTACTTTATCCAGGTTATATACAAGTTACTGTTAAGTCTAATCAGGGAGTGCTACTTGATTCTCTGACCGGTAATGAAGTTCCAGAGTTTGAAAATAATTGGGAATTTTTTGAACCAGGTAAGTATTTCTTTTCTTGGGGGATGTTTGATAGAATAGGAAAACATAATGAAGTTAATAGCTGGGTTGGAATTTTTGAAGGTGGGTCCTTAGATGTTCCCGGTGCAAACTATGACCTTTTAGCACCACCTGGACAAACCAGTGCGTTAACCAGAACCGGTGCTTTTTGGGATGAATATTCCATCGGGCAAGGATTTTATGCCCATAACCTATTTAAGAAAGTGTATTCTTCTTACAACTTTAATGTTAGGTACAGAGATTTAACTAGAGTAAACTTTCCTACTGAAGATGTAGTTAAAAATATAAGACCTATATATTTATCCTTACATAAACAGGGTGATGGAGTGGTACTTACTGACAGACCATTCGAGTCGATTAGTTTGCTGCCACAAAGCTCTTTTCATGACCCAACAGCTGGCCAACTTAGCACTCTTTGGTGGAATAACACTCAAAAAATTGATTTAAAAGAAAGAAGTTTTTCGTTTCGTACTTACGGTAAATTTTATACAGGGCAAGAAAACAATGGACTTGGATTAAAAGTAAACTTAAAAGAAGGTATAAGGTTCGCACCTTCTGGAGATAAATCAAGAGTTTGTAAATTAGAAGTAACCCGTTACATCTTTACTTTTGCACAAACATATTTAAGTAGATGGGAAGTGACTAATATCAACACCGGTCAAGGAAGGTACACTTCTCCAAAATCAGATACATTTTTGATTGATTCATTGGAAGATAATATAATTAGTAATGATGCTTTTAATTATGTAATAGATGGGGAAGATGGACTTGATTTATTTATAAAACCACCACCAGTTGGATTTTATACACCAGGTATAGTTAACCATTTAAATAATGTATTAGGAGAAGGCATTAGATTCGGAGAGCAAACGTTTATAGATAAGATATATAGTCTTTCCGTTTGTCATCTACACTTATTTAGATTCAGAGCAACAGACATGAGTGGAGTACGTTCTGATTTTAAATTATCATTACTATGGCTACCAGCTGAGGTGCACAATACAAAAAGTGATTTTGATAATGACGTAGCTAAAACAAGTCCTTATGGTGGGGACCCTTACGAAGCTGCGTTGTTTCATTCAAGGGGATATGCCGGTGAGATTCTTTATTATGATTTACCTTTTCATGAGAGAGATGAGTTTCTACCACATGCAAAAAATATAAAGGAAAATACTAAACTTCAGGTTAATTCACAAAGTTTAATGGGTGTGACTGTATTCGGAAAATACGATGGCTAAAAAAATATTAGAAAACATAAAGAGACAAATTGAACGGCAAAATCTGCCCCCATTGAATACGAATATTCAGGAGGCACCAGTTATAGGTGTAGGTAAGTCTTCTGGAAAAGTCCCTATAGGACGAACCAATCAAATCAATCCCAGGTGGGTTAGAGGTAGTTACAATCTTAATAGGGCAACCGGACTCACTGTTGATGATTTTATAAACTATAGTGGAAAAATTAATTGGGAAATTATTGACGGTAAGACTGTTAGTATTCAAAACTTAGGAAGAAATTCTAATAATCTTTTTGGTATTCAGCTGTTTTCCACAACTAATTTTAATCTAGACTTAGACCTTGTAACTAGATTGGGAAGTATGAGAATCTTTGTTAAGTCGGAGAGCGATGATTCTTTTAGGAGTGTGTTTTCTAAAGACGATTTTTTTAATGGCTCAATAAAAATTCCTATTGAAGCTCACCAATGGAATACAATTATACTTACTTTCTATGCTGCAGACGAGACTTCATCTGTTTATTTCGCATCTGATTATAATGATATATTAGGATGGAGATTTTTGGATATCCAGTCCCCTGATATACCGGCCTGGCATACTACTCCGCTTGTAAATAGTATTGTAAGAACCCCAGAAGTAAAAGATAAAATTACTTTACAGTGGGCCAAGGATTCATCCATTGGTTTTGGGGGTAATGGAATATATAAGAAATCTGTTATAGACTCTGGGTACACAATAGACAGTGCGATACCAGCAACATACCTCCAAGAGGAAAACTTCTTTACTAATCGATTACCTAATGAAGAAGTTAAATGGTTTTCTTATTTCGGTACGATAGCTACGCTGAATGCAGGTGACAAGATTTCTTTTAATCCTGACGGTGAGAATACTTATGAAGTTTCTCAGTTATTCCGAAACCCTAAAAATAACATACGAAACCCAGTCTTCCAGAATAGTGGCGCTCATTGGGACATTACAAATCTAACAGAAAAATCTGATTTAAATGCTAGAATTTCTAGGAGCTACTATAATTTAAACACCATCGCAACAAACAGTAGATACAGCATTGTATCCACTCTATTTAGTATTACCGGTAGTGTTTATGTTATGGGTATCCACGCTGAACAAGATGAATTGTTAAAAAGACCTTATGGATTAGGTGGATATGGAATCACTCCTAGCCGATGGACCTCAACCGGGTCAATCGATTCTGTTACAGCAACCCGTAGAGATTCTGTTCCTTATGTTGAGGTGGTTCGAAGTGGAGCTGGCAACTTTAGAATAAACGACAACCCTCTCTATTTCAGTACGTCAGCTACATATTATTTGTACACCACAGCATCCTTCCCGGACTTAGAATCATTTAAGGTAGTTTTTAATTTACATACCGGAGCTACTATTTTTACAAGTGGAAGTCTTTATTCGAGTTATGGAAAATATAACGCTCACCGAGTTGTTTTTACACCTTCGATAACTGGAACCGGACACTTAAAAGTCATCGTTCCTAGCACTTTAGGAAGCACAAGTTTTTCGACACTACACTTCGGACAGTTCAAATTAGAGAGAATATATAGACAGCAGGATGTTAATGAATATATCCAAACACAATTCCTGAAGTCAGACAAGTCAGCTTGTGCAACCCCGGTGGCAACTTTAAACATAAATACTGGAGTTGGTCTAAGTAATAACATAATTACTTTTGGAACTAATCCGAGCCTGAATTTTAAGATACCCTCAGATTGTAGCTTTATTAAACTAGGTTATGTTGCTTCAATTAATAATACTTCCATACCCATTAATTTTAACAGAAATATATATGGTATGTACGCTCAAGAGGGTTTGACCTTTAGAGGCCTTTCTTTGTTCGCTACTCAATCTGTTTATCTTAGGGCAGCTTCAACCTTAAGCTATACTGTTGGCTCACAGATTTACTTTGAAAAGTTTCAGCATATAATCGATAGGCCGGCTCAAGCTGACGATGGAGCTATAGTTACTTGGGATGATTTTGACATTGAAGACAACACACAGTATAAATATTATTTGGATGCTTATGATACATCCTCATTTCTAAACCGCTCTTCCTTATCAACTATCGCAACCTTAACTTCCGGAGATACTACTCCACCAAAGGCTCCGACTTCTTATATAGTCACCGGACTTGAAGGTGGACTAAAGCATACATGGGTTAACCCTACGGCTATAGATTTTAAGTCTGTCAACGGTTATACCGACATAGGGTTAACCACTATAGTTTTTGATAAACCAGGCTCCGCAAATGAAGCTGATTTGTACTCGGAATTTTCCACCGGTACTGCCTTAGCTAGTAGGTATTTAATAGCTTTCGATGTTTTCGGAAACTCATCAGCGACAGCCTTTGCTACTGCCACTCCCTTACCATCCAGACCACCTCAGATAAACTTTAGTATTAACTTTACAACCGCAGCCGGCTCTAGGGTTGAGACTAATGAAAACGATTGGTATAATCGGACTACAGTCATTGCTTCTTTTGTTGTTGATTCAAATATCGCAGTTGCTTCTTATCTTTTTAGCTTCTTTACTCCTGTTATTAGTGAACAATGGGGAAACTGGACCAATTCCGCAGGTGTTTTGACCTGGAATGAAGCCAATAATCATAAATATTACACTCGGTATAAGATAAGAGATATTTACGGGAATCATAGTGATATAATTCAACATCAAATTTTTATGGACACTGGTAAACCCGGATTCGAATCCGAAAAGAAAACATTTTGGAACCATAATATCACTGGCGGTTACAATGGATATAATATATTATCTTGGAATGATACCTTTGATAATATTTCTAAGTACCAATCCCCTGTTTTAAAAGCTGTTATAGAAAGAGCCGAAATTACTTCTCTTATAGCTAACCCAGCTTTCGAGGAAAACATCACTGTGTCTTCTACCGGCACACTAAGAAATACTGATTGGGTATTACAAACATCCGGAGCTACTATTTCTATTAACCCAGATGATTCATCTGAAGGTTCTCATTCTTTAAGTTTTAAAACTACAGCAGGTGCAGCTACTAGATTAGTGACTTCCTCACCTGAAGCAAGTATAAACAGAGATGGAAATTATTATGGAATTATAAAGTACAAAGCTGTTCCTTCCGGCGCCAACATTGCAAGTATATCATTCTATTTAGATGGGGCAGGCGATACAGCAAAAGCGGAAGTGCAAAGTGTAGTAACGTCAACTCATTGGCAGGAATTAAAATGGAACTATACAAACACCGGCGCAACCTTTACAGCAAAGCCTGTTTTATATATGAGGAACAGTACTGCCGGTGATGAGATTATAGTTGACGAGGTTGTATTTGTAAGTAGTCCGGTCTTTTCTACGATAGCTGAAATCGATTCTAGAACAACTAAATATGTTGATAATGATGTCAGACCCTGGAGTCGTTATCTTTATAGGATTCGCCCAATAGACGCTGCCGGTAACATAGGTACAGTTTCTCATTACAAATATGTTAGAGCAGTACCTGATTTTAGGGATAAGTTTAGAAATATATTAGACAATTCTAGTTTTGAAAGAACTCATAGGGGACTTTCCGGAATATTACAAGCGGACAGTTGGGATAATTTTGAGTGGTTTTCACAGTTTGGGACATTAAACCACGGTCAAGCTGAAGTTGTTAGTGGCGGAGAAGCTCCTCATGGTAATAATTATTTAACAGTTAGTGTTTTTCATAGAGCACAACAAAATAATATCCATATACTACCACTAATAAACGAACCTAAAAGATATGTTTTAAGCTGTAAGATAAAACCTGCACCAGGCGTTTCTGGTAAATCAGCTCTTGTTAATTTATCGGCTAGAGACAGCGCAAGAACTGTTGTAAAAGATAAACTTATGGTGTTTCCTTTAACTTTAGATGCTGATTGGACAAAGTTTACTGGTACTTTCACTTTTTCCAGCCCAAGTATTTCCCACTTTGACCTGCACTTATATTCAAATGACTCAGGTAAAACTGTGTTCTTTGATGAGGTACAATTAGAAGAAAAAGATTCTTTACCCCCAACTGATTATTATGACGGTGTAGTTGTAAGAGCTGACCACATACAGGGTAATTTAATTAGAGCTAATATGCTGGAAGCTAATGTTATCTATGCCGACCATATTAATGTTAATCAAATTAATGCAACTCATGTAGAAACTAACACATTAACAGCCACACAAATTAAATTAAAAAATGTTCGGGTTTTTAAGAAAGAGCACGATGGAAGAGATATAGCGTCCGCTTCTTTATTTCAGTATACCAGAGCTTGTTATGGTACTACTACACAATTTGATGGTGCCATTGAGCACCCTCATAAAATCTTCTTCGCTGGATTTCCCAAGTCTCCGCAGTCGGTCGATGACGTAATACCTGGATTTTTTGTTAAAGATTATAACCTATCAAACCAGGGAATAGTTTTTGAGAACACTTTCGATTCTTATCCAAACGCTGAATACAAGGTATTTTCAACATTAAATTTATACAAGGAAGACCCTCAAGCCAATCCAAATTACTACGTAATTTATAAGAGTAATGCCCTATTTTCTATTATAGGGTTGCATTTTTCTCCGGGTTCTTTATTTTTGATTTCGTGTATGACTGATTACCACTCTAAGGGTGTGTTATCCGGAACAGGTTCCACTGACGCAAATATTCGTTTTTACACAGTAGATTCAGGTTTAACGGGGGGGGCGTTGGCCACCTATATAGGTCTAGCAACGTTAAATAAAAATACTTATACCTTTCGTGATGGAAAAGAACCGTATAATTTACTAAGTAAAAGCTTATACATTAACGGTACATTTTATATTACATATGTTAATTCTAATGGCACACTTCGAAGTAATAAACTATATATTCAAGGATACAAAAAGGATTTAACTAGTATCGGAGCTACTGTAGTTGTTAATAGCACTCAATTAGACGGGAACATAAGACAAACTTTTCTTGGTTTTAACCCCGACAACAATAATATTTTTACTGGTGTTTTTAAGGAATCTACGGCTACAATCTATTATAGAACATTTTCTGAGGACTTAACAGAAAAGATTTCTTTATCATCAATAAACATTAGCCCCTATGATTCCGGCATGTCTATACATGGGGGCGATGTTGTTTGTGCAGCAGGTTCTTTAGTACATTGGTGCATGACAGGAGATGCATCTAACTCACATGGGTATTGTTTAACTGATATGAGTGGAAACGTTATAGTTAGCCCGGTCCAACGCTGGACAGTAGAAGATAAGTATCAAACATATGTTTGGGCTTTTGGTACAAATTCCCCTACTTACGGACAGCCGGCCATTAAAAATGAAAGAGGTGTTCCATTACCTAACAATGAATTTATGTTTACTATGAATAGAGTACCAGTCAATAGAAAATTTGATGCTCGTTCAGGGGACGATGCTGCATGGAGAACAGATATAGCAGTAGGAACGATTCCGTTCTTCTTAACCGGTCTGCACGTACACAAAAATATAAATTATGCTTTCGGCTCTCTTTCATTGTTTGACATTTTCAATAGATTAAGATAAGAATTCTATCTTACCTTTTATTTTTTGATTTAAGAACTCTGTTGATAAATGAATGTATCTTTGAGTAGTAGAAATATTTTCATGCTGCATCATGTTTTTAACTGTGAAGATATCAACATCATTTTCAATGAGTTCGGTAGCAAAACCATGCCTTAATGAATGAGGATTTATATAGTCCTCACCTAACGCTCTTATGAGCTTCATTCTTAAACCATCAGGAGTATATTTTGAATCATCAGCCTTGCGAAAAAGAAAACCAGATGTTCTATCGTCTATATAAGTTTTTAGAACCTGCCTGGCTTTCTCTACAAGTAAAGTTTTATACGGCTTATTATTTTTGGATGTATGGAACACAATTTCATTTCCTTGTATATCCTCTATTTTTAGACTAGCTAAAGAAGAGATACGACATCCAGTAGTAGCTAACATGATAATAATAGTTTTTATCTCTAAGTTATCTATTTTATCCAGGAGTTTTTGAGTGTAATTGAATTTCGTAATTCTGGGAAACTTATTCGTTATAGTAGGTAGACTGAGAGTATCGATTTCATTTGGAACATGGTTTAAGTATCCACTATGTACAAGGAACCTCGCATACTTTTTAATAGCTGCCCGGATTCTATGTTTGTATGAGCTGCTTTTGTTTAGTTTTATAATCAATCCCAGGTCCAAAGAGGACAAATTACAGTCAATAATGTCCTCAGAGATTGATAACCTTAAGTCTGACAGATAATTACGGATAGTATGGGGACTTGTTTCTAATTCTTTTAGATAATTTTCAAATTTAATTAACATTTTCTTTCTCCTTTTAGTTATCAAACAGCTTTCGGAAAGAAAAGTTCCGGGGATTTGACTTTTATGGGAACTTTTTTTGGTTAGAGGTGTTACATAGTTAAAGAAATAAAGGAAAAAATTAATGGATGATGGACTATTTAAATGGTATAAAGATAAGTGTAACTCCTTGATAAAAGAAGAGTTACGACAGTTCACTGTAGCTTACGGCGCTCTTGAGGCTTGCTATCATGGATATTTATCAGCTTTACCACAGAGAGTTAAAATAAACTTTAGGAACTTCTCAGATGATGACTTAAAGAAATTCAAAAAAGAATTTAAGGGAAGAACTATTTCCCAATGGAAAAATGGAGACAAAGACTCCGGCGTTTTCTTTACTGTCAACTATCCCTATTTAGGTATCGATGGTTGCTTGGCCATGTTCAACGATGACAATAATAGAACTGCCTACGCTGATGAATCCTATATTAAAGTGGAAAGGGCTGATGTTAGGGGAAAACTTGTGATGGTAGCAAAGGTTTATTCCAAATCAAAAGGACTACGAACAGGGTATTGTGAAGTTGAATTAGAAAAGGGAAGTGAAGATAAATTTATTAATTTAGAAATTCCAGCCTCTACAGCCATAAGGAAAGCCCTGGTTTTATTTGGGTATGGTAGATTTCCTACAGAGAACACCGGCTTTGGTACTGACCCCACTATCTTAGAATTTTTAGAATTTAAGAAACAACAAAGAGTAGAAAAACTTAATGAGGGAACAACATGAGCATCTTAACAGACGTTTTTGGTAAGGGCGGTAATCTGGATGATTACATTAAAATTTTAATTAAGAAAATCAACAGAGAAGAAAACAATTAGTTTTAACTTCAATGAAGAAATTCTAGTTCTTCCACAGATTAAGATATTAGTATGTGGCAGTCGTGGGTATGAAAATTACAAACAGTTATGTGAGATACTAGATAACATTAGCCAAGACTATCTTGTTACATTAGTGTCTGGTGGAGCAGCCGGTGCTGATGGTATGGCTGAACAATGGGCCGATGAAAGAAAGCATAAAAAGATAATCTATCTTCCTGATTGGGAGAAACATGGAAAGTCTGCCGGCTACATAAGAAACGAAAAAATGATAGATGAAGACCCTGAATATGTTATCGCTTTTTGGGATGGAGTATCTAAAGGTACAAAAAATACTTTAGATTTAGCAAGAGTTAAGAAAATTATAACAACTATATATTATTTCTAATGAGTAAAAAATATTATTGTGATGTGTGCGAACAAGAAGTACCTGAGAAGGAATTGCATTATATATGGGTTAGCGACAGGTTATCACGCCCTGTTATAGTAGAATACGATTCTATTCCCTATCTTTATAGTCTTTCTGACAAAGACGAGACTTTAATTCATTTGGAGGTGTGTATAGGATGTCTGACTGCCTATAAAGAGTATATAACTTTAGAAAATTTTAAGTATAATATGGTGGCCTGCGCCATCTGCAGTAAAAAGCCTGCAGTTCAAATTTTATCCGGAACCAGACCTTTTTATTGTCATGAACATAGAGTATCAGCACAGAAAAAAGGCATCTATTGAGAAAAATAATATTATTTACAGACCCAATTATCAGAGAAATATCTTTAGATGTTAAAAAAGTAACAAATAAAATCAAAGACCTTATTTTTGATATGACGGACATATTAAAAAGTGTTGAAGGTAGTGGTTTGTCAGCGGTCCAGGTGGGAGAATTATTAAAAGTAATTGTGATAAGAACAGACGATAATGAATTTGTACCTCTAATAAATCCTAAAATCATTGAGATAAGTAACGTGTTTTTAAATTCTAGTGAGGGATGTCTTTCTATACCAAGAGTTTATGGAGTAGTCGAGAGACCGGCCCATGTAACTGTCCATTATTTAAATGAAAGAGGTAAGAAGACAACAACAATGTTTTGTAAAGGTGAGGGAGTCATAGTTTTACATGAATTCGACCATTTATACGGTAGATTATTCATTGATAGATTTTTTAATAGAGTACAGAGAAGACATTTTCAAAGAAGATATAAATTTCAAGTACGTAAAATAGATAAAGATTATTACGACAGTGGCTGAGATATATGAACATTTAGATACAGATTCAGGAGAATATAACTATTACTGTAGTATCAACTGCGCTGAATCGGATGAAATAGAAGATGCTACAGAAGTTTCTATATCCTGGATACTTCAAGATATAGTTGGTTATGGAACAAGATGTAAGCATTGTGATAAGGAATTAACAATAATAATAGTTTCATAGGGGATGAAACGATTCGATTAGTACAGGATTAGTACCTTGTATTAAGACCCCAGTTCGATTCTGGGCATCTCCACCAAAATTTGGCTATAAAATCCTATGGTAGGGAGCTGTAGATGCTAACGCAGACATTTCTCCCCCTGTTGGTTGCCAATTACCAGTACTGGTATAAAGGTTCTTGTTAGATGATGTGTCCAGACGGACACTCCCTCTGGGATAGTCTAACGAGTCGCTTGTTTAAGTGGTCAAGTTTGTCCGGCTAGTCCCCGGACAACCACTTTTTAAATTATGGAGCCAGAATGCAAACAATGTACGTGATGGTTGGAAACATCGGTACTGGAAAAACAACCAGAGCGAAGCGTTTAGTAGATGATGATACATTATATGTAAGCGAAGTTTTACTAGTCCCTTTAATGACCAATGGGAGGTATGACCCTCCAGTATGGTCCATCAGACACTGCAATGTCTATCGTAAATTAAAGTTAGCAGCAGTCGAAGCTGCCCTATTAAATGGCTTTAACCTAATAGTAGATGGAACAAATATCTCCGTTGAGAATAGAGTTAAATACATTGATGCAGCAAAAAGAATGAACGCTCTCATTATCTGCTATGTGTTTCCTGATTTTGATATAGGACTGCAAAACCGATTTAAAGAACACAGAGGACAGACTGCGGAGATGTGGAAAAGTGTTTCTAATTCTTTACAAGATAAATTTGATTACCCAAAAAAAGAAGAGGGTATCAATGAGATTATTGTAGTCAATACTCCTTCCTTATGATAGCCGGCACAAAAACATACAAAGTAAGTATGACTAAGGAACAATCCGAAGCATACCAGGCTGTCATAAAACATGGAGATTTTATTATGGAAGAGTGTAGAATAACAAAATGGACTTGGGTACCTGGATTAAAGAACGACCCGGAAGCTAAAAAAATTAACATTAACGGAGCAGAATTTTGGATAAAGACAACAAAAACGAAGGAATGAAATCCAGAGAATTTACAGACATAGTTAAAGCAAAACTAGAAGACATGAATTGGGCACTTCTTGGAAGAATGCAGAAAATGTATAAACGAGAGTTTATGATTAGTTGTTTGAAAGACATCCCGGAAAAAATAAAAGCCACATTGAACCCCACAAACAAAACTCTTTACTTCCAGGCAATGTGTAGAAAAAAAGCTACCCCATCTGACTACCTCAATTCGGACGCAATCAAACTAGACGAGAAATTATTTACATTCGGAAACTAAATGCACCAACATCTAAAAAATCACCCTGAAGAAGTATTTATGTGGTTCCAAAAGGTTTATGTTTATTGTACAAACACAAAAAAACCTTGGGATAAACTAACAATAAAAGAACGGGAAAGTAAAAAGTTCCAATGGACATGTTATAAATATTTTTGTGTAAGTAAGTTTCCAATTACTGAAGAAGATATTAGAGACCATGAAAAAATCTGCCCCGAATCTATTGAGATGATTCCAGGAACAAATGATAATACTCATATGAACAAAGAGAACTGGATTAAAAGTAAATGGTATGATGTTTACGGCGCACATCCTATAATAGAATACGACCTTCAGCTTCTCAACACTCTCATTGGCATCAGAATGATACACTTTGTTAACAACATTTCACAAATCAAAAAATTTAAAAAGGAAAACAATATTGACTAAAGACATATCTCTTGATGTATTAAGTGATATAATTGTTCACATGAAATATGCTCGGTATATACTTAGTAAGAAAAGAAGAGAGACTTGGGATGAAATAGTAGACAGAAATAAAAAAATGCACATAAAGAAATTTCCTAAATTGAAAAAGGAAATTGAGCATAACTATAATTTTGTTTATAATAAGAAAGTATTACCTTCAAGTAGGAGCTTGCAATTTGCAGGAAAACCTATTGAATTAAACAACGTAAGACTTTTTAATTGTTCTTTTTGTCCAATAGATAGTCCGGAGGTATTTAAGGAGGCTGCCTTTTGTTTGATGTCCGGCACCGGGTATGGGTACTCTGTTCAGCTCCATCACATAGAAAAATTACCTGAAATATACAGGCCATTAAAGAGAAGAAGATACCTTATTCCTGATTCAATTGAGGGATGGGCTGAAAGTATCGGTCTCCTTATGGATTCTTACTTAGGTACCAGAAAATCTCTTCCTGTATTTGATTATAATGACATTCGAGAGAGAGGTACTCCCTTAAAGACATCTGGGGGGCAAGCACCTGGTCCGGAACCGTTAAAAGAATGCCATTTCAATATTCAAAAAATCTTAGATAGAAAAAAAGATGGAGAAAAATTAACAGCTTTAGAATGTCATGATATTTTGTGTCATATTGCTTCTTGTGTTGTAGTAGCAGGAACCAGACGTTCAAGTATGATTGTACTTTTCTCTTTTGATGATGAAGAGATGAAGTCATGTAAAACTGGTGATTGGCGTAAGCTTAATCCTCAGAGAGACATGGCCAATAATAGTGCAGCTATTCTAAGACATAAAATAACACAAGAAAAGTTTTTTGAATACTTTGATTATATGCATCGGACTAACGAAGGAGAACCGGGCATATGGATGACAAACGATTCCATAGTATATGGTACAAACCCTTGCGGAGAAGCCGGCCTAAAGAAGGGAAGTTTCTGTAATATAACTATAATTAACATGTCTACAGTTATAAATCAAGAAGATTTTAACGAGAGAGCAAAAGTAGCCTCTTTCATCGGGTCTTTACAGGCTTCTTATACAGACTTCCATTTTCTTAGAGACTTTTGGAAAGACCAAACCGATGAGGATGCTCTACTTGGGGTGACTTTAACCGGTTTAGCTGATGAAAGAATCATGAAGCTTAATTTTAAGGAAGCAGCTAAAATTGTCACTGAAGAGAACGAAAGAGTTTCTAGTCTAATAGGTACGAGAAAGGCAGCAAGAGCCACGTTCATAGCCCCCGGAGGCACTTCCAGCCTTGTTCTTAAGTGCTCCTCTGGTGTCCATTCTTATTGGTCTGAATACTATATCAGAAGGGTGACTGTTACTAAAGATGAACCTATCTATTCTTATCTTATAAAAGAATTGCCTGATTTAGTGGAAGACGATTATTTTAAACCATCAGTTCAGGCTAAGATAAGTATACCTATAAAAGCTCCTGACAATGCCATTACCAGACACCATGAATCAGCTCTTCAGTTTTTAGCCAGGGTGTCTAAGATATATGTTAACTGGGTCAAACCCGGTCATAGAGATGGAAGTAACCACCACAACGTAAGTTGTACTGTTTATATAAAAGATAGCGAAACAGATAGGATAAAAAGATGGCTATGGGAGAATAAGGAAAAGTACACAGCGATTACGATATTTCCATTCGATGATAATAAATATACCCAAGCCCCACTCGAAGAAATATCGGAACAAAACTACAAAAAACTTGTTACACACTTAAAGAGAATAGACCTCACAAAAGTTAAAGAACAAGTAGACAACACTAAATTTCAACAAGACGCAGCCTGTGCAGGAAACAGCTGCGAAATAATTTAAAGGAAGAAGAATATGAAAAAGAAACTTAAAACAAGTATTTGTTTAATACTTGACCGGTCTGGTTCAATGAGTGGCAGGGAATCTGACGTTATCGGAGGTGTTAATGCCTTTATTGACGAACAGAAAAAATTAGATGAACCAGCTACCTTAACTATGGTTAGATTTGATTCAACGGCAATCGAAACTTTTCGTAAAACAAAAGACATTAGTGAGGTTACCCATTTAACAACCGATGAATACATACCAAGAGGTATGACTCCTCTTATGGACGCAATTGGTAAGACAATTGTTGAAATGGATGGAGATGCTAAGAAGAGGGAAGCAGATAAAGTTATCTGTGTAATAGTTACTGATGGAATGGAAAATGCTTCTAGAGAATACAACCGAGAAACAATCAAAAAGATGATTGAAGAGAGACAAAGTAAAGAGAAATGTTCGGAGTGCGGACACGACAATCAAAAATGGTCGTTTATTTATCTTGGTGCAAACATAGATTCCTTCGGCGAAGCCCACAGTCTAGGGATTTTCCATGGCAACACAGCTAACTACAAAAATACTTCTCCAGGTGTTTCTAGTATGTATTCCACTGTCTCAGACTCTGTTTTAATGATGCGTCAAACCGGAGCACCAGTTGCTCATAATTTAGGTAAGGACATTGGAGAAGACGAAGATGACTTTGGCGATTTTATTGACAGCATAGATGTAGGTGCAGGAGACACAGAAAACAAACAATAAGAAAGACTAATGTCTTATAACATATCCAAGCTTGATGCCCAATTTCTAGCAAGTTTGATGGCAGACGTAAATAAACTTCCTATGCTAGATAAGGAAGTTTCAATCGATGATTTTTCTGACGCTATTTATTATGAGATTTATTTAAGAGTAGCTGAGTTTTTTCTTGACTCAAAATTTCCGACCTATAACGATTTGAAATTTAAGTTTAAGAATGATACATTATTAATAGATATCATCAATAAAATAGAAGATGAAGAAGTAATAAATGATATATCAATTGTTTATAACGAACTATGTGAAAATTCCAGGAAGTTATGCTTAAAAAACATTGGAAACTATTTATATAGCCAGTCATCTGATAAAAAACTTTCCAGTGCCGACTTAATTTCTAACATAGAATCAAAGCTCCTTAGAATGAATATAAATTCTTCTGATAGGGTCCAAACAACTTTGGATATCGAACAAGCTTTTATGAAAGAAGTTCAAGTCCGGGCAAAACGATTTAATGAACATAAAACTATTGAAAAAGTAATAGACCTCCCCACAGGGTTTAGACGAATTGACGAACTAACTTTAGGGTTTCAAAGGAAAAACACTTGGCTAATAGCAGCATCTACTAGTGATGGAAAAACACAGCTGAGTGTACAGATGTGCAACACCCTAATGTCAATTGGAAAAAAAGTTGGGTACTTTTTGTTGGAAGATTCGGTAGAACAACTTCTAACTAGATTTATTTCTCTAAACACTTCGATACCTATTATGAATATTAGAATAGGTAATCTAACTGAAAAAGACTTATCAAATATAAGTAAAAGCATTGCATTTTTAAGAAACAAACTATTTGTTGATGACAAGACTATTGATATAAATGAAATCGTTTTGAGGGCTAAATTTTTAAAGTTAAAACATCCTGACCTGGATTTAATAGTCATGGATTATATTAATCTCGGTATGGATAGGGCTGAAAGAAACCAAAACAGAGAGCAAGAAATTTCTTCCATGTCAAAGAAACTTTTACAACTCGCCAAGAGTTGTAACATACCAGTACTTGTTTTACAGCAGCTAAACACCGACCCCGATAAGAGAGGTACCGGACTACCTGTTACCTTGAATGATTTAAGAGAGAGTAAAGCACCAGGACATGATGCCAGTATAGCTACCCTTATACATTGTCCGGATAAATACAATCAAGCAGGGAAATTCAGTAGAAAGCATACGCAGGTTATTTTAGGGAAAAATAGATACGGAGAAGTAAATAAAATAATAGATTTAACAAGTTATGCAAACATTGGAAAATTTGTAGAAGGGTTACCGAAAGAGAAAAAAAATGGCTAATATAATTGACATCGGAAGTGACAAAAATAATCTCTTAGCTAATAGAATAAATTTAGACACTAGAATAATTACTATTTTTGATGAAATTGAAGAGCATACAGCTAAAGAAATAATTGATACCTTGCCTTTTTTGGACACTGTTAAAGGAACTATCTTGGTCCAAATAAACAGTATGGGTGGATGTTTTTATTCTACTCAAGCTATTGTTTCCGGGTTACTCCGGTGTGAAAATGAAATAGAAGTAGATATAATAGGTGTAGCTTTTTCTGGGGCTGCAATGATAGTTTTAGCCGGCGATTATGTTAGGATGTCGAAGCTAGGGTCACTCATGCTTCATTATCCTAGTTGGGAAACTGATTACCAAGACTTATTTAAACATGTAAAGGATGTAGCATCTTTGAAAGAACATTTTGAAAGAATGATGAAAACATTGTTAAAAGAAACAAAACTGCCCTTTGATAAATTCAAGAAGAGTACTAAGTCAGAAGATTTTTTTATTACTCCTGCCCAATGTTTAAAATATAATATAGTAGATGAACTTTATTAATGAAGATAGCACAAGTAGCTGACATACATATACAGGACAATAGAATTCAAGAGTTTGAGATAATGATTCCTCAACTAATTGAGTCTATAAATTCTTACAACCCAGACGTTACTGCTTTCTGTGGCGACATGTTTATACATAGGGATAGACTTTCTCCTAAACAAGTAGAGCTATGTAGAATGTTTTATCACAAACTGAACAGTAAAGTTATATCAGTGCCAGGTAATCATGGTATTTCTATGTCGGAATTGAAAATTGATTCCTTATCTGCAATTTTTAAATACGCAGCTGAGTTTCCAATCTATACTGAAGTTGGAAGTTACTTTGATTTTTACCATCTAAGCCAAACTTATAGATTTCATTTCTATTCCTATCCTTCTAAAAAAGAATTAAGAAGATTAAAAATATCTGAGTTCTCTGAGCTTTATAATAACAAAGAAATAGATGAAGTGTTTGAGAAGAATATGTTAAGGGAACCTAACTGCAAAAACATATTAATTTTCCATGGAGTTTTGGATGGCTTTAATATGAATACTGATTACAAAGCCTCCGCTGAAATGATAACTGCCGGCAAAGATGTTGTTATCTCGAAGAATCTTTGGGGAAAATTTGATGCTGTAATGGCCGGACACCTCCACTCGTACCAAGCAATAGATAAAGCGGTCTATACTGGATGTCCCTTCCCTCTAAATTATGCTGACTCTAATGAGACTGGTTGGGTACTGTGGGAAGATACGGGGGGAGTTTTGGAACCAAAGTTTATTAAACTCGAACAAAAGTATCCCTTTATAACACTGGACACCGGTGAACTTAGATATTATGGAGACAAGGCAACAGACGAAGCAAAGAAAAGGTTACAAAATGACTTAGACTACACAAACTGTCGAGTCCGCATCAAGTATAAAATATATGCATCACAATCTGGCGATGTAAAGCATGCTGAATTAAGCAGGCTATTTAAAAATGCTAAAGACATTAAAATTGTTCCTCAATACATGGAATCACCCGGAGAGAAGGCATCTCAAAAAATATCTATTGAGGATTTCCAACACCATAATATAATAGGGTTAATTAATAAGTATATAGATGATAATAAGTTTAATCCAAAAGTTAAAGACATCGCAGCTACGATTGAAACTAAATTAAAAATTGAAGACAAAGATAGCATGGATGATAAGGGTATAAGTTTCAAACCCTTTAAGCTGAATCTTAAAAATTTCAAATGTTTTGGCTCCGGCGCACCTGAGATTAGATTTGACCAACTTGAAAAAACCGTAGGAGTATTTGGACCTAACTGGACAGGAAAAAGCGCCCTTGTCGAAAGCATCCTTTGGAATCTTTACGGGCAGACGTTAAGAAATAAAGATTTAAAGTCTGTTATAAGAAACGGAAAAGATGAAGCTGAGGTTGTAATGGAGTTTCATTCTAACAGCGTTTTTTATATGATAAAGAGGAATAGAAGTAAAAGTAAAGGAAGTTTAAATTTATATAAACTGATAGAACAGGAGTGGAAGGACATTTCCGGGGCTGATGTCAAGGCTACACAACAGTACATAGAAAAACTAGTTGGCTCGATGGAAGTTTTTGTTTCCACTGTATTCTCTTCGCAGAATAATATTTCCAGGTTGCTTGACAAAAAGGCAACGGACAGAAAAGAAATTATATTAGATTGTTTGCAGATTGATGTGTTAGACAAACGCCAGAAAGAAATTCTTAAATTAAAAAAAGACAAGAAAGAAACACTGAGCAGAGAACAAGGTAAGTTAGAAACATTAAAAGTACAGCAAACTAATTTAATTAGGTCTAATCCACAAGAATTGATTAACGAATTTTCTGAGCAGTTAGAAAAAGAAAAAATTCAAAGAGAAAAATTCCTGACACACCTTAATGCACTTTCTGTTCGGTCATATAAGTATGATGAATTAAAAAAAGAATTAGATGGCATAGCAGAAAAACTTGTAACAAAGCGCACCAAAATAGCTGAGACAAAAAGTAAAATAGAAGCTAAGATTAAAGAAAAAGATATATTAGAAGGATACATGTCAGATAAATCTATTATAGACCAGGGACTCGACCGGCTTAATAAATACCAAGATGATATGTCAATGTATTCTACAGAACAAAAAAAACTATTCGAAAGAAGAAGCTCAAAAGCACAACTTGAATCTAGCGTTCTGGACTCTTCTAAATACTATAACAGTCAAATAAATATCTTAAGAAAAAATCATGACGATTTAATTTCTCAAATTCAAAGCTTAAAGACAATCAATTGTAGTAAAGATGATTGCCCTATCAATACAAAGACAGAGAAACATAGAAAAGATTTAAGAATAAAAGTTGATGAAATTGATGAACAAATCACAAACCTGATTAAGGAAAGAGAGATAAAATCATCTGGAATTAAAGAAAAAATCATAGCCATCGAAAATGAAATTTCTCAATCTTTTTATGACGGCGCATTGCACACCGGCGCAATTAGAATGCATAAAGAAGAAGAACAGAAGAAGTGGCCAGAGTTAAAACATAAAATGGCTTCCGGAGAAAACATCATAGCGAGTATGCTAGAGCTTATAGAGGCTTACAAGTCACAGAAGTATTCCACAGAAGTTGAACGTGATGAGTTAGTGGTTAAGAGAACTGACATTTCTAATGAAATAGCTTCGGTTGAAGAGTATAAGAGAGAAGTTGAAAAAACTAGAATAGATGTTACCACTAGTAATAAAAGTATAGAAAATTATCAAGACAGAATAACAAGATATACGAAGGACATTGAAACAATAAAAGAACTTGACACACAACTATCTTCGCAGTCTAAGAAGATAGGAAACATGTCAGACTATATAAATTATTGTAGTAAGTACCAGGACATTGTTAGTAAGACCGGAGTTATATATAGTTTAGTTGATAAGTCTTTGCCCATTATAGAAAAATTCTGCCAGGAGCTTTTAAGTAAAACAACTAACGGCACACTGTCTATTGAAATAGAATCTTTTAAGATGCTTTCTAAAGGCAACAAATCTGAAGAGGTAATGATTTATTTAGTTGATTCAAAGGGAAGAAGAGACGCAAGTGAAGGTTCCGGAGCTGAAACTATGCTTATTTCTTTGGCATTAAGGGCTGCCATGTCTCATTTACTCTCTTTGAGAATGGGTGGTAAGGTTGAACTGTTTATTGTTGACGAGGGACTTGGAGTTTTAGACGAAGAAAGTATTTTGATAGCGAAAGAAATGTTTAAGGAGCTGGGGGAGATTTTTAATCAGGTATTTTTTATTACTCATGTAGGAGAGATGAAAGACATAGCGAAGTCTGTTATTATGTTAGAAAGTAATGGATTCGAGAGTACTTTTACAATAACAAAATGACGTTAGACGAATGTGTAAATGCTCTAAAGGTAGGGGATGTAATGGAGTTAAAGGGAGCTATTGTAGTTCCCGGTGAAGTTTTGTTTAAGATGCATGACGAAAAAGGCTTCCCAACTTTTTTCGCTATTGACTATATTATGAAACAAAGAATGCTTGTAGACTGGAGAGGGTTTGTTAAAGCAGCTAGTAAAAGCTGGAAACCAAAAAAGATTTACGCTGTGATAATAGATGCATGTAAGGATACTGGTTATGGAAAAAGATATTTTGAAACATTTAAATGAATATAGGAATTCTAAAAATGTCAAATGAAGATTACGAATATAAACCTAAAAATAGAGAGAAAAAAAGAATCCCAAAGCAAGGAAAGCATTGGTGTATGGTTTGTGATGGTGCTTTAGTAGGTAAGGGAGAAAGATGCCCGAATTGTGGTAAGAAAAGTTTACCAAGGAGAGAGAGAAAATGAATTGTCCAGAATGTTTGATAGAAATGGATTTAGTAACATGTGGGGGTGGTCCGGAATGTACCAGCTGTAACACAGTCTTTGAAGAAAAGGATTATTATTATCAATGTAAAAAATGTAAACGTGTTGAAGACTACGAAACAGAAGTTCCATTATCTATGCCGGAGATTAGAAAATTAAGAAAACTTATTGAACTTAATGAGGCAGAAATACATTCTCCTCTTTTTCCTTATATTATTGGGCCAATTGTAGATGGCCCGATTGAGAATACTCCTGACTTTGATATTATATGGAGCGGTACTTGTGTTGATTGTAAGATTAACGAGGGAAAAATCATTCGAACTACTACAGCTCCATGTCTGTGTGACGGGTGTAGAGCTATTAGAGAGAAAAATGGGGATGATTTCTAATGTCAGAAAAATTACAGAAATATATAGACATACTAAATAAAACTCATGGAGAAAACACTGTAATCAGACTTGATGGCTCATCTCCTATAGAAGAGGTTATTCTTACCGGTTCGATTGGTTTAAACGAAGCTCTTTCCGGGGGTTTACCAAGAGGTAGAATTATTGAACTATTCGGACCAGAAAGTTCCGGAAAAAGTACCTTATCGATTC